>Ga0268250_10000720_pt1 | contig 15085 bp, 9 predicted proteins | sample AgamicAsSfe_FD_200448 | JGI IMG/M metagenome (GOLD analysis project Ga0268250, IMG submission 200448) | Agave microbial communities from Guanajuato, Mexico - As.Sf.e (v2) (version 2) | ecosystem: Host-associated > Plants > Phyllosphere > Phylloplane/Leaf | place: Guanajuato, Mexico | collected... | reverse complement strand
GCGCCACTCTCAGCAACTTCCTCCAGCAAGCCCTCGACCTGAAAGACGATGGAGTACAAATCACAATACACGCCCGACAAATACCGAAAGGCACCTTCGTCAAGCTAAGGCCGCTAGAGGCCGGCTACGATCCCGACGACTGGAAGGCCCTGCTGGAACAACATCTACGCTCAAACTATACCACCTTGACTCGCGGCGAAGTCTTGATTGTACCTGGTCCTGCACGGGAAGAGTTCCGTTTCCTTATTGACTCGTTCAAACCAGAGTCAGAGGCTGTCTGCGTTGTAGACACTGATCTCGAGGTTGACATTGAAGCCCTGAACGAGGACCAAGCAAGAGAAACACTGGCCAAGATTGCACAGAAGATACAAAAGAAGCAACAAGGTGGAGAAGGTAGTTCCGCTGGCGGTGATCTAGACGTCTTCAACGCTCAACAGGGTCAAATTGCGCCAGGAGACTACATCGACTATCAGCTGCCATCCTGGCCAAGATCACAACCACTCGACATCGAGCTCGAAGCCGCAGATACAGACGACGATGTCGATATATTGGTTTCGCCCTTCTCGGCACGCCAACGGAACAGGCCTCGCATCGACGAACACGTCTTTGGCGACTTCAGCGGACGTTCCACCAAGAACATCCGCCTAGAACCGTCCAATGTCGAACTGGAAGATGCAGAGGCTTTGTGGATTTCCGTCCATGCGTTTCGTGATGAAGACGGCCAGAGCTCTCTAGGACCTCGTCAATTCACTCTACGTGTGAAGGTAGGAGACTCGCAACCATCAAATCCAGCAAAAGCACCTGAGCAGCTACACAATCCAGAAGATGTGTGCTGCAAGAACTGCGGACAATGGGTGCCTCAACGAACACTCATGCTCCACGAAAACTTCTGTCTACGCAATAACATCCTGTGTCCTCATGGCTGTGGCCAGGTTTTCCAAAAGCGATCCCCAGCATTTGAGAAGCACTGGCACTGTCCACATGACACTTTCTTCGGCAACAGCACTACTTCACAACAAAAACACAATCACCTCTACCATCCCTCATCACCCTTCGTATGCTCCTCATGCAGCACCACTAGCACGTTCACCTCGCTTCCTCAACTGGCACATCACAAAACTTCTGTTTGCCCTTCCAAGCCGATCCTGTGTCGCTTCTGTCACTTGTCGGTACCGCAAGAAGGAGACCCTGATGTTCCTAACCCAGAAGCGTTACTTTCAGGTCTCACACCTCACGAGTTAGCAGATGGCAGCAGGACTACAGAGTGCCATCTCTGTTCGCGGATTGTGCGTCTGCGAGACATGGACACTCATCTCAAGCATCACGACTTGACTCGCAAGTCACGATCACAGCCTCGTGTTTGTCGAAACATAGTGTGTGGTCGAACTTTGGACGGCACTTCTCATGACGGAAACACCAGAGCAGCTGTCAGAGATACAGGCAACGATATTGGCTTGTGTGCAGCCTGCTTTGGACCATTATACGTCAGCAACTACGACCCAGAGAACAAAGCTTTGAAACGTAGGATCGAGCGACGATACTTGACTCAGCTGTTGACGGGTTGCGGCAAATCATGGTGTCGCAACACATTCTGCAAGACTGGACGAACAAACACTGGCCAAGGCGGTGCGATGAGCACGAAAGATGCATTGCCCTTGATCAAGCCTTTTGTGGATGCTAGTATCCTGCCAGATCAAGCCAAGCCAGTACACTTCTGCGTCGACGAAGCTAGCCAGACTAGAAGAACTCTAGCCGAGCTGATGAAAGAGGAGAGTGGTATGAAGGGCGAGGTGTATTCACTGCCCTGGTGCATAGGTGCTCTGGAAGCAGAGAATGGACAGGTCGATAAAGCCAGAGAATGGCTGGGTAATTGGGCACCAACAAGAGCGGAGGAAGGTGCTTGATGATTCGGGGATGATAATAAACGTGTGATGAACTTTAGACTCATGCATATGAATTGACGACAACTTGAGCATTGCAGTTGCATCACTAGAAAGAAGCGAGGCGAAGTTGAATGTGTAGAATGATTGAAGGCAGGAGCTCATCGAGGCCCCTCTGTCCACAAACACTTCGATCGTGTCAAGGTGATCGTGCAATGATTTTGAAATTGCAGAAGTTGTCCTCCAACGACTTTTGAGCCCAACTGAAGCCTTCGCTCGAACCAACCACAATCAACGAATTTTCAGAAGCTCATGCCCTCCATACGTCCCCAACGCTTCAAAGCCCTTGAGGACCGGCACTTTCTTACCCTCCACCTCTATCACTCCTTCAACACCAGGTGCATCGCCCTCATACGCCGCATCCACTTCAGCCCCCCTGTCGAGCAAGACTGCATCCCAACCCGCCTGCACAGCACCCTTTGCATCTTTGGCCACTTCATCACCCACGTACAACAAATTCCAATCTTCTTTCTCGTAACTGTTGCCTTCCGAGACGAGCATCGACTCCAAAGTAGAAATCGCAGCATTGAAGATTTTAGGCTGAGGTTTCTCAACGCCCACATCGTAGGACATGATGCAGAAATCTATATCCTGTGCTTGCTGTGATTGGGTCCCCTCTTCTTTCTCACTTGCCTCAATCATTGTTTCCTGTGAGTTGTTGTATCGCAAACTATGCACCTTCAACCCTAGACTCGACAATACGTCTGGTACTCTGTCGTCTGAGTTTGTGATTACGCCTATCACTAATCTTTGCTTGGCGTCCTTTTGGCGTTGTGGTGTGTGGGAGAGTTGTTGTAGGTAAGAGACGTCGGGGAATAAGGTATAGCCATCTTTGCACCAGAAACGGTTGATCAGTGTAGAGGTGAGGGTAGCGGGTAGAGGGCCGGAGTGGTGGGGTGTAAAGGTTTTGGTGATGACCTAGGAAGAGGAGGTGAGTATTGGCTTCTTGCTGATAGCGGCAGTATTTGGAGAGGAAAAAAATCATGGGACAGTATGTGAGCAAGTTTTTGAACAAGAACCAGAGGAAGGGGAAACAAGAGATCAAACATTGTCAAAACAAGACCAAGGGAGCAGCTAGAGAATCAGGAAGGAGAGCAAAGGAACCACATACCTCTGTCCACCACTGTCTCGCTCCCATATCAGTCTTTTTACCGTAATTCGGATATGCTTTTGACATCTCCTTGAATGCTGTTGTTCATCTCAAAATCAGCCTCTGCTACTCTGTTATACCCTCTACCCATACACATCTCTCTTCTCTATTCCCAGTTCACTCACAAAAAGGCAGAATCAAAACTTACCACTCTTGAACGATTTTGCAACCTCGTCATCGGAGATCTTGACACCCATCCCTCTGGCCACTGTACCGTATTGCTCGGCAATGGGGCTGCGAGGGCGAAATAGAGTGCCAAAGGCATCGACGCAGAGGAGGAGATTGCGCTTCATATTGGCGGGGTCTTGTTGTTGAGCAGAATATCCCTCCATCCAGATACAAGGCTTTTTATATAAGTTGACAAAACAATTGTTTGCTGTATAGATCAGGATGGATGACGATGGTTGGTGGTTGGCTATGCCAAGACTTTCTTGCTTTGCGTTTTATTCGCGGTCGCTGGGTCCTTCTTTCTTGCTGCAAACTATTCGATCATCAGGCTTCATTAAGCACGACAAGACTTTGCCGGATGGATTGAAGACAGCCGCCGATATTGATCCTTGATCGCCCGGACAATGTTACAATATCGGCAAGATCTTGCGACCCTCCGGCGTGTAGGCCGAGGATACGATATCGGGCAAGGAGTGATAGCCACGATAGGCAGGCCTTCGGCCAAGCTAGTCCAAAGGTAGGCCAAGCACCCGACCACCTAAAAGGATACATAAGTACATGGCTGCTGGATAGAAGGACTACATATCAAGTTATAAGTAAACGTATTGTCTGCATTGTGTGCTTTTCCAATCATCATCAATTCCTGCCTCAAGACCATTTGCTCCCAGAAACCTCTATCACCCTATACAGCAAAGACATCTACCATCATCAAAGGCCGACACAAGCTTGACCCGTAACAATGAAACTCGACAAATTCCCAAAGGAACAACTCACCTTCGGCACTCCCACCCCAATCCAACACCTCCCCCGCCTCTCAGAAGCACTAGGCAACAAAGTCCAAATCTACGCCAAACGCGAAGACTGCAACTCCGGCCTTGCTTTCGGCGGCAACAAAACCCGCAAACTCGAATATGTGATCCCCGAAGCCATTGCAGGAGGCTACGATACCTTGGTGTCAATCGGCGGCGTGCAATCAAACCAAACCCGCCAAGTTGCAGCTGTAGCAGCAAAGCTAGGCATGAAATGCGTGCTTGTGCAGGAGAACTGGGTCAATTATTCAGATTCTGTATACGATCGCGTGGGCAATATTGAGTTGAGCAGAATCCTGGGTGCTGATGTGCGTCTCAATGAAGCTGGTTTTGACATTGGCATCAGACCTTCATTCGAAGAAGCAATGCAGGAAATCAAAGACAAAGGAGGGAAACCCTATGCTATTCCTGCTGGGTGTTCAGAGCACAAGTATGGAGGATTGGGCTTTGTGGCTTTTGCAAAGGAGGTCATGGAGCAGGAGAAGCAGTTGGGCTTCAAGTTTGATTATATCGTGGTTTGTGCGGTTACGGGGTCGACGCAGGCGGGTATGGTTGTGGGCTTTGCTTCTGATGGCAGGGCGAGGAGTGTTATCGGTATTGATGCTTCGGCAAAGCCGGAAAAGACTCATGCGCAGATCCTTCGCATTGCTCAGAGCACTGCAGAGCTTGTCGAACTGGGTCAGGAAATCACCGCCGAAGATGTCATCCTCGACACACGATTTGGAGGACCTGAGTATGGACTGCCGAATGAAGGAACCATGGAAGCGATCAGACTTACTGCAAGGACTGAAGGTATGTTGACGGATCCTGTTTACGAGGGCAAGAGCATGGACGGCTTGATCCAGATGGTCAGGAAGGATGAATTCCCTGAAGGAAGTAAGGTCTTGTATGCGCATCTTGGCGGTGCACCAGCTTTGAGTGCATATGCCGGCATATTCAAGCAGGGATAGAATGATCAGGAACGCAACTATTCATCGAAACCACATCTCCTCTGTCTGTCCTCTGCCTTGTGACCTCGTTCACTGAAGCGTTTTACTTGGGTCGTCTCAGTTCCAAGATGTCCTTGAGCTTGACTTGTCCTTTTGCTCCCCATCCCGCACGACCAGCTTCAACTTGTGGTCGTACCTTGACGTACCAGCTCCAGGCACGCTTGTCGAGATCGTCTGAAGCAAGATTGGACCACGACTGGAACAGTAGATCGAGCGCCTTGATCAGATGTCCCAGGTTCGCTTCACGTTCGGCCGCGACCTCAGCGGCTGGTTTCTTCTTTTTCGTCTCGGCCTTGTCGTCGTAAACAGAATCAAAGGCTTTCAAGATGTAGTTGCGTGCAGGACCTGCGTGGTACACAGGGAGATCAGCTGTGCTTGCTGATGCTGTGACAATTGGTGGCGCATCTAAACGCTTGAGCTGCTCGAGATCGAGTGCTAACAGCGCGGGCGAATCTTCTGAAGATGACGAATCGTGACCTGTGCCATTGAAAGGCTTCAAACCCGAGTCTTCTGTCTTGATGTCTTTGAGGGTATCTTCAGAACGTGACTTCCACTCGTAGCCCCAGCGTTTTAAGACGCGGATGTCCCTCGTCATAACTTTGACCTGCGACTGGCCTTGGCCCCAGCCTTCCTTCTCAGCCGATGCAGAATTTGAAAGACCGATATTGGCGGCTTTTGCTTGTGCGTTGAGAGAGGTGACAGCTTGAGCAAGGCTTAAACACGATGATGGAGGTTGATCGGAAATGGTGTATTTGATCAAGGTGGCAGCAAAGACGAGTAATAAAGGAGCGCGATTGGTCGTTAGTGCAATGCCAGCAAGATCATCCTCTGTGAGATCAGAGGTGGGAAGAGTCAGGGAAGCTTCGACATCAACAGGTGACTTGATCTCAGTGGGATCAACTCTGGAGCGTTTGGATGGCACAGTGGTAGTTTCCTCTGGCAGACCTCTTTTGCGCTTGATGGAGACGCGCTTCGCAGCAGCCAGAGTAGCCTTTGCGGCTTTGTCGGTGGCGGAGGCTGCTTTGAGAGTGTCAAAGTCGGTCTTTGCAAGATCCTCGATGCTGTTGAAGCGTCAGAGGTGGACTTGGAAGACCCATTCAACGTTCCAAAGCTGTTGCGGTACAATCAAGAGGCGTAAGAAGTGATGGTATTGATGATAGAAAGAGATAGATGGCACCTACGTGACTAGATTTGCCTTCTGGAGACCAGCAGCTTGTGCTATTGCGGCAGCCAGAGGAAGCTTTGCCTCGGCCGTCAAGAAGCGTAATAGATTGTTAGTGTCTGCCATGATGAGTTCTTGAATGTCTTGATGTCAAGGTTGAAGGGCTGGATAGAGTGAGGAATGATGGGATATGTTTACCCCACAAAAGAGGCTTGACGCTTTGATCAAGGGTTCAATGATGGACGAGAAGTTTAGAAGATCAAGCAATGCGCCAACACCAACCATCAACATAGACACCATGTCAGACAAGCCGGATCTGTCGTCGAAACTGAACGCGCCCAAGAAAGTGTCGGTCTTCGAAAAACAACGACAGGATGCCGAAGCCAAACGCATACGAGAAGAAGCCGAGAACAGAGCTGCCCTACGAGAGTTCGAGGACTCCTTCGCCGACGAGGATGAGGACGACTTTGTTGCCCAGGTAGCTGCTGGCCGCAGCGCATACGGCGGCCCGAAACTTGCGGATGGAGGAGGTTATACCAGAGGAGCCCCCATGAGGAGTTCCGGACCAGGCACTCTCGGCCCACCACCAGGACCCGCCCCGTTATCCTTGAAGCGCAAAAGAGAGCTTGAACAAGAGCGCGAACGAGAGAGGAGTCAGCGAGATAGTAGAGCTAGTCCAGAGGCAGTGGTTAAGCGGCCAACTATGCTGCTGTCATCGTTACCGCGCAACACAACCGCAGCGACGATACGCAATTGGCTACCCAACAATTTGAAAGTCGACGACATGGCTTTCGCTCCTTCACCTACAGGTCACTCGTTGACTGCCGTTGTCGCTCTTACACCAGACACAGCCTCAAGCGACATTGACAGCGCAATCAACCTTCTACAGCAGAAGTACTTGGGCTTTGGCTGCTACCTCAACATCTCCAAACACATCACCATCTCCTCGTCCGTCTCCTCCGTCTTACATACCGCCTCCTCCGCTATTCCAGTGCATCCCTTTGGCGCCAAACAGATGCCTCGCGATCCCCCTCCGTCACACAACTTCCGCAACGCCCCTCCGCCAGAGTCTCTTCCACCACAATTACGCCATCAAGGTCCTGCTCCTTTAGTCGTCAACGTGACACCACCCTCCGATCTCAAACAGCTCGCTATCATCAACAAAACGGTCGAAAGACTCATCACATATGGTCCCGAATGGGAGTGCCTGCTCATGTCTCAACCAGACGTTCAGCATGGAGAACACTGGGCTTGGTTGTTCGACAATACCAGTCAAGGTCATGTGTGGTATCGCTGGTTGGTATACCAATACTATGCCTCCCAGCCACCCTCAAAGACCGGCCAAGATACATATCAATGGTCTATGATGGATGAGCTTGCTCGTATGAACAACCATGTTCGGCCATTCGATGACGGTCCTTTCTGGATACCTCCACCAGAGAAGCCCAAGTACGAACACGCCCAGACCCTAGCCGACTTGATGTCCGACTCTGGCTATGTCTCTTCAGACCTCGACACCGACGACGAAGACGATCACATTGTTCAGAACCAAGGTGTCGCTCCCGAGGACCCAAATATCTCACGACCACGCTACTTGAATCCCTACCGCAAGGCGAAGCTTACTTTCTTCCTAAACCATTTGCCGGACAGCACTGGCTACTTGTGTGAGGGTGATGTGCAAGCCGTCACTGATCTAGTAATCAAGTTCTCTGGTCAAGGTGCCGAAGAAGTTGTTGACATGCTTGTTTCTAATCTGGAGAATCCGTTCCGCTTCTCCGTCAACTACAAAATTGACCGTCCTGTAAATGAGAACGACGACGAAGAGATCGAAGACGACGACAACTATGATCCTGAAGTTGATGGACCCAGGGCCTCGTTTGGTATGCTAGGTGGTAATGATGATGCAGACATAGAAGAGGCCGCCCCAAAGGACACATCCGAGACGCAAGCGGATCAGGAGAACGATAGCAAGCCGGAAGCCTCATCGGGAAAAGACATTTCTGGCGCGCAATTGGTTGGTCTATATGTGATAAGCGATGCTTTGGCTGCTACAGCAGTTTCTGGCGTACGCGATGCTTGGAAGTATCGATCGCTGTTTGAGTCAGCTCTGACCTCGCGTCAAGTTTTTGAAAAGCTGGGTCGTATGCCCAAGCAATACGGATGGGGCCGTGTGCGTGGTGAACAATGGAAGAGCCGCATCACAGTGGTTCTGGACTGTTGGGAACGTGAAAGTATCTTCGCACCGGAGAGCCACAGGAGGTTCAAAGAGGTGTTCTTGAGCCCACCGTTGACGGATGCGGAACAGAAGATCAAAGACGAGCAGGAGAAGCAGGACCGGGAGGAGGAGCTGAAGAAGCGCTGGAAGAATGGCGAGCCCGAGGTTGCTGCTGCTGCTACACCAGAGATCAAGGCTCAGGAAACGACACCGCAGGCTACACAGGCTGCACAGGTTCAACCGGCGACTAAGCGTCAGCCCTCGCGACCCTCAGCGGCAGACCTGATCCTGGCTACGGCAGATGGCGAGGCACCACCACCGAAGCCAGCGCCCAAGTTGTCCAACTTCTCCATGTCGCTCAATGCAGCACCTGCAGCTTCGCCACCTGTTGAAGAGGCAAAGAGGGCATCTCCTGCAATGGGCTTCTCGCTTGGTGGAAGCAGTGCACCTTCGAGCAAGTTCTCACTGGGAGGAGGTGCGAAGTCGGTCGAGGCCGTCAAGGAGAAGAAGAGAGAAAGCTTGGCTGTGTTTGGAGACTCGGACTCTGAGTAGACGTTTTATATCACGACCCTTTACGATGATGGAAATGAACAAGTCAAGTAGACAGAAGGGCGCCTTGCAAGGAGGGCATCGGAGCAAAGGCCGGAGCGTGACAAACCTCGGCAAGTGTGCAGCCGATGACATATGCGGGGGAGAGCTTCCACCTTCCACCTTGATCTGTGACTTTGATACTTTTCCTTTCTCTACAAACAACAGCCAATTGAGCTACCAAACACCATCACCATGCAAGGCCTACGACTTGCCAGACCATTTCCTTCTCGCTTTGTGAGGACGATTACTCCACGTGTCCAACGCTCGTACTCTACACCCTCAGCCGAGCACAACTATGAGCACATTCAACTCAGCACTCCCCGACCCGGTGTCGCCCTGAGTACGAAATCTCCTTGCTTTTCTCTGTGTCTTACACGCAGCTGACATGACTGTTCTGCGATAGTCACCCTCAACAGACCCAAAGCCCTCAACGCCCTCTTCTCCCCTCTGATCGACGAACTCAACACCTGCACATCCGCTCTCGACAAAGACTCCTCCATCGCCGCCATTGTCTTGACCGGTTCCCCTAAAGCCTTCGCCGCCGGCGCCGACATCAAAGAAATGGCCCCAAAGACCTTTGCCGACGCCTACGGCGCCGACTTCATCGAATCCTGGTCCAACCTCACTCACATCAAGAAACCTGTTATCGGTGCTGTGAATGGGTATGCATTGGGCGGTGGTTGTGAGTTGGCAATGATGTGCGATATCTTGTACGCGTCCAAGAGCGCTACTTTTGGCCAGCCCGAGATTAAGCTGGGGATCATTCCTGGTGCGGGAGGAACGCAGAGACTCACCCGCGCGGTGGGCAAGGCAAAAGCTATGGAGATTATTCTTACTGGTGACAACTTCTCGGGCGAGAAAGCTGAGCAGTGGGGTTTGGTGGCCAAGTGCTTTGATACTGCCGAGGCTTGTGTCGAAGGTGCGTTGGACACGGCAGCAAAGATTGCTGGATACTCCAAGATTGCGGTCAAGGCTTGCAAAGAGGCGGTTAACAAGAGTCAGGACTTGGGTATCAGGGAAGGTGTCGAGTATGAGAGACGACTGTTCCATGGACTCTTCGGAAGCCAGGATCAAAAGATTGGCATGAATGCTTTTGCTAACAAGAAGAAGGCTGAGTGGACACATTCATAGCATGTGTTCGCTACAACATATGGTAGAGCATATACGAAGAAAATGTTGCCTTCTGACAAAGCAAGCTCACACATATCGGCAAGTAACCAACAGAGGACACAGTCAAAGGTTGAACCGAATCGTGATTAAGAAGTAGAAATCAAAGATCAAAACGTAATTCTAGCTGTGCAACTCCTTCATAGCCTACATGTGAAACAAATGCCACCAAGACTCCTTCAATGAACAGCTGATGATACGGCGCCCCAAAAAAAAAAACTCCTTTTACCGTACCAACATCTTTTCCTAACAGAACTCCTCGAAAGCAGAAACTAAGAAAGAGACACTACAATGCTATCAAGTAGCAGCCGCAGGCGGCCAAGAAATAGTAGCCCCATTCTGCGGTAATTGGAAACTCCTCCTGTTCAACGCAGCAGCCTTGCTCACCCCTGCAGCATTAACCACACTATCAGTCCTTGACTTGGGGACTCCTTGTTGCAGTGGCACAGCAGGAGGTGGCAGCAATCTCCCTCCACTGCTTGAAGCCACCTTCGCCACAGCGCCCAAATAGCCAGGGTTAAGCGGCGAAGGCATGGCAGTACCTCCAGGACTCTGCGGCGGACTAGCCACACTAGCTCGATCCAAAACCACCGTCTCAACGGACAAATCGCTAGCAGCTGGTGAAGCAGGCGCTGAAGCAGCATCCAGCCATTCGAAAAAGTGGGTGCCGGCTGGTACATCGTGGATTTCGCCATTGCCTAGATGGACTTCTCCTGATGCACCTGCTGGGATGCTGACGCACAATTTAACCATTGCTGTTGCGGGGAGGACTCGCCAGGTGGCTTTGCAAAGCCCAAAGGGTGTTTCGATGCCTCCTGATGCGTGATCCAGACCTCCTCCTACCAAAGGTCTGATTTTGATTTTGCGGTAGCCGGGCGACAAGGGTGTGATGCCGATGATACCTTCTTGGAGCCAACGTGTGCAGGCACCTGTGGCGACGTGGTTGTGAGAGCCCTTTGCGCGTCCGGTTTCGTCGTAGCCGGTCCATGTTTCCCAGGTTGTGGTTGCGCCAGCTTCGACTTGGTTGAGGAAGGTGCGAGGTTGGTTGTTGAGAAGGAGTTTGTAGGCGATGTCTGCTCTGCCGTTGTCGCTGAGGACGGTGAGGAGGATGGCTGTGTTTAGCAAGGTGGTGCCGAAGTGGAAGTTTGAGTCTTCGATTATCTCTACCAGGCGTGCGATGACGTCCGGACGTGTGGACTCGGGGATCAAGTTGAAGGCGAGGGCGCGCACGTAGTCGTCTTGTTTGTCGTCGCCAATGCGTGAGTCCGAGTATACGAAGGCAGCACGCCAGGCCACACGCACTCGGTCGGATAGTTGTCGGTAATGGTCTGCATCTTGAGCATAACCCAATGCTTCAGCGGCTTTTGCAAGCACAGATGCATTATGTGCAAAGTACGCAGTCGCGGTGTTGGGACTGGGTATCATCAGAGACTTGAAAAGTCCCCACATACCACTGCCCGGCTCCAACCATTCTCCCCACATCTTGTCGCTGTCGAGGATGTAGGGTTCGTGTTCGTTGCGCTCGCCCTTGAAGTACTTGCCATAACCTCCTCTGCCGTTACGTGCGTCGCGAACCATTTGCTCGACTTTGCGTTTCATGGACCCGTATTGGCGTTTGAGGACTGCTTTGTCGCCGTAGTATTGGTATAGTGTCCAAGGCACCAACACACAGGCGTCGCCCCAGCCCACCGATGTCGTAATCAAGGACATCGGCCACCAGAGTCCTTTGTAGACTTGAGCACACTCACCAGGCAAGAACGGCGGTACAGTTCCATCAGGCAATTGCTCGAGAGAAACATTTCTCAACGTTCTCCTCAGATACGTCTGCGTGTCCAAGAACATGGTCGAAGTAGGTGAAATGGCCTGCAAATCACCCATCCAGCACAGCCGTTCTCTCGTCGGACAATCAGTGATGACGTCCGCGAAGTTCGCTCGCATGGAGCGCAAAGCATTTTCTCTCCATCTCTCCAGCCTCCAATCCGAGCACGCAAACATACCAGTTTCCGGCAGATCTGCAGACACGATCAAAGCTTTGATGTCATTGAAGCCGACATCCTTACAGCCTCCAATCTCAGCATAGCGGAAACCATGGCGAGTGAACCAAGGCTGGAACCAAGTATCCTTTCCACTCAAGATACACGAATCCTGCTGTGCCTTACCATCGATAGGTAATGTATAATCGAGATCAAGTTCTCCATTGGGACCGATTGACTCCGAGTACGTAATGGTGACTTTGGTGCCAGCTTTGCCCTTGAGTTTTGCGACCACGAATCCAGCAATGTTTTGTCCAAAGTCGAAGATTTGCTTGCCGGTGGGTGAGCGGAGGATTCCCTTTGGTCGTAGTCCGCCGATTTCCTTTGTACGTGGTGTTTCCTCGGCGATCAATTTGCGCGAGTGGTGTTGTGGGAGTAGACGAGCGTGTGTCCAGCGAGAGCCTTGGACGGCAGGGGGCGTAGGTGCTACGACACCCAGCCACTCATCGCTGCTGATGCGGAGATCGTGCTCTTCGCCTAGCTTTGGGTCTGAGCGGATGATGGCTCCAGTACCAGCAAGCCATTCCTCACTACTGCCATGGACAATCCTGTTTCCGTCCTTCATGTTGATGTTCACTTGACAAAACGTAGCAACAGGGTCGTGGTGTTTGGCTCTGGTATCCCTGAGGCCCAGACTTCCTCTCCAGCGGCCATCTCCTACTACGACACTAAAGTGGTTGAGTCCAGGTCTGAGGTATTCTGTGATATCGTAATCCTGATACTCGACTACGGAATTCATCGGTGTCCATCTTGGTACACAGCAATTTCCAGTCAGATCGCTGCCGTTGACGAATAGCCTGTACCAGCCCAGAGCAGAGACAAACGCCCTAGCTTTGAGCACTCCCGTCGGCACGGTCAGACAGCCACGAAAGTACATGGCATGCTCTGTATCCTCGACAGGTCCAGTAATCCAGTTGGCCTTCCACAACCTCGCATCCATGATTGCAGTTTCGAATTTTGCAGTCTTGCTCCAGCCACTGCAGCCATCATGCATATCATACAACTGGACCCGCCAATAGTATTTTGTGATTGATTGCAGTAAGCCACCAGCATAGATGATACCGAATTGATCCTGTGAGCGTACAATATCGCTATCCCAAACGATACTGTTGGGTCTGAAAGTGTCGAGCAGGGCAACCTGCACGCGGTATGCATTCTGGAATACTATCGCATTCTTGTCTGAAGGGTCGCTAGCTTCCAGTCTCCAGGAAAACTCCGGGCGTGGGTTGTCGATTCCAAAGGCTTCGGTGAGGTAATCCGTCCTCAGGTTGTATGCAAAAGTCGACATTTTTCCTTGCTCTTTCCCAGGTGTGTGTCAGATGACAAACAAGTCTCTCGACGGAATGATTTGGTGTCGATGAAGTCAGTGTTTCCCCAGACAAATACTATCAGCCCTAGGGTAAAAGAACGTGGTAGTGCAATCAAGCAGGCAGTGTAAGAGGAGAAGAAGGTTCGGAAGAAGGTAGACAGAGTTCAAAACTGCTAGAATCTTGTCGAGGTCATAGTAAAAGCAAAAGGATCAAACGAATAAACTGTCATGATCAGGGCCGGAAAACGAAAGAAATAAGCAATACTTTGACACTGGACGTCAACGGCCACACTATCATTCTCACAAGCCTCCCTTGGACGTGCATGGTGGTTTCGGGTGTTTGCAGCGGCTCGCGTAGCCATACGATCAGGGCGAGTCCTTACCGTGTGATGGCGGCTCCTCTATCGACCTGGTCTGGCTTCAGGAATCGAGGGTCGGCAGTGTTGACCCGCACGAAATAGGCAAGTCCAGGGCCGAAGACGACTGAAGACGTTGTCTATAGTTGACAACCGTTCTAACGCTTTGTCTGAGAGGTACAAATCCTTCCGCTGCGTAGTTGTCAGTCTGCTGGCGTAGGTTGAGGCATACCCTGAGTTAACGTCGACCCTTGACTTGAAACGTCAACTCTTTCCCTCTTGGTAACCTTATCGCCATCAAACTGTCAACCAGCAGAGCGTAAAATGTTATTTAATCATATAAGACGTCCGTGTTGCCGATATCTGAATCAGGAGATGGTTGCGGACAGCCAGAAAGCACGTCAGCAATTTCCGCCGATCACCACATGGCACTATTGATTCTCAGGAATCGAAAGTCTAGACGATCACTCTTTAACGGGCAACGCAGACGCCGAATAGAAAAAACTGACATGAATATAGGAAGGTAGAACTAGTTTTTTTCCCTGCGTAAGCCTAGAGCGTGACAGCGAGCGCCTACAGCACAATTTTGGAGATGTTTATGTTCTTAACCCATCGCCTCTGCATTTCTGAGCGCGCAAGACCAAGACTTGAGTCAGGCTCTTCATCGCGATAGGTCTACCACAGGGAGAGCGGTGTCTCTGGAACCGATAGACGTGGAGCCGATTCCGACGGTCCTAGTTGAAGATACCGATGTCTTAGGAAGTTCGTGGTGCTTATAGAAGCCTTACGTCTCTCGGTCGGATCCAAGAGATTGGCAGACTCGTCGCCAGCATCGGTGTCGAAGAGGTGTCCATAAGTGCGGCCGTTACACAAACACCCCCGAATCTTCAGGTAATCCAGGACAAGTGTGTCGGCGATCCAACCAAACAAATCGAACTACGCTTCGGGGTCGTTATCAGTATCGACTTGTTCCAGTATAACAATGTCCAGTGTATCTTTATTGCGATTAAGAACGGACAGCAAACCACCAAGATGAACCTTCGTGTTGCGGAACTCAATCGTTCTCAAAGCAGTCGTCATAAGCATAGCTTCGAAAACAACCAGATTGTAATTAAGTCCTTGTTGCTTTATTCCAGGCCAACCGTTGATCATCAGCCGGCCGAAGTCGAATTCATGTTCATCCTAGAAAACGCACA
>Ga0268250_10000716_pt1 | contig 15120 bp, 10 predicted proteins | sample AgamicAsSfe_FD_200448 | JGI IMG/M metagenome (GOLD analysis project Ga0268250, IMG submission 200448) | Agave microbial communities from Guanajuato, Mexico - As.Sf.e (v2) (version 2) | ecosystem: Host-associated > Plants > Phyllosphere > Phylloplane/Leaf | place: Guanajuato, Mexico | collected... | reverse complement strand
GAAAGGTCATGATCCCCTGGTAGATGAGCAGGTTTGGGAACCGATTCGACGTTACAGCTAAGCCGCCACGGTGCGGAGGAACTCCACATCTCCGCGGCTGGACCCTTAGTGGTTGGCCGATCATCTGACTTACTCCGCCCCCGGAGTAAGCCACAAAGTTTCTCGCGGTAGCTTAGTACACCTCCGCTGCTGTCACTCCACCTCGGTGCAAGGATTCAGGCCTACTTCACTGGTCGCAACTGGTATATGTCCGTCGCGGGTCAAGCTGAGTTGTCCGCGAGTCAATTTCAAACATCATGGCCACTCGAGGTCCGCGTAGTCGAACCTCCACCGCGTGTGATGCCTGTAGGTCACGCAGGACGCGCTGCGACAGTGGACGGCCGAAATGTTCCTATTGTCGCTCGCATGGCGTCGCATGCCAATATCAGGCCGAACCAGCACGAGTCCCGACTAGGTATCTTCCATCATCAGCTCTTGAAACGCTGGTAAGGATGAACTGTTGACCTGCCATCACAGGGTGGAGGCCGAGCTCGCCTCTCTCAATCAACGTCTGGATCATCTGACAAGCCTGGTTACAAATATTTCTTCCAATCAAAGAAGCATCGGTCAACATGGAGAAACTACTGAGGATCTGCCTATCGCCGTTGGCGGTAGTGTCAGCGCATACGAATCCCCCAATAGCGGTGTCGTAGCTTTTCATGATGCGAAGCTAATCTTCAGCGACGACGAGAGAGCTCCTTTCAAGCTTCTGGGCTCACGGACTATGATGGAAGTGCTAGGCTTGCCGTCAGATCTTTTGAGTCGTTTAGCTGTGCTAGAACGTAGTTCCCCACCTAGGCCTTTGAACCCCGCCCCTCGACTCTTCATCCTTGGAAGTAAGCAAGCGACTCGGTATGTGGATCACAGCGACGGACAATTTTTAAGCGGCAGATACTCAATAGCCATAGGGCGTTGGCTGCATTCTCGAACCATGTTCACAGATGGTATCCGATTTTCAGAACGGGCTTTTCAGAGCATTACTCCCGAACCATCGCGCATCCGCTTTTTCCGTCGACACAAACAAGCCTAGTATTACTGGTGGCTGCGATTGGAACACTATGCCGGCCCGACGAAGCTTCCGGCGATGAATGCGACGGCGTTCATGCATCACTGTTGGAGACTGCATTGTTCTCAATGTCTAATATCATCACCGACCTGAGTCTGAGTAGTGTCCAGTGTCTAATATTGCTTAGCATCTACAATTCCTGTCGTCTGAAGCCTTGCCACGCGCACGACATGGCACTCATAGCAGCTTTCAAGATCCAGAATCTCATCAAAAGGTTTGCGGAAGCAGAAATCACCAGATTTGGAATGCGCTCATTGTGACTAGCAGTGGGGAAATTTCTGACGACGGAGAGAGAGAGAGCCTAGCTCGTGCATACTGGACCATCTTGCTGATTACAAGGTACCGGTTGACATAAAGTCCATTTGTGCAAAGACTTTACTGACGAGGGAACATTCAGTGAGCTTAGCAACCACTTCGACGTTCCAAAATCAGACATATGGAGCCTCGATGAGCATGTCCCTTTGCCAGATGGCCGAGCGACCTGGATCTGCGAGGGCGAAGACGCGCAGACTTCGGAAAGTCCTCTGGAACCGACTACCGTTGTCACCCGTACAGATGTGACAGACGCTTATTTTCTCGCCGCAATATCCATGCGTCGTATGCTTCATCGTTGCAACACTGCAATCCGTCGAAGTTCCTCGGGCTCAACAGTGTACGCGCCCCGAATCGCAGCCGAACTCGCAAGGCAGCTTGATGAGTGGCACGCATTCCTGCCAAGCTTGATTGTTTTCGACCCGAATGATGCAGTGAGCCTGGACCAAGATCCGATGATCGGGTTCCTGCATGTACAGTACCACTGCTACAAGATGGCCATTTATTGGCCAGCTGCTTATCAGGCTGTGCGCGATCACCCATCTGAAGCGAGCTTTTCAGCGCACTGCCGCACACTTCTGGATTCGTACACAGCCGTGGTTCCAAACCTTATTGAATCTTTGAGATCCTGCGTGATCAACAGATGGTCTCTGTTCGCAACGTCAGTTCTCGGGCATGCACGCGATAACAGATACTGACTGCCTGTGTTCGTAGGTTATTCATGAACTCAATGGCCGTAGTCAGGATAGTTGAAACCCCCTGGCTGCGAGCTGTATGTACTCCTAAGTTGTTCGAGACTCTAACCTTGGCAGCCTCAACTGATTTTGAATTTGTCAAGAGAAGTCCCTCACTGCAGCAAATGGACGAGATTCTAAGTGATAGGATCTTGGGTCCTTGTGGCAAATAGTTGCACGATCAGAAATTAACAGACATGATTTCATTCGATCTTCCAGTATACAAAAGTTGCTGATACTGGAATGTGAGGCCGTACTATTTTTACTTCACGTTGAGACTCTGGACATCAAGCTCTCAAACCCTTCCCACGCGCGAATTTCCGCGGTGACTGACGCTTCAGCTGCCTGAATCACTGAGGGCACGACATCCATTAGCCGACGATTTTGGTCGAGGTACACCATTGTTGCCAATGCAAAGCGTTCGTTGGCAAAAACTTCCAAAACGTCTGCGTCTAGAAAGATTCGTAGTCTCAGGGGCTCCAACACTAACTTCCCTGATGCTGGGTCATGCGTGTAAAAAAGTGTAAAATGCCCTCTCTCTGGGTGACCATTGAAACTTCCCGACAGTCCTGCATGCTGCCGATAAAGCGTCATTGTCTCGTGTTCTAGGTCAAAGACAAACCTGAACCTTGTCAGGAAACTGTCACGATCTCTCACATCCAGGGTAAAGGCCTGACAATCTTCTCCGAGCTGGATGTTGGCTTCTAACTCCCAGCTCGGTTTTGAGAATGTGACGATGGATTTGGCATAATGCAAGGCAGGGATCGGAATCCGGCCAGACTCCATGCTAGATGTACAATGCCCGCGTAGTGATTTGAGTTGTTCGAGTGGTTTGATGCCCAGTGTGCGGATGACCCAGAACCCATGATTGTGCTCTTCAGCCTCTATAGACGGCAGCTTCCCAAGCGAAGTCTTCAAGGACTTGATCACGTTTGGAATCGTCAGAAGAAAAACCTCCCTCGGCAAAGCAAGTGAGCCGTTCCAGCCTTTCTCGGCTGCGAACTGCGGCGTGCAATCTTCTTCGGGGATCCAACCATAAACCACACGGTTTCCTGATTGCGGATCATGGAAGGAGTTTGCAGCATAGTAGCTGCCGTGATCTAGAAACCCCCCGTATTTGTATATCATCTCCGTTCGGTCGTTTGTTTTCTGCAATCCGCCACACATCCAGAGCTGCTGTCTTACCGTTCGAGAGATGGCACCATCTGGAGGATCAATCGCGGTCACATGGCTTCGCTCCACATCGCCTTCGGCACCTAAGACCAGAAAGTGACGTAAACATGATCCGTCACCTAAAGTCATGAAGTTGGTGCATTCCCAGTTCATGCCAAAGTTGGCTTCCAATGTTTTAGAGGGACAAAATCTCTCGGGCAGGGCGATGAGTGGGCCGAGGTACTCCCAGTCTATGGGATTGTCTTGTCGGACAACGTACAAAAAAGTGGTAGGCCCGATGCCTCGAATGCCGCCCGAGACTAGAGCATATAGATTGGCGTCTGCGGATCCCCGGAGCTTATCGAGAGCGGGCCATGGTGCAACATACGGGTCCCGGAATCCAGTGACGTCCAGACCTGGTGGTGCGCCCCGAAGTACAGGATTTTTGGGGCTTTTCGTCCAGGTCATACCGCCATCAGTGGATGTGGCAAGCGCTATACCTGCAGCGTCCCTTTGGTATGGCAATGTATACCAGTGAAATGGCAGTTTGCAAACAGAAGAGTAGCAGACAGTCAGCTGGTCGCTTTTGATGCTCGGAGGGGGAATGAAACAGCCGGTGAAAACGCCATCACAATCGTATGTTTGGTCTGGTTCCAGGGCTGGCTGCTTGGGCATTCTCGTCCAATGCAAAGAATCCCGACTAGTGGCGTGCCCCCATGACATGTTTCCCCACTCACAACTGTGAGGGTTGCCTAGATTCCCGGTCAGAGTTGTCGTTGTCATCTGCCATCAGCTGGCACTTACTTTGATAGAACAAGTGATACAATCCAGACCTTGGATCGTAAGCTGGAGCGCAAGGATCATTGATCCAGCAATCATCAGTCAGGTGCATCATGGGGCGCAATCGTTTCTCTCTTGCCGCATTGCTGCTATCTGGGACCCAGGACGTCGCTGCCATGTCCGTAGTGTTGTGACGATGCTAACTAAAAAGAAAGATCCGATGCTCCAATCTCCATGTGCATCGCTGGCGCTGACTCGATATTTGAATCTATCCACGTTCTGGCGATTTACGAACAAAAAGTTCACATTTTGCTCTGTCTGGATCATTGAAGGAACGGAGCGATACGGCGAGACTCCGAATGCAACGTTATCTGAAGCAGCCTCACCCTATAAAGAGAGACCCCAGACGTCGCGGAGCAGTGATTTAGTTCCGCGGCATATTGGTCACCTAGCGGACCAGCAATCAGATTCCCCGACCCGTTGGAATTAGTGGCCATTAGTCTAGAATCCACAATGCAATCCGTTCGAGGTCGTTGTGCGGGGTAGAGTCGCGTCCCTTGGGGTTCGTCAGTCCAGATCTTTTCGAGTTCCGACAAAGGCATATGCTTCGGATATAAAATCTGGGGAAGACTCGACTGTCCATAATTGTCACGACTCGCAAATCTCGACTTTGTCAACCGCTTACCGCGACCTATACAACATTTTGAACACGAAATCTCCTGGTGCTTGACCATGACCCTCATTGATGGGTAAGAAAGCACATTAAGATCTTGCGTTGCCGTTCCAATGCTGACAGAATCCAGAGTGGACTACTCTGTAGTCGTACCCGCCCATAAATGGCGGATTCTCAAGTCTCAAACACGTTTCGCATTTTGGGGTAGGTGTAGATGCCTAAGAACATTAATGCTTTACTAAAGATACGTGGCTTTCTGGGTCTCTAGTGGGGTCATCATGCAAGGCTTTGATATCACAGCTGGCGGTCAGCTTGCGGCTTTGCCAGCTTTCCGCGCGAAGTTTGGTGTCTTGCAAGGGGATGGTTCCTACCTCCTACCCGCCTACTACTTGTCAGCATGGAACGCAATTGCCCCTGCATGTGAGGTGATCGCCACCTTCATTTTCGCCCCTCTTCTCGAACGATATGGCAGAAAGCCCGGTGTCATTGTCGCCTGTGCCATCTCTGCCGCAGGTATCCTGCTTCAACAACTAGCATGGGACTGGAAGATTCACCTTGCCGGCCGTGGTGTCAATGGCATCGCCATCGGTATCATGTTTACTGTATCTCCGCTGTGGATCGGAGAGGTCTGTCGTCCAGAGCTCCGCGGTTTCTTCCTTTGCTTCTTCAACACTAGTATTGTCTTCGGACAATTTGCCAGGTATTTGTCAAAAGTCGCAACTGTAGGGACAACGCTAAGATCGGTAGTGTCATCTTGGCTCGTGGAAGTAGCAATATCGCTGGAAGATGGCAAGTCGACCCTTCGCGCTGCTGCGTGTTCTGAGCTGACGAATGTTATAACTTAGGCAATGGTGGCTTCCTGTTGTTGCCATGTACTTCTTTCCATGTAATATAAATCATCACAACGGAATGCGATATCTACTGAACGCCTCACAGTATTCCTTGGCGTAGTGTGGCCATTCTTCCAGCTTGAGATGCAAGATCCTCCATTTTCTATTGCAGCACAGTCCAAAGTCGGTCAAGGCCTGCTAAGTCCGATGGCTGAGTGTTCGTCTACAACATTGCACACTAAAGCCAGAGGTGCAGGCTGACAGTTGGCAGGTTAGACCATCCCAAAGAACCAGATGTATTGTGATTCGATGTTGTATCGTGGCTGGAGAAGGAGAAGGACGACATGGACCAAAACAGTGCCAAGGCAGGTTCGACCCGTGCATGACCCACATTTGCACGAAAGACACGTGTGGGGCTGCGCACTGACCGCCAGCTTCGCGCCAGCTTTCCGGTTGTCGCGATGACCTTCCCTGCACATACTAGCGCGACGTTATCCAGTTAGAGTCTTGTAATACAGTGTGGTCGATCCATGAGATGTCTGATATTATGTGACGTGGGCCAGCTATATAGCTATGAATTCGTGATAAGTATACCATGTTAATGCCAATGCTATGGCAGTCATCACCGTCACCCTGTTCTCCGCCTCGCGATCCGTGGAATTTAGGTATCGACCACACTGTTGTGATAACTAGGGTCAAAAGACGACCTTCTTGAATTTTGATTGAAATATCCAATTTTTATTGCATTACAAGCTGGAGCAGTGTCTCCTGGTCATTCCCTCGAATTTCCAGCGAAGCGCCACGGTGCGGGGTCGAGATGCCAGCTCCGAGAGGCCGAGGAGGAACGAGAGGTGGAGGTATAGCAGGCGAAGGAAGGTTCGAGGTGTTGTCGCAGGGCAGCGTGGAAGGTCAAGAGGTGGAGGATCAGTTTATGAAAGATAGAGAACATGCAGAAAAGAGAAAAAGAGAAGGGAGACAGGGTGGAGCTGAGGGAAGCCCTCCGAGACGCGACAGTCGATTCAGCAACGACTCCGACTCTGCATCGGTAGAGGCCACACCTAGGAAGAGGCCCTCGCCTACAGCGACAAGAATGGTCACTAGGAGCTTAGAGAAGACTGGCGCCCAAAGAAACAACGTAATAGAGCTGTCGCCATCGCGCGCTAGCTCGACGCCAGATACACAAGACAGAGACACCATACAGAAAGCACCAACGATTAGTGATATCATGAGACACTTACTACGAATGGAAGAGAAAGAACAAGAAAGCAGGACAAGGGCTCAGGAAGAAAGAGCAAGAGCTCAGGAAGAAAGAGCAAGAGCAATAGAAAAAGAAAACGAATACAAGAACGAGATCAAGCAGCTACAAAGCACCGTTACAGGCTTAGCTCTTGATCTCAGGAGCTTGCAAGAGTCAGTACCAAACTGGGGGTCTCTACAATCGTCCCTTGTGACTGGAACGACCGACTCGTATGCTAGCATAACAGCACGAGGAGTCCCATTATCAGAGCCAGAACAGGCAGTGACTCCCTCCAGAACCTCAGCATCCCGAGTATCATTTGGCCCATCCGAACAATCAGACAGATCACCCAACGGATCGCCCCCAATATCCGTAGGAACATCGATTAGAAGCGCAATGAAAAAGACAAAGATGTCGCTAGAGGCAGACATGGTGCTAGACATAAAGAACCTCGACACAGAAGGACGAACTGGAACAAATCTGATGACGAGAACTGAAAACCGAATCCTGGCTGCAATCAGGTCCAACGAAGGACTAGATAAAGTCGTTCTCAACCAGTTCATGATTAGACACACAAACAAAGACGTCCACTTGGCGTACTTTAAGATCAATAAAGAAGCAGAGAAAGTAGCAAGAGCCCACGTAGACGAATGGGTGCCCATGTTTCTTAAAGGGGCAAGACTTATCGAATCCACTTGGTACCCGATCAAAGTGGACTTCGTCCCTAAGATAGAAGCCACAGACCACCAGACTGGAACAATTAGTCAAGAGACGCGAGAGGCTTTCTCAGAGGAGAACGAAGTAGAAGTCAAGTTAATGAGATGGCTAGGAAAGCCAAAGGAGTACGCCGCCTATGCATCAGCACTGGTTAAGCTGGCGACGAAAGAACAGGTGGAGAAACTGCTTCAGAGACAAGCAAATGGAGAGGAGGTGTACCTATTCGGATGTGTAGTTAAAGTCTCACCATTCCATGACAACAGAGGACCAAGAGCTTGCTACAACTGCCACCAGTTTGGACACAGGCAGAGGGATTGCAAGAACACCACTAGGTGCTCATGGTGTGCACAAGAAGGACACAACATTTGCAAGATGGGTGAACCTAAGTGTTGCAACTGTGGAGAGAATCACCCAGCAGCCTACAGGAAGTGCCCAGAGTACAGAAAGCAACAAGAAAGGGAGATTAACCTACGACGTCATGATTGGTACACTAAACATTCTTCAAGCAAATCTGCACAGGAGTTCGGGAGTTCAGGATGCGTTGTACAACGACCCAGACATCTGGGACTTCGATGTCATTCTTGTACAGGAACCACACTATTGGGAAATTGCAGGAAACCTTCAGATCACTGGAGCCGGACCCAATTTCGAAGTTATAAAACCAAAAACATTACAAAGAGAAAATCAAACACAAAGAGTCCGATCATGCATATGGATAAACCGGAACAACGAATACGCACAAATCTCAATGAATAGCAACGACATAACTGCAATTGTCATGAAACACGGGACCCGAAGCATACTGCTGGTGTCAGTATACATTCCAAGCATAGGCAATGGAGAGGAAACCGATGAGCAAGAACTACACATCCGACTACAAGAAGTCCAAGACACGATTATAAGAGAGAGTAACAACAACCCAAATCTGGAACTCTTCATTGCAGGAGACTTCAACTGGCACGATACTGTATGGGGTGGAAACGAGGTGGCTGCGGAACCAAGACAAGGAGAGGGTAGTAGGATATTGGACTTCATCGAGGAAAATAACCTACAGCTGCTCACCTAGAGAGGCGTGCCAACATGGGAACGGAACGGATTTTTATCAACAATTGACCTAACCATGGTCAGCGAAAGACTGTTTGAAGATCGAGATATATGCCAACCGTTTGAGAACGAGTACGGATCAGACCATAGAGCGATACACACAGCCATAGGTATGGGAGATATGATAGAAGACCCAACAGTCCCACGGTACCTGCTACAGAAAGCAGATTGGAAAGCAATAAGGGACGAGATAGGACAACACCTTATCAACAACCCATTCCCAACAGAAGATCTGAAAGCAATGCAGAAATACATCCAGGAAACCACTCAGACAGCGATAGATCGTCACTGCCCAAAGGCGAAACCATCAAAATACGCAAAAAGATGGTGGTCAAGTGAGCTAACGTCCATGAGAAAAGAGTACACAAGGGCTCGCAATCTAGCAAGGTCAAGAAGGAGACAAGATCGGCGAGATGATAGCCTTGAAGTTGCAGCAAAGATAGCAAGGCATGACTTCCATCATGCGATCAAGAAACGCAAAAAGGAACACTGGACAGAGTTCCTAGGCGAATCAACAGATATCTGGAAAGCAGCCCAATACCTGGACCCAAGCAAGAGATCAAGCTTCGGCAGGATCACATCTATAAAGGGACAGGGAGGGGAGTCCATTCAAGACAAAGCTGGAATCGCTAAGGAATTGCTACACAGTTTCTTCCCAGAACCACCAACCCCCCAGAGGCCCGAACACACAAGAAACAACAGGGCAGACCAGCTTTTTAGTAAAGCAGTGACCGTAGACGAGATCGAGAAAGCCTTGTTTTCCGCAAGTCCAGACAAAGCAGCGGGAAGCGACGGCTTAACTATTAGGGTATGGAGGGAAGTCTGGCCAGCTTTGCAACAGCAAATCCATACACTCTTCTCCACCTCGCTTAGGCAAGGCAAACTGCCGGGGCAATGGAAGGTAGCAAAGATTGTTCCGCTTAAAAAAGGGAATAAGGATGACTACACCCTCCCTAAGAACTATAGGCCAATATCTTTGCTGGCAACGCTAGGAAAGATAATGGAAGCCGTAATGGCTGCACGGATAGCGTACCTTACAGAGGTGCACAAGCTACTACCCAACAATCATTTTGGTGCAAGGAAACAGAAGTCAACAGTTCTCGCCATTTCATACCTTCAGGAAGCTATCTATGATGCCTGGCGGGGCAAAAAGACACTATCACTAGTGTCATTTGACGTCAAGGGCGCGTACAACAATGTTGCAACAGGACCGCTTCTGGAAAGGCTAAGACAGAGGAGAATTCCGGAAACCATGGTCAAATGGATCCAAGATTTCTGCACTGACAGGAAGGCAAGCGTAGTAGTCAATGGCTTTACATCAGAAGTAGAGGATTTACCTCAGTCAGGACTGCCACAGGGATCGCCGCTCGCCCCAATCCTGTTCCTCTTCTTTAATGCAGATCTAGTACAAGCGTCAATCAAGGAAGGAGCGTCGATGGCATTTGTTGATGACTACACTGCGTGGGTAGTTAGCAATTCTGCCGAACGGAACACAAGGATAATCCAGGAAAACATACTGCCAAAATTAGAAAAATGGGAAAAGGAGAGCGGAGCGGTATTCGAAGCCTCGAAAACAGCATTCATCCATTTCACAAGATATAACGACTTGCTTAGAGACAGCGACATGCCCTTATGCTTCAAAGGAGACCAGATCCAGCCAAGTCAATTGATCAAAGTCCTAGGTGTAATCCTAGACCAAGGACTTCGATTCAAAGAACATCTGGCAGAAAAAGCAGAAAAAGCATTAAAAGCAGCACTGGCTCTAAAAAGGTTGCAAGGTCTAAACCCATTAACCATGCGTCAGCTATACACAGCAACAGTCGCACCAGTCATGGACTACGCGTTGCCAGTCTGGTACCTTGCAGTATCCAACAAGACACTGTCTGTGTTACACAGAGCCCAGAGAGTGGCAGCACAAGCCATTGTGGGAGGATTCAGAACATTAGGTCTTGACGTTGCAGTCCTAGAAGCAGGGATACCGTCCTTACAACAAAGACTACACGAGCAGACACTTAGATTCTGGATCTCAATCCAGAAATTGGAAACCTCACACATTCATGCAAAGCTCGCTAAGACTAAACCAATCAAGCGATTTAACTCACCTCTCCGAAAAGCAGCTGGGTTGTTTAAGGAACTCAATGCAAACAGAGCTAAGAAGATCTCTGCAGTGGGAAGTGAACCATGGAGCCCAAAGGCTCATGTGCACATATCCGACAAGGAAACAGCTAAACTAGCGACAGTGGAACAGCCAGCAACAATAGACATATACACCGATGGTTCAGTCCGCAACGGACGAGCAGGCATAGGAATCTGGACATCAGCGTGGGAAGTGTCAAGAACAATAAGGAGAGCTGAAGAAACGAACGTCCATCTAACAGAGCTCGAAGCGATATGGATGGCAATCAAAGGTCTATCACATGAGAAAAACAGACTGGTGAAGATCAGGGTCTTTTCTGACAGCCAGAGCGCGCTTCGAAGCATCCAGTCTGTAAAGATTAACGATAGCCTAGGCCTGGTCATGAGAATCAGAGAGAAGATCGCTAAAGCGACATTCTCACTGCACTGGGTCCCAGGTCACGAGGGAGTCAGAGGCAACGAGAGGGCGAACGAACTAGCCCAGAAGGCGACAGATGTTGCCTCACCAATGCCTAACCCTGCAAGCAATGTCCCAATTTCAGCGATATACGCAAGAGCAAAAGCTATGAACTTTAAGCCAAAACTCCAAGAGTTCTATGGCGCAACTACAGGCAAACATCTCCAGAAGATCGACAAGGCGCTGCCAGGAAAACACACAAACAAGTTGTACAACGCACTCAACAGGACAGCAGCTGCTACACTGGTCCAGCTAAGGACGAATATATCAAGACTCAACACGTACCTTTACAAGATCAATGTTGCGGATACCGATAGATGCGAATGCGGAATGAAAGAAACAGTACAGCACTTTCTATACCTGTGCTCTAGATGGAGAAACGAAAGACAACCCATGAAGTCAGCACATGGCAACAGATACTGGGATTTGTCATACGCACTAGGAGGATACTCAACAGCAGAAAGAGAAGGGAAGAAGGTCGATGGCGAGAAAGACGAATGGCAGCCAGACCTAAACGCAGTCAAAGCCACCATCGAATATGCCATCAAAACAGGAAGATTGCAGAGACAGATATGAAACAGCGAAAGACAGAAGGGGCCTAACAGATTGACATAAGAGTGCTCCCTACCCAACTACAACAACACTGCCATTACCTTGACCCAATCGCCTCCAAGCAGCGTTCGGCTGATAAGGAAGAACGCGACATAAAGAATCGCCCATATGGAGGAGGCCTACACCAGCTAACAATCAAGGGAAGGAAGTGTGGAGCCACTCTTTGATAAGAGCACGTCGGAGTACCAGGAGTTTGCGATGAGTTCAAGGTCTGAGAGACCTTCACCCTCCTTATATATAACTAAGACCGATGGCTGTGATTGGTGGGAATGCTTGTTAATTACGGACAGCTCATACCCCTTGCGGGGTAAATAGCTTAAGAAAATCAAATCAAATCAAATCAAGAGACTTGGCCATACAGGGACCAAGGATTCTGGATAACGATTGTTATGGACGAGCGTAGTGTGTCAGGAAGTGTTGTCTTGATGTCGATACCGCTGATCAGGATGCATTCACAGATGAGATTGAGCATTCCGAGATTTGATTACTGAGGATTCACTTCAACCGCTGCAGCCACGTGTGCCAATCCCTTGGCCAAGTGAGACCATGAGATATATATTCCGCAATACTGTCTTCCCTCTCGGCTTGCCAATACATCGTCAAAGACGATCGAATCGGCTGTGGGGGAAGGTTGAAGACTTGTACCCACGGCATCTGACACACCACTCGTATCCGGATCCATACTCTTTTCAAGCACTTTGATTCTTGACACAGCTCCTAACGCCGTTTCTGTCTCAGACCACACAACCACGAGAAGACGAGTGTATGTCACGAAAGAAGTTATGTTCAGGAGCGCAACGTCAAGCGAGCCGGTCGAATCACGCTCCCGTAAGGCAACAGCTACCCCAACCACTGAGATGGTCACACCCGCGCTCGAGCCACGATGTCTGAACTCGGCCTTTGTCTATGCTTTCAGTGGTTTGTAAGCCTGCTAATTGCATCGATACAGACCAACGGCATGGCAATGAATGGGTATAAATTGGAACACTCATGTGATTTTGATGAAATTTGACCTGGGTAAAGTGGAGACAACCGTGTTGTCAAGGGTAATATGTAGACCTCGCAACGTATCGGAGACGTACCGGAGCCGTACCGGCTTCCCTATACGCAACAGTGTGCTAACTTCCCCGTTGAATGAGGTTCAACTCCTGCAAACTCTGATAATGCTCTGCAACTTATCATCATTGTTCTTGAAGACTGACCCAAGCGTCGCGACCGTCTCCGCGGTCATTCCACGCCTTAGCTTGGCGACATCGCCGAGCCCTTCGCCAGTGCGTTCAACTCTGGCAATCGAGCCGACACCGATCAGCATGCCCAGGATATTAACAATAGCGGAATCCGGATCTTTCACAGTTGAGTAGAGCGCAAGTGCAGTATTACCAAGTTCTCCAGCAATGGCAATCGTGCGTGCAAGACCGGCGAGTCCAGCCGTCAGTGCAGCCTCCTCACCTACCATTGGAACGAACTAGACGATAAGTCAGTAAGAGTAAATTGTGATAGGAAGAGTGCCTGCCGTAGAGTCTAACGTACCAAAAAAACCATACTAATGATGAACACAATAAAGTTCTTACGCCGCTCTTCCCTCTCCTTATCTTCTATCTTCTTCTCTTCGACGCCAAGGGCCTTTGCTTGAGCCATATTTTCAACTGCTTGCATCAACAAGAAGACGGGCGTGCTAAAAGCCTCTGCTGCGTCCATAGGGTTACCGCCGATGTAAAATCCGGTTGCAATCTCCAAGTACGTCGCTTGCATAGATTCTCGAAGCTCTGGTATACTACCAAGACCTTTGGTGACCAAGTCCTTTGGATTAGGCACATACATATCGCGTTTCTCGACTGGGTAGCCAGAAAACTCATATTTGTACTTGCGGGTAACCCTCAGCGCGAAATCGTGGGTAACGTTGTAGTCTCCTAGTTCCACCCAGTCTGGCGCTAGTCCGAGTTTACCTAAGGCTGTATCGTAGCCGTCTTCATCTCTGAGAGTCATGAAAGTGATATCAGACTGCATGTCTAGATAATGCGGATATAAATCTGCATCAGTACATGGGAATATTTTGCTGCCCTTTTTGTCAACTCGACAGTCAAAGTCTGATTCGCCAATGGAGTCAGTATCGGGAAATATCAGCATCCTCTAAAATTATGCAGTACTCACAACTCATTCCTGGACCTGGTGGAGCGATGTCCTGTATGACAGTCTCTCTAGCCTTGTCAAACATGAATCTGTTGTTTAGCACACTGGGCACTAGTTTTTGAATATATGTGACATAATATCCGAACTCTTCATCGTAGCCGTCATTGACCGAGTTGTAGTGGTCGTACGCCGCATCGAGCATGGTGATCAAGGTGTCCAGGGTATAAGCTGCAAGGCACTCTACCCGCAACCCATCGGAAGCTGCATTGAGATCGTCGAGATTGTCGAACGTCATGGTGTAATCGCACGGGACGCCATTTTCAAAACTGTCGTCATCATCGTCGTCATCATCGTCGTCGGCAGTAGTGTCCGGATCAGAATCTGGTGGAGCAGTACAGCCCGATGTACAGCCAGCTGATGCATCACACATCGATCCACATTGACCGTTGTGACAGCAGGAACCCCCAGCCCACGATCCGCAGAAGATGTTGGCATGGCACCTTCCATCCGTTGTGTATTCATCAGGAATGATATTTTCAACCACTGTGAAAGAACGTGAGTCAACTTTTGCATATCGACAGGAGCTGAAACGCCTGCTCCTGGAGAGAGCTGACGAAGCTGGAGAAGGAAAGAATCCGCTCTAGGTCACTTACGCTGCTCGAATTGAGCCTGGTTCCAGTATCCGGCTCGAGGGGAGGGAATGAAGGCTGTAAATCAAAATCTCAGTCATTAGCACAAGTATGATGTAGAGGATTACATGTTTGCACCTACCATCCTGATTGGCGCAGGTTGGATCGTATCCAGGGAGTGAAGGATCGCTACCACCATCACTCTCTCCACCAGGCTTGACCCAGACAAAAGCATCGCACAGATCATCATCTGTCTCACTAGTAGGGCGAATTCCAAACCCGGCGCCCTTAACATTACACCAATTGCCACCATAGGTACGCAGCCCTACACGCCCATTGCGGCTAGTATCAACGAGGGCGTGATTTGGCATACCGTTGGCTGCAAGCTGCGCCCCGAGAAGGTGGATATATCGCTTCTCATCCTGCGCTTTGTTGTATTGTGCATCGGGGAAATTCTCGAATTCTCCTGGAACCATGGACCATGCATTCCAGTTCGAAACATTTGTTATAAT
>Ga0268250_10000715_pt1 | contig 15133 bp, 12 predicted proteins | sample AgamicAsSfe_FD_200448 | JGI IMG/M metagenome (GOLD analysis project Ga0268250, IMG submission 200448) | Agave microbial communities from Guanajuato, Mexico - As.Sf.e (v2) (version 2) | ecosystem: Host-associated > Plants > Phyllosphere > Phylloplane/Leaf | place: Guanajuato, Mexico | collected... | reverse complement strand
GGTGGGGAGAGGGAGGGTGCTCCATTCTGTTGCGCCGCCTGGAGCGAGGAGGTCGAGCGTGTGGATTTGAGATGCTACGTCGTCGGAGGGGGATGTTGAAATGAGGTAGAGGACGTTGGAGGCGATGGCGAAGGTTGGTGGTGCCTGGGGGGTCAAGAGGCCCGAGGCTGAGGACGAGGACGAGGAGACGAGAGGAAGCTCAGCCCAGGCGTGACTGCCCATGGAGAACTGCCATGTGTCTGCTGCGGGTGTTGATAAGGAAGTGCTGCTGTAGCCGCCATGGATGATGATGCTTCTGCCGAATGCAACGGCGGCGTGCGAGTGGCGAGAGGGGACCTTATCAGTGACAGGCTCGATGTGACTCCATTTCAATGAAGTTGGATCGAATAGCCATATTCTGCCGTCTTCGTCGATAGGGGCTTTTGTCTCCACATCAGCATAGCCACCGAAGAGAACAAGCTTGTCGTCGATGGCAAGCATGGTGTGACCTTGTGTCTGTGAGCTTGGCATTCGTCTACTCTCAGAAAATGATGATCGCCAAACCTGCTCTTCGACACGGCACTTGATCGCCATCCTGTGCTGCAAGAGCTGGCACGGCTTGGTACTCTGGCCCACCTTGCGAGCTCGCGAGCTTCAGAATATGCATCTCACTGCCAGCAAGCTCGGAATGTGAGACTTGACCACCGAAGATGTAGAGGTCATCGTGCAGTGATGTGATAGTATGGGCGTATCGCGCAAGTGAGTCACTGAATGGAAGATGTTAGACGTGGCAGTAGAGGAAGAGCAAGAACATCATACCTCGAGACATTATCAGGTGATGTAGCAATCTGATTGAGTGTTGCTTGAAGTGGCAGGGTTGGCATACGAATTGACCATGTTGCCACTGCACCTGCTTCGACCGTGGTGGATACGACTTGCTCGGCAGCAAGGAGACCGCCAACGACTTCCATCTTATTTCAGAGGCTTCAAATTGTGATTCGTGAGTTTGATCACAGTGGAGATCCTGTGTCTTTTGATCGTAGCATGTCTTTGTATTCGTCGTCATGCTCAGAGGCTACTATGGGAAGGATCGCCTGGTCAAAATGAGATAGCCACTTCAGATCGTCATTCACCGCATCATTGGTACTTTGCGGTAAAATGGTCGAAGAGTAAGTCGCGTCAACCCTCCCAGACGACCGCCAGATCGTCCAAGCTCATCGCCGGGAGGTGCCCGCGAGAAAGGCTGCGGCGTGCGCACGGGCAGACCGAGGTCGTAAAGCTGTGAGAGCGTGCTGCGTCCACACGCACATTTGGCGGGGAAAGTTCATGAAAGCAAATAGAGACAAGTCCGATACCATTGCTGAGGACTATGGCGACGACTCTCACCTCTACCCGACCTCTCTCAACGACTCCTTCGTCGGTGCCCAAGATGAAACCTCCACCACCTCCTGTCACGGCACCGGCAACGAATGCGCCAAGTTCGTCCGGCATGTCCTCATCACCAACCACCACTGCCGCCAAGCGACCACCGTCACAAGCTGTCGCAAAGCGCAAGGAGCTTCCGAAACAAGCGCTGGTAACTTCTGTCAACGGCGTCGCCGCCACCAACACTCCGCGCGCCGCCAAGCGAAAGTTCGACGAGCCATATATCAGGACGACGGAGCACATTCTCAAGAAGTTCACAGGCCGACTGCCATCGCTAGTTTTACATCTACACTCTACTCACTTCCGGTTCGACCAGCAAGATGGTAGCTTTGGCTACAATTCGCCCATGAAGATTATCCTAGAACACATTCGGTCACAAACAGTGCCTCACGAGATGATAGAAGAGCTGCTGCGCGGAAATGTTGCATTCTATGACGGCTGCCTGATTGTCGAGATTCATGACCACAAGACGGGTCCGGCTGCGACACGGAATGTGCCTCAAGATGTTGGTCGAGGGAAGAAGTTCGTTCCATTTTCGTTACACAACTATAATGAGCACGTCACGCCGAGCCCATATGTACCATATCCAACGCCATCGCCAGAGGTCAAGAATGAGAAGAAGGAAGGATCAATCACGATGGAAGGACGACCATCATCACAAGGTAAAGATGCCAAGCAGAAGACGGTCTTCACAACAGTACTTCATCCTACGCAGTTGTCCAGATACTGGGAAGTAGTATATCTTGCCAGTCAGCCTGCGCCTGAGCGTGGCCGTCGCGGCTCAGCGGCACTCTCAAAAGATGGTACAAACAGTCCAGCCACCCCCTTGACACCAGTCGTTAGCAATTCTCGGCAGCCAATAAAGAAACAGAAAATGTTATTAGAGGAAAAGGACGTCCACAACTTCGAGTCCCTTGTGCTACAGCTTTCCGAGGCTCCTATATGTCTCGAGCCTGCTCAGAATTTTGAGGAAGCTCAGACTATAATGAAAGCATTGACACATCCACTGCACAATGAAGCACCTGCAAAGGTTTCTGGCCGGAAAAGAACAACAGCCGAATTGGCTGCGGATGAGGCGTTGGCTGCAGAGGAAGAGCGTATTGCGCTTATCATGGACGAAAGACTGCCAAATGCTGCTGGAAATGCTGGAAACGGCGATAGCCAAGGCAATGTCGAGTTTGTGCCGAACTTCTCTCGTTTCAAAGCTCTGGAGGACATCAAACGCCATCTTGAAGAAGAGGCCCAGAGGAAGCGAGACCAGGAGCAGAAGGAAAGACTCGAAGCACGAGCAAGACAGGAGCATCAAGCTAATGTGGAGAAACAGCAAAAAGAGGTGGCGGCAAGAATGGCTCAACAGCAAGATCCAAACAAGCAACAACAGCACCTTCAACGACAAGCTATGGCAGCAGCGCAACAACAAGCTGCACAACAGGTACAGCAAGGCCGTCTGAATCCGGCACAACAGCAGCAGATTGCACAGAACCTTCAAGCTTCTCTACTACAGCAAGCCCAAGTCCAAGCACAAGCTCAGCAGCAGCAGATGTTGCAGCAACAGCATCCTCAAATCGCCCAGCATGGAGCTGCAATGGTCAATGGGCAATCTCAAGCACAATCTTCTCCAAGTGTTGGCAAGCCAGGCAAGAACAATGCAGGTGTCCCTATGGTTGCCACAGGCTCCGTTCAAGGTCACACTGACAGCCCTGCACGTCCACAATCGGCATTATCGCAGTCACAGGTCCAGATGGCACGCCAGATGAGCCAACAGACACATATGCATAGTACACCTCAGATGCCGCAGATGACACCACTACTTGCAAATGGCCAACCTATTCACCATATCACACCGCAACCTCATCCAAACCAAGGGAGCCCACCTGTTGGCAGTATGCAGGGCACGCCGATGATGGGTATGAACGGGACGCCACAAGTGAACCCTCAACAAATGAGTCAACAGCAACAAGCTTTGCTCATGCAGCAACAACAACGTCGTGCGTACGCGGCGGCACAAGCACAAGCACAAGCACAAGCAAATGGACAACTACAAGGCTCTCCTGCTCAATTGGCAAACCAGATGAGTCCTCAACAGCATGCAGCCATGATGCAAGCACAGCAACAGATGACATCTCCAAACGTGCCGAACATGCAAGGTCAAACTCCTCAAATGCAAGGCATGAATCCTCAACAAATCCGCGAGCAAAACATGCGCATGGCTATGCAAGAGCAATACCGCAAGCAAATGGTGGGACACCAAGGTACCGCCCAAGCAAGCCTCATGCAAAATCAGGTCCCACAGCAGCAACAACAACAACAACAACAACAGCAACAACAGCAACGTCAAGCTCAACAAGAAATCTTCAATAATGTCGGACTCAACTTCAACCCTCAAATGGCAGCCATGGCCCAGCACATGGCTCGCAATCCCTCCCAAGCTCAACACGCTCAAGTCCAAGCTCAAGCTCACGCCCAAGCACAGATGATGCAGAACCAAAACTCGCAGATGCAGCAGAATCAGCTCCTCAACGTCTCACAGGCCCAGCGGCAACTCGCCCAGCGCCAAACGTTTGAGAAAGAACGCTCCGCCTTCTTCGGCCACCTGTCGCGTCAAAGCCAGGGTGTCCTGCCTCCAGACGCACAGCAGCAATTTGAGCTATGGCGGAAGACGCGCATCCAGCGTCAACAATTGCAGAATGCACAACAGATGCAGATGATGACACAGCAACGGATGCAGCAGGCACAGCAGCAGCATATGGGCGGCAATAACGGACTACTGACGCCTGGTGGGAATCCTAACATGGCTATGGTGCAAGCTCAGGCTCAAGCACAAGCGCAGGCTCAAGGCCAAGGACAGGGGCAAGGCCAGGTCTTTCCCAATGGCATGAACATGCAGCAATTGGCGAATATGCAGGCGCAGGCGCAGGCGCAGGCGATGGCGGGTGGCATGGACCCGGCGAGGGCAGGTGGGCAGATCAACCCGAGCCAAATGGCGGCGTTGCAGATGAGACAGAGACAGGTTGCGGCAATGAGGCAGCAGCAGCAACAGCAGAATATGATGATGAGACAGCAGCAAAGTCAGCAGCAGCAGGGACAGCAGGGGCAGGGCCAGGGCCAGGGTCAAGGCCAAGGCGCTAATGGAATGAATGGGATGAATGGCATGAATGGGCAGGGATGAGTTGAGCAGCGAGGATAAAGGCGTTTTGGCATCTTCATCGGATTTCGGGCTGGCTGGACGGCGTCTGGTGAGTGGGACATGGCTCTGCCGTTGCAAGGTATGGCATGAGCGAGCGCATTGCTCGCGAGCTGGACCCAGTGCGTGGCAGCACAGTATATACCCAAGATGATGGTCTTAGGAAGTAGTATAGCTAGTGTAGTGCGATTGTACAGAACGAAATTTAGTGGATCTCATGAAATGATACTGTACGGTATGCATATATCACGTGCATAGGTGCAATGCTTCAATGATCTGGGGCGCATTGTGACCTCGTCTCAAGGCTTCAAAGCCGTATTTCGCACGTCGTACAAGCCCACACAGGGTACTTACCTATCTCTAGCTATGTGACATCCGCACAGGCATATATGAGGTGAATAGACCTGGTCACGCGCATCTCCAAACACTTCCTACCTTGGTACCTGCAACTCATCGTCCACAGGCACTTGGGAACATGCCCGGTCGCGTGAAAAAGCAGGCACGGAAGTCCAAAGCCATACCCACATCGCGATCGGTGACCGTCCCAAACAGTCAACGCGTCACAACAGACGTGCTTCTCGCCATCAAGCCAGAACACCTTGCAAACATCGCAACACAAGTGAAGAATCACGAATATCGCAGATACCGCTTGGGAGACGACGTCATTCGACTGTGGTTCTACAAAACAACGACAGGGCGCGTAGGATCCAGCTCGATCACGTAAAGTTCTTAGCATTACTTATTGAGGAACACTTCGACTGAAGCGCGACTAGACACATTGCGGCCATCCCGCCTAGCATTCGACATTCTCCCGGCTCTGTGCCAACCGAGCCTACCGGCATCGGCAATGATGAGTTCAATGCAGGTCTTAAGCAGTCAAAGTACGGCTATCCTATTGTCGAACTTTACAAATTGGTTAACCCTGTCACTTTGCTCGAGCTGAAAGATCAATGGGGCATGGGCGGCGCACCCATGGGATGGAGGTATTTGACGCGTAACTTGTGGGAGGATAGATGGGGGGAGAACGGTGAAAGAGTGGCGAAGGTCACGCGCGTTTTCTAATTGAAGGATCGTCCGATATGATTAGAAAAGCAGGTCTCGTTCCTCCAGGTGATAGGCTCTATCCTGTCAGTGCAAGTTCACAGCGCTAACGAATGCATAGCAGATGTTGCGTGTGACCTATGACAAGGTCACACAACGTGTTGCGGAACACAAGATTACTCAAAGCACGAGGCACTTCGTAACAAATGGTTTCCATGTAAGCGCGTCAACTTCCGCATATAAATCATAGATATTAACTCTGACTATCGGAGTAGTCACACTTCGGTGCCTTCGAGCTTCGCCATCTACATATATGCCTTCACCTAACGAGCACGAGCACGAGTTACGATCGCTGACAGGCTCGAGCCTCACTACAGCTGCTCAGAATCTTGTCAACCTTATTCGGCCTTTGCAGTTATTGACCTTGACGAGTTCTGCGCCAAATGCGGAAGCAATAGATCGCAATAATGTACCACAGATCCTGTCTGCCATTGAAGAACTTGTCTTGCACCTACAGCCTGAGACGCCACTCTATGCTGGATTCCACGACGGCCATGTGCATAATCCACTTGGTGCAGCCGCTTATGCTTTTCAGGACGACGTTATCCTACCTATACTCCAGGCTCTTTCCCACGACGAGACAGATCTCCCACCACGTTTCAGTCAGACTTCATCTCCGATCCGGCTGTACCTTCCGTCCTTCGCTATATCGTGAGACACCGGTATGAGCTTGGAATGCAGCTCTCTCCCAGATATGGCACTTTGGCTATCCGTGCCGCTTGCCCACATCCTGATTGCGGTTTGACAGAAAAGCACGGACGGCTGAACACATACGATCTTGGAGCAGATGACCGAGATGTGGAAGATATTAAGCAAAATAGTGATATCACAATCACGTTTCATTGTCCGCATCACGGAGCACATACCATCACCACTTCCCAGCCCGGCGACATCGCACGTTTAGAGGCCAATCCACCAGTTCGCAATCTTGTCCGTAGCATGTCCCACCTCCTTGACACCACAACGCACCACCTGCGCGTCACCGGCTCGGACTACGCGGGTATGTACCAAGAGATGTTTCTGTATCGTCCCTTGGCTGCCCGGTCAGCTCGGACAGGTTTGGCAGCAGGGCGAACCCCGCACATACTTTACGCACCACTGATCACCGATTGGAGCGGCGCCAAGCTTTCCAAGTCATTGTATGTCCGTCAGGGTGGTTATGAGGTGATGAGGTTATTTGGTACAGAGGGACTGTGCAGCTATGCAAAGCTGAAGGAATGCTTGGGGAGGTGCGAAGATCATGTTGGCCATGGCGACGTGGAAGGATTGAGACGGATCTGGCATGAGGTGGAAGGATGGATTTCTGAGCCGAAGAAGTTGTTCAGAGCGTTCTCGGTGGACTACCTAAAGAAGGTCATTATGAACGGGGGGCGATGGGAAGACTAAGCGTGGGTAGCTTTAGATGTGGAGGAAAAGAGTCAAGAAATCGCATAAATCTGTACTTGCTGCCTGAGCAGAAATCGTCCGACGCTAGCGCCATACGGCCTCTATTCGACTCCTCCTCCTTCAGGACATCCTGGCGCGCTTGGCCTGCACAGCCGGCACATACACCTCTTCATCCTCGCCCTCAGTATCCTCGTCCTCATCCTCTTCCTCACTGCGCGCTTGTTTCCTCCCTTTATCACTCCCAGTGTCCACGCTGACCTCCTCCGGCGCCCTCCCCTCCTCCACGACAACTTCGTAGCCATGCCTAATCTCCACAACATCACCTTCCCACATCAGCTTTCCCTTGCCATTCTTACTCTTCCTGGTGATCTCATTGGCCTTTGCCACCTCACTGACCTCTAAATCGCCCAAGTTCACCAGAAGATGACTCCGCTTGAGTCCACGCTCCGTGAACATCTTGATCTTGCTCTGCGGGATCGACGCGTTCCTGACGGTGGTCATGGCTGCTACGAGGGTCCGAGAGTGCGGCTTACGTCCGCCAAGAGGGTAGGAGGTGTGGACTGGGTAGCCGCGGTTGGGGAACAGCGCGTGTAGTGCGGAGGACTGGTTGGGAGCGTTGAGGGCGTTGATGAATCTCTTCGCAACAGTCGCCTCCGCACGCCCGACACTCACCTCGGCTGCGAAACTGGGCGTGAAGCGTCCGCGCGGCTCCGTGGGTATGACGCGCTCGTCAAGCTGAAAACGCACACCACTTGCCACAAGGCCTGGCAGATCAAGAAAGCGCTCGAGACAGTAGAGGTGCACGTATCCTGCGACGACCATAGGGTCCGAGTTCGGGACACTACCCCAGCGCTCGTCAATAGCGACGCGGTAAGTGCCGACGGCGATCTTGCGGCCGGAGTGCAGGTGGCCGGGGCAGGAGGCGAGGCGGCAGGTGGAAGAGGCTGTGGTGGGGTATCTGCGGGCGGAGTCAGCGGGGGTGCGTTGGATGTAGAGAGTTTGTCGCCGCTGGTGCGACGCCGAGAGGAGGTATGCTGTGAGCTGTTCAGCCGTCAACGTTGTGCTTTTGAGCTCGCCCCATTTGTTGTACGCAAAGTTGAGGCCGGTTGCGGCATCGGTCCAGGGGCGAGGCTGGGGAGGGGTGATGTAGCCACCGTCGGTGATGGGGTCCCAGTTGTTGATTTTGCCAGTGCGAGTGCTGAGGCCGATGGTGGATGCGTTGATGCGGACCGAGCGGAAGGCACCGGATTTTTGGGGTGCTTCGACGTGGTAGGTGATCTTGCATGATGCCGCAGCTGGTTTTTTTGATGTCTTTGATTGAAGAACACGACGGAGCTGGGGAGCTGTTGTCCGCGTTGCCGATTGCTTGACTGGGATAGCTGATTCGGCGGCGAAGGAGGTTCCTAGCGATACAGCGGCTTCGTAGAAACGGGGTTGTGGTTGACACTGTGTAGACTGCGGATAGTAGTAAGCTTGCTGCTGTACAGGCATGATGGCTGGATACTCAGTTCGGAAGTCCTGGTTGATCAATGTCAGGCGCGGGTCAACATCCATGTCTGCAAAGCTGGCGTTGATTGGAGACAACGGCTTCTGAAAGACTTCGGTATCGAAGACTGGTTGAGGCATGTTGCTGATGAATACTGGTCGCTGTTCCTGAGGCGATGATGCCGTGATGGCCTGTTGAAACTCAAAAAGCAACTGGTCGAGATCGATTGACTCTGCTCCGGTCAGCGATTGCACTCGGTCTCCAGGAATTATACCATCGCTTGACATCTCCACTTCTGTTGTGGCCAATCTTCCGGGCACGCTCATCATCGCAGTCTGATTCCCTGCAAGCTGAGCAGTGTGCATAGTAGCATCCGTCATCTCGACCTCTGCAAATGCGTGACCAGACGCTTGTACTGGGGTGATCGGACTGAGCTGGAAGTATTCTCTGTATTTGTCAGGAGACCCTGGCGACATGAGACTAGCGTCGCCCTCGATGATACTCGATATGGAGGACAGTGTTGGCTTGCGGATATAGGCAGGAGACGGAAGAGCCTTCGAGCATGACATTGTACAAGCTGAAGTTGTCGTGGCTTGGAGATGGAGTGGACAAATGGACAAAAATCGATGGTGAGTTGTTGATGCAGGAAAGATGATGAAAGAGGGGAAAGCAGGAGCTGTGCAGGAGAACATCATTATGTAGAGCAAAGAGAGGCTCTTTGTCGCCGACAATACACCGCTGGGTTTGTCACAGTTATAGAACAATCACTCTTAACAAAGATGTTGTGTGAAGTTGTCTTGTAAATTCACTGTGCAGTGACAAAGGTCGTGTTTGAAAGCGGGCCCACGAGACAAAGAACAAGAGAGCGAAAGCGGTTTCACAAGACAAAGAAAGACAGCGTGGAAACAGATTCGAGCGTGAGAACTTCATTGGATCGACGACGTTGATTGTGGCAGAAACCCAGTCAGGTATTGACCCCGGACCGCTAATGCTATGGTGATATAATCTGCTTCTCGTGGTTAGCACGTATTCGATGACAAATAAGCAGTAACGTTTAGGTGTGAAAGCGAATAGTCAGTAGGTCTCCAAGCAAACATCGACATGATTTGTTCCGAACAGGTCTGTGATATAATTTGCAGGTATTATCATCATAAGATGAAGGTATGTTGTGTGTGATTGGCACAGGAAACTTACGTCTTTGTGAAAGACCACATCATGTCCTTACTCAGTCGAGAAAGGCGTTGCTCAGCGAGACTAAAGTCCGTCATTACATGGGGAAAGGCAACCACAACCAGTTCAAGAAGTGTATACGATGAAAAGTGAGGTAGGTGTTGCTGTTTTATTGAGAAAGATTTTTCGATATGGTTTCACCACGCCAAGTATCACGTGACAGAGCTTAATTTCCAGCATGTGAATGAGTCCCTGATCTCGAGGAGATCGACCAAAAAGTCCAGCGTTTGGCAGTTGAAACGAACACCAAACAGCAATCTGTTTCTCCCTCGCTGCAAGCTGTTGTTCTCTTGTTTCTTGCCGGGCGGTGCCGCGCGTCACATTTGTCGCTCAGCGAGCTTCTCAAGGACATTTCTTGCCTATAGAGCGTGCACTCAGCGTCGTGCGAGTGCTCTTGGCAAGATGACGACCACATCTTGGACATCAGCAGCAGATACTGGTGTAGACGTGGGGAGCGCACCAAAGAAGCTACATGGCCGCGAATTCTACAGGTCTATTGGCGAACCCAAATTCGTGGTGGCACCAATGGTTGACCAATCTGAATTTGTGAGTTCTGTTTGCTCTTCACCATTGTCGAACATCCAGTCGACAGTTGAAAGAAAGCACTCGCTTGCAAGCGCCTAGTCTTAGGAGTTCAGGAGACTCTGCTGACCTCAGCACCTCAGGCATGGCGACTCCTCACACGCTCTTTCATGACTCCAGAATCCTCCAAGAAGCTGCTAGCATACAGTCCAATGCTTCACTCAAGAATGTTCCACGAAACACCCAAATACCGAGCCTCCAACTTCGAACCTCTACACCGTACTCTGCCTGAACCCTCAGAAATCACATCTCCTCCACCGCCATCCGACCTACGACTAGATGGCAATCCTTCCATTGATCGACCACTCTTCGTCCAATTCTGCTCAAACTCGCCATCAGATCTCCTCAACGCTGCCAAATATGTCGCACCCTTCTGTGACGCAGTCGACCTCAACCTTGGATGTCCGCAAGGAATTGCGAGAAAAGGCAAATACGGGGCTTTCTTGCAGGAGGAATGGCAATTGATCCACGACCTGATTAACAATCTACACAAGAACCTCTCGGTGCCAATTACGGCGAAGATACGCGTTCTCGAGACAAAAGAACGGACACTAGAATATGCCAAGGTGGTGCTGGCAGCAGGTGCTAGCATTATCACTGTCCACGGGCGACAACGAGATCAAAAGGGGCACAACACAGGCTTGGCAGACTGGACGATACTGCGGTATCTGCGCGAGCAGCTGCCGCCGGAGACTGTCATCTTCGCCAACGGCAACATCTTACAACACGAAGATGTCGAGGAATGCCTGCGAGCAACAGGTGCTGATGCCGTGATGAGCGCCGAAGCGAACCTGTATGATCCATCTATCTTTGCTGAACCACCGCCGATCGGTCAAGAAGGACGAAACTACTGGCGCGGGAGAGATGGCAAAGGTGGTTACAGGATGGACGCGGCTTTCCGCCGATATATGGACATCCTATACGAATACGTCCTGCAAGTGAAACCTCCCACCAGAGCACCATTGTTTCTACACTCGGATATTGTTAACGCAGCATCTGAAACTTCGTCGAAGGACAATGTCGCCAGCAACCAAGTCACATCACCATCTCACGAAGCCACACCAACAGCAACGCCGGTGCCTTCCAAGAAGCGCAAGCGGGCAGAAATGCGTGCTCAACCTTCAAACGGCAAGAAGCAAGACGCGGTGCTCTCCATCAATCTCAAAGTCGTGCAAGCACATCTCTTCCACATGCTCCGACCGCTTGTCGCGAAGCACACACATGTTCGTGACGCATTGGCCCGATCACGAGCAGGTGACATTGCTGCGTTTGAGAATGTCTTGCAGCTCACAGAGGCTGTTGTTAAGCAAGGACTGCTAGACTATGAGAGTGGCCTCGATGACGGCATGGTCGTCGAGAGTGCCAAGAAAGCCAAGAATGATGATGCTGCCGCCACTGCTGCTCAGGACGAAGGCGAGAAGAAGCTTGCAGAGGCCGAGGCTGATGTCACGCTGTCCTCGAATGCTGCCGTGCTTCGCTGCCGGAGACCATGGTGGGTGATGCAGCCCTACGTCCGGCCGCTGCCAGCAGAAGCTCTTCAAAATGGAGCTATGCAGCTCAGTCGCAAGGAGAAAGCACGACTTGCTGCGGAGGAACAGCAGACTCGAGATGCTGGCCTAGTGCCTGAGGGTAGAGTTGAGAAGCAAACTGTTGGCAAAGGGCACGTTGACAGCACAACTAAGCAGCAGCCTACCGTGGAGATTGCGAGAGACGGCTTAGTGTGTGGATGATATCGTGATGACCCACGGCAAGAGACGAGACGTATAGCAAGACCTTACTCTGCCGGTACCGAGAGCTCTTTAACGCACACTACCGCAGACCTACCGCAGCCGCCAGCTTCGTTCAGCCCATGCAGCTCCCTGATCCTCGGCAAGGATTGTGAGCAACGTCCTTGCGAAGAAGATGAGACGTGCCATGGAGTGCTTTGCCCTCGAACGCGGACAATTGCCGAGCACAAAGTCGCCTCGCTCAGCGGAGCGAGTAGACCTCGTTGAGCTCCATGAGCTTATGAGTTCCACTGTATATATAACCCGATATAAGAATTGAGATATGAAGACTTTCCACGAAGACAGCCGTCTAGACATTCGTTCAGTGACCACCACCGACACTCCTCACCCAGGTCTCGACAGAGCGGAATTTTGTTAGCAGATCACCTCCTCACTCCCATACACCCATAACACGACTTTGCATCTCTTCTTCCAACACTCGTCCATTACAACACGAAAACGTACCAGCCACGGATATGATAAGAATGAGGTCCGCCGGAAGCGATGAACTTCCAGCCACAAGCTGAGAAGATGGCGAAGCTGCTGAGAGATTAAGACCATGGCTGAGGGATTCATCGTGGTGCTGCAGTAATAGCGTCTCAACTCAGATCTTGAGCAAAACAATCGCGATCCGAAATCAGAAGTTACTCTGGCAGAGGCTGCTGCACAATGGGTGAAGTCAACGGCCCATCCCAGCACGACATGAGGGTCTCATCTTGAGAAAGTGTGAAAGTGGGTTGTCAAGGTACGACACATATCATGCTGTACCTTGCAGACATCACCTTCAGCTCGAGCATCATGTCGCCGGAACACAAAGAAGGCTACACCCCAGTCCTGAGTTGCGGATAATTAGGCGAACTCCCTGATATCCTTTACACGGAAGAACTTTGGGACGAACCTAGTCAGATTGTCCCCCGAGCAGATCGACGTACTCATATCATCTGCGCCCCGGCATCACCCGTTCAACACATACGAAATTTGCCTGTCATGGTAGTAGCAGTAAAAGTTCTTGATAAAGCGGACGTATTGAGCAGTAAAATCCCTTCCCACAACATTGCCGAGTATGCATTCCGGCGGATGGTTGCCGATGAGGCACACGCAATCAAAAGAGTCCATCCCAATAACTTTCACACTGTAATCAATCTTCACTGTCCACACTTCCAGCTGCACACTTTTCTGCACCATGACAGCGTTCTGTGATGCCTGTGATCTAGTTAGTGGTTGAAAGATCTGTGGCCAGTCAAGCAGCGTGTAAACAATCTGTAACCTCATCGGCTGCGTAGGAATCGTCACAAAACCCAGACTAGTGGGTCATCTGCGCGCCACGGCTACAATCAAGCTCAAGATCGAAGCAGTTGTCGGGACTATCTAAGCAGCAGATAGTCCTGCTTTAATGCTGCACCTGAAAATGACGACGACGAGTTCGCCGAGGGTGCCGGCACATAGCACGTTGCTGCACTCGAAAGTACTACCTCAGGACGTGTGCTTTGCGTGTCTCTATGCTCAGAATAGTCGTCGCAAATCTGAGAGAGACAGGATGCGGGTGTGTCGCCAAGACGGCTAGGACGAAGCAAGTCATATGCCACTAGGCTTGGGGGCCAGCAGATCTCCTCCGCCTGGTTCACATCATTCTTCCTGTCCAAAGGCATGACACCATGCACTGGAGCTTTGCCATTGTGCACCGCGGCACGATCCATTGGAGGCATCATGACAGATATACCGCAGACTCCAAGCCGTACAACGAGCCTGTGATCGCTTGAGGGAAATATCCACCATGCTCAGCGCAACTGCAACCGCTTACGATTAGTTCGAGGGCAGATGCTGACACCTTACCTCCTCATCGACCTTCCGACCACTATGTCCATCTGCAATATGACACCTCGCCTCCACACAGATCGCTGTATGGAATGTCAAGGGACGAGCTGCCGGTCCTAGAAAAATACGTCAAGGAGAATATGAATAAGAATATCATCCGACCAAGCTCCTCTCAAGTATCCAGTCCGGTTCTCTTTGTGAAGAAACCTGGTGGGGGTCTTCGCTTCTGTGTTAGTCACCGTGGCTTGCATGCCATTATAGTAAAGAACAGATGTTCTTTACCTTTGATCTCTGAGACCTGGCAACGAATGTGTAAGGCAAAAATATTCTCAGAGCTGGACATCATTGCCGCCTTTGACAAAATCAGGATGGCGAAAGGGAAGGAGTGGAAGACTGAGCGGAGCAAATCTCTCAGCTATAGCGACCACGACCAAGTTCCGCCCACAAGCGCAAACACGTCCAAGATCAGGATCGTGGACATTGTCCCCAAGACATGCTCGTCCATGGATACAGTACGCGGATGGCATAGACATGGATGGGCATAAGAGCATGTCGTCAACTTCACCGTTTTGCGACGAGAACGAGTCTCGACGCATCATCGTCTACTATTGCGGACATGGACCGCCTTTTAGATACCAATTGCACATCACACAACGGCGGAAGCGTCATCGTCAAACATATCACTGTTACCACACACTTACTACCGCAACTGAGACATTTACCGTGACGACGGTTCCGACACACCATTATATGTATACTCGATTGCTGCTGTGCTCCTTGCAGTACAGCCATGCTTGAGAGAACCATTGCGTACTTGCCGCACCACAATCTCGACTGTTGCTAGGCCAGTCGTATCTGAATCACTCTCGAAGATGAACCTCAAGCCGTATACGCATCTGGAGTTGGCACCGAGAAGTTCTTGCCTGTAGAGAGCATGGCGAAAGCCAGCGGTGGTGACGACGACCCGGACTTTTCAAGATCTTTTGTAGATTTGCGTCCTAAGCCGATCGAGGATTCCAACTGAAGTTCCTCTCAGAGGCCAAGCAGCAGCCGGAGAAGTCACATCGTCTCGAGAACGCTCTTGACATCTATCAGGATCGACATCACGATAATTTGCCGCGTGGCGTGGTCGAGACTCAAGGGACGAAGGGCGTCAGATAGCGTAGACATAGGTAACAG
>Ga0268250_10000713_pt1 | contig 15141 bp, 8 predicted proteins | sample AgamicAsSfe_FD_200448 | JGI IMG/M metagenome (GOLD analysis project Ga0268250, IMG submission 200448) | Agave microbial communities from Guanajuato, Mexico - As.Sf.e (v2) (version 2) | ecosystem: Host-associated > Plants > Phyllosphere > Phylloplane/Leaf | place: Guanajuato, Mexico | collected... | reverse complement strand
CATGATGTCTTTGATCGCAACATCTGGCCAATGGAGGAATCTGTTCGCGAAGGTACTCCAATAAATGAACGTGTTTGGTGTACGCGATGCTCTCCGGTCGAGTAAGTACGGCGAACTTCGCCTACGCTGATGGCAGTCTGTTGTCCGCACGCTTCAGACATTGCAAGTATAGCCCGTCCGCGACGTACTGATTTACTGATCGCCTATGCAGCCTGCGTATGCGAGCCGATTCCTTGCACCCTTCTGTGCACGGGTTTTTCGAGAAGCCTTGGAAGTAAAAAGCATAGGTACAACCTCAGTCATTGTACGACGTTAATGCCGAAATCCTAGGAATTGGCTGGCCCATGATTGCTCTGTAACCTCGTTCATCCGCAGCACCCGGCAGGGCGGGATGACTCGCATGGAGCGGCGCGATCGTTTCGAACTTCAGCCTTGCATCTGCCGACGAGTCGTTCTATGCCTGAGGTTCTGTCAATATGACTCGAATAGGAAAGGTGGTCGATTGTGATGGACACAGCGATTCTCGCGTTCGCTTCTCCAGACCGATTTCTGCCTAAACGCAAAACCCAAGCTGCTGTTGCTGCTCTTGAGACAATTCCTTGCAACCTTTGCATCAACCCCCTCATGGTTTTGATTGTACAGTTCCCAATCATGCCGACTGGGTTGCACGTAGCTTCAAGAACGCGGCGCGTTGTCGAAAGAAAGGAGATCTAGGGTACCGAAGACAGGGACCTCAGGGCCATGACATCAACCGGTGGTCAAAGCGCGCCATCCAGTAAACTTTACGAGATGCGCGGCAACGACAAGACACATACTATGTACACCTTCGCATTCTGATTTATGGCCGATGAAAACATGGATAGGCGTTATCGACCCCGCGATGATACGAAGCTGCCCACCTTTGTGAGCAGGGATGGTTTCCGTCGGGAAGCAGAGCCTCCAAGCCTTGCGATAACGATAGCGTATGATTGGGCCGAATAGGACGACGACCATGGTACCCAGGTACCTGTATAATATCAGACAAGAAAGATACACAAAGTTATACCAAACTTTGAAGGAAAAGAAGAAGAAGACAACTTGAACTCCATCCATCAAGATGCACGATCCTATCGCCGATGCAAAAGCCCAGGAAGCAACGCGCCAATACACTTTCCGACCCGCTACCCCCACCGACATACCTGCTCTCCAGAAAATGATCGGTTCTTCTCTCCGCGGCCTAGGAAAAGGGTATTACAGTCAAGCCGAGCTCGATGGCTCAATAGGCTACCTCTTTGGCCCCGATTCCGTTTTGATAGCAGACCAGTAAGTACCGAACCTCAACATTTGTGGACATAAGGCGTCCGTCATCAACGAGCCGGAAGCCGATACCAAACGATACCAAAAGGGACCATAGTTAATCATGTGAATACAGGACGTACTACATCCTTCACCCTATCAACTCACCAACCACAATCTGTGCTTGTGGCGGGTGGTCCTTTCGTAAGACGCTGTACGGCGGAGATTCTGCACCCTCTCCTCTGCGTATGCCAGAGAAGCGTGATCCGGCTATTGACCGTGCAAGTATCCGTGCGATTTTCACGTCTCCAGAGTATGCGCGCAGGGGTCTGGGTACCATGATGATGCGGTACTGTGAGGCGCGGGCGCGTGAAGGGAAGAGAGGTGAGACAGACGGTTTCACCCGGTTGGAAATGGGGGCGACATTGAGTGGAGTTGCATTGTACGAAAGATGTGGGTATGTGAGGAGTGGGAGAGTGGATGTGGTCAAGTGTCCTAATGGGGAGGGAATCAAGATCTTACATATGACGAAGGATTTGGTGGCGTAAGGCGAGGCTGTTAAGAGAAAATGGTCTAGTCAGCTTCGAGGTATCTGGGTGCAAGAGATTGGTATGCGGTGGGAAGATTACCCTTGTGCAATCGATCTTGTAAGATGCGGTGATGTGTTGGCAGGGAAGCATGATCGCCGCCGGGTTTGGGTTAGCGGATGATGGGCGCCTCGCGGTAAGGCACCCGATGAGGCGAATATACTTCTTGTGGCGCTATGGTGCGGTCTAGGTTGGAAGCGTGATGCAAGGAGAAGCGCGAAACTTGTATCGTGGCCATGGTGGGTTGTATATGAAGTATGCGAGGTCGCTTGATATCAACCATACGATATTTCCTCTCCTTCTTGCAGAGTGTTCGCTCTTTGTCATCACGTCAGCTCGAAATCTCTACGGTCAGCCTCACCCCACGATTGGAGATAAGCACGAACAGCATGTCAAGCCCCATCTCAAGTCCCGTATCAAATCCCATCCCAAGTCCCAAAGATCCCAAAGCAGCCGCGTTGTCCACGGCTGTAGTCATCATCACTGTACCATCAGGCACATGATCTCGCCATGGATACCTATTCGACAAAATTAGTTTGCGCAGCTCGCAGCTTCGATCACTAGCCTTAAGGCGTGACCGCTGAGGTGTAAGAGCAGGGCATTTTTGGGTTTGACGTATGCTGCGATTCGGGGAAAGCTGAAGGTCTCCGAGGAAATGGTGGCATGTGGACTTGGTCGAATCTGGCTAAAAGGAGGCGATGTCCAATGATGGGTAGTGCAATCATGATCTTAGGAACATCACCGTGGTACTTGGTGCGGTACTCTCCGCTATCTGCCAGCAGTGCAAACGGTGTTCGGAACATTTTGCGATGTGATCTAAGGATACTAGGACGAAGACCTAGACCTAGGCAGATGCGTTTGCGAGATTGGGTAGCAACGACATGAATCATCATGGTGATTCGAAACGAGGCCGATGTTCGGAAGATAGTGTTCTGGTCATGGTATCACGTACTGGAGACATGGCAAGGCTGTCAAAGCAACTTCTTTCTTTTTTGGAGGAGAGTAACTAGGACATGAGATCTTCAAACGCATCAGAGCAATGAAACTGAACGCATTAAGCTCCAGCATCAGACCGCATCTCCACCACGCTTTCATTTTGTTATGACTCAAGAAGGAAAAAGCAAAGTAACGCCATCAGTGAACATAAATCCATGCTGCGTATTCCATAGAGGTCGCTCCATTTGAGTGCAGCCCAGCGTCATAAGCAGCAGCAGTCGGGGTATCAAAGGGTGATGGAGGAGTGCATTCGCAAAGGCTGTGTGCTCGTGTCGGGTCGTGTCGCATCATCTATACGTCAAAACGTAAGTCAAAGACGCAGAAAACTATAGGAAATCCCATACAGAAAGTCAACAACGGCAAACCGTCCCCAGTTCTGCCGGAAGGAAGATCGACTTGACCACAGATATGTCAGTGACAGTTGTAATGACTAGTAGTCACATTGGAAGTTTGGGCGTGAGCCAAATCGATGCGTAACCGGGACTTGTCAAAGATGGAAGCTGACCTGCAGACCTTCATGTAGAAGTGAGAATGTCATATCATAGTCGGAAGTCTAGTGCACGGGAGAGAAAGTCGCTACGACTCAAGGAAAGCGTCGATATCCTTCTCCAGCTCTATACTCCAGAGGTACTCGTGGTCTTCTTCGATTTTGTAGTCGACAGGGAGGTAGACGTCTTCCATGGTAGGGATTTTGCAAACCTGGTCGATGGGATACTGCTCAATAACAGGGAGCTGGTTCCACATGAGGCCGGGAGGACCCTCCTCACGGGGAAGAGGAAGGAAGCGACCAACACCAGTCTTGGCTCGATCATCACCCTCCCATTTCATCTCAGCCATGGAAGGCCAGGGCGCAATCTCGTCCTTACCATTCTGCCAGTCGTTGCACCAGATAGTCTGCTCACCGAGAGCGCGACCGTAGTTTCCGACGTCTTCGAAGTTGCCCTCGATACCGCATCTATTGAGGACCTTCTGAATATCTCCTGGGATCGGAGCTAGGATAGCTCGGGCGTCTTCCTTGTTCTTAACTTTGGTGGCAAGCTTGCTCGCCTGTGATGCTAACATCGCTTCCTTGTGGGCAACGTAATCACTAAGCTTCCATTTGGCAACGTCGGAGTTTCTGAATAGACGGCGCATGGCGTTACGAATCATGAGAAATTCCTGCTGCACTTGTGCGTCTGGAGACACCCAGGTTCGCGACTGACGAAAGCCTCCACCACGAACGCCGTAGGGAGCATCTAGCTGGCGATTGCCACGGAAGTCACGAACTGGGGAACGATAAGTGTTTGGCTCGTTGTGTTGCTTCTGCATGCGCTCGAAGGGGTTGTTGTAACGGTCTACGCTATTCTTGCGGAGCTCGACACCACCACCGGTGATAGCCAGGCTACCGAAATTGAGGCTCCCTGGGCTGATGGGACTACTGGGAGTTGGGAGACTGTTGCTGCTGGAGCGAACGTCAGAGCTCTCATCATCATGAAGGGTGTCACCACTAGTATCGGTCTTTGGAGACGTGGTTTCGTCGCCCGCTGCGATAGGTGGCTGAGGTTTGCGAGGGGTCGCGACTGAGGCGCCAGCTGCAACTTTGATAGGATCGGCCATCGAAGGTGGCATCGAGCGAATTCTGATGTGAGTGTTGAGAGGATGAAGCGGAGACTACGCAATGCGTTCACACCCTTGAAGGTAAGGAAGGACGCTTTTCGACTTTGCGTGAGTATGTAACGTACGGGAGACTTGTCCAATGTAGTGGAGAAGGGCAAGTGTTGAGGCTGTGATGTTCAAGTCTGATATACCCAAAAGTTGACAGCGGTAAAGGTCCAAGCGGGAGCAAGGCACCAGGATGGTGTCGATTTTCTCAACTATGCATGCATATCAATTAGCAATGATTCACTACCAGTGCGCTGGAACACATCGGGGCAACCGTGTCACCGCTTGCACCATTGCGATCGACACGAATTTGCTGCCCGAACACATGGTTCGCAGGGTGAGATAGATAGCGCGGGTGTTTCCATCATTACGAAGAGAACCAATAGCAAACTCCTTAATTCGACACCGCCTCCGAGGAACACTGAGCGGATATGCAATGTGATTCTGTCACCTACCTGATAATCTGGGCCTCGCAAATGCGGGGTCTATGAGATAGCCAATAACACGACAAGGTGTCAGACTGCTTGAAGGCTAGACTTCAAAGTGAGCGAGGGCGATATAGTTGATTGGTTGTATGTAAAAGCTTACTAGAAAAGAAATCGTTCAGTTGAGTAGGATTTTGAACGATGTCCTTACTAGAAGAGGTTTTGCGATATGAAGTTGTCTTATCGTAGAGCTGAGAGCTGCCTGGCAAATGTCTTAGTGGTCATAGGGCCTGCCTTGTGATGATAGAAGAGTGAGAACAGAAACATACGTGTTGTGCGATTGAAGCTATTGTGCTCTCAGTGGAAGCCTGCGATATCGGTCACAGGGCCCAGGTACGTGTCCACCTGCTCAACCGGCGGTGAATTAAGCGGTGGATAGACGTTGGTGCGCTACGATGTTGTAAGAATGGTGATGCTTGAAACTGTATGCGATGTTTTGGGCTGCGCGTTCTTCGAATTGCATGGAAAGAGGAAATACGGAAGGAAAATATTCGAGCGGGCTCTGAAAGGCTGTAGTCGTTTGAAAAGCGGAAGAGCTTAATCTGTATTGCGGTTCGTTAATAAAGTCACGTCACGTCCGAGAATGCAAAAGCCGAGCAAAAGAGGTTCCAGATAGAGTCTGGCGCGAAAGCAGTGAACGAGTGGGCAATGTGGGGTGTGTAAATAAGAGGTAATTGTCGGTCGGTGGGGTAGGTGAAGTTATCGTCACAGAGCACGGCCTGCACGAGCGTACTGCAGAGGTGACGCCCAAGCTTATAGCGGACAGACGAGGAACGTGCTGGACGCTCAGGTTCACCTCACCACTCTTCGCAACGAAGGGGGAATCCGAACGCAGAGAATGATAGATGAGAACGAATGACGGTCAGCGACCAGCGCTGTAGAGGAAATGATAAGCAGACAAAAACCATGGACAAGAGACGGAACGGAGGAAACGGAAAGATGATGACGTGAAAAGAAGAAGAGAGCTAGAAATTTGACTCGAGGGACTGTTTTGTAGCCCAATCGACAGATCATGAAAGGAAAGCACGTTCGAAAGACATCAACTGCGACTGACATGAGGAAGTTACTGCCCAAGATGCGAGTTGATCACAACGGATCTCACCAACAGACATGCATCGCAGAACTTATACTCTCATGGATGGAAACATCTTGGCGAGAAGGGGATAGGACCTTTAGACTACAGCTTCGATGATGTGGGCTTCTGGGATCGCTATAAGGTGGGTTCAGCAGTGCAGACTGCTACCTAGGCAATCCGCACTTTCAACATCAGGTTCTCAACTTGCCAGCCGGTTCCATGAACACAGCGACCTGCTGGACAGAAATAGCAACGACTGAGAACACGATGAGATGCAGAAACTGTTGGCAATGCTGGCGGGTCGTAATGTGATGCCTAGGCAAGTCCGCTGTTCTGAGCCCTGAGAAGGTGGGACACGGAAGACGTGTTCGTAAGCGGGAATGTTCGTGTCAATATATGCAGGCGATCGTCACTGCAGATGTTGGAAAGCGGGTAATCGTTGTTGTCGTTGATGCAGCGAAAATGTTTCGAAACAGAATGGGGATGAAGTTGGGACGACGGCGACCTGTGTTTGAGCCTCAAGAAGAAGGGAAGATTGATTGGACAGCAGCGGTCGACGCGTTAGGCCGCTTACTCCACACCAGCGCGCGCTACGCCGCAGCCACGCATACGAGAACTCGCGCATTAACACAAATTCCCGGTCCAGACATATCCAAGTTCAAGTTTGACGGCGTCGAGCTTAACTATAGGGACTACTATGGAACTTCATCCTTGTGAGCCATGGTGTGCTGCCGTTAAAACTCGGGTGTTGTGAAGTTTGTTGTTCTGACGGCTGCAAAAGGCTGGACTGGGTATGACGTCTTCGCTAGCTGCAGAAATCAAGGCATGACGGCGCCACAGGCCTTTCAGACAGCCGTGCGGCGCGACGTTGCTACATAACGGCGGCGTCGCGCATCTCCCGAAGCTTTGAGCACCTCCTCTGCCAGCGACCGACGTTCAGAGGTCGTGTTCCCTTGCGCCCGACAACCTTAGCATCCTGCGACGATCCCACACGTCACGAGGGAGTGCATCCGCCTACCTCGCTCGACTGCGGGAAAATCGCATGCCAATGGGCGCAAGCCGTGGAACAAAGGACACCCGGCTCAACTTGCGACAACCACTCGAGGACAAACCGGCCCAGAATAACAGACGCTGTCAATCCCTTCTGTTCTAGCGCCTTGTTTTGAGCCTTCTCCAGCTGACCGGGCTGACTGGTCCGGAGTGGCTTGCTCCACTTCTGCGGGCGCCTATTCGGGCCACCACCTTTCCTAGAATCGCTGTGTTCTAACTTGAGCCTCACGATCTTGTATGCCCTGCTGAAACTATCTGGTCGTGCAGGTCTCTTCTCGAGGTATCATTGGTACCTGGTGGAGAGGCCTGCAACTGGTCCTCGCTTCCTCGCGGTACGTGAAATCCATTCATTTTACCCTAGTCGCTGTGAAGTAGATATTCACAGCGTCTTCTCCACTTCAGTCACCTTCACCTTGCCTGCTTCAACATCACCTTTTCTTATTGCATTGTACGGAGCGTTGGGTTTTCCTATTGTTGTCTATTGTCTTCACATTGCAATACTCGCCTAATACTTTTCCTACGTTGCAACCTATCTCTGCGAGACATTCATGAGCTAGCTGGCCTACTTCTACGACCGCACCTGTTTACGAAGCTACCACCGATTTCGACCCCCGATTCTAATACACTGGCCAGACCACGTTTCACAGCCATACATCTTCGCCATGGCTTCCTCCGCGAACCAACAGCAACTCTTCCCACCTGTGCCTCCATCTATGTCCGCTGGCGATAGTCATGAGATGCGAGACTACTACCCACCGCAAGATGCACCACGACCTACAATAAACCAGACACCAAACTTCAAACCATACCTCGGCCTTCGAGCTAGGCTCTCACAGATATGGATCAATCGCTGGACGATTCTACTGCTCCTAGTCCTTGTGCGACTGCTCATCGCCATCGCAAGCACCGACTCAAGCCTGGTTTCCGCCCGTCGGGAAGCCCTCAGTGCTTGCACCCAAGTTGAGAACATTGCTAGCTCCATGGCTTCCATGCCCCACTACATGTCCAAGGGCGTCAACGAAATGACAGCTTCCGGGGTTGAGAAGGCAGTCAGTGGCCTCATGCAAATGCTCGAAATGAGTGTCACTGGTGTCGAAGAGATCATCCTCTTCGTCATTCACATGATGACACAAACCTACCTCTGCCTGATCACCCTCGCTGTCAGCGGCAGTCTCCATGCCGCAGTGGAAATTGGCGAAGCTATCAACAAACAACTCGACGAGACCATCAACTCCGTTACCGACGAAATGGGCGACGCCGTCAAGTCCGTTTCTGACGGCATCAACTCCATCATGGACAAAATCAACTTCAATATTCCGGGATTCAACAAGCCAACCATCAATTTGGACGATCAGATCAAGAAGCTCAAAGCGCTGGAGATGCCTCCTGACATGTCAGAGGGTCTTCAGAAGCTCAACTCGTCCATCCCGACTTTCGCAGAGGTGCAAAACTTTACGGACTCCATTATCCGCCTACCTTTTGAGGAAGTCAAGAAGTTGATCCGCGGCATGGACACATTCGAGTTCGACCGCTCAGTTCTTCCCGTGCCGCAGAAGGAAGCACTCACCTTCTGCTCCGATGGCAACTCTATCAATTCGTTCTTTGACGACTTGATTGAGCTTGCTTACAACGCACGCAAGATCGCTCTCGGTGTGCTCATTGTCGCCGCCATCCTTGTTTGCGTTCCGATGGCGTGGATGGAGATGCGCCGCTACCGGAAGATGCAAGAACGTGCTGCTCTCTTTGGAGAGGGCCATGAGGCTATGGACGTCGTCTATCTCGCGTCCCGCCCAACATCTTCTGGCATCGGCCTGTGGTTCGGAAGGCGCTTTGGCTCAGCCCGTCGACAAGCTGTTATGCGCTGGGCCTGGGCCTATGCCACCTCCATCCCCATGATGTTCTTGATCTCTCTGGGCATCGCTGGTCTTTTCGCCTGCTTTTGTCAATATCTCTTGCTCAAAGCCATTGAAGACAAGACCCCAGAGCTCACGGATCAAGTCGCTGACTTTGCCGGAAAAGTCGTTACATCGCTCAACAATGCGTCCATGTCATGGTCTAACGGCGTCAACGGCGCCGTCGGTGACTTGGACAGCAAGATTAACGACGACATCTTCGGCTGGGTGAACACCAGTACGACGGCTGTCAACGACACCCTCAACGCGTTCGTAGATCAGATGAGCACCACGCTCAACGACACGTTCGGTGGCACCGTACTTTACGACCCGATCAAGGAAGTTCTCAACTGCCTGATCGGCCTGAAGATCGCTAGCTTCCAATCTGGCCTCACTTGGGTCCAAGAGCACGCGCATGTCCAGTTCCCTGGCGTCGCAAACGACACATTCTCTCTTGGCGCCCTTGCTGAGAAAGGCGACTCAGACTCTGCCAGCCAACTACTCGCTGATCCGAACGGCAAAGCAAAGGACGAGATTACCGAAGCCGTCGAACGCGTTATTGACAAGCTGATGAGTGGTATTCAAACCGAAGCGCTCATCTCCACCGCCTTAGTCCTCATATGGCTCTTCATTGCCCTCGGTGGCCTTGTCTACGCTTCGACGCATCTCTTCCGCCGTGATGATCCAGAACGCGGACTCAACCCTTACGTCGTCAACCCTGCTCTCGACCGCGATCCCAAAGCCAGCGTCGATTACCCCACCACTGCGCCGCCGCAATACGTGCCCAACGACTATAACGTCAATAAAGCAGCGCCTTACACGCTCGCACCCCGTCCCTTCTCGACATTCGAACACAGCGGCGATGAAATCACGCCCGCAACAGAGAAGGTCGGCCAAGTTGGCGCACGCGCGGTGACCGATTCCGCTCGCCCAGGACATCTTCGTACGAGTAGCCATGGTCAGCTTGCTGACCCCTCACCGGCTGATGACCGCTCGGGTCCTTTTTCAGACCCTAATCAATACGCTCAGTCGCCCTATCCGCAGGAAAAACAGCAGCGGAATCCGTTCATCTAAGATTTCGATCCGTGTTTTGTCGAATATTACAAGCAAGATCAGTTCCGTCGACCACCTGACCTTTTTCGGGCTTGCCCTTCTGCGTCAACCGGTCAACGAACTGGTCCCAACTACTAGACAATTATACCGAACCTGACCGACCTGCGATGAGCCGTAATTGCTCAGACCGAACCTTGCGTTTGAAGTTTTTCTTGTCCCTTCTTTCACGATGATGCGATAACACGCTCTCTAGAGAAGGGAATTTGGCACATGTTTTACTGCGTTGATGAAGCTTGCTTCTCCGCTTTTGCATGTGTCGGTGTTTCGATTCTTTACATTTTTCTTTCAACACTCCAATTATGTAAATTTTCTTTGTGTTTATTTGTCTTGTGTCATTGCTCTCTCTTGCGGGCTGCGTGTTGGATTGATATCCCCTCATCGCTACAAGTTTGACAGTGAAGCTCTGCAGACAGACTATCCTCATCTTTTCCATCACGTCTCCCTGCTACACGAGACGCGGTGTGTGTCTGTCTGTAGATGTCTTTCCATCAAATGATGAGGTCTGTGTATATCTCCTTGAGTATGTCTGTCCCCGAGGTCCCTTACGCCCGATCCTCTGTCCCGCCCTCCTACTCCCCGTTTCCCTTGCTCTTCATTCCACACCTCGACGCTGTATCGCCGCCGCACCCCGCCTCGCCGTTGGCTTGCCCGCTTGGCGCGCTGCATAGGCGACCTCTTGGTGTGCATAATGATCATGAGCTCAAGGCCGCAATGGGGGTGGTGTTGTGTTGCGGGTTATGAACCGGCAATATGTTGGATATGACTCGCTCATTCGCCACACCTCTCCTACTTCTGTAGAAAGTGGAGAGGTTGATGTGCTGATTGGTAACAAGCGTTGTGCTTTCCTCCTGTTTTCCTTTCCTTCCAATATTATGCGAGGAGCGTTGGGAGGAGACAAGGAAGATATGTTGACGTTGAAAGCCGACATTTTTGTGTTTGTTTGTACGGGTGAAGCATCCTCGTCCCCTTTGGATGAAGGGTTGGTTTTTGCTGTGTTCTTTTCCTCTGAAGAGAACCGCCGCCTGAGTTGATCCTGTGAGGCGCTTTGCGCCCGGGACCTGTTATTCCAGTCGTTTCTGAGAAGGAGGTGGTGCTGGATGGCCCGAAAGAAGCTTGAACCCACTCGAGTGGTGTGTCAGTGGGTGTGAAAATGAGGGAGATGGCCCTGCCGAGATACAACGCATGATGGGCCACCGGTAAAAATTCAAATATCTTCCCTTATCCTGTATTGCACAGTCATGTATGTTTGAAGTTAGTCCCACTCGCTCATCCAGCAACACCCACTCTCATTCTGTTACTCGCTCGAAGTGCCTATTAATCGGGCGAGCACCTTAGGTAGATTAGATAGATTATCAATGCACAGCATCTGATCTCGAGACGACGACGCCCAACGTGACTGACTACTCGTGTGTTTGATAGTGGAAGCATGTAGCTATGGAAGCCTTGGGGTGGCGCACGTGGCTGGACCCTGGCCAAAGCTCCGCGGCAATGACGATGGACCGCCGAGCTCCAGGCGCATGCCAACACCCATGGAGCTTCCCTTTGGCACAGCAGCCGTCGCATAGCGACTCGACCATGCCCAAATGATATCCAAGTCGACGCAATAGCCACAATGCTCTCTGCCTTTACTGCCCGGCCCATTGTCGAGCTCAAGGCGCGCGACAAGTCGAGGATCGAGTCCATCCTCGCATACGGTACAGCAACCGACTGCATCGCATCTCAAGCGTACTAACATAGCCAGGCGACCGTGTACTTGTTGGCCTGAACACGGGTGCTCTGCGCATCTACCGTGTGAATGACCAGATCGAGGATGTAGAAGCCGACCGCAAGCAGAACGGCGACCACAACGGTGAAAGCGAGCCTCCAACAGCACCCAAAGCCAGACCCGCCGATCTCCTACGCGAAGAAGAGAAGTTCTCCCGGCGACCGATACAACAGCTGGCGATTATCAAAGAAGCGAATATCCTCGTCTCGCTTTCGGACAACTATGTCTCGATACACGATATACAAACGTACCAGCTGCAGGAGAAGCTAGAGAAGACTCGGGGTGCGACTACCTTTGCGGCGGCAAGTAACATCGTCAAGGATCCTTCGACGGGCATACCATCCATTGTGAGCCACCTGGCTGTGGCGGTGAAGCGGAAGATCATACTGTGGACATGGCAGGACATGGAGTTGACGGGCGACGCGGTGGAGATCTCGCTCATTGCTTCTGTCAAGAGCCTGACGTGGGCGACAGGGACAAAGATTGTCGCTGGCATGGATCCCGGCTTCGTCATGGTTGACATCGAGACGCAGGAGGTCCAAGACATAATCAAGCCCGGCGCGCTGGCAGAGAATGGGAGCCAGGGCGGAGCACGTTTCGGCGCTGTCTCGTCGTCAGGCATGGGATACATGGGCATGGGAAGTTGGGTGCCCAAACCACTCGCGACACGACTTGGAGAGGGCGAATTGTTGCTGGCCAAGGACGTCAACAGCCTGTTCATCGACACAGACGGAAATGCCCTCGAGAAACGACAAGTGCCCTGGCAGTCTGCCCCTGAGACAATCGCGTATTCGTACCCGTATATGCTCACACTGCTGCCACCGTCCAAGGGCAGTCTGGAAGTCAGGAATCCGGATACGCTGAACTTGCTACAGATGATCTCACTACCAAACGTCAGCTTCCTTCACGTGCCGCAGCCCAACATCAGTCTAGCCCACGCCGGGAAGGGTTTCCTCGTTGCGAGCGATCGATGTATATGGCGGATGGGAGCGCAGAGCTACGAAACACAGATTGATGAGCTCGTCGCCAATGGGCGCTACGATGAGTCGCTAAGTCTGCTAAATATGCTCGAAGACACTCTGCTCCTCGATAAAGAGGAGAGGGTTCGGGAGATACAAATCCTGAAAGCCCAGGCCTTGTTCGACCAGAAGAAGTACCGTGAAGCCATGGAACTTTTCGTCGACGCCAAAGCACCGCCTGAGCGCGTCATCGCAATGTACCCCCAATCCATCGCTGGCAATCTAGCGCCAGAAGAAAGCGTAAAGGGCGACGGAAGCGTGGCCGACGAGGAAGAAACCAACGGAGAGAAGCCCGCCAAAGAACAAGAAGAAAGCACACCCGCCCCTGTAGCTACCATCGGCCGCTCAATGATGGGTCGTTTCGGCGTTGGAGGACACAAGAAAGTCGATTCGGACACGGCTTCCATACGCACCAACTCGGCCAAAGACGACACCATGGAAACAGCCAGCATCCGGAAGAGACCAACAGACCCCTCCCAACCAGATAAACCCGCCGCCGCTGAAAAAGAGTTCAAAGACTCTGTTCGCGCGCTACAGTCGTTTCTTACTCAATGTCGTGTCCAGATCAAACGGTATATAGACACCGATGGTAATCTGAAGGAACCTCTCCCTACGCCCAGTGGCAGTCAGCTCGAAGCTGATAAACCACCCTTCCACATTTTCATCGAAGAGTCCTCCCTCACGTCTCCCATAGACTGGAAAGCCAAGCTCCTTGACGTTGCCCAGCTCGTCGACACAACGCTCTTTCGCGCGTACATGATTGCGAATCCAAGTGTCGCAGGCTCTCTATTCCGTCTCCCCAACTTCTGCGAACCAGACGTTGTGCAGGAGAAATTGTACGAGACGGGGCGGTATGCCGATTTGATTGATTTCCTGCATGGTAAGCAATGTCCTTTTCCAAGTGCTCGTGATGCATACACTAACTGTGTACATGTGTGTTTAGGCAAGAAATTGCATCGGCAAGCTCTGGAGCTTCTCGAGAAATTCGGCAAGAACGAGGCGGACGAAGAGGTGAGTCCGCAGTTGCAAGGCCCGACTAGGACGGTGGGCTATCTACAAGCATTGCCACCAGAGCTTATCGATCTTATCCTGGAATACGCGGAATGGCCACTGAGGATTGATCCGAAATTGGGTATGGAAGTCTTCCTCGCTGATACACAGAATGCGGAGGAGCTGCCGAGGGACCGTGTCCTCGAGTTTCTGCAAAAGATTGATACAAGACTTGCGGTCAGATACTTGGAACATATCATCGAAGAGCTCAACGATCTTAACGTGGACTTTCATCAAAGACTTGTTGATTTACTCCTGGAAAGACTCAAAAGTGGGGAGTTTGACAACGACGAGGAAAAGATGGATTGGAAGCACAGGCTTGAGGTTTTCCTGAAGAAGGGGAATGCGCAGTACAATCGGTATAGGGTGTTTCAGCAGTTGCCTGGGAATGGTATGCATCATCATCTCCGACAAGAAAGAAGATCACAGTAGGAACAGCTTTACTGACATGGTGACAGATCCGGATTACTACGAAGCTCGAGCCATCGTCCTGAGCAAAATGGGATCGCATAAGCAAGCCCTGGCAATCTATGTCTTCCAATTGAAGGACTACCAAAAAGCTGAAGAGTAAGTCGCTTAACCCAATCTTCTTGGTAGCAAACCATTTGACCCGCCAACCAATAGATACTGCAACCAGGTCTACACGGCACCACCCACCACACCCACCTCGCCCAACTTGTCCCACTCCCCATCCCCGCCAGCAACAAGAGGCTCAATCGAAGACACGGAGCTATCCATCTACCACGTCCTGCTCTCCCTCTACCTGCAACCCCCACCGCCGCACCAACCAAACTGGCCCCCAGCTCTCGACCTCCTCTCGAAACATGGCGCAAGACTGCCTGCAGCAACTACTCTAGATTTGATTCCCCCGACTCTGCCCGTCAAAGACCTCGAATCCTACTTCTTCGGGCGCATACGAAATGCAAACTCGCTCTTGAACGAAGAGAGGATAGTCGCGCAGCTCCGCGGCGTAGAAAAGGTCGCTGTGGAATCGGCCGTGTTGCTCGGCCCAGAGAGTAAGAGGGACATGTACGGTAGGAGCGTGCCTGGGGGGTTGAATAGGCGTGTTGTTATCGATGAGGATAGGCATTGTGCGGTGTGCCATAAGAGGTTTGGTGGAAGTGCGATTCGTGTCTTTCCAGATAACAGTGTGGTGCATTCGGGATGTATGAGGGGGAGCGTGGGGCTGGGGA
>Ga0268250_10000710_pt1 | contig 15176 bp, 14 predicted proteins | sample AgamicAsSfe_FD_200448 | JGI IMG/M metagenome (GOLD analysis project Ga0268250, IMG submission 200448) | Agave microbial communities from Guanajuato, Mexico - As.Sf.e (v2) (version 2) | ecosystem: Host-associated > Plants > Phyllosphere > Phylloplane/Leaf | place: Guanajuato, Mexico | collected... | reverse complement strand
GCTATAGCTCTGTCTACTCAAGATACATTTTGGGACCTCTGTATTTGACAAAATTTCTAGCACCTTTCCAGACGGCAAAGAGAGTCATACCGTACACCGATACATCAATGAATCTCTTGACTCAAGTATCTATAGGACATCATGACCCTGCTAATAAAGCTCCGCCATTAACTTCGATCAGCGATCCCGTAGCGAAAGTGCACCTCATCAAGTAGATGTAAGCTTCTGATAGCTCTTGCGGCGTACCAACACTACCAGTCAAAGTGCGTTTGCGAAATGAAGCCAAGATCTCCTCGAGCTTGTCACCACCGAAATCGTCAAACAGCTCAGTGTGTACAGCACCGGGACTGACTGTATTGACACGAATGGGAGCCAAGTCAACAGCAAGACCTCTCGCGACTCCTTCGGTGCCCGCACCATAGCCGGCTACTGCGGTCCATCCTTTCCCTGGCTTTGTAACATTCACGCCCGAGGTCAGAGTGATGGATGAGGTCTTAGAGGGCTTCATGTAGGGTTTGGCAAGACCACCGAGCAACATGGGAGCGAGAAAGCGGACGTTACCCAAGCGTTGGATGGTCTCGATATCGAGTTCGGACACGGGTTTGATTCGAATGCTATCGCCGGCGGTGAAGACGACGTGATCGAGTGGTTGCTTGCGCGTGACGTGCCTCAACAGTGCTTCGAGGTTCGGGCGTGTGGATTCGGTATTCGATAAGTCGCAGACGTAACCATGCACGTTACGGGCGAAGTCTGGAACGGAGGCCTTCAGTCGATTGACGGCATCGTCCAGTTTGGATTGGCGTGAAGAGGAGATTGTGACGATGGCGCCTTGAGATAAGGCATGCTCAGCTACACAAAAGCCAATACCGGAGGAGCCTCCGAGTATAAGAACTTGAGTGTTTGCGAGCACGCTACTATAGTTTGGAGTAGACATGGTGAATGTGGACGAGAGAAGTGTTGAGGCTATAAGCCACCGACAGCTCTAGAGGCTCTATTTATCATCAAAGAGCGTTTTCATCGGGCAGACATTCGTCCGTCGGCATTGCTGAGCTTCCATACCCTCCGACAGCAGAGTCCTCGAACTAGGGAGTGCAAAATCATGAGTCGCAGGTAAAGAGTGGGCCAAGGACAGTCAGAAGTCAGTATTTGTGCCCTGAGGAAGCGATAACTCCGATGGGATTAAGAGTATATGTCCGCTATGACGCAAGGGCCAAGATTCAGGGTCCTTGACGCGTCGCGTAATCTTGCTCGCCCGCGACATCAACCACATCCAGCCACATCCAGTCGCATTACGAATGACCATCATCACACATCAACCTGTCTCATCACCCTCGATCTACAAATACATCAAATATCCTTCCAACCTTTTAAGTCGCCAGCGCGACATCTCTCCGCCATGACGGCCGACCCATACTGTGAACATCTCGCCTCGCCGAATGGCTGGGTTCTCGCCCTCTCCGTGTAATTATCTCCGCATCAACACACTGTCCATCAAGGTTCTGATATCCATCTGCGACCAGGCAACTTGTGCTTGGTATTCTCATCTCTTACATCCCTCAACATGTAAAGATCGTTCGTCACGGAACCTCTGCTGGTCTCTCCCCTTGGTGGGTGTTGCTAGGCACGATATCGTCGATAGCTGCGCTTGCGAATATCTTGGTGTTGCCAACTAGTCAGCATGATATGGCGTGTTGTCGTGAGATCTCTGGCACCGCTTGTGGTGCTGCGCTGTTGGGTGTTGTGCAGATAGGCGTGCAGTGGGTTTGTTTCATGACCATGTGAGTTCTCTTGTCCATTACACACTATCTGGTATGCTTATAAGTGAAACCTAGTATGGTGCTCTTCCTGGTCTTCTTTCCCAGAGATGCATTCGCAAACCCACCTCCCGAGCATCTCTCCCCTGACACACCTCGCAAACGAGACGCTGTCATCGTCGGTGTCGTATCTCTTGTCTCTCTTCTCACCGTCGGAATCATCTCTACAGTGTTCCTCTACCGCCTACCTTCTCACCTTCTCAGCTGGGCCAACTTCCTTGGTGTCCTGGCCGCGATCCTCTCATCCATTCAATATATCCCTCAACTCTACACTACTTGGAAGGCTAAGCAAGTGCTGTCACTCAGCATTGTGAGTATGCTCATCCAAGTACCTGGAGCGTTTGTGTTTGCTTTCAGTCTGTGGTTGAGAGTCGGGTGGGAGGGGTGGAGTACCTGGTTTGTCTATTGCGTTACTGGTGTTCTGCAGGGAGCATTGTTGGTCATGGCTATCATGTTTTACCAGAAAGAGAGGAAGGGGGATCTTACTGAGCAAGAACCTACTGAGTCGGACCCATTGTTGGAAGCTTCTCGCAGTAGCAACTAATGTAGCCTCGTCTGCAGCCTCGCCAATCTGGTTCGCACTTGTCTAGATTCAGTCTTGTGTATCAACATCTTTTCTGCATCAGTATCTCGGTGTTTAAGTACCCGTCAAAGGGCTGATATCACACCTAGATCTCTTCTAAATCAAGGTCTCAATATGGACAATCATGAATTTGCATTTGCATACAGAAAAGGATTAGAGAAAATAAAGCAACAGCAAAATGGAAATGAGACCAAACTCCAAGCAAAAGACGCCGTTGCTCAATGCAAAACCGGAGAAAAGCAAACTCGAATGGGAAAATCAGCTGAGGGTAGACCGTCAGACATCCTCTTCGATGCTCACACGGCCGTCCGCGGTCTTTGTGATATGCTCTCCAAAAGCCACCTCAGCGCTAGCTCTTAAGAGATCACTGGGCTGCGTATCCCCCACAGCAAAAGACAGCCTATCCGAAGGCCCCATCCCATCAACAAAAACATAAACAGGCATCAAGAGTCAAATACCAGTCTTCTTGAGCACCGAAGCTGCCATCCAGGGCCAGCCTAGCACAGTACTGTGATTACATCGTCAGCGCCAGCAATGTGTAGGTAAAGAAATGAGGTGCAGCACTTACACATAGAAAGGTACAAAAGCAGCTGCAGTGCGGAAAGTGCGTCGTAGAAGGACAGAGTTGTCATGGGCGTGTGGGAGTAGTGTGGATGTGTTGCGGGCGAAGGGATGTTCTTCGCGGATGAGGTTTCTCAGTGTGCGGAAGAAGGTGCGGGATTGGGTTGGTTTGAATGCCATTGTTTGATGTTGTGGAGGTTGTTTGTTGGGGTGTGGAGATGTGTTGGTGATCAGGAAGATCGAAGAGTGGAGATTGTAGTTCTTGGTGGAGCGGAGATTGTGTGATATTGTGATGATGGGAGAGAAAGAGGTTACACAAGAATGGAATATGGTATACTTATAGAATAGTGTCTCTACTTGCCATATTCTTGACGGATCATGTTATCGGGTTCACAGCAGCGGTTCACGCAAGCATCCGGTTTACCACGTTCATTTGGCGAATATCACCAGATCAGCAGATGACAGGAGACGCGCTCAATCCGACTGTTTCCCTGCACGTAAGAGGCCCTGACAGTTCCAGATTTGGATCTATCGGGAAGCTGCGGCCTGCGAGCCACGGAGTGTCAGTACGGCATGCGGAAAATAGGCAGAGAGAAAACGGAAGGATCAGACGGCGTGATGAGTGAGGTGACAGGACCCTGAACGGCGTGATTTGTGCACCGTGCGCGATATTGTGGTGTGATGCGCCAAGCCGCAAACCGCCGACGACCTTCACCTTGCTATTCTAACAGCGTGCTTCTTTGTGTTGCTTCGTCTTTCCTGGGCACGTCAACATCCTGATCAAACCTGTTCGACCGTAGAGTGATCAGGAAGGCATGTCCATAAAATGCCGAAACAAATGGATGTCACGCGAAAATCACAAGCCAGATACGAACAGACAGACGCGACTCCGGACACATCATTCACTGGTATTCCTTTTGACTCAAGAATGCATGGAACATGATCGCAGATTTTGGCTCGCGGTATAACGGAGCTTTATCGAGTTTGGTAGTCATAACACATTCAGACTGACCGCCGTGTACAGCAAAAAGAAGCCAATCTTCGACACTTCTGTATCAGTGCCGCTTCTCTTTGACACTCCTCCACTCCATAGTAGCACTACCCACAATCGTCAAACAAGCCAGCCCGACCGCCAGATACCAAGTCTGCGCTACGCTCTTATCAACTGCTTCTAGCACAGCTCCCATGTCCCAAGGATCCACCAGCGTCTTCAAATCGCTCAGACCTACACTCTCAATACTCGTGGCATTCAACTGCGGCACCGCCATCTGCAGATTACCCTTGAGGCGAGTCTGGAAGATGTTCTGTGCGGCAGAAACAAACAGCGCAGCGCCGAATTGCTCGGCAAACAAAATGATGGAAAGACCAATGTTTGCATCGGCTTTAGGCAACGCCATTTGCACAGCAGATTGCGGAGACAGAAAGCCTATTCCACCAGCAAAGCCAAAGAATCCAGTCATAACCAGTACGCTGGCTAAGGCCGTTCTGACCTTTACAGTCGTGAGTAATCCAGCGAGTAACGGCATCAGAATCGTCCCTGCCCACATGAATGGCGTGTAATATCCGATAACCGTAACACCAGTGGATTGCAAAGTAACGCCAATGATGTCTCCAGCGATAGCTGGGATCTGATAGTAGCCGCTTTGTGCTGCAGTGCTGCCGCGGACGACTTGGAAGTAAGTGGGTAGGTAGTATAGAATGACCATTGTGGCAGAGTTGGTGAACAATGTAAAGACGAAGCCTGACAGGACAGAGCGGTTGCGTAAGATTCGGGGTGGTAGGGTGGCAGACTCTCCTTTTTTCCACTGATCCAGACCAAAGAGGACGAGAAGGCCTCCGAAGGCGACGAGAAGACCGATGATGACGGGTGAGTTCCAGGCGTACTTTGATCCGGCCCAGCTGAAGGCCAGGAACAAACATGTAAGAGAAGCGACAAAGCAGGCTGTCCCGAGAGGGTCCAGTTCAGAGAAATGTTGCTTCCACGTAAGCCTCTCTCTAGCTTCGCTTTTCGGAAGGCAGAAGAACAGAGCGACCAAAGTGACTCCAGCAAGCGGCAAAGTGATCCAGAAACACCACCTCCAGCCAATGCCATCCACGATCGCACCTCCAAGCATAGGAGAAGCAATCCCCGAAACTCCTGACGCAGCACCCACGATTCCCGTATATAGTGGTCTTTGCCTCATAGGCACACACACCACCAAAAGCGCCAGCCCACCAGCCATGATCGCCGAGGCAGCAAATCCACAAACAGCTCTTCCAACGACAAAAGCCGCACTAGTCTTTGCGGTCGCACATAGTACAGATCCAATCATAAAAACTACAACACTGCTGAAGAAAATGATTTTGGCCGGAAGCATCTTATACAGTTTGCCAAACATGAATTGGAAACCGCAGACGCATAGGCGGTAGGCAGATGAGTACCAGCCGATGTCGCGGGTAGTGTGGAATTCGTCTGTCAGTGAGGGAACCACCACTGAGACGATTGTGGAATCCATGCTTGTGAGGACGTAGGCTAGAGTGACTGAGGCGATGATGAGAAATTTTGTCAGTCCCGTAGGATATTGAGATTCATCTTCTGCCGCTTGATTTTGATCGGGAGAGGCATCGTCGACGATTTCCAGAGGTTCGAGGGGTTTTGGTGGCTGGTCCTGGGTGAGTGCAGGTATTTGACGCTCGACCGTGATATCGATTGACATGATTGAGGATGATGTTGGGAAAGAATGGAATCCTTCATATTATATTAGGGAAGGACCACTTTATCTTATCAGCGACCTTTCTCCGGATTAGGCAGCCACATATCGTCCAACGCACGTATCACACAGTTTTCGTTCCTCTCCAGGACCTGGTTCTCCACCTCCTTATTGAACAGTTATTTGTTCGTATTCATCATAATTAGTCCATTCAAGTACTTCCTTAAGATTCTGTGGATTTAATGCGACTTCTTCAAGTTCAGATCATCGTCGCCTCTCATTGAGTTCACATTCACAGACACACCAGGCATTGTGTCGAACCAACGACCCATGAGACCCAGCAACCAAATTTCTACTGGTTACGCAATCCCTCAAACCGTGAACTCTTCCCACTCTTGAAGAGATGTTGCATACTCCGGTATTTCTCCCACGCAGTGTAAATCTGACGCGTCTCAAACAACTCGGAGTATTCACCCGTGAACGATAGCTTCTCTAGCTTAGGCGCAAAGTCATAAATCAGCCTTGCCACCAGTGGCGAGGACATTGTAGGTTTGATATTCTCAATGCTCAATTTTCTGACATTGCCGAGTACCGGTGCATTTGCTTGAATCAAGTGCTGCGGGTCGAAATCGCCCATGAGCTGGATGGAGCTAAGAGAGGGGCAGTATTTCGAGAGCGAACCATATAGACGACCGATCTCATCGCCGCCTACAAAGATGGAAAGGTGTTCCAAGGCAGTCAGTCTGGAGAACATCGCCGACGCGTCCGCTCTTGTGAATTTGTGTTCAGAATTGAAGGACCCGGGTTCTACGGAGTCATACTGATTTATGCAGCACGGTGAAAATGAAGTACTGATGTTGAGTGATCTGAGCTGCTCGAGAGAACCGAGAGGAACGAAAGCTCTTGCGGGTAGCTTATGTTCATTCTTGATCCCTTTTCCTACAATCTCAAGGTACCGAAGTTGAGACATGTTCCCAAGCGGTTTGAGTGTAAGTTCATCTCCACGATTTGCATCAAGGCCCAATCGCAGCCATGTGAGAGCAGGAAAGCACTGCGCAAGCAGTGGGATGGCTTTGGCTTCCAAGAACAAATTCAAGCGAGTGAGATTCGCAAATGGCTTGCCCGTAACGCTCAGAAAGCGTTGCAGTTGAATGAGTTTGATCTCCTCACAGTCACGCATCTCTCCTACGAGATCTAGACTTCTGAGACACTTGTTGTCAGATAGAGCGGATAGCACTTCGCAAGTGAGCATCTGATCCTGGCCACACCCGAGCGTCACGACTCGAGGTCGGATGCTCCGGAAAAAACGCGCGAGATATGCTGACTTGACAGGCACGTCTCTGGCCCGTATCGAGATTTTCTTCAGGCTGGGACATTGTTGTGCGACTTTGTTCAGGAACAAAACCCATTTACGTCGGTTTTCGGAGTTATCGGTCAGCCTCAGGCTTTCCAGCGTGGGCTGCAAGTATCTCAGAAGCTTGACGAACCCAATGCCGATGTTGTGGAGAACGACTTCTTTCAACCTTGGAAATGCCAGTTTGTCGAAGGCAGCATGGACAGAGGGACCATCAAACGCGGTAAACACAAGCACACCGATTCGAGAGGCGTATTTCTGACGACGGTCAGGCGGTAACGATGGGAGAGCTGTGGTTCTCATCCGGTTCTCTTCGCACGTCGTTCCAGGATACCCAAACCATAGCGCGTCTAAGGCAAATTCGGTCCACGAACGGTGTACGCGTGCGCAACGCGCTAGGTCCGCGTCGCATTTGTCTTCGCGTAGGCAACTGATAATATTCATCTTGAGTTCGCAGACATCCCAAATTGAGGTGACAGCCATGTTTGTTGAGGATGGAGATGATGGTGAGAACGTATCAAAAAATAGCTGGGAAGGAGCTTAATCGGCTTCTAGATTGAGCGCGGGTTTCTCGTGTGCTCCATAAAGTGGGAGCAAACTGGCTGGCATATTCAGCGTGAGAGGAATCAGTGGACATGTGAGGCAGAACAGTGGTTGTGGTTGAGTGTTAACGAGAACAAGCCATCAAACCATTGCGGGGCAAGAGTCAGCCTGATTGACAACGTGGATGAGCGTTCAGAATTGATGGCATTGAGTTGGCAAATTGAAGCCAACAAACCCAACATCGCACGAAACTATGGTCCACTTCTTCCGATACTGGAAGCTTCGTAGATTACTAGCACACCAGGAAGTGATCACGGAAAACTGGGCACGCTCAGTATGAAAGATGGACAATATGGAACGCAAGAAAGGCCATCTTATACTGTGTTTTGCGATCGGCAAAGACAATATTCTAGACGAACTCCAGTCAGTCCGTCGGACTTTCACTTTGTGTCTGATAATCTAATCAAGCACCACACTCAACGGCAGATCCCTCGAAGAAGACCCAACATACACCGTCTTGACATGCTCACTCACAACCCAATCCTGCAAATTAGTATCCCAGTTCGAGATGTCCCTCCGAGCCAGCGGGAACGTGACTTGCAAAGTCTTGCCAGGATCGATCCTCACACGTTCAAATCCTCTGAGCACGATCTTGGGATCATAAGGTCCGCCCAATGACATGTACAATTGGGGTACTTCGTCGCCGACAACGTTACCAGTGTTTGTGACGTTGACGCGCAAATGGTAAAGGATATCCCACAATCCCTGATTACCTCCATTGGGTCCAGAAGAAGGAGGATGCGCGAAGCTGGAACCATTGAGTGCATTATCCGGGATGAATGAGTTGTCCCCGAAATTAGCTGCTCCGTAGGCTTCAGTCAGATTTGTGCTGTTGAGCCAAGGGTAAACGTATAGAGGAATACGAGTGATATTCTCAGGGAACGTATGCGCGGAAGTATCGTTATCGATCGTGCCATAAGTAGGTGCTGGCCCAGAAGTTCCAGTTGTGGGCTTGTAGTCTGCAATATCAAGCTTCTCTACAGTGAGGCCAGAGTAGTTGAATGTCGTGTAGCTCAGACCGAAGCCAAACTCGTAGACTGGAGTAACGTTGCGGTGATCGAATCCACGATAGTCGATGAATACACCCTCTTGGAAGTTGTATTGCGGTACTTCCTGGTTCGGGGTGTAGAGGACGTCGGTTCCGTAGTCTGATCGGTTGCGGCCCATGGTGAAAGGTAGCTTTGCTCCAGGATTTACGCGGCCAAACAGAACATCGGAAATCGCATAGCCGGATTGTTCGCCTGGTAAGTGTTAGTCAAGGAATGATATGAATGATCGGTATGACCTACCAGGAAGTCCTGCCCAGAGGATAGCAGTGATGTTAGGGTTATCCTTGTACTGATCGATCTCAACCGCACCAACTGAGTGGATGACAACTACTGTATTGTTACAGGTAGCAGAGACATTCGCAATGACTGCATCTGCGCCTTGCCATAAGGTCAAGTTGTTACGGTCGCCGTAATTCCCATCAACATTAGCGAATCCTTCTCCAGAGTCTATAGTCTGGTTAGTGTTCTGAATCATACAGCTGATTCACTACGTCACTTACCTGCATTGGCAAAGACTATGCAGACTCCAGCAACATCTCTGACACGACGAGCCAAGGCATTGATCTGTGTGAAAGCGGAATTGTTGGTAATAGACTCGTAAGATCCAAAGCGAGATACGACTTCGTGCTGAATGGCCGCATCCGGTGAGATGAGATAGGGTGAGCTAGCTTGTCCACTACCCCAACCGACAGCGAGGGTTCCCACGTCGCATGCGTGATTACGGCAACCATTGGGACCGTTGGGATTAGATCCTGCATCTTCGCCGAATACTGCTGTCAACCTGGATGTACCGTTGAGAGGCAGTGCACCGTGGGTGTTCTTCAGAAGCACAGTGGATGCAGCACCAATCTCGCGAATCAGTCTTCCATGCTCACGACGAACATCAACATGTTGATTGACAAGACCTGTACCCCAAGATGAGCCAACGTGTGCGTGGACGGCACCGAAAGTGTCGGGAGTCCAAGATTGGAAGTTTGGGTCAGGTACTTCAGCATCACCTCCAACAAGATACCATCCAGCCAGGATCCTGGTGACCATATCGTCAAGACGCCACTGTGGTACGGTACCATTCAGAATAGCGATCGTGAGATTGGGACCGAAATAGCTCAGACCATCGCCGAAACGAATATCGCCAGCCATGGTCATATCGAGGCCTGCAAGGATAGCTGGCACACCAGCTGCAGTGGCTTGCCAGTCACTCATCACATATCCCTGGAAGCCGAGTTCGGACTTGAGCACATGGTTGAGCAAATAGCTGTTTTGACAGGCCTGACTGTTGTTGACGAGGTTGTAGCTGCACATTACTGAGGCCACTCCAGCTTTAACAGCGTCCGCAAAAGGCCAGACATAAAGTTCGTGAAGTGTTTGATCATCAATGTTGGAAGATCCCGGTTGAGTGATGTTGAAACCATAGTCTCGGGACTCAGGAGTCTGTCTGAAGTGTTCTTGTTCATTCCCGACGTAGTGTTTGGCACATGCTTGTACGCCTGTACTCTGGATACCGCGAATGGAGTCGGCGAACAGCTTTCCAGTAAGATAAGGGTCAGGACTGAAACCTTCCCAATTACGGCCGCTCGCGGGAGACCTTCCTAAGGCTCCAGCGTTCGGACCAAGCAGAACCGTTATGCCCTTGTCGCGATTCTCGAAGCCCATGGCTTTCCCTCTCTCATATGCCAGACGCCTGTCCCAAGTAGCACCGACATTGATTCCGGCGGGGAACAGACTGACAAAACTACGCAACCGTCAGCTCTAGCTATCATGGACCGTACTTGTCTTTGCACTTACTCGGTGTACCTCACACCAACAGGTGAGTCTTGAAGACACTGACCGCGGATACCGAGACGGGGTACACCGCCAGTCTGACCAACACACTGTTCTTGCTGCCAGCCAGATCCTGGCATATCTGTTAGTCTGGTCCACACAATATGGACGCGGAATCGAAGCTTTACCAGTGGTCAGGTTTACTTTCTCCTCAAGAGTCAATTGTTCAACAACTGTAATGGCTTTCTTGTATGCCTCTGCCCATTCTCCTGATCCCGAACCCCAAGGGCTAGGATATTTCGGTGGAGATGTCTGATTAGTCTGGGCACCAAGGACAGCATTGGGATTGGGCGATATAGCATCGGGATATGTGACATTCGGAAACTGGGAGTGTGAGAAAGTCGTCACATGTTCAGCAGAGAGATCTCCTACTGGTACTTGGCTATCGGTGACCTGTGCCAGCCCGCCAACAGCGAAGGCAAGCGTCAGTACAGTCAATTGCATGGTGATAAAAGTGTTACGAAGGAACAAGGTTATTGAGTGCGACCCGATACAGTACATATATAGACTTAGACCTTGCGCATGTTGATCATTCCGACTCGATCATCACTGCCCGAGAAAGTGATTAACCGTCTGGGCGAAGGCTGGGTAGTGCATATCGCAACATCATCGTACTGCCAGCCAAGAACGATCTCGAGAGGGGTATAGATCCTGCTCGCTTACAAGATCTCGAAGACATATAGATGTATGTAACGTGACGAGGTTGTAGCAAAATGTGTTACGTGAGATGTATATCGTTGCTGACACGAAGAGAGCGAAAGCGGACGCGAAGGAAGAAGGAGCGCTGCCAAGACCGGGTAATGTCAAAGGCTTTTCGGGCCATGCTTCCGCTCCGCATCGGACCCCCGAACCGCCGATCTCTTCGATGCCACCAGCTCAAGCTTGAGCTTCTTGTTTCTTCTCCTCGGCCAATTCAGAGATCACTTTGAGCGCATCTTGCTCTCTTCCCAAAGGCACAAACAGATGATCGTGGTAGAAACCACTGATGGGGTTGACACCCATACCAGCAGCCGCAAGCCTCGTTGCAACAACAGCAATGAATCCCACGGCGTCCAGACTGGAAGTCACGTCCAAAGTGATCTTTCGTGATGGGAAAGCGTACTCAAGCCCAACACTCTCGGCATATTTTCGAGTAGTGATGACCGTGATGCCTTCGGAATTGGCTTCACGAAAGAGCATCTCGACCTCTGAGAATGGCGGGAGCTTGGACTCGTCGTTGAGCACCGCGAAAACGTACGTCGGAGGGTGTAGAGTGGCTGTCAATGTGGCTAACAGCTTCGAGAGCGACACCTCGCCCGGATGTGTGGTTTGTGTTGACATCCTGAGTTGATTGAGATCACTGATGTGGGATGTGTGGAATGGTGAAGAGGTGAACAACCAAAGGATACAGGCGTCATGGCAAATCTTCGGAAGATCTAGCAATGGTGTTGTGTTAATCAGACATACCAGGCCTCGAATTTGTGCGCATTCTGACATGAGATCGGGGTGAGAAAAGCGAGACACGAGACAATGACCACCATGATTCATTCAGCACATGAAGATCCAGAATAAGATGCGACGACTGCCATAGCAACAACATCATGACTTGGTCAGCAGTGCCGGCAGTTTAACTTTATACACTCTAAGACAATCTCTGCTCCTGCTGCTTCAGCAAACTCACAGTATCCAGCACCCAAGCCTGCTTCTTCGCATCCAAGAACTTAGGATAAGGACGTCTGCAGTGCGAGCTCTCCAGCGAGTATCCTCTAAGCTTCGCAACAACCCATTTCGTGCCATTGATACCGCCCTTTGCGAAACCCCACTCCATTCTTGCGAGTTCAAGTTGAGCTGCTTCAGCCTCCTTCGTCTTTCCTTGGGTCCACAGGTCGTAGATCTCAATGCAACACTTTGGGAAGAGATTGGCAACGCCGGTGATTGCTCCAGTAGCGCCGACAGCTAGGGCAGGAACGAGCCAGTCGCTCTGTCCGGCGAGGGCGCAGAACTCGGTAGGCTGGAATTGTGCTCTGATGCGTGCTACCTTGGCAATGCCACCACAGGTCAGCTTGACGCCAACGATGTTCGGGTGGGAGCCGAGCTTGGAGAGCATGTCCGAGTTGACGTCAAGACCGGCGACGACGCCAGGGAAGTTGTAGATCAGGATGGGGATGGGCGAGGCATCGGCAAGCTGAAAAGCAGGTCAGACACGGGACGATATCGAAAATCGCAATACTTGCCTCCTGGAAGAACTCGACGATAGCATCCTCATTCATGGCAAAGTGGAAGTAACTCGGTACAAGAACAAGCGCAAAGTCGGCGCCTGCTTCAGCCGCGAGCCTTGTCTCTGCGATGACCTCCCGTGTGCTTTGCCCTCCACAGCCGAGCGTGACGGTAACATCTGATCGACCGAGCTCACTTGCAATCTTGCGTGTTGTGCTAACGAGGTCGGACTTCTCTTTGTGTGACAATGTTACAGCTTCTCCATTGGTGCCGGCAAGTACAACTGGAATTGTCAGCATTGGAACGCAGAGCATGGCATCTTGAACACGTACTGCCGTGAAGACCGGATGATACCAAGAATTTGATGTGCTCAGTCTGTGTTGACCAGTCGATTTCTTGACTGGCATCATCGGCGAACCATGTCAGACTGGGTACGTGGATTCCAGGAGGGAATGACTTCGGTGTAGTGCTGTGAACCATGGCGAGAGCTTGCTTGGAGTAAATAGTACAGGATTGGAAAGGAGTTTGGGAAAGAGCAGTTTTACACGCTGCAACAGGACAACATCTCAGCATTTAGACTGTTCGGCATACTCGCAACTAATCGTCGCATCCACCTTGATGTCCGAGTCGAGGACCACATGATTGGCAGCAGGATGCGATCGGCTCGGTGGGCTGGTTGTTGCTCGCCAAATGTGGGGTCGAAATGGGTTGCGATGGGGACCCCGCAGCTCCACTCGAACAATATCCGATCGGCTTCAACCAGCGAGCCGACGAGTGGGTCGTCGGCAGGAATTGGTCATGCGACGGCATCATACGGCGACCGATCGCGTCGAGTACGCAAACGCTGACTCCGAGGGTCGTGACTGTCGCATGGCGTTGAGAGCCACGGCACCGACATTTCCCGGCGAAGGACCTCTCAGACAATGGCGAAGCATGCATCAAAGATCTTGTGCATGATACTGCGAATGTCAACTCTGGTCTTTGTGGAGTCTTGCGTCTTCTGGACCTCATCTAAAACTTGGGCTGTCATCTCTGCATTGGTCGCGACTTCTTGCATCCTGCATATCTGACTTCTGATCCAAACCCGTTCTTGCAAATCTTCCTCTTCGGAGCCAAGCATAAGAAGCGGCCAGAGCATATTGACTGGCAATGGCTCACCACCTTCGTGGCCTGATTCTGATGGAGTGTCAACCATCATCCTAGCCAATTCTTTTATCTTCGCGAGTGCAAGGACAGTCTCCAGGGCCAAGGGCAAAGTTTTGTATGCGACTCGATGCAGATGTACTTTGCTGGCGTAAAAGTTACTAGCGTAAGTTCGGAAAGCTCTGGTGATGGTATGGGAAAGGTGAGGACTGAGATGTCGTGGTGTGAGTTGGCCTTTCGCCGCATAATCCATCAGACGGGGTCGACTGTCGAATAGTTTGTCCAAATCCCGAGTGATTTTGGCAGCGATTATCATGACCTCGGTCTCATCTGCTACCGTACCTCGACTTCTATGCCATGGATCGATTTTCGATATGCGTCCCATGAAAGATTGTACCTTTTGGAAGAACACAGCACCTGGCTGGTAAAGTGCTTGGAAGAGAGTATCTTCAATCTCGGCATCCTGATCCGCAACATTTGTCAAATCAGCAGTGCCCGGTAGACTTTCTAATCCAGCTGGTGAAGGTTGCACCAGCATTTCCGATGCTTCATCATCCGACAAGAATAAGCCCTCACCCCCAGCAGACACAGCTCGTCCATCCAGTAATCTGATCCAGGACAGAATACGTACTTCCGAAGGACTGAAACTCGACTTCTCACCCTTTTCGAAGATTTGATATGCAACCTTAAGACTACCATGCGCTGCATCCGTTCGACCTTCGAGGATATCGACATAGCTCAAAAAGAAACAAGTCGCTATGAGGTGTTCACGCCCTGGAAAATCCGACTCGGGATGTTCAGTATACCTCGAAAGCTCGCCAGCTGAGTTCAGATGATGCCTTTGACCATCACTCGCCGTGTGGACGCCCTGACGACGACGACGGAGAAGAAGATCGGCGAAGCTCAGAAGAGCTGAGTGTACCATTGACGACTCTTTAGCCATGGAAAGAAGATGGCGCCGCATCGTCGACCATTGCTGCTGCGTCTCTACGGGTGATAGGATTGGTGGCACAGTGCTGTGCACGAAATACTCGAGCAGGAACTGATCTCCTGCGGGTACGTTGTTCTGTGCTCCCCCCACTCGCCAAGATCCGCTCTCAGGGCGATTCGCGGCGATGGACTCAATATAACGTGCCTCGGTAGCGATTGTGAATGATGGCGAACTAGCGCTCGGAGAGCTGAATTGACCAGAGGTGATGTGATCGTAATTGGTTGTAGGCAGCAGCACATCAGATGGCTGAAACTGCTGCCACCACTCAGCATTGTCCCACATGAAACCTGCATAGTCGAAGAAGTTATCAACACCAGGAGGCTGTTGTGTCGTGGTTGGCAACGATAGAGTCGCGACGGATGCGTGAGCTG
>Ga0268250_10000707_pt1 | contig 15188 bp, 4 predicted proteins | sample AgamicAsSfe_FD_200448 | JGI IMG/M metagenome (GOLD analysis project Ga0268250, IMG submission 200448) | Agave microbial communities from Guanajuato, Mexico - As.Sf.e (v2) (version 2) | ecosystem: Host-associated > Plants > Phyllosphere > Phylloplane/Leaf | place: Guanajuato, Mexico | collected... | reverse complement strand
TCGTGCTGGTCCAGCAGAAATCAAGAGACATCAAGAAGCTGTATCCAAGCTTGATCAATCATCCTGGATGAAGCCAGACGAGAATTTGATCAAGGAGTTGAACTTCTCATATCCCAAAATACGCTCAGTGCCTTCGAAAACACCCTCACCGCCAGCGGCGAGCAGCATCTGTCTAGGGACAAGCTTGTACCTGCCATCCCGCTGGTCACGGATGAGCTGAGTCTTTTGAGGCTTGGTCAATGCCTGCTCAAGCTTGCCTGTGAAGTCGGTGCCAATGACGCCTTCAACATCGGGATCCTGGTACTCGGCCAAAACGGTCGTGCGGTGCTCACGATGTTCCAAAATGTCAACATCGATGGTGTCGATTGACATAAAGCGGTACACGTAGACATCATTCTTCTGACCTGGACGACGGACGCGACCAATGGCCTGTGCCATCTGGGCATCGTAATCGTATTGTGAGCGTTTCAACAGAGGACTGAAGAAGATAACATGATTGGCGTTCGTGAGGTTGGCGCCTGCGGCAGACTCGTCGTCCGAGTTCAAGATCAGAACCGTCGTCTTCTTGTCGTTTGTAAATGGCGCAAAAGACACTTTTGTGGCCTTGTCTCCATTGGAAACTGAGAGCTGGTGGTACTTGATAGCAGCGTCATCGAAAATCTTCATCATTTCAGTGATCTGGTCCCCGCCCTGCACAAAAACGATTGCTTGCTGGTTTTTGGCTTGGATTGTCTCGAGCAGCTGTGTCAGCTCATCTGCCTTTCTGCCAAATCTGCTGGCAGTCGACTTTCCAAGTTTTTCCATGTCTAGAAGGTGATAGGATTTGACGTCCTTCTCACAGCCAGCGACTGGACAGATTCCAAGCAGGTTCTTGCTAACTTCGATGCAATCATCACACATTGCGTGGCCGCAATTGGCCGAAAGATGAAGCTTAGATGACTGGCTGATGTTGTTCTTGCAGTGCTTGCCGTCACAAGTCAGGCTGTCAGAAGGGTTTTGGTGGCGCTCATCGTATTTCAGGGCGTTTGTGACGAAACGAAGCGTTCGCGTTGAGGAGACGTAGGCTTTAGCATTGCCAACGACCTCGCTGGTCTTTTGCTTGGCACTTTCCTCTGGTTTACTGCTGTATTCAGGTCTGGTCCTCTCAACAGTGGCAAGCATGGAGGGCTCTCGGCCTGCCATTTCCCTTATCTCATTTGAGACACCTCTATCTCTGAGGGAATTGGTCGCGACAACATCTTCAACCCAAGTGGAGAACACATTGATGCTTCTGGGGATTTCTACCAGACAGACCCTGATACTGTCTTCGAGCACTTGTTGGGCTGTCCTGCGGTCGGCCGCAGACTGCTCTACAAGGGCTTCAATTCCCAGCTTGAAGCCCTGCTGTCGGCTTCCGGTAGACAGACGCTTCAGAGGGTTGAAGACTGCGGCCACGCGTAACAAAGCCTCCTCTGCTGATGTGACGTTGGGCATGACGCTAAGCTCGCCTGGTTTCTTCGCACCTTTGCGGATTCTCATATCCTGAGAGTTCAACTTCTGGGAGAGATCGGTGTAGACCAGGCGGTTGTCCGCGTTCAGTGTGATGGGGACAATGACATCCTGGTAAGGATATTGATCGGATTTCATAACGTTCTGGCGAAGAAATGTGTCAAGGAACAATTGGGAGAGAATATGAATCCTCTTTTGCGTTGTGCGTGAAGGCAACTCTCTGAAGGTTTCAAACACTTCCAAGTTGGTCATGTCCTTACGCAAAGCTTGCAGGTTCGCAATTGAGAGAAGCCCCGGGCCACTTGCTCCGACCGGCAAATTGATGCCCAGGAAACGTGCCATTCTCGAGACGTCGTATGTGTCCCTCAGTTTAGGAGTGGCGGAGAGTGCCCAGCGCTTATGTGCCTTGATGTTGCAGTACATCACCAGTTCGCGAGGCTCTGTGTACGAGAACTCGTCGACCACCAAGCGGTTGAATTTGAACATCTCAAGAAGCGCCAATTCATCAATATTGTCGTAGTCCTGACGTACGCTAAGGTCGTCCACCTCAGAGATTTCGATGGCATTCTTCTGACTGGTGTAATCTCTTCCCTTACGTCGCTTTGACTCTTCGGCGTACTCGCGGTACTTGGGATCTCTCAAAGTTTTCTTGTACGTCTTCCGGAGGTGCGTCTTCAAACCGCCAACGCCTTGCTGTTCAGCGATACGAAGATGCTGTGGGACTCGGGAAGCGGCATCGCGAAGATACGACTCCAAGGCTCGATTGCTCTTGCCGGTGTATTCGGGCATTGCGGCAAAGACCGCTAGAAGTTGAAAGTACTTCGTGGTGTCCGCTGCAAGCACATTCTTGTTCAGTATGACGATCCTGGCCTTTTCGAAGGCTTTTGTTCCGTTCTTCTTCTTCAGCTGGTCGATTCTGTCGATGACCAAGATGTGTTCGCCCTTGTATCCTAGAAGCGTTTCGACCTCATGTTTCCATTGAGCGACGAGGTTCCACGGACAAATGACCAGTGTGGCAGCGATGTCAATACGTCCTTCATCAACACAGGACTTTTGCATTTCCTTTAGAATCCCGGGAGCGCCATATTCCTGGAATTCTGAGTGTATCAATGCGAGTGAGGTCACCGTCTTGCCGAAACCGGCGTGATCAGCGAGGATACCACCTTTGACATGGACTGCAGCAGAAGCTTTTGACTCGAGACGCCAACCAAGATGAGGAAGCAGAGACTCCTCGAATTCCTTGACAATGAACAATGGACCAGTGCCTTCTTCTTGCTGCTTCATCCAAGTAAGAGATCTCTTTTGGATGTCATACAGACTAATGACATCGGTCCAGCCGACATCACGACTGTATCTGGCATTACCGCTGTTGTTGAGAAGACTGAAAGGTGGAAACTTGGCGGAAGATTCTTCCACCCAGGATGTATCCAGCCTCCAAGACACAGAATCCACCGAGCCGGTCAACAGCTTCAGCTTTCCAGCGGCCCTGTGACAGAGAGTAGTTGTGTTTAAGCCAATGTCTAGTGTAACTGAATTTCCCTCCAGCTTGCACTCGATGACAACTGGCTCGGGGCGAGACTTGATGGCGTGCTCATACTTTCTAGCAGTCTCAGGATCTTCGTATGGCGCAAATTCTCGACTGTTCGCCTTTGTGAGAACACGCCAGCGAATCTCAGGAAGCAAAGGGGAACATTCTTCACAATCGTGATAGGCAAGCGGGATCTGAGCACTTTGCTCTGCTAGCACCTGTCGGAGCGGTTCCATAGCCCATCCGAAGGCCTCAAAGAAAGCCTTGTCTTCGCACTTGATCCGATGCTGGCCTTGATAACGTTGGTGAGCGATTGAGGAGGGCAGGACGAATTTAAGCGAAACCAGTGCTTTCGTGACATCGCAATTAGTATTGGTAAGAGCCAATGTGTCGGAGCGAATCTCAGATCTCATGTCCATGGCTTCGAGGAAGCAGGAGTCTTCATCGATCCAATGGCCGTTGAGTGATACTGTGAGGTCCGAGGGATCACCCGTCAATAGCTCGGGGCGCCATTTGGCATCAATTCTGGCAGTGATATCTCTGACTTGGTCGTACTGCAATCTCGAATGGTCACGAGCGAAGACAAAGCAGTCCTCGCGAGGATTGCCGATGCGTGCAGGGTCCAGGAAGAGGAACATACTGAGACCCGAGGCTGACTCAACACGCTTGTAGAGAGATTCACAGGCAGTACCACAGTCGGGCAGAAGCTTGTAGGTCCCTTCGATCTGCTCGTAGGTGCCTTCGATGTGCTTTGGAAGGTCGTTATTGCCGTGCTTCTCGATGCGCAATTCGGACCACACTCGTTCTTCCGCATAGTTTTGCAGAGCGAGACGCGCAGTCCACGATGGTACTTGCTGGCCACGACCTCGAACCAGAAGCTCAAACGACGAATCTTGTTGGGGAATCCGCCATTGCCATTTGTCTCCAAACAAGGCATTCTCCTCAACTTGAGTTGATGCAATAGGTTCTTCGAAGAACTTTCGGACTTCATCCTCACCACTGAGTGCTTGGTCGGGCTTTGCGTACAGTTTCCAACAAGAAACGTGGACACCCAGCACAAGTTCGAGACGAGCAAATGATGACTCGTATACGAGAACCCAGGAAACAGCTCTCCTGAACGTCTTGAAAGCGAAAGGATCGCGCAAGACGTTCCTGACTGCGTCAAGGAACTTTTGCTTGAGTTCTCTCTGCTTCAACTTCTTCTGCTCTTCCAACTCTCTTTGCTGCTTTTGCTGCTTGGTCTCCTTCTTCGGCTTGGGCAGCTTGGGTTCCTTTTGCTGCTTCGACAAGTTCTGTCGCTCTGACACCTTCTGCTGCTTGACCCTCGATGCAACCTCGCCACTAGGCTTAGAGACTTGGGCAGGCTCGGGGATTTGGACCGGCTCGGAGGTACGAATAGGCTCGGGGACATGAGTGAACTCCTCGATGCGGGACATGAGGCTGTCCGAGGAGCTGAACTTCAGGACCATAGGGATGCGTGGTCTCCACTTCTGAATGAAGTTCTCCGGCTCATCGCGCTCGGGTTCCGATGGTTCTCCGTATTCGTGGATAGGCTTGACGCCGCAGGCAAGACAAGATGTGTGGCTACACTCGCCGCAGGTTTGAATGGCCTTCTCGGCCAAGCCAATTTGGCCTTCGCAGACACACATGGCAGCCGATCTGCGGGCATCAGCTTGAAGTTCAACGACATTGATGCGATTCACCATCGCCTGAGAGAAGGGCTGGAAGGTGAGTTCGTTACGTGAGGTGATGGCGCTCTTGAAAACAGCTTCCTCATCCCCGTCTTGATGAGGAAGGACTCGCGGCAACGCCTGGCATCCAGAGATCAGAGCAGATGCGATGGCTGAACCCACGACTGTGGTGCTCATGGCATTTCCAGCCAGATCCTGAATCTGCCGTTCGGTCTCTGTGGTGAACGAAATTCTGTCCAGGGGAAGGCCTTGCAACATCAAGCTCTCGGTGTATGTCAAGGGGCCACCTCTATCAGTGATGTAGAAGATGCCACCAGGGGTTATGCAGCTCGCGACACCGAAAGGGGCACTATCAGTGAATCGATCAATGTTCTGCGAGACGTCCCAGATGCGAGTCTTGTATTGAGCGTCATATTTGTCCAGGATCAACTCAGGTTTGGCATTGGCTTTGCGGAGTAGGGCCACATCCATGAAATCCCATACTCGTTCGACCTGCTGCCTAAACCATACTCTGTTGGAATTCTCGGGCAAGACAAGGCTACCGCTCTCCTGCCAGTCTGTCAGAGGGCGCGCAATTCCAAGCTTCTGCTGTCTACGGGTGTTGATATGGCGGATTTCGCACTTGGCCCAATCGGCGTCCTTCATGGAAGTGTCGAGCACAGACTGTCGAATCATAGACTGGCTGGCCCTGGTAACGAGCGGATCATCGTTAGGTAGAATGAACGACGACAAGGGAGAGCTGACTTGACGTCTAAAATCTGCCATGCGGTTATAGAAGTTCTGTTTGAAGATGGCAGGATCAATGCCATTGTCGTTCAACTTGGATCTGTCAACGCACACCATATAACCTCTCTGCCGAGTCTGAGGGAGGTAATAATTCTTGCTGTCCACAAGAACGCCGGCCGAGACATAACCGATACGCTCATATCTTGCTAGCATTTCATCCCATGGAGCGCCAAAGACATTCTCCAGGACGATCATTGTCGGACGATACGTCTTGGCGTATGCGAGAACTGCGGTGAATGTGTCGGCAGATTCGCCCTGTTCTTCCAAGGTCTTCTGTTTGTTGTTCAAATTGGAGAAATCGACGCATGCGGTACCGGCAATCACCATGTCTACGTTGTCAGGAATGTCCACCCTGGCACCGTATGCAGTGGTGGCCTTGCCATCCGTGCTGCCAGTAATCTCAGTGATGTCCCTGAAAATGATCGGGGGGCGGAAGTTGCGTTCAATGTAAGCCTGCTTATATGCCACGATCTCGGCGCTGAAGACGTGCTCGAACTTCAGCACCAGATTGCTCTCTTTGCTCCGAATACAGTCCGAGATCATGTCCCAGGCGAGCAGAGGGCTCTCAGTGCCCGAGCACATGGTAGCAACTCTCAGAGGGCGCGAACCGACATGTTCGCAGACATCACTGAGGCTGTAGCTGGGATTATGCTCGCTCGAGTTGGATGGAAGCTGTTTGAGCCCCTTTGCAACTAGATCGTCGAAGATGGCTTGGGTGTCGAAGAGTGGAGGCAACGTCAGATCGACTTCCTTCTTGATACCATTGGTCAGGTTAACCATGTTGCCCTTTGGCTTCGATTTCTTCTCTGTGGGTGCGGAAGGATCGTCGACTTCAGCTGAATCGATAGCAGGAGACTCAAGGGCTGACTTCGCAGCCGCACGAGCGCGTCCATTGTTGGTCTTTCTGCGCTTGCGGGATGGTTGCTTGTCTGAGTTGCTTGAATTATCATCGAGCTGCTCGGATGACGAAGAGTGTTTAGGCGGCATGTCCAATTCGCGCGATGTTGTCGAGGCTGTTGACGGCCCATTGTCTGAGATTGCATATTCGTCGTTATTGGTGTCTACAACATCCATGGCATCGTCATCGAAATCTTCAGGATCAACCTGATTGTACTCGACAGCTTTTCTAATGTTGCGAGCAGATCGGCGGGTGCAAGCCATGGGTGCCTCGGAGGATGGGGCGGCGCTGACTTGAGCGGGTGGAGGAGTCTTCTTCTTGGGAAGACGAGCAGAGTATGCAACGTCAGGACTCTTCCTCTTGGGCGCCATCGTGGGCGAGTGGGTGGTTGAGTGAGCAGGCGAGCGTGCCTCTGCAGATGGCGGGGGTGTTTTGTGCTTGACAAACTGATGCAGGGGTTCGTGATGTTTGCGCGCAGGGACAATGACTGGACAGTCAATGTCAATGGATGGCAGGGACAGAGCAGACGTGACTCGGCTTACTCTCGATATGCGATAGAATGCGTCGAGGAGTTGTTGTGTTCCTTCGCTTTGGTTTTGATTTGAAGACGGTGTGAGGGGGTGAATTTTGGATGCGTCTCTTGTTGTTTTCGGATTTGGGCGTGGGAGCATTGACTCCAGGGCGCTGGCGACGTCTCTCGCGGTCCTCAAGCCAGAAGCGTATGTCTCCTACTCTCTTTCTGACTCCTCCGTTGGCAGCATCTTTCCCTCCAACAAAGATGTGGTCTTCGGCCTCCGAATCGCTTTGTGCCCTCTGCACATACGAGCTGTACCTTTCTCTAGCCATAGTGAACGTATGCACCCCTGACCAGTACCGCTCTCAAGAGTTGATGAATGTATAGCTGTTCGACACAATTGCTAGTCTTTACAGACTCGATCGAAGGTGGAAGACGCGACGACGCGACGACTTGGCAGGGACTGGCCATACTCTTTCCTTAAGGGGCCTGGCGTGCTCGGTGTTTCGGGCCGATAGTCTCCGAGCGGGCCGAGGTTCTAGCCAGACCTCAGCCAGGCCCAACCAGGGTCATTCCTTCCTCGAGGTTTTTCGAGACAGGATGGTCTTCCACATCGCCACGGTCATGCCAGAGACCTTGAATTCTGCTGGAGACCGATTCCAACGGTGCACCCAAGTCGTTGAAGATAAACGACGTACCAATCCTTGGGTCTGGTCGACGGTATATTGTATATTCGTGTGCTTTCGCAAGTCCTGGATAACAGCATCGGACTTTCGCTTGACCCTGGTTGCCTTCAATGAGAAGGCAAAGAGCACTGGCCCATCGACGGCCGAAGAGAAGTCTGGAACTTGAAGCAATGTAAGTGAAATATGGGCAGTCATCGTGCAAGTCAAGCATCACATTTGGTGGTTCTGGTCGAAGACAGCTGTGGCTCCCTGAGACGAGATGCTCGAACATGAGCACACCTTCCTGGAGTGTGACAGAGTATGGAGACCCTCGAAAACTGCAGCCCCCCCTCTGGCAAGTCCTAGTTTGACGAGAGTATCAGCCTGCGTGAATCAAGAGGGAGAGGAGGCCAAAAAAAAAAAGGACAAGACAAGACTTGATGAATGTCGAGGGAGAGGTAAGAGATGACAAGTACGAAAGGAATCAAAAGGGTAAGAGAGACTCACCGGGCCAACACGTGCGGTGGCCAACACATACGTGTTCGAGATCATCGCAAAGGACAAGGCTGACCAGGAGTGATAGGTACAAGGAAGGAATGAAAAGAAGATAAAGGAAGAGAAAGTAAATGTACCTCAACACGTGAAGCGACCAGTAAGCACGTGTTGAGAATCATCGCAAAGGATCAACGTTGACGGCGAGCAAGCCCGCAGTACGTGTTGCAAGTCATCGCACGTCAACGCACATCAACGTTGACGGCAACACAATGTGTCAGAGGTGAATGGTGGGCGGCGAGTGTTGGTCGATCACAACGCAAAGGTATTGGAGCAACGAGTCGTATCGTGCGTGGGAAGACGACTCGTCTCTCGGCGCGGTATGCACTGACCGCCCGGGGTAACTCGACGACGAACAACCATTCTTCAACCACAAGAATACAGTGGTTGAGATAAGCTAAAGACGAAGCGGTAAGCTGTGTGTTCGAGAGAAGCTGTGTGGTCGAAGAGGAAAGTGTGTGTGCATTTGGACAAGTAAGATCAAGAGCCGTACCTTCCCATACGACAGTGACGACTGGACGCACGTGTCAGTTATACCACACAAAAAGGCACGATATGTGTTGAGGGACGAAGAGGCAAGTACGATGAATGGTGGAGGAAAGATGTGACGATGCGGTGCAGGCGAGAAGGAGAAGGAGTAAGTTGGTATGTGGCAGAAGATCTCCTCATACTGACCTTCAGCGATGGCTAACAGTGCCATGCGTCAGTCATGTAGCACAAGAAGCTACGAGCTGTGCGTAAGTTTGAAGAGGCAAGCACGTCGGTGTCGAAACGAAGATGTGGTAGCGGAGTGTAGTTGAGGAGAAGAGGTAAGTCGGTACGCAGCCGAGGATCTTCTTATACCCACCTCTACACATCACTGCTGATTGCACGTGTTTGTACGTGTCTCGGTCAGTCTTCAGATGTAAGTGAGAAGGCATACCGTCGGGACAAGCTGTCAGAGTCACGTACCGACAACGTGTTGCGATGGTGGATGTCAACGATGAAGAAGCGCGGAGTTGAAGCGTCAAGTCAATCCAGTTTGCGGACGAGATCTACGCTCATCCAATCTTGCTTTCGTTTGTTGATGACGGCCGCATGCGGTCAAGTGCTCGTCGAGTCTCGGCATGGTGATGGTGCTGCGGCTTGAAGCGTGGCTTACATGTCTCGGCATGAGGTCGCGTCCACTAACAAAGCCATGCTGAAGCCAACATATCGAAATAGATCTTGAGATGTACCGTGAGTCTACGGTCTCTCTACTGAAAGGTATGTCCGCAAGATATGAAAGTAATAATGTCTCGATACACCGGCATACTGACGGCAAGGTAGTCAGAACGGACTCATGTACACGACGTGCGAGACTGACGGTAGGCTACAAAACAACTGCCTCATGGTACGAAACGTTGTCCTCAGGCATCATTCAACAATTCAGACGGAAGTGCTGAATTTCAGGAACTCATCCTCCGAGTCACCGCTGGCGGGCAAATATCGTGTGGCTCCTGTGCTGCCATCCTAGGCCTCACACAACACGGACGGCATCACCAAGCAAACTTTCGATCCTGTGTTCTCCGTCATGGAGGTCGGTCGGAGAGACTATGTCGTTTTCAGCCACCTGCCCTCGATATCACATGATGTCACGCGGTACACACGGAGAAGAGGCCAATAAGCCCAAGTGTCATAACACTCTATTGCATAGATTTCTCGTTCCGTTACAGAGTCTGATCCATACCCACTCGAGTATCTCACCGTCGAGATCAACATCTGGAAGCTATATCCGATGACCGTCCCCGAGCCAATATACTGCAACAACTTTGCGGTACAATCACCACACATGCAGTAGGAAAGTGATAAGAAGCACAGTAAGTATAATTTATCACTTTTCCTCAGCTATATATCACACAGGCAGAGGAAGACAGACAACATCCCTCGATCTTCCAGCCACCTCAATCAGAAATGCGTACTCGGGCTCGACACGAATCCTACACACTCAGAGAAACAGACCGATCTTCCTCATCCACGAGTGGCCTGTCACAATGCAGCTACATGAATGCATATTGGGACCCCAACCTAAGTCACGTCCAGAGTTAACGATTTTGCAATAATTTCGTGGCTAATCTTCCTTTTGAAAGGCTCCTTCGCATTCACATGACTTGTGGAACTCATTATTCCGAGTAAAAGAGCTTATGTTTACTGTTTTCAACTTTGGGCAAATTGAGTGTTTCTGTGTGAAGTGTTACTACGGCTAGACCTGTGTTGATAAAGATATCTTGCATTTGGGTAGGTGTATAAATTCATCATTTGTTGTTGTATCAGAGGTACGATCACCAATTGTGATAGAAGACGTTTAATATCTCGAAATAGCACACGTTCTCTACCACAGTTAGCTACAGAGGTGCATAATGCTTTCCAAAAAAAAAAACATTCACGAGGAGAGATACATTTCAAAATGAATTCATGGCTACATTCGTACCTCTGAACATCTGCATTTGGATAGGTGTATGCACCCATCACTTATTGCTATAAGAGCTAGGACAGTCCTTGCCATCCATCCCATTTCTAGCTGTCATGCTTTCAGAAACAGCGTTTCTGAGCTCAACACAACAGCGGCTTAGTTCCATTGCCAGGCAGCTTGACACGGAACAGAGCAAAAGGACGCTGTCTGTTATCCGTACCGGGCCACACCAGCGGACTAAAGGCCAACTGATTGTTCGTAAAGTAAAGATATCCATCAGTACCCGTACTCATCTGTGTTTATCACCATCAGCAATTATTCCTTTCCATCAACAGAAAAAGCAGCAAAAACTCACCGTATCAACCCAATTGAGTCTCGGATCCCTCACAAACAGCGCATCGGTCCCATTAGCCGGATTAAAGAAACTGATGGCGTTCTGCTCAGCATTACCATGGTAAATAAACCCATTAGTATCAGTCTCATAGCCATCAGAGACTCCCTTCTGCCCTCTACTAACCACCGCCGCCTGAGCAAGCGCTTCCGAGAAGGGTCCATTATCTCTGAGTCTAAACGTAGGAACAGAGTACAGATACCTCTTCCCCACACCCCCAAAGAACAAATCCTCACCATCAGCAGACAATGCAATCCCATCAGCGCCAAAACCCTGGAAACTGAGCGGTTGGCCAGGCATAAAGGCATAAATAGGACGTCCCCAGACGTAAGCGAGGAACTGTTGGGCGGGAGCCACGTATGTGGAGCCCTGGAGGTGACGCCAGGATTCGCCGGTGCCGAGGTCGACGATGACGAGACCGGTGCGGCCTTCGATGGAGGAATCGGTGATGTAGGCGATGCCTTTGCCGCTGGAGGTGACGTTGGGACGTAGGTCGAAGCGAACGTCGTTGAGGTAGGAGTCTCCGGGCGCGACGTTGGCGGGGAAAATGATGGTTTGGAAGACGGTGTTGTTGCTGAGGTTGATACCGACTAGCTTGGGACCACCGACGGTGGCTTCAACGATGGTGCCATTGGGGTCTTGGACGCGGCCTGTGTCGAGAACCCAGAGGCGGTCGAGGGAGTCGACAACGACGCTTTGCACGCCGATGAAGTGGTTTGCGTAGTTAGCGCCTGTAGGTGGTGTAGTAGTATAATTGATAGCTTTAACAATGCATCAGCCAATTGCACAACATCTCTTGTGGCAAGATCACTCACCTCCTCCAGGAGGATTGTTCCACTCAGCATTAGGGTAAGCAGCTTCGGTGGTATTGGAAGTCAACTCAGCAACAGTGTATTTGCCATTCGACCCATTATTGGTATTGTTGCCGTCAAGAGCACCAGGGTAGTTCGAAAACTTGCGGCCGGACGAGGACACAGCAATACCCGTGGGCCACTCATCATAGTACAAGTGCACAACCTCCAAAGCAGGTCCGTACTTTCCAGGATCCTCAATAAGCTGTTGACTCGAAGCAAGCAAAGGCAGCAATGAAGCTGCAGCAAAAAGTGTCGATAACATTATAGCAAGTATCAACTATGAAGTTGAGAAAGACAATTGACCTACCTCGAGTTATATGCTAAGCTACTTGTACCTTTGCGTGCCTGGGGCCTGCCATGACATGACGTGTGGGTTTAGATTGAACAGTAGCACGTCATGGACGTTCTTGAGTTTCTCGGCGATCTCAGGCACTCCCCTTGCGAAACGTGATGCCGCGGCGAGAGGGGATGAGGTTATATTGATGCGAGGGCGGCAGGTCGGAAGTGCGGGGAAAGCACATCACCATCATCATCATCTTTGCGTCGAGACATGGGGACGTTTCTGAGCTTCCGTCCCGCAAAGCCCATCAGCTACTCCAAAGCTTGACTTGACAATCACAAAGTGCAAACGAGAGTAGAACATCGAAAGTCGAGAAGAGATGGGTTCATGAAGACATCGAAGATTGGACACGAAGGCTATGTGATAGCTGGAGGCATGATTTTGTATCTTTTTTCTTTTCGCTTCGCCTCGCCCGGTCGCTCAGGTTCTTTTCGCTGTGGCGCGCGCGGACAAAGGAGTAGAAAGGACAATCCCTAAGTCGAAAAATGCGTTGACTCGTCCCAAGCCCATTTGATAATCGCTTACTCCGTGTTGACGACAACGATGATGATATTTCTCATTTGTATGGAAGAGAAAGCCACCAGGCCCAAGCAACGTTTGCCAGAATGCACAAAACGCGACGCGCTTAGAAGACAAGGGCGGCACCCTTGGTCTTCTTGTCACCACTGGAAGGAAAAGGTCAGTATATGGTAGAGGTGTAGACAGGAGTGGCGCGACATACCCCAGCTCGAAGTGCTTGCAACGCTTGAGGGCAAGCTGTGCCTTGGTCTTGCATGCTGTGCACTCCAGTCTCAGGACAACCTTCTTGGTGGTCTTGGCCTTCTTGTGGAAGACAGGCTTGGTCTGACCACCGTAACCGGACTGCTTACGGTCGTAACGTCTCTTACCCTGGGCGAAGAGAGAGGCCTGTGAAGAAAGTATAAGTCCCTGTCGCCATTCTGTAGCAGGCGCTGTATCCGTACCTTGCCAGCCTTGTACTGGGTGACCTTGTGCTGGGTGTGCTTCTTGCAGTCCTTGCCCTTGCAGTAAGTGCGGCGAGTCTTGGGAACGTTGACCTGAAAAGCGCGCCTTGATCAGCATATGTTCAAGGTGTGCCTTTGTTGTGTTTGTGCGCCGTGTCTGTTTCTTTGCAATTGTTGATTTTGTCTGGTCGTGGTTGATTCATTTCGAGTCGGTAGATACCACTTCACATGGTGTGATGGGGAAGTCGATAAGGTCGAGTGTTGCATCTGCCGTGTACTTGTTTCGGCTTGTCGCTTCTTTCGTCCTGCATGCTTGCGATACACGACGTTCGACTGCGTCGTTCGAGGAAGATACGGTCGGCATTGAATCAGAGTGGTTGTTGTCGACGGTTCAGAGCTCGTGGGCGGCGAAGCGCGCGTTTCGATCGGGTGAGTGGTCGGACGGCGAAAAATGACCTCGGTCAAGTCGAAAAGAGATCCAGTATTGCTTCCAGAGACACGGCGCACGAAATGACATGACTGCTTACCATTTTGGCGGTATTTGTGTGAGTCGCTGGGTGGTGGAAGGAGAGTCTCGAATTTGCTGAGTGTGCTCTGTGTTGGCTCGACAGAGTTAGGCGAGGAAGCTCGGACTTTTTTTGCAGCCCGAAGCTTTTTTCGCTCGCGTCTCTTGGCTGCCTCTTTTAATTCTTTTACTGTCTTTTCTTTCCGGTCCTTGTGGCTTAACCGAATTTCTTCCGGCGGTTGCTAAAGTCTCATCAATTACTATTGCAGCCTGCTCATTGTTAACTACTTACAATCACCTTATTCACCTGCTCTCTGCTTTGCTAAAGACTGAGAGTGGGTGGCGGAGGGGGAGCCGAGATCTTTTTACCACTGCATTGCAGTGGGGGCGTATATGCGGTATATCCACCCGCAAAAAACTGTCCCTTCGTAGTCGTTGCTATGCTAAAATGACAGAATCAGTGTTCTGCGTTCGGACTTGCGAAGCAAACCTGTTATCAATATATTGGTATGTGCAAATCATGTTCTTAAGTGGAGCGGTCGATCGGGATGAGCTACCAGTGGTAGTCATGTCTAAAGCAAATGTTTTTTCTGATAGAATATGTTTTGGATGAAGAGGAATTGTCATTTTTCTGATAATAATAATCTAATGATGCACATGCTTTCTGAGGCTTTGTTGGAACGAGTCTTTTCGTGACGTTGGAGACGGAAGGAAAGAGCATAGGTAGCCTAGGACAGGCACTTCTTCCTTGACATAGGAAATAACATTACAAAGGTAACTTACACGGGCATCCTTGGGGCGGGGCGACGAGATATTTGGTTGTGGTAGAAGAAGAGAAGACTGGTGACTTTGTGGAAGACTTGAGGCCATTCGACATTCCCAATCTACGAACGAACATGGAAGGAGCAGCTGACACTCCACCTGCCTCTCCTGCACCCATCGAATCGCAGCGATATGACTGAGTAGTCTGATGACATGATCACATCAACCGGCGGTACGAGAATACCTCAGGCTTTAAGCCTTGGTGGCGATTATCTCAAAGTTAGAGACAGCAGCCTCAACGACAACAGAGACTCTATCTCCACTCCTGAACGGCGCAACTACAGGTGAACCACGTACCCAATAACCCATTCCATCGAACGTGAATATCTGCCTCCATGTTTACACATTGCAAGAAAGATGGTCTGTGACTGAGCGCTTAGAAAATCATTGGTAAGGGGGCATTGGTTATTCTTTATTACAGAAGCTACAAAGAAAGGCAAGCGCCTCAACCGTCGACCGTAGGCGCAATACTCCCCATAGGTAAGAGTCGAACCGATAAACTGTGAATGATTGAAGTTGATGCCGATGGTGCTATCGTTGACCAGCCCGAAACAGGAGGTTGTTTGCGATCACTCCACATTAATGACCTTGACACCTTGAGAGGGGAGCTCACCACCATAGAAGTTGTCTTTATTGACTTCTGCAAAAGGATGGTGACCACGAGGAGTGAGGTCGTCGTGGCCGGTAGGGATGGAGTAAGAGCACAGCATGTTCTTTTCTTCGCAGTTGACGCATGGCTCGGCTGTAGTGTTTCCTGCTTC
>Ga0268250_10000706_pt1 | contig 15211 bp, 10 predicted proteins | sample AgamicAsSfe_FD_200448 | JGI IMG/M metagenome (GOLD analysis project Ga0268250, IMG submission 200448) | Agave microbial communities from Guanajuato, Mexico - As.Sf.e (v2) (version 2) | ecosystem: Host-associated > Plants > Phyllosphere > Phylloplane/Leaf | place: Guanajuato, Mexico | collected... | reverse complement strand
GTGTGGGAGGGCTGGTGCGAAGGATGTCGATGTAGGATATTACGTTGGAATTGACGATCCCCGTATCCTTGTCGTTTTGACCACTCTCGCGAGGCAGACGCACGTTGAAGTGTAAGTTGATCCCAGCAGCTTCCTTCTTGGATACCATGTCATTGCATATTGGCCTGATGATTCCGTCGAAGGGACATCGTATGATCAGCCTGCAGTGTTCCATGTGCCGTGTCGATTGATCGTGCAAGCTGTGAATGAAGGGAATGTGAAAGATATTTCGTTCCGGGTTTGTGTGCTCAACGCCTTGAGTGTCAAGTCTTTGGCTCACGGAAACGTAGTGAGTACCGGCAAGATCACAGTCACCTTCCCGACATCAGGAGCCAGCACTACAAGTAGTATCACTTTTCGATGGTAGAAGCGAAGAGGCCAAAGTCGCGCAAGCAGACTCAGCGAGAGTGCTTGTTCCGGCGCGAAGGGGCACTACAACAGGATTCAAGAAGCCAGTCAGCCAGCTACACCCTAAACCAGCTCTCGCCCGATGGTTTCACCCTGAACAAATAGACAAAAGCCGGTCGAGGCTGGATCGACATACCAGCTTATACTCGCGCCGGCGGCCTGGTATATCTCGGAAGTGCCACTTGTGGGGGTTTGGCACTAGGGTCACGGTATTTCTGGGAAACGCTACGCAAGTTCTCTTGCGCTTCGCGATGCGGCACAGGATGTTGGCACGATGACTTTGTGGCTGTACAGCCGCGCTGCTGAAGCGATGGACTAGGCCAGGGGTCGTCTGGAGACCAGCTTGAAGCTCTCAAGATCACGCACAAAGGTTGGAATCCTGGTCTGGATACGCCATTTGGAATTGCGAGGACGAATGAGACATCGATCTTTGCTTTCGAAGAGACGCCTGACCCGATCGACTGGATATATGCGCAATCCAGCTGTGTTTCTCACTGATCGCGAGGATATCAGTCGCACGAAAGCCTTAGGGACATACTGAAAGCTAAAGAAGCAATGTCCAAGCGTGGCCGAGCTGAGAACTGAAAAACGCACTGGACTTCATCTTCCACTTCTACAGAGACCAGATTGAGCAGAGACGAAGGTATGGTTTCTGAGACCATGGTGACATTGTGCATACTTACGACATCGATCGGCATACCTGGAGATATGACATTGGAGGTTATGCCTGGGACAACTCTGAGCCGTCGCCTGATATTCAGCTCTGGTTGTCCTTCCTTCATACGGAGCGTGTGGACCTCTATCAGATGGCTGAAGGTTTGACGGGAGAAATGTATGTGTACCATTTTGGCTCGTTCAGAGGTCTTGGGACACGACATGGCGTGCAGCATTGGTACGTTGGAACACAATCATACAACTATTCCTTTGCTAGTCCTTGCTGCTTCATGTTAGGAACGATTCCTGTAGGCAGGCTCGCATCAGTAATGCAGGCTAGCGCCGCATCTTCAACTTCCTGACCAGTGACGGGAGAGCCGGTGAACAGCTTGAAGTGACACTCGATGCGGAAACATATTTGCTGACACTGGATCCATACCGCAAAGTCTGTAAGGACAAACTGCCAGATCCTCAAGCTATTCCGTGGTCACTCGGCACAGATTGGTCGAGTCTGGCAGCATCGGTCGTGGTACATCGAGTGGGAAAGGCGAGGCTCGTGATGGGAAGAAGCCAGGCTGAAGCTACTTGACTCGATGCACGGGATTACAATTCTGAAGCATGGCTTCGTGACTGGTGGGTCGTTGCTGTACGATATGTATATAGGGACATTAAGCCACCGTCATCAGACCCAGCAAATAGTGGTGCAGTGCTCGTGTCGCATCTGTCAGGGATGTATGGCTTGCCTGAGATCAGGTCGGATTTGATGAACACCTTATCAGTGGACGAGCTGTCTGAAGGATTTGAACATGCCTGGCTGGAACATTGCCGGCATTACTCAGTGTCAGCCGCCGAGCAAGACGACCACTACGGAACTGCTTGGGGTCATCTTGCTGCAAAGCATGATGGAGATGCGAATCTGGCACGTAGAGCCTGGGAAGAGTTCAGCAACGACGAGCAGCCAGACACAGCTGCAATTGACACTGTGGCAATCCTTGACGGACTTCCTGCCTCTGGACCTTGGACTTCAGTATTAGTAGATGGCAGGCCGGTCATGGCGCCAGTGGCGGAGGCGGGCACTTTATCTACGGATACGGTGAGTTTGTACGGCATTGCAGCAATACAGAATCTGGCTTTACTTTGTGAAGAGCATCTCGCTTGAATGGCAAGAGCATGGTCTGCAAAGTACGAAAATACCATTGTGATATGTGCAACAAATGCATTCATGAGCAAGTGGTGGCGATACTGCTATCTCCCTTGTCATATGATAATTCTGAATTTATAATGCTTGGTCACCTCAACCTACATGAAATCATCCAACATACTCTTCGGTTTAGCTTTCGCCTTAGGCTTCGGCTTCGCGGCAGGCTGCTCCTCCGTAAAGGCATCCAGCATCGATGCCGGTGGCGGTGGGTGTGGAGTGCCATGTCTTTGCGGACGAGAGCGCTGAGGATCCATGAATGCGTCGAGCATGGACGGGGCCGCAGTCCCATTCGTTGTGCTTGTATTCTCACTGATTGACCCATTCGTGCCATTTGTCTTCGAAGGTGGATCTGTAAAGACGTCGAGCATTGATGGCTGGGGTGCCTTTGTAGGAGCTTGCTGGCTCTCCGGAGGCTTGGCAGGCGTAGGAGTGTCGGCAAAATAGTCAAGCATAGACGGCACAGCCTTATTCTGAGCCTGCTGAGAGGGTGCGCGCGGATTTGGTCGTGATCGTGGAGTGGGCATTGCTGGTGATGCCATTGTGAAGAGGTCGAGCATGGATGGTGGCTCGGAAAGTGTGGTGGCTTGTGTGCGCGGTGCCCCAAGGAAGGCGTCGAGGGCTGAATGTTTGAGGACGGACTGTTGTGTAGATGTAGTGGAGGATTGAAGAGTCGGCCTGGTGCTGGTTTGTGGTGTGGACGAAACATTGGGCGGCTGGAAGCGCCATGTGCGGACTGTGGAATGTCAGCTGAAGTCGGGTGATGAATGGGAAAGAGTACAAGAGGACGGGGGTAAATACCTATTGTGAGTGCTAAGACAGCACACCCTGCACGCATATATGTCCGCACAGTGCGCATGATAAAGTCCCATTCCTCAGCTGGCTCCAACGCAGGATATGGATCCTGCCCTGGTGGCACAACCAGATCTCGGAGCTGTCTGTAGTAGAACAAAAGTGCTGGATCCGAGTTACGAAAGTGTAATGCCTCTTGGATCTGTGCCGGCGTGAGCTTGACATCGATTATTTCGATCAGAGAGCCCGCAAGACAGCGCATCGCTAGATCACGTCGGCCAATCATATCGAAAGCCCAATGTGCCAGCCATCGATCGCCTTGCTGTGCAGCAAGTGGCAGAACCTTGTCTTGCAGTAGCTGCTTCAGTACTGGACCATCGTCGCCTTCGTACACTCGCGTCACAGCGATAGCCAGCTGGATGTCTTTCAGCTGGGTGGCGAGGACATTTGCTGCATCTTTGACTCGATCAGCAAGGAGGAAGAATGCTGCTGCGTATTCTGTAGGTAAGAGGGTGATTAGCTCGTCTCCTTCCAGTCTCAGGCTGGTATATAACATACCAAACCGTCTGCGCCCGAGTAACGCGTAGGCATTCTTGATTGCTGTTGTTTGCCACTTTGGGTCGGCGAAGTTGTTGGTCAAGAGACGCTGCGTTGCTGATTGCTCTTTATTCCACGTTGCCATTCGCCAGAGACTGATGAGGACAGCCTTTTTGCGAAGTGCAATGTAATGCAGACTGCAGTCGATCGGATTGCGCTCATCGGTTTTGGTGTACTCGTTTCGTGCGACATTCTCGAATTGTGCGCGCTGGACGAGTGTGAGAACATGGTCACAACAAGCCCATCGATTGACTATACGTACCAGTGCTGGAAGATCTGTCATCCACAGAAACATTCCGCATTCTTTCGCATCCTTCCACAGTATTCGACCTTTGTATTGTTGCGATGTGGCATCAAGGAGAACTTCCTGACTTATACTTCGATATGCCAGCACCATCTCTCTTGATGACAATTGACGAGTAGGTTCTCCTGCAGTTAGTGGCTGCGTGAAGTGCTCTCTCGATAGGGTGAGGTATTGGAAGCCGTTGTAATCCACTGACTGCTGTTGCTTCTGATTTTTGCCAATGCTGTCCGTCAACCGTATCAGCTCATCTCGCTGGGATGCTGGGATATGTGGAAGGTGGAAACCTGTAAGACGATCTTTTAGTGCAGTTGCCAGGTCTTCAGTAACTACCAGCGTGTCATCGTCAACACCAGAATGTGAGTAAGCTTGCTTGTGATTCTGCTCCACTGTACTCTGCCGTCCGGCGAGTGACATAATGTCCAGTTTTAGGAAGCTGTCAAGCTTGTCGCCCGGCGCATGAAACTTTAAGGTGTTGTTCAGGGTGGCAAGAATCATGTGTACAAGCTCAAAGATACCTGCAAGGATAAGCTGGCGTAGGAACTGTGGATGGAAGGCTGGTAGAGTAGAGTTCATTGCCGACACCACATTATACACTTCGTGCCCTATCTTCGATCTCGTTGGGAGGCCTAGATCATGAGCTGTTCGCCCATCAATCTCGTTCTCAATGGCAAACATCTGATTGCCGGCTGTCAACAGCAGATTACCTCCGGCTAGCCATGCGCATTGTGAGATTGGCAGGTTCGTGAGCTCACTGATATTAACCTCTCGAAGTCGTGTCCAGGCATCCGAGACGCCAGCGACAGAGAGTTCATACGGTAGTTGTGCATATAGCACTATTTTGTGGCTGAAAGCTACGGCGAGTACTGCAACACCGTCTGGCGACGATGTCCATTCGATGTTTTCAACACTATCATGGTCACTATACCTTTCGTAGTACTCGAGACTCCTCTCAGGTATGTTCCAGATGGTTAGCGTCGTCCTTGGCGGGTCAAGCAAAACAGCCTTAAGGTTCGAGTTGGCTGCTACCACAGCGATATCTCTTATGCCAGTATCCAAGCTTTCCTTGCTCTCCCAAACACAAGATTCCTGGTCTGGCTGTATGTTAAGTGTCCGGCAGACTAGCAAACCTGACGATGTGATAGATACTGCAGAAAGTGCTTGAATGTTTGATGGTGCTGGTACAAGATGGAATATTGCACAGCGGTCGATGTCGACTGCTGGAACAGGACAGACTTGCTCGAGGAACTCTGGCTGGCCATCCACGCTGTTTGTGATACTGAACAGAGTGCCGGCAAGGTTGTTAGTGGTCACTAGAATATATGTAGGCGTTTCTCCGCCAAGTACTGCACAGTCAATCGCGTTGAAGTCAGCCGGCAACTTTTGTGAGCTCAGCTTTGCCGCCTCTGACTTCTGCGTATCCCACAGTGTAATATCTCTGTCGTCAACAGTCACTGCGTAAGCACCGCTTAGAAGTGGCAGAGCTATCTTGACCGCTTCTTGCGCTGGTATGGAGCCGGCTCTCTGCAAATGTTCGGTATATCGCCAGAGGACAATCTCCTTGTCAGCCGATCTTGATATCACAGCACTACCAGTGTAGGAAGGCTTGAAACCCTCAATGACCTCGGTATGCCCGGTGAACACAGCTTCAGTCGTGAAAGACTTCGCAGATGCGTCGGCATAGAACAGTCGATCGACAGGACATGTCAGCCACTGCAGTCGTCCATCGAAGAAGTTGATTAGCAAGTTCACCTCGCATCCATCTCCTTGGCCGCCGAAGCTCAAACACGTCGCGTAGTCCTCGTATACCTGAACATCCTCGATCGCGTGCACATCTACACCAGAGACCTGCGCAATCTTGAACACGTTGTTCTCTTGCCGTGCTTTACATCCTATTCTTTCTAAACCCCACGCTGACATGTTTCCCTGATCGTCAAGCACGATGCAGATATCCGGATCGCGATATGCGACGTCCACCAGTCTCTTCAACATCTCCTGGTCCTTTTCAGTATTCGAACTTCGGTGTGTGACACGCTCTACCAATGCTTCGTACTCCCAATTGTCTATCACAAATGCATATCTCTTCGCGTTACGATGTGTCTTGGGCCGTATTTCTGGCGACATAGATTGTGTGAGATCCAGCTCCGCCCACAGCTGTAGTGCTTGCAGTCCATGTGTCTCTGTCGCCGCCCATACTCTCAGTTTATGATCTGCGCTTGTGGTGTAAAGAATAGCTTCCGCATGGTACTCTGGATCCCTGCGGCCATGCCATCGTAGTTCTGTAACTGCTGCGGAGTGTGGTAGATATGAAATGTCGAATCGCTCGTTCTCTTCCGAGAAGTAGAGCCGTCTCCAAATCTTGACAAGGCGATCATGCCAGCCCGTGGTCGCTATGAAGCTTCCATCTGGTGACAGCGCAGCGAACTTGACCGGATTGGCGATATCTCTTGACCATAGTTGTACACCTGACGAATGTGTGGAGAAGAGGGTGAGTGTGCTCCCACCGACGAGAAGCTCTTCTGCTAGGCCCCAAGATAGACTCCAAATGTCATCCTCGTTGACTGCGGTGTGGAATGTATGCTCGAGCGCCCACTTTGGAGCACCAAAATCTTGACCAAATGGTTTGTATATGCAGACGCAGTTCCCTGTAGATGTTGCTATCTTTCCAGTGACATCGTGCATTGCGACTGCGGAGAGCTTCGCGTGTCGTCCATGATCACCTCCTCCTCCACCGTCGACTTTAATCGTCTGAATAAGGTCATTCACTCCTCCAAGGATGACAAGGGCATCACCAGCAATATAAGCGACGATACGTCTTACGTCCCAGAGCGCGGTGCAGACTGCTTGCAATTGCGCTTGCGGCTTTCCTGGGAATGGTTTCATGCCTGTGGAGATAACTTGTCGCAGTACTCTAGAGAGTCATTTTGGCCAGGAACGCTGACGACGGCGGCGTTCAATCGGGACCGCGAAAGACGACAAAAGACGTTTGACAGGCTTGTCGTGTCGGACCCTAGGGATATCAGCAAGTCAATGGTCTGTCAACAACAATGATGTGACAAGATGCGGCGATTGCGCGGAGATACTACGATGAAAGAGTGGGGGCGATCGGAGAAGCTCAGGAAGTATTTGAAACAGGGGACTGACTCTGAAACACAATGGAAAGTGAAGCGGTAGCTGACAAAATATGTGAGATGGGATTCGTTTACATTCATTCATTATATGCTTCAAGCTCGAGAGCAAAATGTTCCGTGGGTAAAGCCTATGCATTCATGACAAGATATGCAAAGGCTAAACGGTGTAGAGTATACCCATTCCTGTACTGTCGTCCCTTTCCAACTCCACCCAAATGTTCATATTCATGTGTACGACTTCGTTTCTCTAATCCCAATCCTCCTCCGGACGACAGCACAATATCATAGGACATCGTCGACATGATAGTGGTAGGGATATACTACACTTGAAGACTTTTCCAGCCTCCAATCCACGGGGCGTCTTCGTCGCTGGAGATATCGCCAACATCCTGGGCACCATCAAGCTGACTCTCATGCGGACGTAGCGGCGACCCTGTAGTGAACTGGTCACTTCGACGCCAATCTTTGCTGGTATTCCATTCCTTCTGCTGCAGGACGTCATGTTCTCTTGGTTCGACGGTGTGGACATTGCCAGGGCCTTTCTTCCAGCTTGAGCGACGCCAAGTGCTTGGACGAGTGAAGCGACGCTTGGTGTTGTCTGGCGTGGGCGTGACAGTGCTCGACGAGCGGGATTGCGCGTTGCTGCCACCAAGACCTCCACGACGGCGATCCCCAAGAGCAGACCACTTGTCGATGAGACTTCTTTTGGTAGGAGTAGCATCAGCCTTAGCGTTGGATGGCACGATGTGCTCTTCAAACATGAAACCGGTATGCTCGCTGATAAGGTCATCCTTGTCGTCCTCGACGGCCACGCTTTCATTGCTTGACGGACGCTGAAGCATAGCGGATGGAAGCAGACCACGAGGCGTCGAACGTCCATCCTCCTCACTGTCCACATGGCTGAGTGCTGTCAACTTATTGAGAGTCTGTTCACGTTCATACTGTGCTCTTTCCTCCTCTTCCTCATCCTGAAGATCACTCCAGCTACGAGACTCGAAGCCACTCTTCTTCCTGCCAAACAGAGATTGAAAGGTTGAGCTAGCGCGACCAAAGACAGGCAATGATGAAGCAATAGCCATGGGTCTCGATCGAGAGGTGACAGAGTTTGGGCTATCATTGTCGATCGAGATTCCTAAGCCAGAGTCGACAGTAGACTCGATGGATCGTGTATCAGCCTTGGAGAACCAGTCATGTGAAGCGGAGTCGGAGTCGGGAAACATGTCCTCGGAAATAGTGTCTGGAATGACAGAGAGCTTGCGTGATTTGAGCGGTGTCGTCATGTGCAAAGCCTTCGTCCACGGGAAGGACCCATTATCAACGCCTGCACTTGTCATTGAAGGTGTCCTCAGGGGTTCTCTGTTGGCTGTCGTCTTCGCTACATCCCGGTCGACAGTACAGAACTCGTCCAAGCTTTCTTCGTCTGTCGTGAAGCAGACAGCTCGCTCGAGAGCATCCTTGACTTTCGACAGTGATCTTCTGGTCGGATCGATCTGAAGACAGTAGTTCAAGACCTCAAAGGTGTCGTCATGCATATTGGGAAAGACATCGAACAAGCTTTGTCGGTCGCACACGAAGTCCTCGTACAGACGGTCTGAAGTTGCAGGCACACCGAAAGGGTTCCGGGAGAACAGGATATTGAGCATACAAATACCAATTGACCAAATGTCAGCTTTGCGTGGGGATAGACCATCACCATTGGTGTCGTACTGCTCCGGTGCCATGTAGCGATCACTACCGACGGCAGTCTCAGTCGACCAAGTCTCGGTGGTAGCTAGGCCGAAGTCCCCGAGCTTCATGGCACCATTGTCTGTCAAGAAGATGTTCTCAGGCTTGATGTCACGATGATAGACTCCTTTGTTGTGGAGAAACTCTACAGCATTGACAAGCTGGAGCATGAAGTCTCGGACGTGCTCAGTCTCTTTGGGACCTCTGTCGTGACGAATAGCTTCGTAGAGATCGCCCATTGAGCAGTACTCGAGCACGATGAAGGTGTGGGTAGCGGTCCCGAATGAGTCGAGGAGGTTGACAATGTTTGGGTGATTGCAGATGCGTGAGTGGATGTCTAGTTCCTCAGAACGGTCATCGATTTGGAGGGAAAGGCCCCCTTCCTGAGGAGAGGCAATCTTGTCCAAGCACTTGATAGCCACGAGCTGGTCGAGCTGACGATCCCTCGCCAAAACGACAACACCAAAAGATCCATGATTGAGAGGAGAGAGTATGTCGTAGCGGCCGTTCAAGCAGACGTCAGTAGTGAAGGGTGTGTTAACGGTATCCATTTCGAGGTCGAAAATTCTCCAGTTGATACGAGAAGAAGAAGGGAAGAGGAAGAAGTCAAGGTTGAACAAGAAGAGAGTACTGTATATAAAGCTTTTGTGACCAGAGGGAATAAACCAGTGATTTGCTTTTATGTGAAAGTGTGCCACCCAGTGAAGTCTATTGAGCTTTTTCAAAGACCTGATTCAGAATGAGGTATAGGGAACAAAATGGAGACGCGTGGAAGAGAGTTCCTTTGTTCTTGAAACAATGTTCGAGATGAGATGAGCCAAAGCTAGGCCGTAAGCGGGGAGAGTATGGTATGAACAAAGAAGAAGTCGAAGAGATGTAACGAGACGCCGCGCGTAGACTAGAGTGAAGAGATAGTAAGGAGTGTTGTTGTTGTCATTGATAAAGTGGTGAGAGTCGTAAAGTCATTCAAGAAGAGGAGGTTGCCAGCAACTCGTCCCTCGTCCTCAGCTGGAGCAAAGCTGCCAAGGAGAATTTGGATGCGGTCGGCGTGGGATAGAGTGCCTCGATAAGAGCGTGGTACAGCCGAAAGAGAGGTATCAGGTTAAGGAGATGGTTAGACAATGACTGGCAGGAGATCTGACTAGTGGTGGAGTCGTCTGGCGAACACCCAGGTAGGGCTGAGTCACAGTGTAAAACAGAGGCAGGCGTTGTTTTACGATTGTCTTATCTTCCCACTCTTCAGCTTGATGATGGAGTGTTCTTGATGGCGATGGCTTCTAAGAGCTTGACCAAGTGCTCTATAGAATTGCCAGGGTTGAGAAGTAGTAGAAGGAGGACGGGTTGTGCTCGGGACCCAAGATGAGGCAGCCGATGTACGTGTTGTTGCTTGCTTGTTGTTTATCGTCTGATGTTTTGGGGTTCGAGCCGCAGGTGAAAGCTGAGAAGCTCACAGAGCTATGGAGGGAAACAAGGACTATAGCAGGATCGAGGTGAGGATGTGTCGTCGGGCGGGGTGTTGCAAAGGTAACCGAGGAATGCTGATGAATAGGTGGTTGTCGTCGAGCGGGTGGATCGGGTCGGTTTCAGATGGGTAACTGATCGTCTCGTGTATATAAGGCAACTTCGTTGGAGGAAGCTACAATGGGCAACTGCACGCAAACAGCAGGAAAGACGTGTGTATATAAAAGTGAAGAGTTGTGTAGTGGATAGGTTGTCGTAGAAGAGGTGACTCTGGCAGAGAAGCGGTCGGTGGAAGTCACTCGAAGTCACTCATGAATGCGTTGCTCCACAACTTCGGACGACTCAGCCGACCAGCTTGGGCCATGCGAGCATGCAGCTGCAGCCTGTCCCATTGAAAGTGGCTACGTTACCAGAGAACAATGGAATGCTTCCATAGCCTATCGTAGGCATCGCTAGCTGCGCCTTACGATCTGATAAAACTCCGGTCCCTCGTCTTCTGATTGCCATCCACCCATCCGCCATCTCCATTCCCTAGTCAATATGACGAGCTGATCACGTCAAATGACCTCGAGATTGGTGCTTCGTTCCCACTCTTGCTGAGCAATAATGATTGGAAATAACATGAGCGTGCCAACTGTCATCAAAGACAAAGCATCATTTTGACTCTGTTGGGAGTCCCTGCAGTCGTGGGCATAACGTCGCTATCAATCGACAAGGGTATACGCAGGCTATTATGATGACTTCCAAGCTAGAGGTTGGGGGCTGCATTAGCTGCAGGATACGAAACATGATATATGCATACCTGCCAAAGCTGGGCCGGGCGGTGCCAACTCGGCTAGGCCATCATGCCACCACAAGGAAGCAGGACCGATGTCGCACGTGTGTGATTGGGCGGAGAGAGCTATCAGTGCTTGAAGCGCCATCCAGACTCGTAAGCCGCATGAAGATGAGATGATGGTTTTGGCTTTTGGCTTTTGGCTTTGCTTCCCCAGCTTTTCCCTTCTGCTTCATTCTACCGCAGTGGCGCCATTCGTCTTTTCGACTGTCTTGCGGATTTCTCGTACGAGGGGGAGGGGGGTGGGCAGCTGCAGACGCCGTACCTGCGAAGAAAGGTACTCCCGCTCGTACCGCACCGTGTCTTGTACTACCTGGATGATCTTGTCAATGGACAAGTCGTACAACTACTCTTATCATGTTTTTGTTTCATCAGCATATCGGGCGACAACAACAGATTACCCCCCGGTTGTCGCATGCATACAATTGCGTGCACGCACGTTCTGCTTGTTGTTTATGCTTAGGCTTGGTAAATCTCCTTGGTATGTGCTGAAGGTTTCGATGGAGACGTGATGATGTACTCGAGTACCTTTCTCAGAATCCCCAATGGCCGCGGCTGAATTGACTAGGACAACATCGGCTAGCTTCTTACACCCACCTTGTCGGACATCGTTGTTGGCGTTGATGCTTGCTGGCTGGTTCGGAACCCCCACGTTCGCGCCCCCTCCTCCTCTCCCAGGAATAACATAACGTAGTGGCAAGTTGTCCGGGGCTGTAGTTTCATCATGGCATTTTTCAAGACTGTCTGCAAGATACCTTAAGCATGGACCAGAGGCGAAGGTGTCAACATTTTCCATTGTCACACCGCCATGATAAAGCATGTAGCACACCGCAACAACTCCTCTAGCACAATCGTCGAGTCGACCACCTTGGCCGCCAATCACAACATGGCCAGTCTCTTTACGGCTGCCTGCAGGAGACTTAACTTGCCAACTTACGCCATGCAGAAGCATGTCTTAGCCACTAGTTCGAGCTTATATGGAATGAGCTAACCTGCAGCTACGGTAAGCTAATGTCGTCGCAATCCCGGCCAAAACGTGCTGTACTAGAATACCCTGCTGCATAACTCTTCTCTCTCCCTCTTTTCTGATCGACCAATAATCAATACTCTTCAACAACGACGTGTGTTCGAAGAGCGCATCTTGTGGTCAAGCTCTCTTATCCTTCATCGCAAAGCGTGGACCTGATGGTCTACGCGATTGGATCTAAGACTCAAACCCCTAGCTGTCAGTTGCGCGTGAGCAAGTAGGTTACTGAGAATGTGAGACATGGAAAATCTCTCCATCTCTATAGCCGGACTTAGCTCGCATTCAAAAGCTAAAGCAAGATTGCATGCAGCTCAGGACGTTGGCGAGACGGCTGCTATTTTTCTTCTTCACTTCGAGCCAGCCGCACCGCACGGCACCACTATGGCCTCGAATGTCAGAAATTTCTTGTCGATTTGATCCCAGCTGTCTGGCTACAAAGTCCTGCCTGATAGTATATTGGACAACGAGGTGCATGTATCTCCTCCATTCCTGCACTCATGCTCTAGCACACTGCTGTGGCTATGTTGCGTCCAAATCGGCCCCTGTAGTCAATCCTGGTTGCATAGCCAGTCTCCAAGTCTGGCTGTTGAATGCAAGAGCCAAGATCCTCTCACATACTTACTTCGCATCATTCACATTTCACACTCTCAAGGGGACATGCGACGCTGAGCTTTCTCACAGGTGTCTGTTACTGCTGAGGACACTTCTTGAAGCCTTACTGCACACCTTCGAAATTCTGTCAGAAAATGGCTCTTCTTGTCATCCTGTTTCATATAGAGTTTCCACAGCAACCTGAAATAAACACCCATGACAATCTGTCGCGCTCTCCCCTTTACTCCCTCCTGCGCTTGCCTATATTCTTCTGCTTGCTCCTGCTCTTACGCTCTCGATCTATTACGCTCTCTTTCACCTCCTCAGGCTCTCGGCCGAGATCACAGCGCTACTTTTCCCACCTCCTGCTCTTCTTCCACCTCTCTCCCCAATCAAACCACCTTCTACACAACACAACAACCTTGCCCATGTCCGCCATCATTCTCAAATCGGGCCTGCCCATCTACTTCTCCCAAAGATCCTTCTCGCTCGATATGCCGACCACGAGGCCAGCTCAAACGCCACGCCTCCTCGCTTTCAAGCGCCGCATCAAAAGCCTGGCCTTTTCCGAAAGTGTCGCGCTTGGCTTGGGAGGACCTAGGGCTAGTAATGGAGTCATCTTCAAGGATCCGCTGCTGGATCGCATGTTGGTATGTCTCAATCAAAGCTCGAGTCGAAGCTTTCGTTGTGCTGGTCGTCCTGGATGGTGGAAAGCGTCTTTGTTGTGCCTGCGGCAGGTGATGGTGAGCAAAACGACTGGCTTCGCCACAAGCTTACAACGCTTCTCTCTTTGCACGTCCGCCTTCACTGCCAGCTGGACCTAGCATGCCATCTCTGACCTCAAGCTAGCCTTGCCAGTCGTTGCTCAGCCACCCGGAGTGTACCAGTGCTGCCAGTGCCATTGCTGCTGCTACCACCACCATGCTTCTTTCACACGGGAGGAACTCAGCTAACCTTCATCTTTCCTCTCTAGGACGTCGTATGGTGCGACGAAGGCGAAGAATCCTGCCGCTACCTACAGGTCACATGGCGCAAAGGCGAAGACGACGTCTGGCACTTTGCTGTGATCAGACAACAAGGTCTGAAGGAGGAGTTGTGTAAGTGACTTGGTTCATATTTCTGTCCTTACAGCGACCGATGGGAGCGCGTCTACAATGCCGCTGCTCCGCGGCTCTCCCAGCCTGGTGATCTATCCCGGAGTCGTACACACTAACAATTCGGCAGTGGTGTTCAGCAACGACGTGCGCGTTGGCAAGTTTTAGGTTTGGCGCGATTAACTGTGATTGGCTTTCACCCCAATCGTCACGATGATGACAAGCTATGATTAGCAAACGCAATGAACACAGGCATGGAACGACAGTTTCAACGACGACGACTACGACGAACAACGAAAACGAACGAAAACGAGTGATGAGACTGATGACGCTGATGAGGAAGAGAAGGCTACCTGCCAGGCATGATAACGCTGGCTCGACTCTGCTATGAACAGCCACACAGCACATCGGACACGGATCAGTTGAGGCTCAATGACACGTCCACATTCATGAAGGACAAAAACAGCATCATGGGCATTGTAACATTAGGACATTGGGACTCGAGGCATCGGACATTGGAGAGGTGGCACATCAGAAAGTGAGGCCTTGGACATTTGGAATCTTGGGAATCGGCCTCGAAGATCTGGAGGAATTGATTTTGGCTTCTATGATGGCACATCGCACGCGTGTATCATTACAAACCAGACAGTTCCTGGAACGATGTCCTCCATATCCATTCGTGCCGCCATCGAATACACAAGCGTGCTCGGCATGACTTGGCTCGGGCCTCTACGCCTTCCTCGTGCCTACTCCATTGGACGTCTCCAGCTTTGAGAGTGGCATGCACGTCAGACGTGTCGCTTGCGGCGTGATATGATTAGCCTGTCATTGTTCTAGTCTATGGTCTGTCTCCATGTCTCTATGCTGATGCTTGTCCAAACCGATGCGACAACGTCCTCAGGGCAGTACTTGGTGGCGCCTTGCGATTACCTCGAATGATACGCGCCAATCTCCGTGGTGCACGTTCGACCCACGTCGCCCGAACCTATCCTTACCACTCCTATACTCCCTCAACCTCGAAATGTAACTGCCCAATCTCTACGGCGCCCCCTCACCCCACGTCAACTCAAACCTGTCCTTACTATTCCGATACTCTCTCAACCTCCCAATAACCTCCTCCGGCGTCTCCCCACTCACCACGATCCCCCCGTTCGCCTGACTGATGAATCCTGCATCCACTGCTTCATTGACCCACTTCAGCAACCCATCCCAATACCCCTCGACATTGAACACGCACACCCCCCTCCCGTGGATCCCCAACTGGTTCCACGTCGCAATCTCCATCAACTCCTCCAGCGTCCCAAACCCACCACTCAGCGCCACGAACCCCGACCCAGGGCCCCCCTTCCCCACTTCCC
>Ga0268250_10000705_pt1 | contig 15215 bp, 14 predicted proteins | sample AgamicAsSfe_FD_200448 | JGI IMG/M metagenome (GOLD analysis project Ga0268250, IMG submission 200448) | Agave microbial communities from Guanajuato, Mexico - As.Sf.e (v2) (version 2) | ecosystem: Host-associated > Plants > Phyllosphere > Phylloplane/Leaf | place: Guanajuato, Mexico | collected... | reverse complement strand
TAGTCGATAAGTCTAGCAGTGCTGAGTTGACAGAATCAATCAACTCCATGTATAATTGGTACAAGGAAGCAAAGGTCTGCTATGTCCTCCTGGAAGACCTCCCTGCCAATCTCGGACTAGAGGATCGAATTGTTAAATGCCGCTGGTTCACTAGAGGTAAGAGATGTCCTTGTACCAACTGAATATGAGACATATACTGACCTCTTATACCTACATTTCAGGTTGGACACTACAGGAACTACTTGCTCCATCAAATGTGGAATTCTACGACCAAGATTGGGTTTTCAGAGGGAGTAAGAAGGATCATTCCGACACTATATCCAAGCTCACCTCGATTCCTACGAAAGTCTTACTCAAGCCAACAACAATACACAAGGAGTCCGTTAGTGCACGGATGTCATGGGCTTCCATGCGAGTTACCAAGCGTACGGAAGATCTGGCGTATTGTCTTCTAGGCATATTCGAGATCAATATGCCGTTGATATATGGAGAGGGCAAAAGAGCGTTCAAACGCCTTCAAGAAGAAATCATCAAGCACAACAACGATCTTACTATATTCGGATGGAACAATGTGTCGCGCTCTAGCTGGGATCACCTAGTCGAAATCCTTGCTACTTCTCCGGCTGCCTTTAAAGGCAGTGCTAAGCTCCAAAACATCTCTATAGGATTAGGGCCTGAGTTCTCCATCACAAATCGAGGTCTTCTGCTCACTGGTGACTTCAGATTATCCTATCGATCATATCGTGAGAGGTCGAAAAAGTCGACTTATGTCCTTCAGATTGCGACTATGTCCGACTCCACGACTCGTGAGATTGGACTTCGAAAGTTGGCACCGCGTCTGTATGGTCGTTTGCGAAAGCTCCCTCGGTTGGAGGAATACCGTGCTCTAGGCGAGTACATAACCGACACACCAATAGATGAAGATACGATCTATATCACGACTGACTTCCACCATAACACCGACTTTACTCACCTTGCTGCTTCCCGGAAGAATGCACTGCATATTCCCAAGCAAGAAGGACTCGAAATCTCTCAAGTAACTCCACATTTGTTGTGGGATCGCTCGGATGACGTGTTCCTACAGATGAGACAAGACACTCAATATCCATACTATTCTTCTGTAGTAGCTGTTCAATTCAAGTCTTGGCTTGGAGGGTTCGATGACTATATAGTTGTGGTGTACGAAAGCGGTGTCATACACCCAGTTCTACATGTTTTCAGCGAATCCTCTGCCTGGGAACATCGTAAAGATATCAAGAGGCTATTCCCAGCTTGGAGCGAAGAACGCAGCCGTCGCCTTCGCAGTCTTGACTACCGCGACTTGGTCCCCGAGAAGGACATATCATGGGAGGATATAAGAAGAGAAGCACCGTGGATCTTGGAGGAGGGCAGCTCGATCGAGTTACATAGTACTGAAGGCGGGTGCAAAATACGGTTCTCTTTGAGATCCAGCAAGCTCGATCCTTACAACATTCCAGTCATTAGCCTCAAGGCATCTGTTACTGACAGTCAATCTGGGATTGACACGGCAGAAACGTGAGTGAACTGCATTTAGCCGTTCTGACGCTTGTGTCAAAGACTAACGTCAAGCTTCAGCGACATCCAAGTCAGTTCTCCACTACCAGATACTTTTCTGGCAACACACCTCCAATTTCGAGCCGATAGCCATTATGGGTCCCATCGTTCAAAAAGCGATACAGGCTCAATAATTAGTACTAAAGCTATTTATGCTGGCCGAAAACACTAGATCTGGTTTGAGGACAAGTAGTGGCATATTTGGTATCTTCTATCTACACGCTGTACTCGCGATGTTTATGTACGTGGTCAACACTATCAACCTTGACAACACCTTTCAGAAAAAACAGCTAGTCCTTCGCAAATTCCAGCTCCGAAACGCCTGAGCTATCCGACTCTAATCCGTTTCATCCCCACTCATGCAAAATCGGCATCTTGTATCCTCCTCATCCGATCGATCCCGTGTTCATATGCCCAGATAGTACTTCCCCCGCTCATACGCATAAAAGCTGACAGCAGCCATCGGAACAACCTTGACATAGCCAATCGTCAGCCCCACGAAAAAGCCCTTGTATCCTCTCTCTATGTAGATTCTCCTCGTAACCTCCGGTATACTAAGCCGATGGCCATCACCAACGACACCACCAACCTGCATTCTTCGTCTTATAACCTCCAATGGGTAAGACACTGTTTGTGAAAAGAAGCCAGCAATACCGCCGCTAGTCAGCTCAGCCCAGTAGCGCAATTGTGCGGGTTTGTGGCTCGAGGTGCTGGATTCTTCGCGAGAGGTATTGGGTAGTGTTGTGTAAGGAGCGAGGATGGGGATGCGCATGAGATCGGACATGGAGTCGTGGGCGAGAAACGAGGCGCCCGCATAGGGTATCATGCCGAGGAGCGTGGGTGTGAAGCCGCGGAAGAAGTTCGAAAGGCCGGAGCGCGGGGTAACGGTTTCGACGACGTGGGTTGCGGTTGCTGTGATGGGGTTCTTTGGTTGCGATATTCGTGGTGCTTGCTCGCTGTATATTTTTCGTACTATAGTTACGAGACTACTGCGGGCTTCTTCTTTTGTCTCAAAGGCGAGGCGCACGCGGATTACCTCGAGGGGGTATGTCAGGAAGACGCTCATCATGCCTGCTAAACTGCCCGAGATGAACCGTCGGCCCGGCGTTTCTTGCGCTTTGTTTTTTATTATGCGACCGCGTATTTGCTCGTAGGCGAGAAATTTGATGCCGGCATAGGGGAAAATGCGGAGGAGTGTTGCCGAGTGACCCTTGAAGAGACCACGTACTCCGGTGCTGACGTAGATGTCGCGGATTGCCGTAGGGAAACCACTCCAAGAGCCGGCGTATTTCGCGAACTGGGGGTTGCGGGTTTGGAAGAGGATTTTTACGCGGTCGAGGGGGCCTACTACCGTCTTTGCCTGTTGGGCTGTTAGTACTTGTACGTTTGATGGTTTGCTTCATGTGATGAAGTGTGTCTTGACATACAGCGCATCCGGCGAACCCTCCTGCCACTCCGCTCTTGATCAGATATTCCATGCTGTTCTTATCCGTCTTCTTCTTTCCAGAGGCCGTGGCCGCGCCGCCTTCCTTCTTCGCTGACATGGCCGTGTCATGGTCTGGTATTATGTTGCTTGCGCGATTTGTTGGCGCCGCAGTCGTCGTCATGATATTCGATTTGTTTCCGTCATAGCGGAGGAGATCCGTGGACATTCCAGAACTGAGTTGCGTGGGGTTACCGCGACATGAATTCAGTGAAATGCGATTTCCTTGGCGTTGTCGATTCGCGTGGCTACAACGAGGAACGTGGTTGAGAACGTGGAAGGGGTCGCGTGTATGGGGATTAGAAAGCAACGCCGTTGTGTGGTTTGGTGTTTGAGATGCAGCCACGGCGATGACGTTTACCGAGGCTGATCTGCTGCTTTCGGCCGGCACTTAGCCCAGATCATTTCATCCGACGCTACCCATCGGAAATGCTTCCCATGGCGCCCTCAACACCACAAGCGCATCGTGAAGTCTGCGATCAGGACCTCGTTATCGTTGATCACGTGCATGTATGAGAATATGTGGTGAATGCGTGAGTGTGGTCTTGGAAATCGCGAGCAGGAAGTAGCTGTGACGTAAGACTAGAATTGGTAGGAAATCTTCCATCATTGTCCTTTCCTTTCGATTACTTCCCGTCATGACTTCTCCAAGCCCCATCATCTACCAGAACGTGGAGGGAGACATCACGTTGATCGATATACCAACATCTATCGCAGCAGCACAAGGCGACCGCTCGGGAGTGCTGCTCTCTACTCCACCCTTGGATACTCCCATCGAACCGAAAGAAGACTATCGGCCCAGGACACAGAAGTCTAGAACGAACAAGACTCAGGCACAAGACACGACTACCACGCAGCATGCGACAGTGGCAGAAGCCTCTAACCACGACTTCCTGTCGTTGCATCTTGATGACCAACGTTACAAAGTTCTTGCTGAACATGCACTCCGCCAGATACGTGCACAGGTCTCAGGGCCGTGGTGCACACAGCGCAAGCTAATGACCCAGGAGCCAGTCCGTGGGGAACAACAGGTCATGGATGTAGACGAAATCTCCGAGAAAGAGCTCGAGGCTCGGATGAGGGAGTGGGCAGCGTCCGGCGAGACGAAAGAAGATGATACCGCATTCAACCTGCAACAGATGATGGCTTCGCTCGGCGCAACTTCCGAGGTTGCAGAACCAGCCTCTACGGCACCACAGTGGATGATGTCGTACCGCGCTGCACGTGAGACTACAAGTAGCACAACGCAGGCCGCTGAAACGGTCTCTGCGGACGCACAAACTGAACCATGGACGGGTACCTTTCACAACCCCAACCACCACTCCGTAGCACTTGCGATCGCCACAAATACGTCGCAATCTGCTCAGCCGGGTTCAGAGTATCGTTTCACAATACCACCTCGCTCCACATTCTTCCTTAGCGATTCCACTGCATCGGACGCTTTCCGTACCTCGTTTCGTGAGCTCACGAACGAATACACCCTTCCACGACACTTTGATCTAGTGCTGCTGGATCCGCCATGGCCCAATCGTTCAGCCAAGCGGAAGGGCGCATATGAGCAGGTTGGCGGCATGCCGTACCTCAAGAAAATGCTACTGAACATGGATATCGACAGTTATCTCGAGCACAATGCCCTTCTGGGCGTCTGGATCACGAACAAGCAGTCACTGAGACAACATGTGCTTGGACCTGGCGGACTCTTTGAAACGTGGAACGTGGGCTTGATCGAGGAATGGATATGGATCAAGACGACGACCAAAGGCGAGCCCATGTTCGACATTGATAGCACCATGCGCAAGCCCTATGAAATTCTGCTGCTGGGTCGTGCGGCCCCCAACTCGTGGACGACGATGGCACACGCGCCAACGGTCAAAAGGAGAGTCATCGCTGCTGTACCAGATATCCACTCGCGGAAACCGTGTCTGAAGACGTTACTCGAACCCTATCTGGTGGATTCGAATGATTACAGTGCGCTTGAGGTCTTTTCTCGGTACCTAGTCAGTAAATGGATGTCTTGGGGTAACGAGGTACTGAAATACAACTGGGATGGCTACTGGGCTCCGGCTTGAAGTGCCGTGGCCTCTGTGACGAAAGCGTTGACCTCTCTGGCACATGGTATACCGTGGTCATAGATTGCACGCGGTGACTCAGAAGAACGTACTGGTCCCCGGGGATGATGGTCCTTGGATTGCGTGACTTACTACCCGGCGACCATCAGTCAGTTCTTTCTTGGGTGGAGTGCATGTCGTCTGTTCGTTTACCCAAGACCCAAACATAGTACTTGTAGTATTCTGCAATATAATCACACAATGAAGGCACACAACTTTCAGCATGGTTTCTTATGAACGTACACGTATTTTCGCAATTTTACTTCATCCACAAGCAGAGAACGATGCACATTGCACCGCGATATCAGGTCATGTGCTAAACTCACCCTCCGTTCATGCGAATCCAAGTCAAAGCAATACCCGAGTTTCCTTACTTCCGCAATTACTGCCACGTAAGCAACACGTTCACATCACAGTCACTACATCTCTATCCCTTCCGTTCAACTTCACATGCCGAACACCATCATGCCTAAATACCCACTGATCACCAGCTCTACTTCGACTTGTAACCACGAAGACCCATTTGGTCTCCATAATGACGCAACCTCTCCGTCAGCTTCTTGTTACGGAAAATGCCATTTCAAAACACTGAAAACCGGTCAAAGGTACATCAGGGTCTCGAGAAAACCCACAATATCTCCACAGCACGATATGGAGAATGAATGGAGCAAGAGGCAAAAAAGTGTGTGGACTGTGGAGGGCAGAATCCACAAGTCTTCCCCACCCCGGCTTTCCTAACTCGGTACCCCACGTCCCGTCTAAGACAATGACCGCTATATCCTCGGGAAGCGGAGCATTCTCGTCTTTGATCCATGGTAACATGAGCAGGATAACAAATGCCGAATTCATCAAGATGGATCGTAATAGCCGCTGTAAGCTTCTGGCCATGAGGCGAATTCACATGTCAAGTCGTGGTGTGGCGTGGGGATAGCCAAGCGCCCTCGTGATGAACACTGTATGCCCCGCGTGGGGTAAGGCTTATTGGAGCACCTAAAACAGTGACATATGCACGACATACATCCAGGCGGCTAGTCTTCGCCTTATCGCGTAGGCGAATGAGCGACGAGATACTGCCACGCGAGGGCACTCGGGGTGGTAGGAAGAAGAGGAGAATTACCACGAAGCGCCACTGTCGCGGCGAAAGAAGTTGAACGAGGCAGACAATGACCGATCAAGCTACTAGCGAATCGTATGCGTGGTCAAATAGACATGTAATAAACTTGATTTACCGTGTAGGCGCTAACAAGAGAAGAAAGTGGAGGAATGGAAGGCAGTAGCCCTTCTTATGACTCCTCGGGGCAACAACTGGGCATAGCCCTGCTTGCTCGCAGTTATTGTCCATCTGACAGCCTTCAAGCTCGACTCCGACAGCGGAAGTCAAAGGATCGACATTCTTGCATTTTAGGTGTCGCACTGCATGAAGTACGATATGGAGGTGAGCGGTGTTGGGAGCACAGTGGTCAAGCGGTGAGTCACCGCTCACAGCGGTTTCTTTGTCTGCTGCGATGTTGAGACGCTGTATAGTCTGTTCGAGGATCAACATGTAGGGGGCTGCAAGGCGGAGATGGCCACAAGGCGGCGAGACCTTTTCCCTTGTCTTGTGACCAGTGCCTGGTGAGTGTGCATCTGGAGGAGTAGACTTCGTTGATGCCTACCAAGAGGCTCCGTTGAATCTACCCCTCCATCATAAAACTTGCATTTGTGCAGCGACCTCCGATAAGATATCGCAAACAAGGTCAAATATGGTGTGACACACTATCTCGTGGTATCATCCTGTTACAGTAGGGATGCGACGATGTAGTCGTACCGAGTGGCAGCTGTCAGAGCCTTGTAGCTGCGTCCAACGCGAATGCTCGGAAGCAAGCTGCCAAATGCACGCTGCAAATCGTTTATCAGTGAAACACATCGCCTATTTCGACTGTCACAGATGACAGTTCGGTAAATACCATCTCGCACTAGATCTTGTGTGCCCAGCGTGCATCCCCGCGTCTGCTCCTCACGATCCATTAATTCTCCGGTTTTGATCAGCCACCGGAATTTCTCCTCCCCTCAACTATAAGCGGAAAAATTCCCAACCGAGAACAACCAAGTGTTGTATACTGTGTACACAACAACGGATTATTCCTTTTAGATGCTATTTACCATGCACCTGCCTGTCGAGTACCTAGTGACATGCAGCCAGACGCAGGGCGATTGCTGATCTCAACGGCGGTCTAGGCCGATAATTCCATGGTACATCTGCACGCTCTCAAACAACCACACTGGCGGTTGTATCTCCAGATGAGGAAAGTACATCAAGTCTGGTAGTGTGTAGGATCTGGCTCTGGATTTCCTGGCGCGGGCGTTCGAGAACTTGGGGAATTTAACTTGTGAAAGAAATCAAATTCTGAAATTATTTGAGCCGTTCGAACCGCTCAGACCGCGGCCGTGAATGGAATTTTGAATCTGTATCCACTCACCGCCACTGCACGGTGTGTGTTGAGAAGTTGCATGAAACTGAGGCTCCAACACCTGCTCCACAGCCACAGCACCCGGCCGGTTTTCGCCAGCACCCATGAATCGTGGGTTCGCAGGACGACGAAAACACATCGGATGTATCTCTCCTGAAACTCCACATCGGAGCGCTGAAATTTTTACCCTTTCAAGCATCTTTATCGTTTGGGTCCACATCGGACATTCCATGTGAAAGGGTGACGGGCTTCTAGTTGAAGGCTGTAGCCGCACCATAAGCACGATGATGCTACCGATCCACTCACGTGCATTTTCACCGAGATGAACTTCGTTTACTTCGTACTGGCATGTGGATATCATAGCAGAGACTTTTTGGCGAGGGCGTCAGTTTTGCAAAAGGTGCATGAAGGAATAACGCCGTGCCGCAGAACGACGTCATAAATGAAGTTTGGTGATAGCATCCAGGCAAGTGATACGGGTGTTGACATGGGGTCAGATGGGGTCGTGATGGAGACGGCGGCACACCTGCTGCGTCGGGGTGTTGGCTGATGTCGTTTGTGGGACAAACGTCGTCATGAACAGGTGCTGTTTCGTGGGTCGGCAGACCCTGCATCTCGAAGTTTGCGCAAAACAGGCATGTGGTTCCTTGCATGCGAACTTGCAAACAAGGGAACCCTTTGTGTCAGCTAAGTAAAGTTTGTTCACAGGCGATTTGGAACCTTCCAAGCTCGGTCGCCCACCCGCATTCTGTGCAGCAATAGCGAAGGGGCTAGGAGTAGCGGCAACGTGGCCTGGATGCCCGACCGACCTTCTGACCGAGTCGGCAACTGAACCAGAACTTTACTATGGTACTGGTTTGAGGGTAAAACAGAACCTCGGCAAAGGCAATATGGATGGTTCGTTCCTCGACGCGAGGAATTGCGCACGAGCACTCTGGAACGGTAGTTCCGCATGGAAGGATGGAAGAACCTTCCATGCTAGGGCGGACGGACTCACGATCCCCAGTTTCCAGAGCAAGCACAGACAATTTCTTGCCTCCGACCCCAGATTACCGGCAGAGTGTACAGGCAAAAAACGGGTCGCGAAAACGTGGAGATGAAAGCAGGGTGCTTTATTCCAGCATTCACCCGCACGCGGCTGCACGCAATGCAAGCGACAGGGCTGATCTTTGTGCTCCGTTTCCTTTGTGATACTTGCGAATTTATAGGCACAAAGCGTTGTATTTGCGGAAACCGTTGCAGTAATGGATGCGCACGGGAGGGTGTGCTCACTGCATGCGACGCGGACATTACAGATCTCTACTCAGCCTCCCGCGCACTGCAGGTCAGCCGTGAGCATTTGGGGTTCCGTACAACGCGAACGCAACGAATTCGGAATTTGATAACGAAAGGAAGGTAGCTGGACTTTGTTCGGGGGCAGCACGGATCCGCTGCGGCTGCAAGTATGACTCCTGTAAACCGTCGCAGCGAGCGATAATGGCGGTTGAAAGAGTGTACAATCCATGCCGGGCCGAGATGTACCTCGCTACAACTATTGGTGGCAATGCTACCTCGCTCCACGGGCTGTAAAGTACCTGCCGGCTATGGAAGACTACTGGTGGATGAGAGTTGTGAAGAGGACCCGCAGGCTAGAAATTGTCTCGGAGGCGACGAGTGGGGAATGTCATCCACTGGACCCTGAGATCATCTTCGCCGAATGCATGTGATGGCGACTAATGCACCCCATGTGCTTGACCGGCTAAACCTCGATGCGAAATAGGAAGTTCGTGATCCGAGGCTTTCTTCAGACTTGAGGAAGCTTTGTGGAGCGGTTCCGTTTCGAAACGGCGAGGATCTGCCTGTGGTCGGGCTGTGTGTCGGCTTCTGTGGTCGGCTAGGCGAAGGGTGGCCAACCTGCGACACTCAAATCAAGTCGTCAAACAGCCAGATGGACGGTTTGGGCAGCATCCGTAAAAACAATCGCCATTCATTTCATTATTGCACATGGCGCACGGAGAGGCGGACAGTATCCCGGGGCATGCGTTTGCATTTCCTTTTGCGGATGTCAGATGCCGCCGGATGAAAGCGTGGGGATGCCACCAAGGGTCTCCCTATTCATCCCCGAGATGATCTTCTGACACTAAGCTTACTGCATTCAGCTATGCAACGAAATCTTATCCGCATCGATACTCGCGGAGACGGGCGTGGCGTGAATGAGTCGTGGGGTGTGTAACCGCTGTCACTGTCACATCCCTTGTCCAGATGCTTTTCAAGTCTTCAGGATTGCAAAGCAACGTGTGGCTACAGTGAGGACGCCTGACAGTGACGAGGCAGGCTTGGAGAAGGCAGCGAAGCGTGCTCGCTGGCAGCCGACAGTGATTGATGGCCTTGTGGACGAGTCATCGTTGCATTTCGCATGTGCGCACGTCGATAGGGCAAGCGACCGGGCCAGCGATAGGGCAAAGGATGGGCTGCCATGTCACGGTCGAGGTGCCCCGACAGCCGGGATGAGCTCGCAGGCGCAGCGGAGCAGACGGGGCTGACGGCTAGGGTAGCCAGAAATGGCAGCCTTTGTGAAGGGGCGGTCTGAGCTGCGTGGAAGCTCCGCCAACCACAGTGCACCCCTTCCAAAGAGCGGTCGCTCACCGACTCATAACAAAAGGCAAATCATAGAGCGCCAAATAAAAGCGTTTCATGCGGACCGGAGCGAGGCGTGGAGAGTGTATTGTTTACGGCGGAAGATATATGGAACCCTCCCCACGGCCAGGCCTTCATCTGATCTTCATTCGAGACACACGCAGACACACAGCCATTGCTTCTGACTGACTCGAACTCCTGACCCTTGCTTTAGCACTGCAAGAGTGACCCCGTGGCTGTTATTTAACAGACGCCCCCGACCAGACGACCAGATCCAACGATCGCAAATCTCCCGTATCGCTTTTCGAGACGCTGCCCGACGCTATCGGAGTAGCACCCGCAACCCTGTTTTTCCAGCCAGAACCCACATCGGCGTCATACATCATCAACCCGCCCCTGCACCTCGGTCTAGTTGCCGCGACACTAAAACTGACGAAAAAATCACGAAAACACACAGCAATCTTGTAGCGCCGAAAGTGCCCGCAAGTGTGTATATACAATAGCGACCCACCCCGTACGCTATATCCAGTTCACCATATTCACCTTCACAACTATGCACTTCGAATCATCACCAGGCTCATCTCCATCAAAGTCGCTGCCCATCAGCATCTCGCCTAGAAACAACATGTCTTCACCAACTTCCTCGTTGTACAGCAACTACTCTACCGAGGCTTCATCATCTCGTGGCTCAACATGTGCTTACCCATCATGGCCTACCGGTCCATCGCTGGACCACCGCAGTGCACCATCCTCTTACATTAGCGATGCCGACCTCTTTGGTGAGGACTTTGACGACGACTTCGCCTGCCCATTCCTCGACAAGGCTCCTGCTCCACCACGCGTCTACCCCATGGCACAGGCAATGCCCGTCTTGCCACCACTGTACGCGCCCAAGAAGCCAAAGAGCGAGCGTCGCCGCAGCAGTGGCAAGCAGCGTCGCACTTCCAAGCCCATGACTCCCATCTCCGAGTCACCAGAGCAGGTTGAATGAGCGCGCAATCAAGCGATAGCATTCGTGTTATTGTAAGTTTACCGACCCGACAACAAATCGCGACGCGATACTAACAGCCCTATCAGTAACTTATCTTGACAACATCAACGTCACCATTATTAGGCGCGCGCGTTGGCATCCGTCAGCATCACGTTGGCATGGCTGAGTCACATGAGCTGTCAGTCAGTCACTTGCCACAGTCAGCCTCACTCATCATGTCCCGCACCGGGACCTGAGTATTCCGCGTCTCGCGCCTCAGCCGACCTGGCTGTCAAGTCCTATTGCATCTCACTTCAAGCACCACGAGATGTAACAGGAACGGGTGGATGCAACCTCCTCCGCATGTCAGCCTCAGTCACACTGTCATTCTTATCAACGGTGTGAACGTGGACGCCTTCGTCTCAACGTCCACCACACGACAGACAGCCTTCAAGGCGCAACACTCCCTTGCGTCGTTCGTTATGTCGTGCTTGCGCACCCGCATCCAGACCGCGTTCTTGCGCAGATCCTGGCGATCATTTGGAAAGAGGAGGAACTCCAGACTGGCTTGGAGCTGGATGAAGAAACGGATTGGAGGATAGCATTTGTGACGAAATCCTCGCTTTTGCAGGTTTCGTGGCGTTCTCTTTCTCTCGATACCCCCGCTTCCGCAAATCGGAATGCCAATTTTGTATGCGCCGCTTGTGTGCGCAAAAGGAGCGAGAGGCTTATTTGTGGCTGATAAGCTCCCTCGCTCGCCTGTTTTCCCTTTATTTGATACCCCCACCTACCAGCCTTAGCATAGCATAGCCATCGTTTAGATAGATACCCCATTTGCAGAATCTACAGCATCATGTCTTACCTCAACAATACTCCCTTACCATTTCCACACATGATAGCGCTATTCGTGATGATCATTCTAGATTAGTAGAGGTGTGTGATGAGGATGTGACGGGCGTCTTAGTCGAATTTTGAGGTGTGATTGTTGAGATGTGTGGCGCTCCAAGAGCGAGCTTCGGTAGTTGCTCCCATGTTTCTTTTGCATGCAGCGCATCTGCATCCACCCGCATTCGTGATGGGAATCGCATTCTACATGCTTGGAGTCGCGAACGAAAAAGCAATTTGCTGAACGACCAGTTGGGCGTTGTTGAAGCGACGTCACCGTGCCTTCGGTTGGATATTTGATAGTGTTCGTCGCCGAACAGCCCTACATTTTCTCAATTCGGCAATCCCTCACTTTACGCACTCTTGAATCGTGGTGAATGATCCTTTTCTTCCCGTCCCCTGTATATCGCGGGATATGCCCAAGACAAGCTTTTTCTTCTTCTCAAATCTTGCTAGGGTTGTTTTCTGGTACTCGAAGCTCTTGTACAATGTGCGGGTCCGTATATTGGCCACGCTGTATCACGGTACGGCTTGGGTGGACCCGCAGCGTTGACAGCGATGCATGCTTTGACTCACATAGAGTAGTACGCACGCTTCTGTTCAGGAACGACACGCGATTTGTGCGAAACTGCTTTGCAATTTTTGCATCCCCCGCTGTTTTCCTGCCAATGCCGTGGGGGAAGTATACAGCACTGTACTGAGAAGAGGGGCAAATGCGCGTGGCTGGTAGACGGTGTAGAAAGAACTAGGATTCAGCTCCTTAGTCGGGCGCTTCGCTTGCATCGATGAAGAAGTGCGAACAATCCATCACGGAACTAGCAATGCGTGCCCAACTTCATGACACCCACCCCCGTTCCTGCGATACCGTTGGGTATAGCTCGAACGGTGTAAGACGCTGCTGAGAGCTAATGACACGGCCTGAAGCAGTTTTGCTAAATTGTTTCTTCATGCCGAGCCGGGGCACTTGAAGAAACACGAGGTTTTTGTAGCCACTATGGACTGGCATGCATATATCACGACCGGGGAATGAAGCTCGCATGCCAGATCGGCGGAGCTTTGACTTTGCTTGAACCTGACGGGGCGGGAGTAGATCGATTGTGCTTGGTTAGCGACGTGTGCCTCTATGTTTCCTGCGTCTGCAGCGGCACGTTATGCTCTGTGCTTGGTTCAACAACAGAATCATTCCTGGGCCGTATGTAGGTCGTATGTAGGCCTCATGTAGATATCAACACATTAGTCGAGCATGGGTTGCAAGACGTTACAATGGCTCCGCGATACAAGCGGCTGGGTTCGAATATGAAGTCGGAACTACCATCTCGTGGGGTTTCCCACGTCGTGCACGAGGTTTTGATGTTTCTTCCGGGACGGGCCATGGCTTGTGCAGGATAGTCGTTCAGGGACCGTGACCTTTGTGCCACCAACTTACATATCCGCTCCCGAACACTGCGGGTTGAGTCCGTTGCGCAGAAGCTTGGGCACGATGCGCTAGCTGCGGCGACGACGCACGCTTCAGTATGCGAACGGTTGACCAAGCGGCAGGTGGAAAATTGTGAACATGTCGTGATGGCGCTACCGTCACCGTACTTTTGAGAAGAGTCATGCCAGCGTCGAGAACAGAGAGTCGTTATATGCATCGAGTCGACGAGGCATGTCGCATATTTGAGCACGTAGGGATCATCCTTTACGGGCCGGTCCAAGGCGGCCGTACCGCTTGCTGATACGCTGGTTTCGAGCGCGAAAGTGTGATGATTGTGCGGTAGGCACATGAGCTAGCCAATGAGATTCGCCAACTCGTGTGCCCCTAGGACCCCAGTCTTCCGCATCTTCGTCCCTGTGCCGTTCAGCCCTCTGAGAGGCTACTTTCCAAACCCACGCAGGCACGCCGGCGCGAACCTAACCATTAACATGCGGTGTCACCAACTTGGCTTCCAGGATTGCAGGATGCGTCTGCTTCGTTCGTCGAGTCCCCGAAGGTCCAATGTCGACCTTTCACAGTTGGCGAGCGAATGAGGCTGCTCAACCCCAGCCCGTTGACGCCTTTTCCTGCCGGGTATGCTGCTCGTTGGCTGGACGGCACCAACCGATGCTATTCGTACTATTTCGAGCGAGTATCAGTCGGGCTTTGGAGCTCTAAGCGCCGTTAGTGATAGGCGGGCGTCCACGCGCTTCAACTCACACATCGCCTGCGCAGTTGTCGCTTTTTCTCTACCTTCTCACTGTCTTGCTTGTTCGTCTGTCTCTTCAGCTGCAAGTTGTTGTACCGCCGCATAAGACGAAAAGCGGTATCCAAGTTCTGTTTAACCGCCTCAACTTTGATCCCTGTAGAGACCGGGGCGGGGCCAAAGGGTACCCTCCTCCAGACGCCGTGGAGCTGTCAGCGCATTGCTGTTTAGCGCGCTCTTGCTCTCTGCAGTGAGTTGGATTCCCCTGACGTCTTGCAGTTTCATACTCGCTTTTATGGAAGCTCCTGATTGTACTCCTGTGCTCCCAAATCGCCATTGTCTTCATCGTTATGCGCTTCGCGGGCCCTTGCGGATTTGACCCGACTGACGACCAACCCAGATCCAGCCCTCAACATGTCGACTGGACTAAGACAGCGCGCGAATTCGAACTCGATCAAAAGCAATTCGGTTCGAACCACAGACGTCAAACTCAAACCCCCAACGCCGGGTCAAGATGAATTCGCATTCGAGCCCTGTGCGGCAACCGGCTCCTTCCTGCTCTATGCGCAACGGAACGTGATCCTATGCCTCCACCACGACACTTTGGCAGTAGAAAGACGCTTTGACAGGCACCGGGAAGATGTGTCGTGGATATCAGTCGACACAACAAGCGAACGAGGAGCAGGTCGGTTGGTCGTCTCCTACGACGCCGGCTCGACTGCAATCGTTTGGGATCTGTTCACCGGCGACGAGGTGGCGAGATTTGCGTCGTACGAGCAAATTAGAGTTGCGACGTGGATGAGGAACGGGAATGTTGCTTTTGGTGAGTGTCAGGGTCTGGCAGTCGCCATTGCCTGTTTCGGTGCTAACATATGCATAGGAAATGCGCAGGGCAACATCATCCTGTTCGAGCCTTCCACCTCTGAACACCTGTCCGCGAGAACCATCTTCGACCCCATCACAGCA
>Ga0268250_10000703_pt1 | contig 15234 bp, 15 predicted proteins | sample AgamicAsSfe_FD_200448 | JGI IMG/M metagenome (GOLD analysis project Ga0268250, IMG submission 200448) | Agave microbial communities from Guanajuato, Mexico - As.Sf.e (v2) (version 2) | ecosystem: Host-associated > Plants > Phyllosphere > Phylloplane/Leaf | place: Guanajuato, Mexico | collected... | reverse complement strand
GATTCAGATCACAACAACTGGTGCCCTCGCCGCATTCAAATCCCATCACGCACATATCGTTTCCTCCGTTGCCTACGAACCCGCTCGTAACGCCGCCTTCGGATACCTTCGCGGTCACCTCCGGAAGTAGAGTCCAGATTTTCTCGTCAAAAACACGCAAACTCTTGAAGACCATCACGCGATTCGGATACGATGATATTGCGCACTCGGGAGAGATCCGCCGCGATGGACGTGTGCTTGTTGCTGGTGGAGACAGTGGTGCAATCCAGGCATTCGACACGGGATCAAGAGCTATTCTGAAGACATGGAAGGAACACAAGCAGCCCGTCTGGGTCACAAGATGGAACCCGAACGATCTCACCTCCATCATGAGTTGTAGTGACGACAAGACTGTCAGACTGTGGGACTTGCCCAGCGAGTCTAGTATGACCACTTTCTCAGGACATCAGGATTATGTTCGTAGCGGCGCCTTTATGCCTGGTCAGAGCAGTAACCTGCTTGTCTCTGGTAGTTACGATCAGACTGTTCGTCTCTGGGATTCGAGAGCACCCAAGCGTGCCGTCATGACCTTCAAGCACGCTGCCGCCATTGAGAGTGTTCTGCCCATGCCTTCCGGAACTCAAGTGCTTGCAGCTGCCGATAACCAAATCAGTGTTCTGGACCTGGTCGCTGGAAAGCCTTTGCACCTGATTAAGAACCACCAAAAGACCGTCACTTCGCTCTGCTTGGCCAACAATGGAACAAGACTTGTCAGTGGTGGTCTGGACGGACACGTCAAGGTCTTTGAGACATCAGCATGGAATGTTGTGGCTGGCTTCAAGTACCCCAGCCCTGTGCTTTCGCTGAGCGTTGTCGGAGCTGGCGCTACAAGAGAAGACAGGCACCTTGCAGTCGGTATGCAGTCCGGTCTGCTTTCGGTCCGTACTCGTCTGTCAGGAGAACAGAAGGCAGCAGCAAGAGAAAAGGAGAAGGAGATGCAAGCTCTGGTCGCCGGTACCATCGAGGAGTACGACAGAAAGAAGGCCAAGAAGCTGCGACAGGGTGACAAGAAGGCTCTGCGTGGTCGCGACTTTACCGGAGAGGGTGCCGATATTGTCATCGACGGAAACGCTCGTGGAAACATCAGAAACCAGTCCAAGTGGGAGTCTGCTCTGCGAAATGGCAAATATGCTCTGGCCGTCGATATGGTTCTTGGAGCTACCGTAAGTCTTGCCATCACGAACACTGCAAGGGTAGGGACTAACTCGATGCAGAAATTCTACAACCCCAACATGCTCACTCTCCTTACCGCTCTCCGCCATAGATCTGCCATGCGCACAGCCTTCAAGGGCCGCGATGAGACATCTCTCCAGCCCATCCTCCGCTGGGTGATCAAGTACATCGGCCACCCTCGTTACATCAAGCTTACCAGTGATGTTGCCATGCTTCTTCTGGACCTGTACTCTGAGCAAACCATGGACTCGCCAGAGATCGATGACCTCTTGAACCAACTTCACCGCAAGGTCAGACACTGTTCAGAGTTGGCGCAAGCAGCATACTCGACTCAGGGCATGCTTGAATTGCTTGTGTCCGGCGCATGAAGAACCACTGAGGTCTGAACTCGAGATTGACAGAACGAGCGGGAAGCGATCTCTCGCTGTGCCTTCGCAAGTCAACACACGCCTCGACACGCTCCAAAAGGAAGGGCACGTCAAGGTTTTGGACGTGGCTACATGCCCGGGGCGCAGCTATCACGGAAAATGTACTCTGGTCACTGTCTAATTGGCGCTTGTAGGAGAAGAGCAAAAGTATGGCGTCCGGCGTGGCATGGTAAATAGCATAGGAAGGAGCTTTGGAGTTTCGATGCATAAAATAATGATACCCGAATTATTCACAGCCACTTGTGCATATTTATGACGCTGCATGATGCCCCGCGTGCCAGCTTTCGAGCATGTTCCAGCCACTCTTGCCCAAGAAACAATCATCTCCCACATTTACCACGTGTTTGAACGACTCACCAACTTCTTCAGGAATCGTCTCTGTCAGATCCTCAATCGCGTAGATCACTAGGACATATACCCACCAACATGGCCGCCCTTATCAACACAGACGACGAGATGGCCCCCTCGTTGCAGAACATCCTCGATCAAAAGTCGCTCCGCTGGATCTTCGTCGGCGGTAAGGGTGGTGTCGGAAAGACCACCACCTCTTGTTCCCTGGCCATTCAACTCGCAAAGCACCGCAAGAATGTCCTCCTCATCTCGACCGATCCTGCCCACAACTTGTCCGATGCCTTCAACCAGAAGTTCGGAAAGGACGCCCGTCTGGTCAATGGCTTCGACAACCTGAGCGCCATGGAGATTGATCCTAACGGCTCTATCACTGATATGCTCAATGCTGGTGGCGAGGAGACCCAAGAGGCCATGTCTGGTCTCGGTGGCATGGGCAACATGATGCAGGACCTTGCTTTCAGCGTGAGTGACTGCGTCTGCTGATGAATAGACACATCGCTGACCGCATTCAACCAAATAGATTCCCGGTGTCGATGAAGCCATGTCTTTCGCCGAAGTCCTCAAGCAAGTCAAGTCGCTCAGCTACGAGTGCATCATTTTCGATACCGCACCCACCGGCCATACCCTCCGCTTCCTTCAATTCCCCACCGTCATGGAGAAGGCTCTCGGAAAGATCTCCCAACTCTCCGGTCAATTCGGTCCCATGCTCAACGGCATTCTCGGTGCCCGCGGCGGCCTCCCCCAAGGCCAAAGCCTGGACGATATCATCAAGAAGATGGAGGATCTGCGCGCTACCATCAGCGAGGTCAACACTCAGTTCAAGAATGCAGACCTGACTACCTTTGTCTGTGTATGCATTCCCGAGTTCTTGTCGCTGTACGAGACGGAGAGAATGATCCAGGAGTTGAACAGCTATGAGATTGACACACACGCTATTGTTGTCAACCAGCTGTTGTTCCCCAAGGAAGACAACCCTTGCGAACAGTGCAATGCCAGAAGAAAGATGCAGAAGAAGTACCTTGAGCAAATTGAGGACCTGTACGATGAGTTCAATGTCGTCAAGATGCCTCTCCTCGTCGAAGAGGTTAGAGGAAAGGAGAAGCTCGAGAAGTAAGTTTTTACCTTCTGCTATGAAAATGCCAGCAATGACATACTGACACATTTATAGGTTCAGCGAGATGCTTGTGACACCTTTCCAGCCCCCTCAATAGATGTTTGGTTTGGCTCTTATTCGTACTTATTTGGAAGACATGATACCAATGAATTGACTGAGCGCTTGTTTCCCTCACTCCTACCTTTCCAATCCATTTCGCATGATTTTGACATGTGATTAGCTTGGACGACATCGATGTTTTGGAGCAGGAACGAGTTAAAGAAGCGACTTGCGGAGGGAGCTATGGGCATAGGTACGTAAACAGAATCACGGAAGGAATCAAGCACGAGCTTGCTGACCGTCTCTCTGGATACGCAAGCTTCTCGACTTTCCCTCACGCATTCTCACAGCACCATCGCTTCGCACTCATCCATTGGAAGCATTTCCCATTCCAATCAAATCGCCATCTACCTGTACTTGCCCACCACAGTCGAAGCACAATCACCCTTCGCCATTCTTTTGCGTCCCTCTCTTCACCCTACCGCAGCCATGTCTCAATACGTCCGTCCTCTTGCTCTCCTGGTCTCGATGCAAGCTCGTTGACAGGAACTCACTCAAGCTCCATCACTTCTGCGCGCTTGAAGCCATTGCATTCGTCCAGTGTAGTCCAGTGAAATACGAGCTTCATGATGTCCTTGTCGGTTGGCTCAGATTCCATGCTGTTGATGATGGCTTCGAGAAGTTCGTCGACGAAGATCTCACCCTGAGCTCCGGGAGTGGCTGGTCTGGGGACCTCTGAATCTGAGATTGAGACCGGAGCTGGAATTTGCGCCGGAGCTGGAGCGAGTTTATCGCTCTGGAAGGGCACAGGTGCAGAAAGAGCCAAGAACAATCTCACGACAAGGTTGTCAAACGCTCTGTGCATGACTTCGACATCTGCTTTTGCGACTGGTCTAGAGCCAGGTAGATGGCCAAAGCACTCCTCGATATCGTTGTTCATGCTCAGAAATCTTCTTGTCTCCTCAATGGCCATGTGGATGTCGGTCTTGGTGATCGAACGCTGCGGAGACGATACAATCAGACCAAGATCTTGGGGTGGCATTGGTGCATCCAAGGCATGGAGCAGTCTGGTAATCAGCTCGTCGTATGCTTTGTGTAAGCGCTGGATGCTCTCAGCGCCCACCACCCATTCCCATTGATGCATGGTAACATAGAGATCTTCGGTCAGTCTCAGGAAGTTGGCTGCGGCATATCCACAAAGCTGCAAGCTGTGTCTGGTAATGCCATGGGCGTGGCCTGTCTCTGTGGTATCACTGCCCAAATCGCTCCAGTCTTCTGCTGGGGTCATGACGCCCATGGTAGATTGGGTTGTTGACCAGTCGTCCATCATTGGAAGATCCTCCGAGTCCATTGTCTGAGGTCTTGCCTTGATCACCTGGAATTCCACAAGCTCCTCTGAGCGCTCCTTCGCTAGAAGAAGAATCCCCAGAATCAGACGAAGAGATTCTGCATAGTCTCCAGACCATCTGTGCACCTCTTGTGCCGCTCGTTGAGCGGCTCCCATGCGAATTCCAAGTTCCTTGTAACCCAAGGACTCAAGGACTTCGGGTTGGAAGCTCCAAACCTTCGGATCGTCTGGCATGACAATAGACGACGGGGATTCATGCTCGGCAGGTTTTCTTGTGAGGGTTTCGATGAGATTCAGAATCTTGAAGAGCAAAGCTTGGTGGATAATGAGCAGTTCCAGAGTTTTGGACAGCTTTCTGAGACTTCGACAAGAGCCAGCCGTAGCCAAAACGTCCCACTCTCCGTGAATTCCGAGGATCACTGATAGCTCGGCAGCAACTCTCTGGCAGCACTCTTGGGACGTCTTGATGAAGAGCGAGACGTTCTTACCCCAGACCGGCTTGCGATCCTTGAGATAGCATCCTACAGTTGTGTATGATTGGCTCATCGAAGAGAAGTGTTTGACAAGAGGATCCAGAGGGCTACTGAGACATCCAGCTGTGGTCGATTTAATTGTCGATAGCTTCGTCGAGATCTTTGCACAAGCAGTGACAGACCCAGCAACGCTGTCCACGAGCTCGAGATCACGGTCCTCTTGATCGGTGCGTCGCAAGTTTCCAGACATCTTGTCGTTGGCAACCAGCCTTTGGGAACTGTCGAATAAAGACGAAGGAAAAGGAGTGCTGGAGGGACGGCTATTTGTATCAGCAACTCAAGTTTGCCAACTCGTATCACGCCAGCACTTTCTAGCTCTTGACACTTCTGGAAGCTACGAACATGGTTTCGTTCACCATATCATTCATGCAACAAAGAGTTGGTCTCACGGAACACTCAATGATGGTTTCTCTGCTCCCCACATGCTAAAGTCTGTAACGCACGCAGTTGTCGAACTGCACAGCGGCTTTGGGGATGAGGAGGGATCCATCGAGAGTTGTGAAATCCATGGCTCTTTGTGGACTTCACCTACCTTCTAGAGATAACTGTGCATTCCTATAGTTATTCTCATGCTCCGAGGACCGTGAGAGTTACAAACTTTAGCACACAGGGAGGCTGAGCCGAGTTTCAATTCAGATTCTCTCTTCTGAGCGAGACACTCTGCAACTTTGAGTCAAGTGGGAGAGTGTCCTCCCCGAATTCCAGAGCGGATTGGTCAACGCGTGTCTCTCAAGCTCTTCAAACACCACGACCTTTGTCCAATGCAACACCAGTTTTGCAAGATCCTTCTGTGTGAAATCGCCGTTGGTAGCCTTCAGCAATTCCTCCAAAGCTCTGTCTTCAGTGCACCTCATGGCCAGTTCGTCATCTCCATCGCTTTCGTGTTCTGATGGGGATATTAGGCCGTAGATGTTCGGATTGGGACGAGTGCATCAACTTGACGGAAGAGAAGCAAAGAGAAAGTCCCTCGATAAGGTGCGATTGATGCCCTATTTGAAGCAGCAGCCACTGTGCTGGGTTAGAGCCCTTCCGTCTTGATCACCTCACGCCTACCAACAAACTCGAGATGACGGAAGCTTTTACCTTCCTCTCCACATCTTCAGTACCGCTGGCAGGTACGATGCACGTACCTGATAAGTGGCTTCGACTGCGCGTTGTCAACCATCAACATTGCATTACCATTATCAATCAAATCATCTGTCGCTCGTTGCCGTCCACCCATTGCCGCGCTACCACCGCACATCATCTGACAATCTCGCGAGGCATCGACTGAGTTACCACACCGCATCGACCCCATCACCTGCTGTATCTCCATCTAAGATCTAGCCTTGAACCTTCGTTGATCGGGCCACTGGAAGCATGAAGTTTGTCTCAAGCAGGTCTGAGCTGAACCTGGATGGGCCTACTTCCTATCTATACAGATCGCTCGCCACTCGAAGCATACACGTGTGCCACGTTGCATGAACTCAGCTTATAGGATGCATTCTGAGCATGACTCCGCCTACCAAACACCATATAATAAAATAGCTCTCAGTGGCTGCGGCACCAATTCTCGAAGGCATTTCGCATTCTTTGATTTCTGAGTTACAAACATCTAGCATACGAGTACATCGGACCATTTCTCAAAGCATTTCCATCATATATCCAAATCCAACTAAATCACCCTCTTCAGTACACCAGCCTACGCCAGATCTTCCGGGAAACACTCAGTGAGCAGGGATAGGGTCTGGCCTTCGGAGACCTGCGAAATTCTCCACGTTGGTCCAATGGAAGGCCAACTTCGCAAGGTCCCCTTTTCTGGCTACCAACGCTTCCACCGACCAGTTCTCTTCTCGCTTGACACCATCTTCAAAACCATCCAACATGATCTCCAAAACACTATCTCCAGTTGTTTTCGCCTGTTGATCCTCGGTCAGTTCAGCGTTTTGACACCCGTGTGTCGGTTCGGATGGTGACGATAGACTTGAAGAACTGCTACTAGAGCTATCGCTCTCAGCATCACTCCAGTCGTCTTTTGGAGATGCGCTGCCCGCTGATGATCCCCCGGACGACCAGTTGTCTGCATCGGGCATCTCCTCTTCAGCCGTATTGACAACAACTGCCTCGTCCATTGCATTTATCGAGACGATCTTCAGCAGTTTTTCCTTGATCGCTTGTCTTACATAGACGGTCGAAGCCAGGTCTCGACAAGCTTTCAAGAATTGTTCATTTTCACTGTGAGGAACGTCAGCAGTTGCTTGTTTCAAAGATCGTGGTCACTTACAAACTTATATTCTCCGGATGGCGACTACAGTGATTTTGGCCGAGCTCCTCACTGGACGACAAGATACGCATGATAAGCACCAAGAGGTTGAGGATGAGTTGCTGTCTCTGCAACCGAATCTGATATTTTTGCAAGTCGTAGAATACGCGATCCGGAACAATGACAGTCCAAGCTTTGCATTGATTGGCGATCTCTCGAACGCTTGTTGCTATCTCTTGAACAACTTCTTGTACGGTCTTGGCTGTGCGTGTCGCGTTCTCCGTCCACAGTCTTTGAACATGTGAATCGGACCAGATGCGCCCGATGTCCTGAAAGGCAAATCCCATGCCGTAGAACTCGGCGATCAAGGGGATAAAGGCGAAATACATGCAACCAGTTGCATTGATAAAATAGTGCGAGTATCTGATCCGGTTTCCGATTGCGAAACATGAAGAGCCGGAACCGAACAGGCTTGCCTTCAGGTGTGACGCTGGGATGTCAACTGAGTTGTGTCTTTGTTTGATAGATGGGATACTGCAGAGAGACTTTTGGTCTTCAGGCTGTGAACAGTTGTGCGGCATATTTTCGATGTCAGAAGAGTCTGTGTCGATGTTTCAGAGAAATTTGGATTTCAGGGAAAGAATGGGTTTGATGTAACTCTTATACTGTTGTCAAGTCCTGGAAAACACAGCCCACCGGTGCCTGGTAGCTTCAGAGAGCACCATTTGGAAGACGGGGAGAGGGTTTGAGATTCGAGCATGACTCACATTTCATTTCAACAGAGCAAGTTTTCCACGCGATTTCTTCTGAGCTTCTACTGGTATTGGTCTGGGGAAACGCAACCTGTGGATCATCTCACCTGGTCAACAGCGACCTACCATATCTACACAGTGATGTAGCGTAGGTTGACAGACTGCGATTGATATGAATGTTGCAGGACGTGTTGAACTTTCGTAAGCACTTCCTGTTTTGGCTTTGGTCACTTCTGTGGTAGACTCCGCTCAGCGTGCTCATAGTAACCCACCCTGGGAACGTCGACCAACGATATCACTGACAACTGCCTCCAATGGTCAGGAATTCGAGGCCACCTTGATGCTTTCTATACCAACCTTGAGAGTCTATCATCCGATGTCACGCAAAAATGAGCAAATATCAAAGTTCTCGAAAGAGTTCACAATATTATCAATATGCTCGATTCAACACATACTGGAGCGATATCTCTGAGGCGAACGGATTCTGGATTCAAAAGATCTGGACATTCGAACTACATAAAAGGAACCGAACAACACGCAAGACTTATTGTCAAACACTTCAACTTGTCCAATGGCGAATCAACCTTGCAACGTCTTCGTCTGTTACTTCTGAACCGATCTCGTTGAAGATCGCCTCCAAGCTCCTGTCTTCATGACAATTGCTCATGCTCTGCAACTGTGCGGCCTGGCCAGTTGCAGATGAAGTCAGAGGAGAATCAAGGACTGGTACAACATGCTCGAGCGACGACTCTTGTTGCGGTATGTGCAAGAGCTTTCCCAGATCGTTAACGAGGTGCAAGTATCTGTTGTGTAAGAGCTCGGTCGCTTCTGTACAGTCTTCTCCTAGGATTCCCATGAATCTGTCTCGGTTGCGTTGACCTTCCTGAGCGCTCCCAGATACCTTGTGAACTCCTCAGTGTGTTTGGCGGCGTTGATCAGATTCAAATACTCGATGGGGGCACATTCTTCGCCAATCTTCTCGGTAGTGTCGCTGCCGGCGTCGCTCCAGCCTTGCATAGGCGACATCATACCGGTAGAGGATTGAGTAGAAGACCATTCGCTTGTGTCCGTGATATGGCAGTCTTCTTCTTGACTGACCGCCAGCTTTTCTTTCCAGGCGTTCAGTCTCTTGAATAAGCACTGTCGCTTATGTATGATTACCTGGCTCTGACATCTAACACCCGAGTTCCTACCACTTATCAGCAGGGAGAAAAGACCATGTAGGCTGAGAACCTACTTCAGTACTTGAGGTCCCGACAGAAGAGATATCAAGGCCAAGTCCATCCACTGCCTTTCCAATGTTGTAGCACATAGACTGAGGCTATCGTGAACTTCCTGTGGAACCGAAGTCCAGTCCGGTACACCCTTGATCAGATCGTGGACCTGAAGAATCGTCTCCCTGTTCTGTTTCTCGAGGCTGATCAGCGAGTTCAGCCGGCTTGGTGTGTTGTATGTCGTCTTTGAAGTGATATCGGCGACCGTCGCCATGGATCTCTGACGCGTTATGATGGACGACAGGTCAGGAACGAGGTCAGAGTTGATGCGCTCCATGTCATGCTGGAATTTGCTGCAAATCGAGCTCCACGAGAGGTGGCATCGTTTGGCGACGTCTGAGACTGTCGGGGCAGGTATGTCCGGGGAGACTGCTGGATAACATTGGGAGATTCCGCTTATGAGTGTATCCATGGTCTGTTGAGTGCGATCCAGAAATTGGCGAAGATTCTCCAAGAACAAAAAAGCAAGAAGGGCGAGAGACACATATATACCTAGCATTGAAAATTGTTTGTGTTTTTATCAGGCTCTGGGAACTCAGAGTCTCCTGGTCTTCCATCGATGGGATGGTTTGCTAATTCAAAAACTAACTCATTCGACTTGAGTATATTTTTACCCATATCATGCCACCACCACGACACGCGAATGAGTCACAGCACGGGACGAAAGCTCTTGGCTACGATATCAGGCAATATCGTTGACAGGTTGAACTCTTCTTCTTCTTCTACTTTCTCTACCGAAATTCTTCTCGATCATACAGCATGTCGAAGGATATCGTCTGCGTCAGTGCTGAGACCGCAATGCCCATGTCATTGATCTTGTCATCCTACCAGAACGTTTGCAAGAACCTCACCGAAAGGCTGAAGACCAAGCTCACCACCAGAAATCCATACCTGCTCATCTTCATCAACGAAGCAATCTACCAGGTAGAGTTTTGCAACATTAAACGTGGCCTACTAGAGCTCCATACGAAGAACTTGAGTAAAATTGTCACTCGAGCACTTCGAGCAAACTCGAATCAGATGCTGGACACCGTACGACACCTAGAGTCTCTTTTTCAGCCTCTCGAGCATGACTGGGTAACGATACCACGGGATATCGAAACCCAATGCAGATTTGCTTGTGATATGCTGTTTTTGATCGGGGCGGATATGTATCTGCTCGGGGAGGTTGCTATGCTCTCGAGTACACCAAGGTAAGCGCCACGCAATTTACTCCCAGTCCAGCCTTCTAATGTTCACGCAGCGTCAAATCTCAGGCTGTACATCTGGGAAAAATCCGGGACCACGTAGTCAAGATGAGAGCGACGAAGGACCGAACCTATGTTCTAGAAGAAGATTCCATAAAGCCACCGTCACCTAAGTCCAGTACGAGAAAGGCCCTTCCAGAAATGTCGACCACAGGTACCCTCACATCTTCGAGATCGGATGACTGGAACAACATTTGCAGCCAGCAACAGTCTTCTGCACCAGAGTCAGATGGAAAGGAGAAGAAAACCACAAAGACGAAGCCACTGAAGTCTCTCAAACACGTCTCAATCCCCATCATCGACGCAATGGGTGCAGAAACCACAGATCGAGATATTGCAACACTTGTCTTCAAATGGACGACTCTCGACAAGTTCCATGGCTTCAACCGAGTGAGGTGAGCACAACCCTCTCCTTCGGACTCAGTTTGTCACTGATATACATACAGCAAACACCAAGAGCCTGACAATTCCGAGAGTCCGCAGATATATGTCGAGGAAAAGAGCGATAACAAGGACAAGATCAAGAGTAGACGAGGGAGGCTATGGGCTCTTGCGTATCTATCTTTCGTGTGACAGTTCTTCTTTGGGAGAGTAATCGTACAATCAGGGGCATGAGCTTGAGTCTGAGAGAGTTTAGTCTTCTTCCTCTCGTTACAACGTAGCATTTTCAAGATGATATTAGATTATATATCCACCCATCTTCCACCATTTTTTGCGTGAGTTTAATCCTCAGCCCACCCACGTTTGTCTCGCACTCATCACATTGATAGCAATGAGCCAAACGTACAATATATCAGTGTCGTCCCAACACCATACAATCTCTTCTTCTACGATTGTTCTTCCTGCTATCAACAAAGAACGAACAGAGCAACTGTAATACCACAACAGAAGGCGCCTCACCCCAATATAACGACGATGCAACCCTCAACCACACTCTTCTCTCTGCTCAGCAGCTCTGTTCTCATCGCCGCATGCCCCGTCAAACCCTCCGGCAAAACACGTCAAGAGCCTGTCATGACGAGAAGTCGCCACCACACCGTCAGAAACTCCAAAATCCATAATTTGCCTTCCTCCTCCGTGTTCTTTGTCACTGGCACTCGGGAAGCCACACCCACGCTCTCACCACCGTGATAGCGGGAAAACAGCACACTTGTACTAATCTTACTAGATTGGGGATGCCTAATGAGAGAAGCAGTGACGGGATGTCAGAAAGAAGATCATTGGGGGCCAAGATATACGACTTCCTTGATGCCGGTACAACTGGAATGTTCCCTGTGAGAGTCTTTGGGGCAGGCGATTGAAGATCAGTCAGGTCGGACTGTTTGTTTGTTGATCTTGGACGGTGGAAGAGAGTGGACAAAGAGCCAGTTGACCTTTAGTGATACAGCCAGCTAGCAAAAGGGAAGCAGAGTGAGAAAGACAGCGGAGCCAGCTGGCGCAGTTGAACATGAAAAATTCCCCATGACCAAGATGCTACAAAATGTCATCAAGAAAGAGAAGTGCTATCAAAACAAAGTGCCATCACCATCAATCAAAATAGGGCTACTCTTCGTCTCCGTTCTTTTCTCTGCCGCCAACTCCCTCCCAGCTTTCCAACTACCTGCCTCGAGCATCTGCGCCATACTAAACTCTACTTCCTGCTCTGCCATCTGTCTCTCGATAATGTTGTATACTTCATCCAGCAAAGCAACAGTCAAAGCTCTCCACTCCACAATCTCATCACTGCAATCCTTGAACATAGGTAGCTTCTGTCCCGAAGCCTTTTGGCCACGCTCTAAAGCTTCAGGTTTCAGGGAAAGAACACCGAGATCGATGAAGAGGCCTCCATTGCGGTATTCGGGTAATCCGGTGCCGAGGTGTGCGTTTTTCCAGGAGTAGCTTAGGATGATTACGAACGGCACCATGAGGGAGTAAGCGAGCCATTGGGTAAGCTTGTGGAAAGGTTGGATGTTTTTCTTGATATCCTGACTGCCATTCTGCTTCTCCAGGACTCTCAAGGGCCAGGCGTCTCCGATGGGTGTGCCTTCGATTTGTGTGCGGTCTTTGGGCCAGATAGGGATGAGCAGTTTCTGTAATGTTGACCAGAATACGCGGTAGTCGAGTTCCTTTGAGTTGGGGTCTGCGGTCGTGATCACATAGTCGATGAGATTGCCGGGTCGTCCTTCGGGGCCAAAGATATCTGAGTGTTGGAGTAAAGAATCACCCAGACGAGAGAGTAGTTTTGCGCGAGGTCCCACGCCGATCATAGGGTTCTCGGCAGTGATCTGGAAGCCCTTTGTGAGTGTCTCTTCGGTGATACGCTGAAGTCCTTTGGCTGTAACGCATCGTCAGCTTTTCTGATCCTCTTGACTCTAGGTAATCAAGAAGACTCACCATCGACTACATGCCCCACCGCCTCGGTCGTCGAAAACTCGCCTGCCAAAAACATATACAAACTCGCCACTGCAATACCCTCACTCCTTGTATAAGTCTCTCCAGAGTTCGGTTCCTTGTACTGCCACTTATCGCCAGCACCGGCATCCAAAAGCACAGAAACAACGAAAAGATCAATCAATCTGCGAGCTTGTTCTTTTCTGTCGTGGCCTTCGTGCTTCCACTGGCGGTTCAGGTCGTCGATTCTTGGGACGCCGCCGACGTTGAAGTGTTGCCAGCGGCCATGGGGAGGAATGGCTTCAAAGTTGTCGGGACCAAAATCTCGCTGTTGTGGTTGTTAGCAGATGTGGGTGTCACAGTGCAGGTCAAGTCGATGTTCTCGTATGAGGGACAGATATTGGGAACAGTAACAAAGACTATCAGACTGAGGATAGCAATGACTCACGTTGATCACAGAAGTCACATAAGCAGCAGCCTCAGGCAACTTGTCGGCATGATAGATGAAATGAGAAAGCTCATCTTTCTGAGCAGCAGCAAAGACAATCTGAGCTCTTTCACGGACAGCCTCGAGAGACAGCAGGTATTCAATGTCAGGTGTCATGGTTGTGAGACAGGTAGTTCAATGAGGAGGAACGGTCAATGTGGGTAGTTGAAGATGGGAAGTCTATCAAAGCAAGGGTGAACAGGGCTCATTATCCTATTGTAGGCTCCATCCACCACATAACGTGACACGGTGTCGCAATCGGTATAGTGGGATGCTTGGCTGCTGGCGTGCGAGAGATAGTGGTGGCCGATAAGAGCGAGGGGTTGGGAAACGTGAGAGGGGTATTTCCATCGGCCTCCTCCGCACTTGCTCCATTCGGGTGTTTGGTCAACCTTTCCGACATGGCTCTGTCTGCTGTCATTCTGCTTCGAGTTGTGCTGATGTCTTGTCATGCTCGACATTGAGGACCGCTTCACAATCAATCGTGTGTCGTCTAGAAGGATACATACAGATAACTAATTGCATCATTCGCGGTTCAGTTGGAGCATAGGAAGGTAGAGATGAGCCGCAGTTACCCCAATCAGACTAGCACAACGAGTCATTCACAAAACATGTCATGCCGGGCATGAATATCAAAATCACAAGCAAGACCGAACGTCAAAAAAAAGTGGCTGCAAGTCAAAAAACGCCAACAAGACACTTGCACATGGAAAATAGAGAATCTTTGTTGTATCAAAAAAAGAAGAACCTTTTGTCCTGTCATTGCCGTTTTGGTATGTAACACAAGCTCAGAATACATTCGTGAAAAAGAAAGGGTAGTAAAAAAAGAAAAGCCCAACACCCTCAAGTCATATCGTATAAAGCAGAAGAGACGCAAAAACACTTTTGTAGAGTTAAAATGTTTAAGCGTTCTCGGGACGGAGGCTGCGGACGGCCTTGCCGGCGCGCCAGATCTCGAGGTTGCGGATCTCCTCCATCTCGGCCTCGAACTTGGCGCGGTAGTCGGACTGCGAGGCGTACTCGAGGGTGCGGCGGGTCTCCTCACCGGTCTGGACGGAGGTGTAGAGGTCGTCGAAGACGGGCTTGAGGGCGTCCTTGAAGCGGGCGCTCCAGTCGATGGCACCGCGGCGGGCGGTGGTAGAGCAGGCGGCGTACATGTAGTCCATGCCGTGGGCACCGATCAGGGGGTAGAGGGACTGAGTGGCCTCCTCAACGGTCTCGTTGAAGGCCTCAGAGGGAGAGTGGCCGCGCTCACGGAGAACCTCGTATTGTGCGAGGAACATACCGTGGATACCGCCCATCAAGCAACCACGCTCACCGTAAAGGTCAGAGTAGACCTCCTTCTCGAAGGTGGTCTTGTACATGTAACCAGCACCGACGGCGACACCGAGAGCGACAGCCTTCTCCTCGGCCTTGCCGGTGACGTCCTGGAAGACGGCGACGGAGGCGTTGATACCACGGCCCTCCTTGAAGAGAGTGCGGACGGTACGGCCGGAACCCTTGGGGGCACAGAGGATGACATCGATGTCAGAGGGGACCTCAACCTTGGTCTGGTCCTTGAAGACGGGGGAGAAACCGTGCGAGAAGTAGAGAGTCTGGAGAAGTGGTCAGCGATATGCGGAAAAAGCTGTGTGAGTAGAATAGCGTACCTTGCCCTTGGTGAGCTGGGGCTTGATGTGAGGCCAGGTGGATGACTGGGCGGCATCGGAGAGAAGGTTCATGATGATGGTACCCTTGGTGATGGCCTCGTCAATGTCGAAGAGGTTCTTGCCCTCAACCCAGCCATCCTGCTTGGCCTCCTCCCATGAGGCACCACCCTTTCGGACACCGACAATGA
>Ga0268250_10000702_pt1 | contig 15243 bp, 25 predicted proteins | sample AgamicAsSfe_FD_200448 | JGI IMG/M metagenome (GOLD analysis project Ga0268250, IMG submission 200448) | Agave microbial communities from Guanajuato, Mexico - As.Sf.e (v2) (version 2) | ecosystem: Host-associated > Plants > Phyllosphere > Phylloplane/Leaf | place: Guanajuato, Mexico | collected... | reverse complement strand
GAGGAAGGGAATGGGATGGAGATGGAAGGTTGAGGTGGTTGGTGTTTGGATGACCGGCTGAGCGTTTACTTCACTTCCATCCCGGCCTGCCATGCTCTGCCATGTTGTCTATAGTATATTGTGCTATGCCACAGCATACTCCTCCGATGCCTGTCTGCTGCTCACCATACCGAAAACCGACCATCATAGTCCCTTAAAGCCAGCCGGTCGCAGATTGGCAAGCGCCCACGCTTTCCTGCAGCGGCTTCGTATTGCAGTACTCCAGCTTCACCGTAGTCTGCATCGACACGGGAATCGAGTGGTGTGGATCTCTCGACCTGTCACTGGGAGCTTGCTGAGCCAAGTCTGATATCATTCTGCTCATAGTTTGAGCAGATTGCAAGAGCACTCACTCACAAACACGAATCAAGAGCAGTCCCTATTGGCGGGAAACCAGTCCAGAACACTGCTTCGGACGACAATGAGGGAAAAAATGACCAACCTGACCCGTCTGATACTGACTCATGTGACGACAGTGAATTGGGATCAGCTATCAGCTCTGCCTCTTGTCCTTTGGCGACTTCTTAAGACATTATCACTACACCAGATGGTGCAGATTGATCAGCTTCTGCCTCAATGTCGTCCGAAGCAGTGGTTGGGACTGGTTCCCTGGCCACAAGGTCAGCTCTACCCGTGCGCTTGGGCAGCTAGATGCCCTTTGTGGCAGCGATCTTGAGTATCGAGGCTCGTACAGACGTCCACAAGCCACAAGATATACTGCTGAAAATCCCAGAACCCGGGCGAATAGAGCTTAGTCGACATCTCGACCGCATGAGTCGTGCGTCATCAACAGCTACTGAAAGTCTGAATCCGACAATGGAAGTCGCTGCATCGGTTACCTCTCCAGCCACTTCGCCTTCGTCTCCATATCAATGATAGCAGACTCTCCTCTTGCTTTCCGCTTCGCCTTCAGCTTCCGTTCCTGCTCGATGAACGCCCTGATGCCAATCGGGATGCCCTCGAATAAATCCGGCTGACTTGTCGGTGCGTCTTGACCCTTCTTCTGCCGCACCTCATCTAATGACCAAAGCGCCTCACTACCGCCACCATCATCGTCCATGCTACTTGCCGCCGCTCCCTTACTCGACATCTCCAGCTTCTCCTGCCGCCGTTTCGCCTCCGCACTGGCAGCCGCCCAGTCTTCAATCTCGTCACGAAACCGATCCCAGACGCAATTTACACATCCACTCATACAGCAGTTGTCTGGTTCCGAGGGTTTGGGAGGCACTCGCACGCCAGCGATCATTGTGCTTGCAGCTTCAATCTCGCGTTGTCGGTTTGCGGCACCGGAGAGACGAGAACCGAAGACGAGGGCGGCTTTTTCGAGGGTTTCTTCTCGGGTGGTTTTGGGGACGGCGGTGGATGCTGGTGGAGGAGGAGGGGTCGAGCCGGTTGCTGCGGGGAGATTGGGAGGGGGGTCTTTTATGAGTTCTTAGGGGAGTTAGTAAGTGTATGAATAAATGAACATATATGCTATCCGTACTATCTATTCGCTTTGACATTTCTCGGGACTTGCGCCATTGATGAGACGAGTATGAGGCTGGGCGAGTCCATATTCGAGGACTGGCCTGGAGACATGGCCGATACGGCCTCATTGTGGTGAGCGTAAGGCATCGCTCAATGAGTCCTCTGCTCTGTATACCTAGTGTTGGCTCACGCATGGTATAGCCTTATTAACGTGAAGATGTCAAGAAAGATGCTCGAGCTTGATAGTGGCTGCGGGATGACGGACGCCAAGAGCACATGGCAAACAAAACCCCCGCCCTGTCGTGCCTGTCGTCCCATCTTTCGTCCCATCTCCCTATCTTCGTAAACACCACAACATAGAACTACTATACAACTCACTCACATCGTATCGAACACACAAATCAGAATGTCCGCTACAGTCCTCGTCCAGAACATCGGTGCCTCCACCAGCGAAAAGGAGGTCCGCGACTTCTTTAGCTTCTGGTAATCTTCTGTCAATTCTACACTCTACCACGGTCGCTAATTACACTTTGTCTCACAGTGGCAAGATCGCCTCTGTCTCCTTGAAGCCCTCCAGCGACGCGCAATCCGCCGATGTCACATTCGAGAAGACCAGTGCTGCAAAGACGGCTCTCCTCCTTGACAACACCCAGCTCAACAACTCTCTTGTGCACGTGAGCGCAGGCTCAGGCGTCTCAGAAGGTACACCAGCCACTTCAAATACCACCTCATCCAGCAATGAGGTGACCCAGGAAGACAAGCCTCGTGCTCGCATTCTCGCCGAATACCTTGCGCATGGCTACACCATCTCAGACAAGGCGATCAAGAGTGCTATCGACCTCGACAGCCAGCATGGCTACTCTTCGCGCTTCACACAGGCACTGCAGATGTTCGATGAGCGCACTCACGCCTCAGAGACCGCCGCCAAGGTCGACCAGAAGTACAACGTTTCAGGCACCGCAGCTGGCGCAATCTCTGGTCTTGGCTCGTACTTCGAGGCCGCTATGGGCACCCCGACCGGACAGCGTGTCAGGCAATTCTACCAGATCGGCAACAAGCAGGTCATGGATGTGCACACCGAGGCAAGGAGACTTGCTGACCTGAAGGGTGGCAACAAGCACACTCCGGAGAAGGTTGCAGGCACTGAGAAGACAAAATGCTCATGCGGCTCAAACGAGGGCGTCTGTGGTTGTGCTCCTGGCGAGTGCGCCTGCTCTAGCTGTGGCAAGAACAAGGAGTCTAGCGTGCCAAGTGCTGAGGAGGCAAAGATGGAGACTGTTGCTGGTGGCTCGAGGACGAAGTGCAACTGCGGCGGAGCGGACGGAAAGTGTCCTTGTGCTCCTGGCGAGTGTGCTTGCTCGTCTTGCGGCAAGAACGTGAGTCTTCTTTGATCGATCGAAACTGTATTCAGTCATGCTAACTTGTTGTAGCCCGAGGCTTGAGTGGATATCAGAGTAATTCGACCTGGGAGGAATCGGCTTGGACCAGTGATGTGATGGGCGTTCGGCCTGGTTCTCCATAGTCGTTCTCAATATATAATTAATGACGCTTCATGCATATATGGTCTTCCATATCTTATAGTGAAAAGTGTTCAATTCTTGGCGAGTCATAGGTCTTTCGAAAGTGGCTCGGCAAACTTGCCTTTACTGTGGAACACCACCGACCTTGAAATTCACCTTTGCAGGAACTTCATCTATTTGCGACAACGACATTTCGACATCCCAACGACCTAACGAACCGCCGTCAAGATGAAGCACAACCAGAAAATCTTAAAGAACCACTTCCGCAAGGACTGTTAGTCAACTCTTGCTTAAAAATCACCATCACCTGGCTTGCGCAATGGTGGTTATAAAGAATGACAAGTGCTAATACACCATACAGGGCAGCGCCGTGTCCGTGTGCACTTCGACCAGGTAATTCCCCTCTCATCCTGCTTCTGAGCTTTGAGAGTAGCGGCGCCTGTGGGACAGCTATGGGCAAGAGCATTATGCTCGTTGTGAAGGCATTTTAGTTTCTCTGGCCTTCCGAACGCCTTTGAAATGCAAGATCCTTCGGCATTGGCTGCAGGCAGCCTGACCCATTGTCCATATCGATCATTAGCGCCGCAACTCTTGACAGCTTGAAGCACAAATAAGAAGGAAACCAAGAATCTAATCGCATTCCCGATCAACAGCCCGGTCAGAAGGTAGCCCGTCGTACTGCTCGTGCAGAGAAGGCCGCTAAGCTTGCACCCCGTCCCGTCGACAAGCTCAGACCTGTTGTGCGATGCCCCACCATCAAGTACAACCGCCGTGTCCGTGCTGGTCGTGGTTTCTCTCTTGAGGAGCTCAAGGTCAGTCACAGGTTGCGCTCTGTTACTATAACAGAAACCCCGTACTCATATAATTTACACCAGGCTGCTGGTGTCCCCCGCAAGCTTGCCGCTACCATCGGTATCTCCGTCGACCCTCGCCGTCAGAACCTCTCCGAGGAGTCTCTCTCTGCAAACGTCGCCCGCCTAAAGGAGTACATGTCACGCCTCATTCTCTTCCCTCGCCGCAACGGCAAGACCAAGTCTGGTGATGCCAGCGTTGAGGACGTCAAAACTGCCAAGGATGGCAAGAGTGCGATCAAGAGCAGCAAGCAGGCTTTCCCGATCGAGAACAAGAAGGTCATCGAGGAGATGAAGATCAGCGAGGTTGAGGCCACCGAGGATGCATACAAGACCCTGCGCAAGGCAAGAAGCGAGGCCAGACTTGTGGGCAAGCGGGAGAAGCGCGCCAGGGACAAGGCTGAGGCTGAGGAGAAGAAGTAGAGGATGCAAAAGGCATGATCGTGTGCTGTCGCCGCCGATGAAATACCCAATCATGACGAGAGAAGCAGGTTGGTGGGATAGGCATTGCACAGAGTGTGTAGTTCCATTCTGTGCTATAGTACCAATTCACCGGCATTGTCTTCAGTTGACAAACCACGAATACTTCATCTTCGCCATTCCCCATCTGTTATGTTTCCTCACCATTGGATAGTGTATTACCGGTATAAAGTATAGTGACCACTGCTGTGTCCGTTCTTGGACAACATGTTTTTCATCAATTAAATATTTATTCAGTCCGAATTTCGAATATCGAAGCAGGGTAAGCACAATCCACGACGCGTTCTCCATTGGGTTTCTCCTGAGTGCTTGAGTCCTCAATGCACCACGTACAAACACATAAACACAAGTCAAGACTACAATACAGTATCGACAACCCTGATCCACGACATTAGACTTTTTCTGCTCAAATCGCACGAATATCTGAAGCATCCAGACACGTAACAAGAAGGTGCCACCGCAATCGTAAAGAAGAAGAACGTGCATACATACCTACAACCAAATCCATCCTCACAACTACCATGACGCGAGCACAACAAACACTGTCCGTTGGACTACTAGTCGCTGCGGTACGTGTTCCAAGCACGGCCAAGAAGCAATACGAGGTTGCAGGATCTCCATGAATGAGACTGAACTTTGAAGTGGAAGATGAAAGCAGTAGACATCTAGGCTAACATACTTCTACAGCTATACCTGGCTTGCCTGTATGGCGCGATACCCGTCTTCCCCGAGCTTGTGCAGAGGGAGATCCTGCCGGTGGTGAGTCGAGTCTAGTCCATCCACTTCTATCTGCCCAGAACATACAGAGACACACTCGACACACCCTTTCTCATTGGAGCACTTCATGCTGCGCTGATTGGCTATGCTAACCTATCCATTCAATACTCAGCTACCTCTCTGGGCCCTAGTAACACTAGGCGCATACCTCCTGGCCTCAATGGGCTGGTCACTGATGACATTCAACGATGTGCCGAAGGCGTACGAGAGCTTGTTGAAGGAGATTGACACTGCAAGAGCGGATTTGAGGAGTAAAGGGGTGGATGTCGATTGAGGGCCCTTGTGAGGATATGGAGGCAGCGGGGTCGGGGAGGAATCAGACCTCGCGAGGAAGCACACAGAGGCAGCATGCGGAATTGAGCTGGAAAGCTGTGGTGGTCAAGTGGATCCGGCTGGGACCAAGCAGATATGGCTATTGTGTTGCATTTGAGGATCCCGAAGCGGTTTTGAATGGATCGTGAGCGGACGAGGCTTCTGCGCAAAGGAACGAGGGTCATGTCAGCAAGACGGGGATGAACCCGGAGAAGCTTCACGCAGCCATGACGCAGGCCCGGCGTGAACTTTAAATGCTACATAGCAATTACGTGTAGCTGCAATACTGAAATACAGCAGTATGGGGTTATGGGGCTCAAACGTTTCGATAGGGACGACCCTGAATCCTCTTCAAACCTAAGTTGAAAGGCGACCTCCACAATCTCCAAACCAGTCTCGAAAGTGCAATGCCGTCTTGTCGTTCAAAGCAGCGTCTGAAATCTGCAGAACACAAAGCATATTGATGCTGTTCTATCATTAACCCGATCATGTACTCTGTACTTCATGCTGCGCTTGAGATAAGACGGCTCGCGCCGCGCCAAGCAGCAATGCGGTGTACCTTGGCTTAACTACTGAACGTCCGATTCCGAAGGCTTCGGAATACGACTTATGTAAGCAGCGCTTATTCCTCATTGTCTTCCCATTGTTGTCTGTGTTGTTTGTTTTCTCGTAATTCACTTGCCACATACAGAGTGGAACTGGGGCGTAATATTACGATCGTGACTTTCAATTCACGCTGAGAAGGGAAGGTTGGCGTCAGAAGTGCTCCGAGCTGCCACTCCATCACCCAACTCCACCACCACTACTCCGACTTGCCCACCATACCACACAATGCCGACGACGCTCGGCGACAAGCTCCGCAAGAACGGCAAAAAGCCGTCCTGTGAACCGTGCAGAGTGCGAAAACAAAGTTGTGATCATGAACAACCATGCCATCGTTGTCAACGACATAGCCGTGCTTGCTTCTACGCAGCCGCTCCGATGACAAAGGCAAAAGTACCCGGAACCGGAGCAAGCGCATTGCCTAGTCCGAGCTCAGAGGGAACCCCGACACCTTCGAGCACGTTCTCAGTGCCGGCTATTCCAGCATCACTACCAAAGCCTGCACCGACGAAAAGGATTATCAAACGGACCAACCCTCTGACTTTGCGTTCTGGAGGCCATATCGGCTACGCGCGTCTGCCGACCTCATTGGCGTCTATCGGGCACACGGGCAAGACAGCTTTCTCCGCCATCCTTCAAGAAGCAGAAGAAGTACCAGGCGAGCTCTGGGGCGACGAAAGCTCGACGGATGTCCAGCCGCAGGAGCCCTGGGACGATCGTGGGCTGGAGTTCTGCAAGGAGATCCTTGCCTGGCTGCCTAAACGTGAAGTTGGTGAGCGTGTCTTGCAGGGCTGGGCGGATCAAGCACTGAGTCATCCGGCCATGTTCCAGATGGTGCACCGATCATTGTGGGACACATTCGGTCAGCTCATAGAAGATGGTACACCCCGAAAGCTTAAGCAAGTGGCCGATGTCCTCGTCAAGAACACAAAGAAACCAATGCCTTGCTTACCGCGTACCAATGAGGAGTGGCTGAATGGTTTTCTGGGGAAGAAGCTGCGTTGGGAGATTGTCGGTCACGTCTTCATCCAATTGGGTATGGCTTTCGCATGTCAGATTTGACCACATTGCTGACACATGAATTTAGGCGACGTCGCGGTAACCATGCAGAACAACGATGCCTTCTTTGAAGACATCATACCACCAGAATGTGAAGGGAGCAGACGAAGCTACGCATGCAGTATGCTAGAGTGTGCTGATGCATGTCTTTTACTTGCAGAAGAGCTCGATCTAGAAAGCAATGTCTTCACTGCAAGTCTTCGAGGTCGATGTGTCTGCTTGCAAAGTGTCGTGCAAGGTGATAGCGGTGAGTTGTCAGAGAAGAAATTCGACTCACTCGACTCGATTGTGCGCAACATGCGAACCATGACTGATCCACTTTCTCATAGGACTGGAGCTATGGAAAAGAGCTGGAGCCATGTGCAATACCATCACAGGCCTCGGTCTACATTTGGAACTGCATACTGCTGAACCAGTGGCGGCTGCTTTCCTTGAATTTAGGAGCTCGGTGTTTTGGCGCGCCTATAAGTTGGTACGTGCCCTTTCCTTTATCAAGCGCCCTGTCCCGAGGACGAGATTACTGCCGCATTGGTGCCCATTATTGAACATAATCTACCTATGACAGATTGCTGCTTGCCAATATTCAGTGCTAATCGTGTATTTCAGGACAAAACCATCGCATCATTCACCGGTAGACCGCCAGCACTCTCACGACGATATGTCACCATTCCTATGATCCTTGATCTTCCAGAGAGTGTTGTGTTACAAGAATCAAGTTATGCAAAACTGAAAAGTCTCGTGGATGTCAATGGCTGGGCACCACATGAGGACCTTCAAGCCATATCGTCGACCTTTCACCGAGCTGGGTCGGTGAGGATTATACTCACATTGTCTCAACCTGCCCAAAAGCTGATTGTGAATGGCTAATAGATCCTGGCACTGTTACGTGATGAAATTCTGGAAGTGTCTCTTGGTCGAGCTTCCAACGATCTTCCTCAACGAGCTGCGTAAGTGCAATCAGGCCCTCATTCGAGCTTAGCAGGATACCTAGACTGGGCCTTGACGACTCTAACTTGACTAACGACATGGAACCTTGTAGTGAGTTGCGAGAAAAGCATCGACTTGCATATGAGAATCTTCCAGAATGGGTTCGTCGCGAGCCATCGCAGGAAGACTTTCGCTCACGGGGCACCGGTATGGGAGCTCGTGCTACCTGGGCACTGCTCCGAATTGCTTTGCGCAATGTCGTTGCCCACAACTGCCTCCTCATCGAGAGAATAACAATCGAGGGCCGCGATGAGGCGTAGTAAGTCATGCTCATTCTCACGACTTATGCTGCAACAATTTGTTGATGTTGGTCTAACGAACTTCGCAGCATGATGACAATGGCCAAATTCATGCTGAACAATGTTCTCATTGTTTGGAACAATAGGTAAGAAAAGCCAGAAACCACGATCTAATATCGCGGGGCAATGTCTGACGACTTTCCAACAGAGACTTCATAAAGTACCAGGACGACATTCAGTGGAGCTTGTCCGCCTTCGGCATTCCCGCTGCCTCTGCACTGGCACTTGACCTCCTTCGCCAGACCAGACAGAATGCAATGTCCTTTGATCGCTCAGAAACCATCCAACAGCTCAGCGTCTTCCTCGTCGCACTCGAATGGGTGAAACCAGAAGACGGCAACTATGCATTATGTGGTCGACTGGGCGGCATGATCAAGGCAATTCTCGACCGTGCCTTGTCGCCAGCCACTGCAGCTACCTTGTCGCCGTCCATGCCAGTGTTTGACATGAATTTGGGAGACATCACACTCGACGGATTGGGCAACGACCTTGGCTACTTCCTGGAGTCGTTTGAGAACTTTGACTGGTCTGGTCCTGGAATGCTGCAGTTGTGAACAGAAGAAAGACGGCACACTCTTCAATCCAGTTCGGCAGTCTGATGCCCCGATTGCCGAAAAGAAGTGGCGAAACGATAGCGGCGATAACGATAAGGGCTTCTCTTCGTCCGATTTCAAAGCGCAACTCAAGCAATGGACTTGTTCGTTTTGCTCTTACTCTTCTTTACGTTTCTCTGTTCAGCGCAAGAAGAATACATGCAAAAGACCCTCCTGCAGCGCACAACGACAGCCTGTACATCATCGTTGCGATCAAACTTACTGCTCAGCACACCCACAACTTGCGCGCGGGTCGCGACGACGAGCAGCTCAAGAATATATTCTGGAAGAACATCCTCCGAATCACCCTCAAGCCAAGCGGCAACGAGCAAAATGGTCAAGACGGAGCTATCGCCCTCGGGCGCAAAACCGGCAGACGATCTACCACACATACCGCCGGCGGAGTTTCGAAGCTGGAACAGAATGGCCGACATGATGAACTACTACCACAACAACTTCCGCCAGACATGGAATCAACTCTACGCCGCAACCGCCCCCGGCGCTTCCCTCCCGGCTTCCCGCCTCATCGCTCTCTCTACTTCCTTCATCCAACATCTCACAGGTAATTAGGTCCCACCATCGGCGAAGTATCATTCTGATTCAGATGCAGTACATCACGATATAGAGGAAATGCACATCTTCCCCGTCCTCGCGCAACGCATGGACGCTTTCAAGCCGGGCTCCGCGCCACTCGAACAACATAAACAGATACATGCAGGGCTGGACAGGCTGGAAGCGTATATGAAGGATTGTAAAAGGGGAAAGGTGGATTTGGAGAGGACGAAGGTGCGGGATATACTGGATGGATTTGGGAAGGTGCTGTGGACGCATTTGGAAGAGGAGGTAGAGGCGTTGGGCGCGCAGAATATGGCGAGGTATTGGAGTAAGGAGGAGATTGCTCGATTGCCCATGTAAGGGAAGCGGTTTCGCAAAGACTATAGCGGAGTGCGGGAGGGCTGGGACAATACGGCTGGAACGACGAGCATATGGACGATACGGACTCGTGTTTCATTGGTGCAATTACAGAATGTCGCTGGTGGCATATGTTAGGAGAGCTTGGGACTTAAACAGGTCAATAGGCGATATACGGCGTTCTCATCTCCTACGCTCAAATTGCCGCCGAGATCTCAGGCATATTACAAGTGCTTTTTCTCGAGATCACAACACATGCGGGTGCCTGACCACCGCTGATTGACAACTGATGATGGTACCATTCCTTACTCTATATTTCAGAAACGTGCTCATAGCCAAACCTCCAAAACCGCAGCGCCAACACTCAACACCGTCCCACCATCCCTCCATGGCCCCAATCTCACCAATACCTCACCAAGACCTCACCAATACCTCACCAATACCTCACATCCACCGCACACGCCTCCGTCTCCCCCTTCCCCAGCGTCAAAAGCCTATTCCCGCTCCAATAAAACCCACACGGCACCGCCTGATCATAGTGCTTACTCTTCCTATTATTATTAACGTGCGAACACGCCGACCTCATCTCCTTCCCGGGCCACTGCGCAGCGCACTCCGCGCCGCAGGACTCTTTTCGCTCGTACACGGCCGATGCGTGGCCCGCGGTGAGGTCCTGCACCGTCCCGTCGATTTGGAGCGCGGAGGCGCTGGCACACAGGCGTACGCCGGAGACGGTGACGCAGGTTGTGCGGTGGTCTGAGGGCCAGGCGTGGGCAATTATGCTAGGGTATTGAAATATGTCTGTGGGAGGAGGAGTGTGGAAGTTACTATAGGTGCTGGGTTGCGTGGCATGACTGGGCTGGAAAGCTGGAAGTGAATAGAGGCAATACGAATGACTCACTGGGCACGTTCCAGCATTCCGTGCGAGCGGCGTTGCATTCTGTGCCGCATGTGCTCTGAGTGTCGGAGCCGATGCGGGGGAGGGTCTTGTTGCGGTACCAGACCGTCGAACTGCTATTGCTGTCTTTGTCGGCGGGGGAGGGGCTGGAGGTGGTGAGGTTGTAGATGGAGACGAAGCCGACTTCGGTGTCGGAAATGCAGTAGCAGCGGGTCATGGCGAGCTTGGATGCTAGTGCGAGCTGAGCGGTACCGAAGGCGAGGCAGACTGTGAGGAGGTAGGCGAGGATCATGGTTACAAGCTCAGAAGATATGCTGAGATTGCCTGATGGGAGATCTGTAGTAGTTGGGAGCTCTGCAAGGAGGAATGGCGATGCCTTTTATATGGAGATCACTGCAATCTGAGCGTAATGAATGGAACGCGATTGAAAGTCGTACTTCATGGAAACTGGAAACTCTCTTTTGACACCATGGCACGAGATAAACACTCATAGCATAGGATTAGGAGGCAAGCTGATCGATTGAATCGAATTGTTGGAAATGAGGCATTGTGGATGAAATAAGCTGCTGGAAGGACTCTGCCATCAAGCTTCTTCATACTCGCCCTCGTTCGGGGTGACCGTCTTGCAGCCTGAGGTGCGGAGTGTACAGCGACGTTGAACACACCAAAGATCAAGGTGTTTATGAAGGAGAATAGTACTATACTGTGTCTGAGGCAGGTTGAAACACATCCAAGCTGAAACACGAAGACGTCGATGCGGAACAGCGCCGTTCTGCCGCCGGCAGTTACAGTAAGCTTTGCCGTTGTGGTCGAATAGTGGATTTGCAATTCGCCATCCCATCGTCACACGATCTCTCATAACGCCGGACACCGAGATGTGATAATAGTGAAGCAAGCCTGCTGTCGCTGCAGATAATTCTCTGTGTCAGCAATAGCTATCTCCCGCGACGACCACCCGGAGTCTGATTGTATCAAACTTGCACTACATATAGAGCAAGTCTATCCTCCTCGAACCCCAGCAGCGCTTTCCACTGCTTTGCCAGCATCGCGAACCACGATACCTCCACCGTCATGAATGCAAGCACACCAACCATGGCCACCGAGCCCAAAGCTTCCTACTCAGATCTCACACACCACTCCAACGCGGCCGACCTCGAGCTCCAAGATCAATACCACCCCGAAGAAGAATACGAATCCACATCCCACGAAGACTCGCAGCACGGCTCCGGTCACTTTCCAGCAGACGAAGAGGTGGCAGAGAAGCAGGCCGATGCCAACCCAATAGACAATCCCGCTCCTAACGCAGTCACACGTACGAACACCAAAGTGTCGATAAATAACCTCGCTGCGATACCTAATGGTGGACTACTGGCATGGACCCAGGTGTTGGGAGCGTGGATTCTGTTCTTCGATACGTGGGGGATTGTGAATACGTTTGGAGCGTATCAGACATACTACCTCGAGCCAACATCACTTCTACACACATCTTCGTCGTCCGACCTCGCCTGGGTGGGCGCCGTGCAGGCATTCCTGCTCATGCTGGTTGGTGCACTAACAGGGCCAATATACGATGCAGGGTATTTCAGAGAGCTGCTATGGGTCGGAAGTTTCCTCATTGTGCTGGGCCAGATGATGTTGAGTCTTTGCGGGACGTATTGGCAGGTCTTTTTGGCACAGGCGATCTGTATTGGTGTGGGCACGGGATTGCTGTTTGTCCCCAGTGTGAGTATTTTGAGTCAGTACTTTTCGACCAAGATTAGTGTTGCGGTTGGTGTAGCGGCTACGGGGTCTTCGATTGGAGGTGTCATATATCCGATTGGTGAGTGCTTTCCTACGACGTTGATGGAGCGTGAAAGCTAATATCCTGCAGTATTCCATCGCCTGCAGCCGACTATTGGTTTTCCTTGGGCTACTCGAGTCATTGTAAGTGAGACTTTCAACAATCTTATCCGGATGCTAACAAGAAGACAGGGCTTCATTCAATTGATCACTCTTGTCATCCCATGTACAGTCATGAAAGTGCGAGTACTACCAGGTGCCAAGAGAAAGCTGTTCGATCTTTCCGCCTTCAAAGAGTTGCCTTATCTTCTCTTCACTCTTGGTGGTGTCATCGGGTTCGCTGGTTTATATGGTGAGTCTTCAGAGCACATTCATGCGATTGAATGTGTTGGCAATGACTGATGGCACCTCTTCCTAGTACCATTCTTCTACATCCAATACTACGCCATCACAAGTGGCGAAACCGACGAGAATCTAGGTTTCTATCTCCTCGCCATCCTCAATTCAGCGTCCGTCTTCGGCCGCACACTACCCAACCTCGTCGCAGGCAAATTTGGAGGTCTCAACATCATCACACCATGCGCAGGTGTCACGGCATTGCTCATCTGGATCCTGTTAGCAGTGAAGAACGCAGGCGGTGTCATTGTGTTCTGTATCTTCTGTAAGTCGTGTGCTTGTCTCCCCTTCTCATGGTTTGTTCACAGCCATCACAAACTGTGCTGACTCTATATCCTCTCAGACGGTTTCTTTTCCGGCACATTCGTGTCCCTTCCGCCCTCCATCTTCGTCTCCCTCACGCAGAACCGTGCCTTGATTGGTACACGGATGGGCATGGGCTTTGCATGCATGAGCTTCGGTGTCTTGGCAGGAACGCCCATTGCCGGTGCCATTCTAGGAAATGAGAACAACTTTACGGGTATCTGGATCTTTGGCGCTGCGTTGACGACGGCGGGCACGGCATTGTTTGTGGCGGCGAGACTCTGTAAGACGGGAATGAAGTTGGTCGTTAAGGCGTAGCTATAAGCATTGGGGCGTGCTTGAGCCTGAGGAATGGAATATGGTGTAGAGACAGATGTGGAAGGGGTATTTTTGCATGGCATGGCATGGCATGGCATGGCGTGTTCTGGTGTGGCATGGCGATGGCGTTCTCGACATGCATGACTTGGTTGGCGTGGCATACATCTTTTCAAAGATGAGACACGATATAAAGCGTAATGTAACCTCTGAAGGCTCATGTTAAGCATGTCAGAGACGTGATGACAGATGCAATAGATGTGCACGTGGGCGCTTCTCTTGCGAACAACTATACCTCGGCTCCATCTTTTGAGTTTCACCCCCTTTCCATTTCCTACTACCCTGTTGCCCACTACGGAAGACGGACGCTGCCTACATCGACCTCATCGCATGTGGTGAGCCTGCTATTCGACGAAGTCATGAGTACGATGTGCGCGTTCCTGCCTTGGCTGTAGCTCGGCGATTCGGGCCTTGACGATGTCGTGGTGTATAAGCAAGCTTGTCAGATACATAAGATGAGGAAGATATCCTGCTGCGAGTGAATCAAAAAGTCCCTTCCATCCACCTTCCCGTCTACGCTTCCTCCTGCCGTGACCTCCTACCATGTCCACCATGACCCTCACCACTGTGCTCCTCGCCATGCTGGCCCAAGCAGCCATGTCTCAGTCTTCCGACCCCCTCAATTACTACTCCACCAAAACCCAACAACTCGGCGGCAACTCCCCCTGGTTTCCTGGTCCTTCTCTTTCTGGCATCCCCTACGAAGTGCCCACAAACTGCAGCGTCGACCAAGCTGCCTTCGTCTCTCGCCACGGATCCAGATACCCCGACGCCTCCGCTTACTACACATGGACCAACCTTTCCGCCAAGATCCAAGCCGCAGATTTCGTCGCCACGGGCGCGCTGAGCTTCCTTCCCACTTGGAAGCCTGTCCTAAGCAATCCGGCGCAGCAACTATCTGCCGAGAGCATTGGAGGCTGGAGAGAGCTCATGGAGATGGGCACGACACTCTGATGGCGATACCATGGATTCTACACTGACAACAGTAATTTCACGCTGTGGGCCAACCAGTATCCCGCTGCGCCGAGAGTTGTCGATTCGGCGAGATTGTTTGCAAGAGGCTTCATGGGACCGAATAGCACGCAGTACGGGAGTGTGATTGTGTTGCCGAGTACGGGAACCGCTGTTGTTGGAAATTCTTTGGGGCCGAGTGATTCGTGCCCGACTTACAACGACGACAGTGGCGGTATCAATGCAACGAACTGGTGACCCGACTTTCCAATCAGATACTATTCTTCCTAGCTGGTGCTTTCAAATGACGGAAGACAGACCGAATACTGACAAATTGGCTACGACAGGAATAACGTCTACCTGCTCCCGATCACTGCCTGCACCAACGCTCTTCTCACCCCAGGGAGCACCCTCAACTTCACCACCAGCGACGTTTCCCAGATGCCGTACCTTCGCGGCTTCGAGTCTCAGATCACTGGCTCCCAAAAGCCCATGGTGTGATGTCTTCACTGACGAGGAACTCGCCCAGTACAGTTACGCTCAGGTAAACGTGCCGTTTCTCCACTCTCCCAACCTGCCTCTCCCCTCTCACATCCCTTCACCGCAAGTGCATCAGGCAAGACCGGCAGCGCGGAGCCCCAA
>Ga0268250_10000701_pt1 | contig 15254 bp, 18 predicted proteins | sample AgamicAsSfe_FD_200448 | JGI IMG/M metagenome (GOLD analysis project Ga0268250, IMG submission 200448) | Agave microbial communities from Guanajuato, Mexico - As.Sf.e (v2) (version 2) | ecosystem: Host-associated > Plants > Phyllosphere > Phylloplane/Leaf | place: Guanajuato, Mexico | collected... | reverse complement strand
AGTAGGAATCCGTTACTTGGGGGGTTGATTAGGCCGACGTTCAAGGTTGAAGAGGGTAAGGAGAGTAAAGGGAAGGAAACTGGGGGTGAGAGGAAGCAGACGTGGCGGAGGGTGCAGGATGATAACGATGATAACGAGCAGTGGATCTTGGATGGGGGTGTATATGGGTCAAGAGCGGATAATGTTAGCTTGGAGATGGATGGGCTGAGGTGATTGTCTCTATTACCTCTGATAACAAAGACTGCAGTCTTCGTAGTAGGTTATGGTATTGCTGGAGTCTTCCGTGTACAAACTCGCTGAGTAGCCCTGATTCGTCCATTGCTCTCTCACCTACGCTCCGATACGGTGAGGCTGCGTTTGCTAACTCTGAAATCTCGGCTCTTACTTGTCTCACCTCTTTGCTGGTTCTTTCTTACTTCTTTCTCCCTCACCTCTTTGCTGTCTCACCTCCTTACTGTCTCACCTCTTCCGGTACCGCTTAGCATATATAATACTTCTCTTCTACCTCTCTCTTCCATCTCTCTTCTGTCTCTTTCAACAACTCTCTACTGTCTCTATTAATACCTCTCTACTATCTATATTGATATCTCTCATATCAATAGTTCGACAGCACACTGCGAGAAAGTTGTCTAATACCATGGCATCACCAACATCTACACCTAGGCAGCAACTATGGGGCAACGGCGTCCAGGGAGCCCGTGCCATGCTCCAAGTGGCCGACCGCGTAAGTCGCCCATACATGTCGCACGAAGTGACTACGTCGGCTAATCCTAATTAGATCCGCAACGGCATAACGAGCATTACAACACTTATAAGCGCGCTGCAGTTTGAGATAGAAGAACTGGAGGCTTTCCAGGACGATCGAGCTGCAGAGATTAAAGCACGAGAGTCCACTCTTTACAACGAGAAGATAAGGATAAAGAAGCTTGAACAAGATATCAACGCAGACAAGGCAAGGTACTCTGCTAATCCTGATGCGAAGCAAGAGTTAGAAGAACTGAAGCAAAGATTGAGTGAGATGGGCGCCATCGCGAAGGTCAAGAATAGCCAGATTGTAACAGTAGAGTGATTATCTTGGAGGAGATTCTCGAAGATTGTGGAGTTACTTAAGAAAAGTTCTGGTGGAAAATCGACAGGAGGTTTGTTTGTAATCTTTTACTTCCTTTCATCAGCCTTGCGCTTAGACATCCACCAATATAGCCTTGTCATTACCAGCAACAATTCCCTTCCCGCCTTTCCCCCTATATCACAAACTCCCCTACTGTTCCTCCACTTAGCAGTTCCTCCACATACACGTTTATAGAATCTCTTCAAGCTTGCTCTTCTACTCCGCCTTCTTCCTCTCTTGATAGCTTTCAAACCACTCAGGCTTACAGAAAAGCGCAAAAACTCTCCATGCTATAAACGGCACGAACTGCCCGGCTGTAGCTAGCAACGAGCTCTTCGGGATGCCTCCCTCCATCATGAGCGCTTGGCATACCACGACTGGCACGAACAACAATTCCCAGCCTAGTATGTATCGATACACCATCTTGCGCGATTCGACTGCGGCTCTGTTGTTGGACACGTAGAGGCTGACTGCGCCACCGACGAAGATGTTGGCAGCACCATATTGCTGAGTCATTTGTACTGCTGTTGTCGTTATTTGTGTAGCAGCAGTACCCAAAATTCGACCCAGGTAATGACGCGGAAAGAACAGGAAGTAAGAGCCGGCAGCGACTGTGATAGCGGATTCGAAAGCAAAAGCGCCGCGAATGACGTTGCCTGAAGTGGAAGGATCGGCTCCTTGGAGCGAGGGTGTATGAGGTGACATGTTTTGGCGATCAAGTTTTTGAGCTTTTGAGTTTGGGTAGAGACTCTAAAGGTGAACAGAAAGACGTGATGGTATGTCAAATTCAAACTCACCAAGCCGCTCTTATAAATTGGCCTGTTCAATTACTGTTACCTGATGCACGTACTGCTAGTATGCCAAGCCGCCACCATAACGTTATGCTCAAGACGAAAAGGGTAAGGCGTCCCTGATTAGAGCGGGGCCAAAACTTGGACCCAGCCTCTCCTCCACCACCCTGCGTGATCATCCTTCCACACGCACCTGAATCTCGTGTATCCAACTTCAGCATAACGGGAAGCATAATGTCGTCTCAAGATGTCCCCGTTCCGCAGGGTCCGGATCGCAAGCGAGTTCTTAACGTGCTCGCCCAACGAAGATACCGTAAGATGTCCACGCATATTACTCCCTATCTAATCCTCATCTTTTCCAGGTCAACGTAAGCGAGAGCGTTTACGATCCCTGGAAACGATACTTCAGGCTAGCAGTACGAACGTAGCACATGGTCTGAATAGAGAGGGACAACTTCAGCACTCGACAAAGCCTCCAGCACCGGAACCATGCGGCACCGTCAAACTTGGCAACAATCCCCTTTACGATCCGTTCCAGGATTTTGGGAATACAGCAGTCGATCCGTCCTTTATGAGTCTTGCACCGTATGATATGACCTTCAACACATCGGCAATCTCGTCGTCGTATATAGGCGATCAGTTCGGGATCAGCCCTGGTCTAACTTATGGTATGCCCTAGCTAGTTTGCAGTCATGCTTTCTGCTATAATTGTGTCTACTGACTTGGTCTACAGCGAATGGTGCTCGGAGCGATACTTCAACGCTTGATTCACAAGTATCAGCGGAACTCCAAGATCTCGAAACTTCCCAGTTCACCTTCCCATCAGATCATATCATCGACATCCCAGGCCTCAAAACTATGGAGATCTCCTTACGTATTGCACAGATGCTTGGTCTTGGAGATGAGCTTTTGGATCTCACCATAAAACGGGTTCTAGACGTGTCGAAACTTTCAGTCCCTTTAGAAGACCTGCCTGAGAACTTACGCCCAACGGAAGCACAGCTCCTATTGCCACACAATCCGATGATAGATGTTCTTCCTTGGCCATCTGTCAGGACAAAGCTTATCTGTCTTTTCAGTCAGCCTGACCAGCTCAGACCGCCCATCGCGAGAGGCTCCATGGCCATCATGCGGCTGTTGTATAGTATCGATGACGAGTCGGAGGGACTTCGTGTTGTATCTGATGCGAATGAACAGGGCATTGATGTAAAAGGTTGGGAAGTCGGACAAGCCGTCTTCAAAGACTGGTGGTGGATATTGGATCCTGAAATTGTCTCCAACTCAAACCGACTAAGGAATATGAGAGGAGCCCCCAGATTGGAGATCTCAATACCGTAACAAGGTATCTGCGCTGCAGTCGAAGCTATAGCGATCCTACGGCTCGGTCCGCTTCGTTCTGCGCAATAGATCGACAAGAGCATGGTAAGCAAATGAGGAAAGGCTGCCACGACACAGGTTGCCTGCTTACAGCGCTATGCATGGGATTCTCGGAGCCAAGGATCGACCTGATTCGTTCACAGCGAGTGCGAAACCGAGACCGAAAGAGTAACTTCGCATATCACAGTAACATGTTGGACTCCGTATCCATCGTGTCACTCTTTCAAACGAGGCCGGGCCGCCCGGATTGGACGGATGGTGCTGTTCGGATGCTATGCTGTAATCATCGCCAGTCAGACGAGAATCATAGAGAGCGCTCCACCGAAGCACATTCATTCACACGGTTTCTTTTCCGTCACTCTACCTTACTATGGCGAAAAAACGCGGCTTAGTAGCCACTCACCTCGACCGTCTCATCGCGCGACAACTAGGACTACCTCGGGAAACATGCTCGTATACAACGACCCCTACGCGCATTCCGATATCCACATCAACCGAGACATTTGAGCTCGCAGCAGACATCTATCAACCTCTTCTCGCTCAAGATCAAAAGGCCGCAGGTACCATTCTAATCCGCTGTCCATACGGGCGCAGCCTTCTCTTCGCATTGCTCGGTGCGCGGCCCTACGCAGCACGAGGCTACAATTGCCTCTTTGTGAGCTGTCGAGGTACCTTCGGTTCGGGAGGCAAGTTCGCACCCTGGCAGAATGAAGAGGAAGACGGGAAAGCAGTGATAGAGTGGATGCGACAGCAAAGTTGGTATACCGGATCCTTTGCGACACTAGGAGGCTCCTACCTAGGTTATGTGCAGTGGGCTCTTTTGAAGGATCCACCAAGTGACATGGTAGCTGCAGTGATACAATGCGCACCTCATAACTTCGGCCAGCAGTTATGGGGTACGGGATCGCTCTCGCTGGAATGGGTGGCTTGGGCGGATAATGTCTTGCATCAGGAAGAAACAGGGATTGGCAACATGAGAAGGAGATGGAGCACGATGAAAAGAATGCAGCCTATGATGCGTGGGCCGGATCTTGCGAAAAGCATCAAGCACCATTTCGATGGTCAGGCGCCATGGATGGAGTATGTGGTTGACCATCTGGACATTGATACGAGGGAGCCGTTTTACGAGAAGATGAACTTTGAGCAGGCGCTCGAGCGGGCGAGTGTTCCAATCTTACTAGTGGGCGGGTGGTACGACGTCTTTGCGCCGCAGACTACGCAACAGTACACGCGACTGAGTGAGCACAATACGAACGTTTCACTAATGATGGGCCCGTGGAATCATACCCAGGTCGGTATGCAGGCCGAAGTATACAAGCAGTCATACAACTGGATCGAACAGCACCTCGCAAAGCGGAGTGTTCAAGCGCAAAAGAGCCCGATCCAATACTTCGTTACTGGAGCGAAGGAGTGGCGGCACGAAGCAACTTGGCCACCACCAACGGTCGTACTGCAGTGGTATCTTGGATCTGATCAGCGTTTGACAACCGAGAAAGCTACTCAAGAAGGATCTTCAGCCTTCTTCTTTGACCCAAAAGATCCTACGCCGATCGTAGGAGGTAATCTGCTGCTTCTAGGTGGAGGAAGTACCGATGATACTGCGCTAGCAGCCCGCTCCGACGTTCTTACCTTCACAACCGAACCTCTCGAAAACGATGTTGAGGTTGCAGGTGAGATCATCGTGCAGTTGAACCACGCAAGCGATAATCTGGATGTAGATCTGCTTGTTCGTGTCAGCGAAGTTGATGCGAAAGGACGATCGCATAACATAACAGAAACTTACAGACGATTGAGCGCAACGAGTAAAGTTCAAACACTCGTTCTACACCTCAACGATTGTGCGCATAGGTTTAAGAAAGGTTTTCGGATCCGGTTGTTGATTGCTGGGGCATCGTTTCCGCAACATGCGGTCAATGACGGACGTGGAGTTGGCGACAGTTCGGTGCAATGGAAGAACGTCATACATACTGTACGCTATGGGGGAGAAAGCGCTTCCAAGATACTGCTTCTTGTGGCAGCGTAGATCCTTTCTTGCTGATGCCACGGGCCGCAAAGATTACACCATGCTCGGCAGCCTTCCAGAGGCTGTACTTAGAAGCTGCGACCAGGTGGTGTAGCATGCATCAATGTAATACGTTGTGCTGTGAATATTGTCAGTATATGACTAGTTGCGTCGCCACTGCGGGTATAAGCTTCTCAATCCTTCTTTGCTGACTTTTTTCCATAGCTTGGGTCTCTAGATTGAGGATGGTCAATTTTTGGGTTTGGCGTTTGAGCTTTACATCAATGTGACTTAGCGCAGCAGAACGACACTGAGAGTAATGGAGACGATAAAATTTCAACACGAGCCACGATCAACTACACCTAAATCAATATAATTGTACGCGGTGAAACATGATCCGAAGTAATTGGCAAACTCGGGTCCCTTCTCGTCGCCGGAAATCTCCGGCACTCGAGGTTGTAAGCAACACTGTCACTAGTATGTCGCATCGGCCATATCTGAACAACACCAATACGCACATATGTGTTCGTTATATGTTCAACTTTTTCAATACATATGCCCCAATCTGGTGTGATCATCAATACATCGCAGGGCATATGATGAACGAAGTCGAAATAGACTGAACCTTCAGTCCACGTGCCGTTGCTGAGCTGAATCATACAACTTGAATTATAGCCAAGCGGCAATTCGCCTTCAGCTTGGACCTCTGTGACAAGCGTCACTGGTCTTGATAGGCGGGCGAAACCCTCCTTAAGTGCGCCCAAGGGGTCAGTGCCGTGATAAGTGACGCTGCACTCTTCGAGGCAAGCACAGTACTCAAAATGTTTTGAGTCCCATAATGGGTGTGTAATTTTGCCTTTCACAGACGCCCAAGACCACGAAGGCGCGATCCATTCGTGTCGTCTTCTCGGTGCTTGGGGGTGTCCTTCCATTCTTGCTTGCGAACCCAGTTCTATGGCTGGGCGCCATAGGAGGCCATCTAGGAAGCGTTGCTTCCACAATCCAGCGTAATACATATCCCCAGTGAGTTGCTGAATCTTTTGGGTGATACCGGATATTGCTGGAAAAGTATCGGTCTCATAGGTCATTTGGCGTGCGCTGTAGGACTTTATAAGGTGGGGCCAATGATCTAGTCCGAATGTAGTTTGGCTCATAGATTGTGCGATTACTTCAATTCGTCTGGCGAGAATGTTACAGGCAGGTCCTGAGAAACCGTTCTCGTCTTCAAAGATTTCGTCGCATCTCCAGGTCATATGTCCTTCATTGAAACTTAGAACACGATGAGAGAGAAGACTTTCTTGAACAGCCCATTTACGACAATCCAGAGGCTGCTGATACTCAATGATGTCAATGTTTGATAAGTATCAGAGTGCGTGGGATACCACTAACCTCGTCATCTCGATTGGAAGTCAATTGGAATTGGAAGTAAAACTCGAGTGAGCCCTCATCATCTTCGATGTCCATACACAACGGGTGGGATACTGTACGAAGGCTGAGAAATCCCTTCCCACAGTGCTCTGCTCTCGAAGCAGCTACGGTCAGGTATGCGTTAGAGTAGACGTCTGCCATGCGTGCAGCTTCGTGTTCCCAGTCTGTTTTGGAGTCTTGTAGTATACACAGACAATCAATCCAAATGTATTCAATGCCCATCCATCGTGCAATCAAGATAGCATCTTGTAAAGTCTGGGGTAATGTGTCGAAACCAATAGCAGATTGGTGTGCTTGCAAATTGGTTGTAGTTGTTGTGAAGGGCAAGCTAGCGCCCCAGCAGTAGCTCAAGGCAACATAATGGCCGGTCTGACGATGGGAAGTCTGGACAAGCTTGCAACTCCCTCCATGAAATAGCTCTCGCCAGCTGTAACAATTGTCAAGAACTTGTTCTGGTCCAGGTAATGCGCTCACGTCCAAGACTCTTGTCGGTAGTGAAACAAGTCTGGTTGACAAATGAGAGCACTTGGAATGGCCATCGTTGCATTCATCTAGCCAGGACAGCATGAGGTTCATTGTATGGGGATGAATTGTCTCTGGAAAGCTGACACGGGGGAGCCAACTTTTCAACGAACTGTCTTTATGGACTGATTAGTCTCGGTGTACTCGTTTTCAGGTGTTATGAGACTTACTGAGTCTTTTGCAGAGATCAATCCACAGAACCATAGTCTTTGCATGATGGGGATTGCCTAACCCGACGGTGAGGCTAGGACCAGCGTGTTGATGCACGTGTAGCGTCGTCCAGATCATGAGACTTCGCGGAATAGCCTTCTTGACCCCTTCCCATCCTACATGTTTTTCCGCGTCTATCAGATACCATTCTCTATTCCTGATATATAGCAAGATACTGTCACAAAGTCGGCACATCTTCGCGCGAGACACCAATTCTGAAACAGTGCATCGTCGCTCGTTCCAAGGAAGGCGGTCTAAGAACATTGGTGATGTTCGTCCAACAGAATTGAACCTGAAGCCATCGATAAGGATCACTCCTTCGTCATTGTCAATGAGTTCGCGAAATGAGATAGACTTGCAGACGTTACATAGAGACATGACTGCTGATGCAATGGGCGTGTTGTATGGTGTCCTCCTCATAACCCAGCTGTGTGAAGATGTTGCTCAGCCTCCTCATAACGTGACTTCCGGGCTAGCCTCATCTGGCGTACAATACTGTCCAATGACAGACGTGACTTGTAAGATAGTATTGAACGTGTGACATGCAAAGTGATAACTAAAGCACTTTTTCTTCGTGCCTTGATAGATACCTGCATTGTATGCGAATGCAGAATGATAGACTAATGAGCACTTTTGATGATGCTTCGACGCAACTATTCCAAAGACATCAACCCCGCATTCAACCTGTTCAGCCTTCTTCTAACCTCCTCTGCCCTGTCCTCTACAACCTCTCGCTTCGGTGCCTCTTTCAACTCTCTCACATCCTTGTCGCCTTCCACACCCTCGTCTTCTTACTATCCTCTTTCTCAAATCTCTTCCTCCACATACCCATGTAGTTGACAGCCGCCTGTCTCACCCAGATACACCACCACATGCTCTCCGCCCACCGCACGAGTTCATCATCCGTTACACCGGCATACTTTACATCCGTCCACTGCATCTGGAACTTCTTCTCGCGCGGCGTGGTAGCGAGCGAAAGGGTACCAGTTTCAGGGTCAAACAATGTCCAGCGGAAGAGACAGAGTAACTTAGCTGAGGGCGACATGTTAGCCGGCGATGGATGCGGCATGAATAGCACTGGTGGTGTTCGTGGGAGGGCATCGATATAGACTGGTACATCTTGGGGATGGGTAGAGGAGAGGGGAGGGAAGAATGACAAGGCAGGTAAGCAGGGTGTCGTAGATATGGTAGTGATGGATAAGCTCGGCGTGAGGGGCGGTGTTGAAGGTGGTGTCATCTCGCCAATCATCGCAGGTAAGAGATCAGGAGTGATGGACTGTTGGTGCTTGACAACGATGGTAGGTCGAGAAACATTACTGGTCCATCCATCGATGCCGGTTGGTATGGTATTAGTGATGAGATCTCGTAGTCTCTGCTCCTCGCATTCTTTGGCCCAGGCGGCGCGCTTGATGTAGTATTCGGTTGCAACGTGAGGAAACATGGTGAAGACCTTGTCGCGGACAGCTGCCCTGGTATGCTTATACCATAATTGAAGATCAGCGTCGACGTGCTCGCTAGTTTGGCTACCGTTGTCCTCCAATCCGGTAACGCGTTTGTTGAGAAAATATCCAGGGTAATGCTTGGGAACCCATTCTTTGATGAAAGGCGTCCAATGCGGCGCGCGATCTTCGAGCCGGTCGTTGTACTTCTCCTCAGCCAGTCGTGCGGCGAGGTGACCTGGATGAAAGAGCCAAGAGCTGGCAAAGTGTTTGTAGACTAGCATCATGATTAGTTTGCGCGCGTCACATTATGACTTATAAGACTCACTCTCGTCCTTGCTCTTGAAGCCAGCGTTCAGTATCCTCCGATCCAACCCTACGACCCGCAGCGCATCCTTCGGATCCTTGCTAATCCACACCATGCTTCCAGGAAAGTTTGTCTCTTCAACCTCTTCAACGCGGATGTGCATACCTGCGGGGTCGATTGTAAGACCCAGCGGCTTCACCATACTTCCGATGATCTTGCTATTACTTGCGTAATTGAGCTCAAAGTGGCACCAACGAAACAGCTCGGGCTTGAAGCAGACCTTGACGTCGATCTGAACAAAGTAGTTTTCTTCGCCGTGGGGAGCGTCGATGGCAAAGTACATGCAATCTGGGGTGAGATAGCCCTGGCGTCCGTGGGTAGTATCAAGGACTTCTTTAATGAGACATACGGTGCTCTGCCAGGGAAAGTCGTCGATCGAGGTGCTGTGTCGAGAGTGTAGAGGCTCGCAGACTAGAAAGTCGACGTCACCGAAATCATCCTGTCGTTGTCAGAAAATACAGCCTGTATGTGAGATATAGTTATACCTTGCCGGGCATCTCAGTTGGTACAACAACTTGTGCGAAGACAGTCTGCAACGCAGCGGTCGCCTGTGCTTTGACCTTTTTGTAGACAGTTGGAGAGATGCGCGGACAGTATAGTCCTTTGAAGGCATGGCCACCCATCTTGTGCTGTAGTCAACGAAACAAGCAGTGGTCAATGTTGTTGAAACTTGTAGAAGATGGCAAAATAGTGGAGTGTAAACGAGAGGTGGAGATCTTGTTACGTTAATGTATTGTACTGAGCAATCGCTGGACAAAGTAAAGGTAATGGTAGCTGAGCTATATCGGGTGCAGGTAAAAGATATCCAGATGACACGGCGAGTGCTTGACGGCACAAAGACCGCAATCCTGTACACCGCTCTCTTGAGAGGTACTTGTTATCTTCCAGGCTTACATTCACTTTGGGTATTCTATAGGACGTGTGAGACTTGGTACATCGAGTGTTCTTAGAGCTGTTCCATCTTCATTGCGCATGCAGCAGTCGATAAACCGCGAGGGTACAGAACCACTTCTTGCTCATATTCAGATGAGAAGCAGCCCTGAGTGATTGCGCATCATGAAGAGCACACCTCCAGCTTGTATTGCGGACAGCCTCTGGTGTGGCATGAGTTTCGTGAAATCTCATACCTCAAAATCCTTGTGCGGCCTCTGGGTTACTTCAACGTGTCTTGATGTCTGTAATCTCCAGGACGAATTATGCCTCGTTGGCAGCCTTCCAGTCTGCCATCCATAGCCACAGCTGCAGCGCATCTTTGCGGCGTTCAGAAAACGGTTGGACGAGGCTGTCCCATATCACCTTCACCACCACCGCCCATGCGGCGCAGCAATGGCACGAGCGCTAAATCTGAACATTTATTAGCACGACAACCACGACAACCACGACAACCACAAAGGAAACACAACCATCCCTTACTATGGCAGTGGCACGTCTCCAAGCAATCCTCGCATGCCTTCCTTGCGGTACCGCAGAAGCCAAAGATGAGACCTATCCCAACGAAAAAGCCGCGCTACTCTCCGCCGCTACATCCAACTCACGTCTTACCGCTGAGACTGCCGACAATGTTATCGCAATCCTCCTGACCACGTCCCTCACCGGCCCAGCCCTCCACATGCAGCTCGACTCCGTCGTCGGCGCATCGGGCTGGCGCTCCAACATGGCCAAATACGTCCTAGAAAAGCTCACTGCCGCGCTGCAGGCGTCGCACGAGAGACTCGGCCCAACCATCCGCAGCGCCTACCATCGCGCATGGGAAGCAGCGCAAAGTATCGAAGGCTTCGTCATCGAGCATCCCGTCATGTGCACCGTCATTGCCCTGGGCGTACTTGCAGTCGTCGCGCCGTGGGTACTCGAAGCGCTCGGTTTCACAGAGTTGGGGCCAGTCCAAGGTACGTGTATCAAGATGCGTCTACTTTCATTGCTCATTTCCAATCAAGACTGGGTTGGACGAGAAGGGACGATGGCGACAGAAGCGAGGAAGATGCGTTCCGCGGAAATTTGGAAAAAGCAAATGTGGCGTGAACCGAACAACTATAAATTGTGTACCTTTGCGAATGACTTTCTAATTGCGGAAACTGACGCGACACAATGCAGGTACCTTCGCTTCCTGGTGGCAGTCGGCCTACGCTGGCCTGGTACCGAAGCGCTCACTGTTTTCCTTTTTCCAGCGTTTGGGCATGGTGAAGTGGCACTGGGTTCTGGTCTGAGAGGCAATAAAGCTTGGTTATCTTCTCTCCGCGGTTCTCATTTGCCAGGAGGTTCCTTCCGGGGTGATTTTCAGGGAAGCGGGGAAGAAACCAGATGTAGAACAGATATTGAAGGAGCCGATATAGCTGCAGGCTGAAGGATAGTGTTCATCTCGCGAATCTTGCTTGCATGACTGACATGGGGCGCCTATATCGTTTCTTGCCTAACGTCCTGAGGCCCTGTAATGCTCGTCTCCAGATGTCATCGCAATCTCCTCACGACGTCATAGAAGCTATGTCATATTCACTCCAGAACGACAGACTGCAAAAGACTGTTTCAAAATAACGCAACGGTTCCCGTCCCGCAAAGTTAACAAGTAACAAGGTTGATCGCAATAAAAAACCGCAGACATGACTGAAGCGCACCGTGTGTGGGACCAAAGGGGAAGATTTGCGGGGGACCGTGGAGGCCGCGTAACTCATACGCGCCCGCGCTAATACTGTCAAAACAACAGCCATTTCCCTACCACCACCGTCCACTAGTCCCGCCAAGACCACTTGTTACGACACCATCAACCCCACGCACGACGGCTGCTCGCGGGAGGGGCGTAACGCGTCTCATTGGCTATTTGGGTTGGACGTCTCAACGTCTTTTCCTTGTCGTGCTTATCTGCGCCATCGCGATCGTTATGCGACAGCGACTGTATGTCCTCGGGGGCGGAGAGGTGAAACACAACAACAACAATAATACTGCCCGCCCAGCTTCTAGCGCGCTTGAACCCGTTCTCGAAGCACGGTCTATCAGGGTGCTTTGGGCGGCATGGTGCGACGCTGTTATTGCACATAGCAGCAAGAATAAAGATGAAGATGGAGATGGTGGGAATAGTGGTGGTGGTGTTGAGGAACCATGGCCGTGGGTTCTGGAGTACATGGGCACAGGCCTTACGACTGCTCAGAAGGAATGTTTGATTGGAGATGAGGATCTGAAACGAGCAGCTCCTCTTGCGGAGGCAGTGTTATTTGGTAGTGCGATGCATGATGGTTTGAGGGGGTATGTTGTCAAGAGTGGTAACGGGGATGGGGATGCGGATGCGGATGCGGGTACTGGTACCGAGCGCGCAGAGCAGAAGATCGTCCTATTCGGTACCGACGTCGAGATAGAAGAGGGTGTGCCAGAAATCCAGACTTTTCTGGTAAGCGAGAGCGGGTTCACAGCGACCATTACAGACGTGAAGATCGATACCTCGGGCTGCATATCGCTCTACACGGCGTCTCCGTCTACAACAACCACAACCACAGACTTGGTCCTGCGCTTTGAGAACTTTTCGCATCTCCGGCGGTATCTTTCTTTTGCTCCACAGCCCTTCTCGCTTGCACGGGAAGTAACATGCCTCCCATTCACATCCCCCTCCCCACCCCAACACGTCGTAAACGCTACGACAACATCTGCTCTAGACGCCAATATGCACGTTTGGACTTCGACCAGTGATCCTAGATACCCAAAATGCTTAGGCCGGTCACATGATGGCGGGTTCGACATGTCGCCCTTGCCTTATCTGGAGGAGTCATGCATCCTAAAGGTAGCGGCTGGCGGTTATATGAGTGCGGCGGTGAGCTCGGACGGGGAACTGTTTGTTTGGGGTCAGGCGTGTCCTGGAGCAGGTAAGGAACTAGACGTGCTTAAGGTTAGTGGAGGAGTAGAGGTGCCGGTCACAGGGATTGGTGTTGATGAGGAGCAGGATGAGTTTGTCAAGTGCTTGGATGTGAGGATAGATGGACAGGTGGCGAGGGTGTATGATGTGGCGGTTGGCCACGGGCATCTTTTGGTGGCTGCTGAATTGTGTGAAACGGGAGAAGAGACTAAGAGTGTGTTATTTGCAGCTGGAGATGACAGTGAAAACCAGCTTGGTCTTGAAACTGGTGCAGACTTCAAGGAGAGTTTTGAAGAAGTCACATCTTTACGAGGTAAGCGGATTGTTCAATTAGAAGCGGCTGGATGGTCAACTTATGTCGTATCACTCGAAAAGTAAGTGTACATTATTGTATGCTTTGTGGTTCCCAACTAGGTATCATATTGGTTCCATCAATACAAGTGAAGAACTCAACCTAGCACGCCATGTACGAGAGTGAAATCGACACACAGCTCCGCTTAACAGAGGCAGCCTCCACAACGCGCTGATCCTCCACAACGGTATGTCAGAAACCTCAAACGATTGGCTGGTCCTTGTTCGACATTGAACGTTGGGGCCTCCGCGTCGACCTGTTCATTGTGAATACTCACTGCTGGTGCTGGTACTGGTGGCAGATATCCGTTGAGCTCAATAGCGATGGTCGTCGTGACCGTAATGGAACCGGCTCTACTCTGATCCCTCGAAGGTAAAATCATCGTTTGAGGTCTTTGTGAGTCTCTATAGGCTCTGAATGCTGAATGATTGGATGTGCGCGTGGTGAGGTGGGTGACCCGGCGCGGGAGGATGCGCTCGAACAGAGGACGCAGATGAGGGCAGCATGCTACAATAATCCCAGTGCTTATCTGGGCGATTGCCCACATCAAAGTGGTGCCTATACCATATGTTACGTCGCCTTGATATACAACATCGGCGAGTGAGTTGACGCGAAAGCCACCAATGAGTATGTTGCTAAGTTGGTTAGTCTCTGCGGATTGAGAAGTGTAGATACTTCTCGCACAGTAACCCCAAAGCGAACATCAGGGAGACAGCCGACTTGTGTGATCGCCGCAGCCTCAAATGCCAGACGACATAGTGTGGTGAACACCAGATCGATGCATCCAGAGCCACCCCCAGTACTGCTGTGGATACTACATACGATTTCAACTTGAAACAGTGTTCCGGGTCCTCCAGAGGCATCAGGTAGTTGTGTTTCCACGGACGGCAGTGGAGTGCAATGACGACGACAGACGCAAGTCCCAAGGCAATTGTCGTAGCGATACAAAAGTGTGCTGTAAGTCAGATTAATAAACACGTGTGTATCGGAAGTGCCTGCTTGTCCAAGGGTCAACAATACCACCGTGTCTCAGCCGGCTGTATGTTTTAGTATATAAGGTTCGGACGAAGAATACGAGGATTGCGCATCGGGTGAGGGCGATGCTGATAGCCATGGGAAGCCGGAAGAACCATAGTATCTGCATGCGTAAGCTCTGCCCAGGATGGAAGAAGCATAACCCTACTATCAGCGTTCGCTTGAGGTCTGCCATGGTAGCTGTCACTATGTGCTGATGGGCAAGACTAGCAGCCATCGCTTCGTTGCATTAGCCATGGCATCTGATTGCAGACGGAAGGACTCGCAAACTATGAACATTGCCATGACCACGTATTGAAGGAGCTGATGCATGTGGTCAGACATCGCACTCGCTTTCGCTACAAGGCTGGGCAGTACCAGAGCAAGCAGCAGGAAAGTATCGTCGATGGTCCATGGCAGTAGCCGTGACCGCTTTGCGCAGAAGCGTGCCAGGAGGAAAAGCAGAGGTAGCACCGACAGAATAACAAGGCCCGCAATATATTTGCCGAACAGCATGGGTCGTCTCGGATCGTGCCGAGTGAGGAAAAAAAGAACCGGCGGAGTACCTGGAAATCGCTTCAGGATACAGCCGTGCGCATTACGAGATGGCATAAGGGATAGGGCGATGCAAAGCTAAACGGGCGAATAGGTCTCGAAATAGAATATAGGGTTGTAGCGGTGATGAGGAAGATAGTGGTGGATGGGAATCGAAGATGCAGATGCATATGGTTATGCGGAGCTACTGCCGTCGAGGGTGGTGAAACACATGAGAGACAGCAATAAACGCAAGAGCGGTGCCGATGAGAAAG
>Ga0268250_10000700_pt1 | contig 15254 bp, 9 predicted proteins | sample AgamicAsSfe_FD_200448 | JGI IMG/M metagenome (GOLD analysis project Ga0268250, IMG submission 200448) | Agave microbial communities from Guanajuato, Mexico - As.Sf.e (v2) (version 2) | ecosystem: Host-associated > Plants > Phyllosphere > Phylloplane/Leaf | place: Guanajuato, Mexico | collected... | reverse complement strand
TAAGTATCGCAACGCCAGCTCGACAGGCATGGTGTCTTATTTGTGGATTTAATGCTGCAAGCTTCGACTAGGATAACAATAGCTAACAGCACAAGCAGTCAGGCCTCGACTCCCAATGGCCTAGAGGGTGGATCGCAAAAAGGAAAATTGCCTGTGGAGTACATGACAAGTCGTGCGTTCGGAGGTTTTCCCATGCGAGATGTTACAGCAAACCCCGCAAAGGAATCTAACGGAGATGGACGGAGAGCGGCAGAGGCGTCAATCACAGCAGGGTCTCAGCTCCTTTCGTTTATCCTCGCGACGACGCGATTGTTGCACAAACACTTCTTCGTGCGCGCACTGCAACGACACATCGCAACGTTGCCTACTTTTGCCGCCGGCACGGACGCGTGATGACATGTCGCTAGAGGAGGATTGCCGACATGCTTCCGCCGGAGCTTCCTAACAAACAAAGCTCCCCTAAGGCGACCACATACGCGTCATTAGAGGCTGTTTTGTATGCGCTTCGGTCGTATTGCAAGAACGATAATTGGATGACTTGCGGCAAGTTTATCTCAAGAGCTGCACTCGAGAGGCCACTCCGAAACGCAAAGGGAGACCCTTGGCTTAGTGATCGGCAAGGACCTTGCCTGAGACGCACTAGCAGTCAAATGACGGCTCTTTGGCTAGCAGCCCCGTCGCCGGCACCTTCAAGTAGTCGGCTTGGACAGTGACCGTATATACCGTATGAACCGTATGATGCAGATCGCACCACGGATCCTAATGCTGGTAGACTGGGGACTGTTAGTGATAAAGGAGGACAATCACATTGCACCGTCCTGCGGGCCAGACACTCTCTACCTACCCGTCCCAGACACCCAAGCATCAGCAAGGTCAGCTGTCAGAATTGGATCTAGTGTCTACTTGACCGCTCAGCCGCAAAGATGGCTAACAAGCTTGAAAACGTCAATTCCTCTGTTACGCCTTCCACATCAGAGCCTACGACCATGGACCTCCTGAATCTCACACAGTTGACGCACACGCTGCAGACTGCAGCGATAGCTGCACTCATCTTCGCAATATGCGCATATGTTCCCAAACTCAAGCGCAAAGCCCAGTTGGGAAGTATCCCGACCCTCGGCGGCCTCCAGGGCGGGGAGAAGCAGCGACAAGCATACCTCGCGTCCGCGAAGAAGATGTATGAAGATGGATACACCAAGGTAATTTACCTATAGCTACATGGGGATACATCTGCTTATGCCACTTTCAGTTCAAAGACTCAATCTACAGAATCAATGGAGAGAGTGGTATGTCAACCTTTCTGAAGTGCAACTATCGACCATCGCTCACTCCCCCATAGGCGAAGACAACGTTGTCGTACCTTTGAGCCTACTTCCAGAACTACGGAAACTTCCTGATGATGTCCTCAGCTTCCCTGAAGCTGTCAAGAATGCAAGTGGATAATAGCCATCGATGTCTCATTCAACAACGCTAATTGCTTACAGAGCATGGAAGTCAAATACACCAGACTAGCGGTTGAGGGATCCACAGCCGTCCATTCGGTCAGGTCTGACCTCACACCCGCGCTAAGTAAGTTCTGACAGGTATGGTGCTTGCGAGCTAGGGAAGCTAATATGATGTCAGCTCGGTTGAACCCAGTCATCTGCTCGGAGGTCGACGCCGCAATTCGAGAGTGCATGCCCCCTTGTGACGACTACACTGAAGTCTACATCAACCAGAAACTCGTCGATGTCGTCGCAAAGGTCTCTGGCCGTGTCTTTGTTGGACCAGAACTATGCCAGCACCCAGAGTATCTCGACCTTGCGGTCAACTATACCCTTGATCTTATGGCTGCAGTCAACGCCTGCAAGAAACTCCGTCCAATCACGAAGGCTTTCTTTGCTCCTCGTACCCCAGAAGTTCAACAGCTCCGCAAACGTGAGAAGCAACTATCTGACTTCCTGCATCCAATCGTGGAAGAAAGGATGACTGCCAAGTCGAAAGACCCCAACTGGCAGGCCCCGGACGATATGCTGCAGTGGATGATCACACGTTCTGATGGTAAAGACTCAGTCGACCAAATTGCTCATTTCCAACTCGGACTCATCTTCGCTGCCATCCATACCACGACTATGACCGTCACGAACATTCTGTACACACTTGCCGTCACACCAGAGTACATCGAACCCATGCGCGAAGAGATCCGCAATGCCATGGCTGACAACGGTGGAATCATCACTTCCCGTGCTCTGCAACAAATGGAGAAGCTTGATAGCTACATGAAGGAGGTTACGCGCTTTTACCCTCCTGGCGTCAGTAAGTGAAGACCTGCCGATCCTCTCCCATACGCACTCATGAAATAAAATATGGCAACTAACCCGCTATCTAGCATCCTTCGGCCGCCGCGTTCTCAAAGGCATAACCCTCAGTAACGGCCAATACATCCCTGCTGGTGTTCTCATCGAAGTCCCCGCCGCGGCCATCTACCTCGACAGCGAACACTACCCGTCCTCTTCTGAATTTGACGGCTTCCGCTCTTACAAGCTACGTTCCAGCGGCAAGGCAGCGGATATTGCGCGCAACCAATTCGTCACTACCAACGAGACCAATTTGGGTTTCGGTTACGGACGCCATGCATGCCCTGGCCGCTTTTTCGCTGCCAATGAGATCAAGATGATTTTAGCAAGGTTGATTTTAGAGTACGACATTGGGATGCCGAATGGTGAGACAGAGAGGTACCCCAACATTGAGATGGGAAGACAGAGTATACCGCATCCAGGGAAGACGTTAACGTTCAAGAAGGTGCAGGTTTAGGCTTTTTCGTATGACATGAGGTTGTGGCATTCACAGCGGGTGACTAGTTGAGTGATTAGAGATACCTATACCTAATGCGTTGTTACTTGATAGCAGGTCAAGGTATTCAACAAAACTTTGGTACTCCACATAACACAATAGGGGCGTTGCGCTGCGGTCTATCAGATGTCTACATCTAAATACCTATAGCTATTCCTATCATGCCATATCCTCGTCGTAAACACCCCCAAACTAGCCCACTATCCTAGGATGCCCAATGTATTAGGTTTACCTCCTTCTCTCTGTCAGCAATCTCTCTCTCGGTCTGCGCAAGTATCTTTCCATACGTCCGTCTAAATATATTTGTACCTGTAAACTTCTTGTTAGTGTGGCCACCGCAACTCCCACCCACGCTTCATCGCCAGGTAACCTCATTCGTGCTATAATTCAATCGTCTAGCTACGCAACACCGATGACTTAACGGTCATCGACTTCGACTAAATTAGGGACTCCACATGTATCAAAGGTGTTGTTTCTCTCCATAGAAGTAGTCGTAGCACTAGTTCTGTCTTTGATCGTAGGTGGATAATTCTGGGGAATCTTGCCTGATACAAACAAAAGCGATGTTAGCTTCTTCTCTTTAGTCTTGAACTATGACATATATAGAGATCGCTTAAACATGCGTGTGGAGACGTACCAGTAACAGCATCACTTCCATTGTCATTGCCCCAGCCCACTATCATAATCGCTTTCCCCAAAAGCCATACACTATTCGCCACAAGTATCACGCTAAGGAGGATGAAGCGGCCTGGAATACTGTTGATAGAAGAGACGCTATCTTGAACCACTGAGGGCCCGTCCATCGGAACGAATGTTCCTGGTGTCATTGTTGTGGTGTTAGCGATGGAATGGTGCATGTTTGGACGGCTCGGATAGGTGGTAGAATAGATGTATCTGATTGTGAGTTCGAGCAACGAAGGGTACGGATTGATGACGTGATGGACGTGAGAGTAAATGGGATGAAGTAAAATCTGGTGTTGGTTTTGTAGCGACTGGACTTCGGTTACCGAAGCGGACTGCGATGATCAGTACCAAGGAACGACGACGGATCTTTGCTTTTTTACATGAAAAGAGAGAGGCAATATGAGACTGCGTAAATACTGTGTCGTGGTTATCGGTAAAAAAAAAAGCGACAAGAGTGTGTGGAGTTGTGTTTCGTCTCAAGCTCTGGTGAAGACGCTGTGACTGTCTTAGGAATGTCTGACTGATAAAGGGAACCTACCATCACGTACAAACTTTACAAAATGGTTGAGACAAGTCTTGGGTGCGGTGCCAGCGATTTGTGATCTTTCTAGGCGAGGGACTGGTAGGTTGTTTGTTGTGGGTGACGGCATGCGCGTAGGTTTGGCGAATGGATGTATGGATTGCTCGATCGTTAAAACTTGAGCGTCAGAAAGTTATGGAAATGGAACAAGCACGTTGGGTTTTTTTGTTGAGTAATCCTAAGCCAGGTTATAGTTACTCTCTGTCACAACTTGGGTTTGGGTGGTACGCTCTCTGGTTGCTGATACGGACATTGATCCCGAATGTGCCCAGATAAAGACAGGAAAAGATCCTTTTATCTAATCACACTGGAAATCCAACATAGCTACATAATATATAATTATATAGAACAAATAGACGTACACAGGTCCTGCGAAAGTTTTGAAAGTCGTGTGCATCTACTTGTTCGTTCCAGATGATCATGTTTCATATGAATATGTTGAACAGCAAGAACAATCTCAAACTCAAAATGTGCATTGTGGGTATATAGTAATTATCATATGCTCCGTCCATGTTTCGCCATACATCATGCGCTCATAAGTCGAAGATTCATCGTAATGAATACCTGCGTGCAATACGGAATGCAAACAGCATCTCAAAAAGCTTTCGTAGTTTCTCTCCGTCTCCTCTACTCCTCGCGTCTACCCCTCCTGTTGTTGTCAATGAACACCTTCTTGAACCTGAAGTTGCACAAGTCCTTGGTAACCTGCCATGAGCTCTTGGCGTTCTGTGCAACAAGCTGTCGGGTAGGCTGCTGGAACAACTGGTCAATCTCCTCAAGTGTCAGATCCTTGGTTTCAGGCATGAAGAAGATCTGATAGAACCAGCCCAATACAGCGATACCACCGTAGAAACCCAGCGAAAGACCCGTCTTGGTGAAGGTGTTTTGCATGCCAGTGAAGTTGTAGGTGACGATGAAAGAAGACAGGAAGAGCCATCCGGTGGAGGTGGTCATTCCGTAGGAACGGAGGTAGGTTGGGTAGACCTCAGAGGGAATGACCCAGGTCAATGCGGCGTAAGAACCAAAGAACAGTTCGTACAGGATAAGACCGGTGAAGTAGGTACCGAGAGTACCCTGCAGAGATTCGATCTGGTATGAGACACCAACAAGGACGAGGCCGACGAGGAAACCAGGCAACATGGCAATGGCCCAGAAACGACGACCACAGGTTTCCATAAGGAAAATGGCTGGGATGGTACCGATGAGGAGAGAACCACCTCCAACAAGAGCCATGTAGTTGGAGGTAACCTTGTCGAAACCGACTTGGTTCATGAGTACACTCATGTAGTACATAATGGCGTTGATTCCCGTAAATTGTCCAAGGAAGATCATGATGTTGGCGTAGATGATAGCACGGCGAGCACGCGGCTTGGTGAAGAAGTCCATCCATGGGAAGCGGTTTGTGCGCCCAGCAGCCACCTCGGCTTCTTCCATCTCAGTGCTAACCTTCATGACGAAAAACTCCTCACGAGCTTCGTGGGTAGCAGTACCACGAATGCGCTTCCAGACCTTGAATGCCTCCAGAGTCTTGCCCTTGTGCATAAGGTACCTAGGAGACTCAGGCATGAAGAGGATACCAATGCCCATGATAGTGGAGAAGACGAGCGATGAACCAAGGATATAGCGCCAGTTGCCCGGTACAGTGATGAACATGGCTGCAACGGCATAGCCAAGAACTTCTCCGAGGGCAATGTTGAACTGGTAGAGGGAAACGAGGTTACCACGGAGTCTGCTTTCGACAGTCTCAGCGACGTAGACGGGGACAGTACCACCTTCGAGACCGACACCAGCACCGAGGATGACACGAGCAGCAACAATCATGCCGTAGTTCATGGATCCGGCCTCGAGCGCGCCACCGATAGTGTAGAGGATACAGGAGATGAGGATAGCCCAGCGGCGACCGAAGTATTCGTTGCATGGCGAAATGAGGAAGGCACCTGCAATAGCTCCTAGCGGCATACCAGAGTTGACAAGAGAGTTTTGCTGAGCAGTAAGGTGGAGATCATCGGGAAGTGTGAGGTTAGCACCAGAGATGAGCGACTGATCCAAGCCAGAAAGCAGACCACCCATAGATGCGAAAGCGACAATCATCCATGTGAAATGCTTGGGATTCTTGAATTCGATATCCAAGAAGCCCTTCTTGTAGTTGGCCTGCTCCAACTCCTTCTCGAGATCCTGAATCAGGTTCTCAGATTCCCATCCCCTCGCATCTTCGAGCTGTTCAGTCTTGGCCTTGGGTGCGGAGTAATCTGGTGTAGGAGCGACCGCAATGTTGTCGACCTTTTCGTTTTGCATTGGCTGTTGCGGCGACGACGTGTCGTGCATCTCAACAACCTTGGTGTCCTTCTCGTCCATGGTGGGCAGTGATCAGCAAGGGACCAGCAGAAAGGATAGAGAAAGGTAGAGGGAGAAGGTCTGCAGCAAAAGGCTGGTATCTCACAACCCCTCACAAGCGGACGAGTCTCCGCCCTTTATAAACCCCAGTGGAGACGACCCATGCCCATGGAGAACCTCCCCATGGCGCTCCCCATCCCGCCATCAACGTGACGTGACGTACGCGTGGAGTCTCCATGGCACGAACGCGGCAAAAAATTTGTCTTTCGCGGATCGCAATGCCGGGGTAGTAAGCACCAGTGCATGGCCGGTTGTTGCAGACTTATCATGGGCTGCCCAGGAAGAGTAAGGCGGGTGGAGATAAACAAGCAAAGGACCGACCGTCTTGGTGGAGCTTGGCTGCAAAGAAGCTTCTAGCGGCCCACATGCGGCTCTGCGGTTGGATCCAATATTCTTGCCGAGATACTCTCCGGCCAGGTGTGGAAGGTTGCGCGTGTATTCGTCTCGAGGACGTCTTTCCATACCACAACAAGATACCGCAGATGCTGGTTTCAAGAGCGCCAAGTTTGACATGAAGACAAGCATTACGGAAGGCGCGGAAGAGGCGCATGGCTCAACGTTCGCGACCAGTTCTGTTGTCTCCCGCTACCAGCTTCTCGAACGCCCAACCAATACCAAACTCTGCGCGCCATGACGTCGAGAGCCCTCGTGATGTGTCAAGAAACGGCGCGAATTGCAAGAGTCCAAGACCCGAAAGTCCATGCGTCCCATCGGAACCGGAGGCAAGGGTTGGTATGGTGTGAAAAGCCAATTCCCATCGCCATCGGGGGTAAACGCTTGATTCGGCGCCCATACCGTTTTCGGACGACCCGGTACGATAATGCAGAGGGAGCATACCTTACTAAAGTACGCCGTCCGACATGTTCCGCTCCAGCCTCGTGCTCCCCCGTTCTCCAGGCTCTCCAGGCCTTGCTGTTGGGTGGATCTTGGAGGAGACCCGGGGTGCTCACACGCGGGTTGGGGGCCGCCTCGGGCAGAACCGGCGGCGACTTCCAACACCATCAAGCACTTGCGGGATAGTATGCTTAGCAGGTCTTGTTGTGCCGAGCGGCCTTTTGTTGGTGTTCAATCTTGTGTGATACTATCGTCCCTCATCTCCATTGTGAATTACGCTTGGGGCTTATGACTACCCAGCCAGACATCATATCAGTGCGCACTGATCTTGGGATCGGAGGTGGACCACATCGCTGAATCCTACAACATCATAGCGCCTACATCGGACCACTCGCCTGCCTCCGACATTCTAGAGCTCCGATCCAATACACTACTACAAAACACAAGCCAAGCCATTAGCTAAATGTCTCCATATCACGACTCCACACGGAGCCTCACGAACTCTACCGTGTATATGCGCAAGCGGTGTGACTGGTCGAGAAGCTTCAGTGGATCATGCCCTGACTCGAGCAAGAAGAATCCCATGCTATGGCTTGATTTGCATAGCACAAACACCTGTCACACTTCTTCCATCCTTCCCAGAATGATGTACTTGTATCTCTCTCTTGCATCAGTATGATTTGTGGCTGTCAACTCTAAGTACTCACTCCGTCACCGTCATCATCGAAACTGGATAACGTCCCACCCAGAACAACAAATTTGAGCTTTACATTGTATAGTTACGCCGTTGCATCCAGCCTGGCGTCCAGATCCGTCTTGAATCCGTCACTTCCTTTGTTACTGCACGGTTTAGGCGGACTCGCATGGGTCGTAGCACGCGGTCGCCATCTATGGCATCTTTCTCCACAAGACCCACGGTTCCAGACGCTTGGAAATGCTAAAGATTGCTACACCGACAGAAGAAGGTTTCGACGCCCAAATTCTTTCTGCCACTTTCATTGCTCTGCCCCTGTCTACAATCTTTCTCATCTTAAACATTCCAGTCCCATCTATAGTATGGCGTAAGCTATGCCGACATATCATGAAAGTCTAGCGTCCGTCGTTATACAGCTCACACATTTCAGACAAGACAATACTTTCAACAAACCGTCAAAGCCTCTGGCTCATGTACTCAAGGAGATTTGAAACATCCTGACTATCAAATATTGTAGGTCGAAATGACACGAGGTACACAATAAGAGCAATAGGTAGAGTATGGTATCCCATACGCAAGACCAGGACGAATCGCCATTGAGCTACAATAGCGATAGACAGGCTTATGCTACTTATAACCTATGATAGGATAACACAATCCACCGTCCTGGAGTCGACCGCCAACCAGATGCCAACTCTTACTCCGTTGCCGGCGCCTTAAGCACCTCATCCAGCCTCACGACCGTCGCCGAAAACGGCGTGTGAATGCCCGTACCCCTATCGTCGTAGGTCTCACCTCCGTAAATCATCAAATGATTCGGCCTCTTCTTAAAGATCTGAATAGCCCGACTGTACACCGCACCGGCCGGCGTAGCATGTTCCTCCCACTTATCCAACGCGCCACCTGCAGAGTTCGTATACACCTGCCTTCGATCCGCATCACTTACTATAATCGTACCGTTTGGTCCACCAAGCGGGCTCCAGACCACATACGGACTTGCATTCGGCACCGTACTGTTGTTAATAACGATGGGTCTGCCAACGCTGTTGCGGAAGTTTAGCGGGCTATCGGCCATGACGTAGTAAACTGGGTAGTTCGAGCCGTACGAAGACGAATTTCCGATGGGCAATTCGTGGACGAGAATCCATTGGTTGAGCGGGGGAATAAAGGCTACTACCGTCATGCCTGGGCGAGCAAGGTATTCTTCGTAGGCGACATCATTTACAACTGGGCCCCAGGTTTTTAGGTCGGTGGAGGTTTGATGGGCGAGTTTTTGGCCGTGCAGGGGGTCGCGTTGGTCCGAGTAGTAGGCTACCAACTGGCCTTGGTACTGTCTGCGTTACGTATTAGCACCAGTGGTGTTGGGTAGGTATGAATTGGGGTACTTACAAGAAGTACGGCTCCCAGATTGGCGTCGCGCCATTTGTAGTATTCGGCCTCCCGCCTTCAGCAACATGGCTTACGAACTCCCACGTCCGCGCACCGTCTCTGCTAGCATAGAGATCGATCCTTGTCCCGTTGTTACTCCAACTATTTCCGCCCCCCAGAATAGTACCGGCTGGGTAGCCACCCATTGGTTCTGTCAATTCCGTCAGCGCGGGCTGGGCACTAAATCCCCAACCGTTGACTGTGTCGTGGAGATCGGAAACGTGCTCCCAGGATGCACCGCCATCTTTGGACTCAAAGATCGGGAAGTAGTTTGGGTTGTGACCGGAGAGGGATGCTGTAGCGATGATTGTTCCGTCTTGGAGCTCAGTATAGCGTGGGTAAGTTATTCCCTCGTCGCCCGAGGTTTGATAGATGGTGTTGTTTGTAAAAAAGCCCCAGGGTTGGGGGGCAGAGCTGTTGCAGGAAAGAGGGTGTGCAATGGTATTGCTGGTCAATGCAGCTGTCGCTGCCAGGAGCTTGAACAACATCGCTGCAACCTTCTTCTAGTATTGGAAGGGGTGTTTGATTGATACTGGGGTCGTGTAGATCGATCGTAACCTCAGCTTAAGTACCTCCATTCCGTCTTGAACGCCACAAGGTCATTGGTTTTCAGCGGTTCGGATCATCTCCAAAGCTTAGCCTCAAGAAGCAATGTGTAGTTCATCGCTTGTATTGACTATATACCCGGCGGGCTGTATAACGTGGTGTCAGTACCCCATGGGGCATTTTTGCCGGTGGATGTAGCTCATATGTTTTCGCGCAAATCGCCAACATGCGCTGAGTTTTGCTGTATTCATGATATTGGTGAGGGGAAAACAGTCTTCTTCCGGGATTGGCTGTATCCTGACGGCGGGTAAGCCGAGTGTTGAGATCTTGTACATGCTTTGGGTGCCTATAATGGTAGATCGACATTAAAATGTTGCGAAGCGAACTCAACAGAACCGGGCAGGTAGTCTTCAAAGACTCGACTCAGAATATTGGATGTTTTCAGTGACCTTAACTGCATTTGTGTTTCTGTGAATTGCCATTAATAGAACTGATGGCTCTTATTAGGGCGTTATGTTGACGAGCCAAGAAGGGTCGAACATGTGATGGCCCCGGAAAAGTTGGCCGACATGGTATGTTATACTGGAAGGAACGTTGTATTGGGTTCTAGGGGCTAAAGTGTAAGGTCGTGATGACGGATGCTGCATATGTAAACAGCCGCGGGTCTTTATGCCTTTCTACCCTGAGCCAGCAGCCAAGTCAGAAAGTGGAGAGAGTTTCCGCATGGAGAATAGTATATGTACGAGCCCTCGTCCGGCAACGATTTTCTTGTGTTACTTGCACTAGTCGAATAGTCGGTTGGCATCCGAGTGAAAGAATGCCGTAATTCGGCGCATTGCAGGATACTAGGCGTACTACCCCATGGGGAAAGCAAATCACCGTGCATGATGCAACACTGGTCCACAAGTGTATCACCTGTCTTGTCCTGGACGAAGTGCCGCGAGTTTTTTCGCTTGGCATCATTTACCTGAAATACCTGTGGACTGGCGAAAACGCGACTTGTACAATGTCCATTGGGCATGAAGGTAAAGGTATGGAGAATGACCTCCTTTGAATTGTATAGAGGTCTTGGTTTTCTCGTACGGCAGATAATAACGGCAGTCAACCCCTAGTATTCGAGATGAAAGTCTGGAGTTGATGCCTAAAGCAGAACTCACGACAGTCAACCCCTAGTATACCAAGGAGATCGTTTGATGGGGTTGACAGTATGGAGATTATCATCGAATGGAGCGCAGAAGATGAAAACATACTTAAGCGTCCGTTGCGAGACCAACTGACTGCCAACGCAACAATCGAGTCCAGCGATCAGCGACCATGTTTCGTCCAACCTCTTTCTTCGCACTTGGCGCACTTCTGTTTCTCGCAATACTTGATCACGCCTCCGCTGTCACAGCGGGTTGCGGCAAGTCACCAAGGTTGACCAACGGTGTCCAAAGGACGACGGTGAACGGCAAGCAACGCCAGTGGACCCTCCGAATCCCGAAGAACTATGACAACTCCCATCCCTACAAATTCATCTTCGGTCTCCACTGGTTGAATGGCGACATGACATCTGTCTCCGGCGGTAGCGCACCGTACTATGGCCTTGCGGCTCTCGCAAACGAGACGGCCATCTTCATCGCACCTGACGGCATAAACAAAGGCTGGGGAAACCAGAACGGCGAAGACATTACCTTCCTCGATACCATTCGCAAGCAAGTCGAGGATGATCTCTGCGTAGACGAGACACAACGTTTCTCCCTCGGATTCTCCTATGGCGGTGCTATGAGTTTCAGTCTAGCATGCAGTCGTGCGAAGGAGTACCGCGCCATCGCTGTGCTATCTGGTGCAACTCTTTCAGGCTGCGCTGGCGGAAACGATCCAATTGCTTTGTACCAGCAGCATGGAGTGAAAGACAGCGTCCTGCCCATCGCTTCAGGAAGGGAGATTAGAGACCGCTTCGTGAGACTGAACGGGTGCCAGGCTAAGAACGCGCCAGAGCCGGCGAAAAACAGCAGGCAGCGAATCAAGACGGTATACGATGGGTGCAAGTACCCGACACAGTGGACTGCTTTCGATGGAGATCATGTTGCGCTGCCCGGAGACGCGGGTAACGATGTTGGACCACAAAGTTTTACACCTGGTGAGGTCTGGAAGTTCTTCTCTCAGTTTTAAGGAGCGAGAATCTAGTGTGTTGAATTGATGGTGGGTGACTTGATGAAGTGAGGAAGACGGCTCAGTATAGCTAGAGGTGTATATAAATGTCAGTATTGAGATGATGAGAAAGTACAATTGAACGTATCACGCGTCTTGAGATGAGAGGTTGATGAATGTGGAGAGTGAAGGGTGAGGGGCCAGAGTGACTGTCCGCACGTGAAGAGGCGCCCGCGCTACTCGGCTCCTTCCCCACCAGACGCGAGTGTCAACACCAACCAGACGCGTCCCAACTCGACCCCAACGTCATGGTAAGCATAAGCATCAACATGCCGCTATTCTATGCGCATACTGACTATGACAGGCGCGTCTCAGTGATGCGAATGGGAAGAAAAGGCGAGGCCGGCCTCCAGGCAGCCGCAATTCTAGTGGTGTTGTGAAGTCAAAGACGAAGCCCGCACCAAGGGCGGCTGCGGCGAAGAAGGGCAAACCTAGGAAGAAACAGGCGCAAGAAGAAGTCGAGGACGAGCTCTCGATAGCTGTGGGCGCACAAACACAACCATCGAAACCTCGCAAGCGCAAATCCGACGACATCGCCGAAGCCGAAGACGAGTCGCGCAACCAGTACGCGCAGTTGGAGACTAAGACGAAGAGGATACCGCAAGAGCTGATGGACACATGGCCGCAACTGCCGCCTCAGGTCTTGGAGCAGATGACGGCCGTGGTACGCAATGCGAAGAAGGATATCGCCGAGACACAGCGAGACGAGCGCAGGATCATGGCCGCACACAACACACTCAATCCCCTTGTGCGGAAGCTGGCACGTCAACTAGCTGAGTCGCGGATGCCTCCCCAGGCCAAAGACATCCACTTCAACATTGATAAGCTCACGGAGCGCAATGCCCAAGTATCACGAGAGGCCACGACAGTCCGGCATGCGAAGCAGCTGCTCAGTGAACAAGCCAAGATTGCTCAGCACTTGCTGAACAAGGACGAAGACAATCTGGACGCTCTGAAGAAGAACGTCAAGAGCTGGAGGACCGAGTGGAAACACCAGAAGAAGCACGGACGGGTACGTGTCGGTCTATTCTAGACAAGCTGAATGTGTCGCTAACCTACCTGCTGTAGCTCCACCCCTTACTCCAAGGCCAAGGCGATGCGACGACGAACAGAGACGGTCCAGACGATATACAGTTGAGGCCATCACAACCAGTAGACTTGTCCCTCCTCGATACGCCTAACGACGACCTTGCACCGGTGCTCGGACAATTGCGACGCAGCCTGGAGAGTATGCAGGGCAACCATACACAAGTAGAGGGTCTCGATACGGCCATGAGGGACGCGCAGGCTGCACTAGACCATGTCCTGTTTAAGCACGCCAGCGCAGTGCAGTACGCTGCTCTTTGAAGCGTCGACATGCAGGTCCCGCAGCGGTTTTTGTTCTTTCCATAGTTATGCATGACTCGGCGTATGGGTTGGCTTCTGTGCAGGCGTACTGCACACGGGGGTGGGATGAATACCAGGGCAAGTGTATGGCGTTGGAGGGCATCTCTATCAATTTACTCCCAGTTTTAGAACTGCGATTCCGACAGTATGGTCATCGGAAAATGTGCATTTGCGGCCGAGTCCATTTATGTAGTGTAGCAACACTAGAAAGTGATTGGCTCCACCACCTTGGCATGGCCTCTCGGCAGAGCGGAGCCACTTCTGCAGCTACAGCCCTTCTATGCGAAACTTGTGCGAACTATAACACGTCAAGCACGTCGCTCTTCGCATAACCTGGAAACCATCCGAGATCGTTAGCGTCTCGCAGCGGGAAGCTGTCAAAATTGCCGCTAAGAAATTCTCGCGGTGCACTTCTCCGCTATTGGATGTCCTGGCAGCCTCCGGGATCTTCCTTCCAAGGTTCGGTTCGGCAAAGCACGCGACCGCAGACATTCACCTGTCCCTTGTGCCTCTAAACCCACACCTCTCCGCCACTCGTCTACCGCGACTACAGGCTCTGCTGTGCCACCAAAGAACGTGTCTCTGGCGCATCGCGACCTTCTTTGCTCTTTCCGATGCTTCAGTGCCTGGCGAGACCCCTGTCGTAACACACATGAACCTGCGCGTCTCCAAGAAAAGCACCCGGCTCTGACACCGACCCACTATCCACACTTGATGACGGAAGCTGCACGACGATCAAATGGAGCTTCGCCAGACAACATGGCCGAATCCAAAGAAACAGACAAGGACAAAGTTGCCCCAGATAATGACGTGTCCAAAGCCCATTCTCCTGCGAAGAGCAAACCCAATGCGACCAATTCTGAGGCGCCTGCAAAGCCACCAAAAAAGCGTAGAAAAGTAAACCATGGTAAGCCATCGACGCTGTGTAGCCGCGAAGGCGTCCGCAACCCTGCTAACCTATATGCTTCCATGTAGCATGCATCTACTGCAGACGTTCGGTGAGCTCCACCCACATCCCCAGCATTCGATACATACCATGTGTTCGCATGTAAGACAATTTTTCCTGCTTGCTGACTCAAACCAATCAGCACATGACCTGTGATCTCGTAAGTGCACCAAATGAGGCATCATCTATTCGCAAGCTGATTGTGCCTTCGCCCATTGCAGGAGCGACCATGCACACGCTGTGTAAAACGAAATATTGGACACCTCTGTCACGACGAGCCGCGTGAAGGTGTTAAGAAGTCCAAGTCTGAGCCAGAGAATGGTGATGGACAGAGTCAGCCCACTCAGGTCGAGTCAACTCCCTCCGATGCAGCATCAACGGCCGCTCCACCAGTTTCGGATGCAGGGCTTAACCTGGCCACGCATCCAGTACCTCCTAATAGGGATGCCAGCACAACATCAGGTACCCGAAACGACCCCGTATCCGCGCCACAATTGCCTGCTTTGACGGCTGGTAGTCAGCCTTGTAAGTTACACTTCCCCTCAGCTCCACATCGTAATCGTCACTGACACTCCTGGGAGTTTTGGGTTACGATGGTTTGCTCTCATCTCAGAACAACCTTCAGGACATGCAATTCCACCCTTCATATATGTTCAATACCTCAGAAGTTAGCAATGAGTATAACCTGCTCAACGATTTCCTCAACAACAGTCTCATGGATGACGGTGCATTCTATG
>Ga0268250_10000698_pt1 | contig 15306 bp, 19 predicted proteins | sample AgamicAsSfe_FD_200448 | JGI IMG/M metagenome (GOLD analysis project Ga0268250, IMG submission 200448) | Agave microbial communities from Guanajuato, Mexico - As.Sf.e (v2) (version 2) | ecosystem: Host-associated > Plants > Phyllosphere > Phylloplane/Leaf | place: Guanajuato, Mexico | collected... | reverse complement strand
TGGTTCTCAAACAGTAAAACATTGTTATATTTTGGGGAAGCTTCACTACCGCTACCATCTGCCAGAAGAATAGCATCTGTACCACGCGCGATATGCATGGCGCTACGATGACTCTTGTCATACCGATACACGCTTTCCTGATTCCTTCCTTGATATCTCGCCTGGTGCACACATATATCCTTCCGTATTTAAAACACTATCATTATCACGCGTGTACGTCCGTCTCGAATAGCAGCCAACGCTCTTGGTATCTGTTCACTCAAGCATCATACCACCGACAAAAGCACGAGTCAAGAGCAGAATCGCCACAGCACCCTTCCAGGAACTCTTCGAACTTGTACTCCGAAACAATATACGTATTGGCCGGGCTCGATATGCAATCGAGGCAGGAAGGTCGAATCTTCCTGGATGGCGTCGATTATTCACCGAGCAAATTTCACGACACCTTTCTGCCCAGCTGGGCTAGCTGGGGCATTGAGAAGGCAGACACAACAGATAGAGCAGAATATGGTCAGCATTGATAATGTTGAGAGTGCCGTGAATTGCCTTGCGGCAGATCACGGCTCAAATTCATGCATTTGCGCTCAAGGTTGTTTGCATGATGCGAGGACTCGCTGAAGTCGCCGGATGCTCACTAGCATGGCATCGCTTCGAGTTTTCCGCAGAGTCGCGCGAGCTGCAACTGCGCACGCCGAAAGATTATGTACGGGGACGGACGTCACGCTGGCGCCGTATCATGCTGCCATTGGACATGAGCTCAGTGCTCACCGCATACCATCTGATTGAATACGACGGCGCAGACCTTTGCAGCGATGCTCACTACTCTTGAAGCGAAGAATCAGTATTGTCCGACTGGACTTGAACAAAGCGTGGGAGCGGGCCCATTCCTTGATTATGGCGCATACTCTCTGCACTGTTCTCGAGACGCACTAGATCTGCAGGCTAGAACGGTGTATAGTCAGGAAGTCGAGAAAATACTGTTGGCGCAATACATGAACTATGAAACCAAATACTTGACGCTGTACCGACGACACTCGAGACTGGAACGATACTGTAGGATCTCTGGCCTGAGCTTGAGGGGTTGTAGAGGAGGTACTTCATTCGACGAGATGGTAAGGTTCTGGTTCCGAGGTCGACTGTATACTTGATACTGCATTTCCTGGATTTGATGGACAGGCCATCGTACAAGGAACTTGTTCCCTTCAATGCGAGATGACCAGCTGTTCGACAGAAGCAGACTTTCGTCGAGGGAGGTCAGTGAAGTGCTTGCCGGTTGGTCTGCACACAAGACAGGACCACTCTGTAGACGATGGAAAATACTTGATTCAAAAACGTCGAAACAGATCCTGCACTTGTGATGATTTCTGTGATTAAGCATAGAGAGAGTGCCGTTATTCATTTGTAAGCTACGAAGTAGATCGTAGATGATATGATGAATAGTGATCAAACAGCGAAGTCGGAAGGAGACGCGACAAAGACAGCAAGGACATGGAGCACGCCCCGCTGCACCGTCGAGTCTGTCGAGTCTAGAGCTCTTGCGCCAGTGACAACCGTCTCTTCTTTTGACCAATAAAAGTCCGATATAGCGTAGGCGCAACACGTCCCCGGTCTGTGTGCGTGTGCGCCGCCATGCCATGCGACAATCTGATGTTGTGGTCGGTGCGACGGAACCTTTTTCCTGCTCAACGCCAAAATGCACTAAATAGTTGCTAACGAGTCGATGCGGCGCCAAAGTGGCATAGAGAAGCTACTTCATGCACGAAATCGTCTTCGTTGAGCTTTGAGGTCTTTGACGACACGCGTGAGGTCAACTTCTCTGTATAATGCTCAAAGACAGCGCGCTATGAGCCGTTCTTGGTGCACTGCCCCGGTATACATGCATAGGATGCGAAGCTATACAGGGGGAAGGTTGACCCGTGCAAGGGATTTTGCCACGCTACAGTGGCGGCTCGCGTGGCTCGATTGAGGCGAAGCAGCGAGAGGCTTCGCCGAGTCTCTGTCGCTGTTCAATCTTGGCTGTTAGTTGTCCATCTAAGCTCATTGTAGATAGTGTGAAAGAAACAAGGCAGGATGTTGTATGAATTGCCGACATATCCGCCATAGAAAAGCCCCTCCTTTTTTCACATCATGATTCAGGTCAACACTAGCTTAGCAAAAAAGAGCAATCAAAGTCCATTGATCTACGTCTTTTGATACACCTAACACCTTGTCTTGCACGTCTTCCTTCGACACTCGACACCGACTTCTCGGACGCTCTTGCCGCTCCAGTCTCAGTAGTCGCCTTTGAGCTTACCTTGCTTGCTTTCTAATCCCTTCTCCCGTCGCCGGCGACTATCCGAGCACATGAATCCCTCAACAACAAGCTCATCTCCTCAGCAGAGATCGACGCTTGACCGATTCGTGGTCATTGCTGTATCCACGACTACGGATGAGCATGGCGTCTATGTCACAAAGGACTCCGCTGAAGTTATCGAGATAGGCTGGATCCTAGTCGATGCCAAATCCCTCGAGGAAGTAAGAGCTATATCATTTAAGCTCCGGCAAGACTCGAGCTGGAAGACTGACATTAAGCTATTTTAGATAGCCAGTGATAGTGTCCTCGTCAAACCAGTCAACACACCAATCACTCCTCTCTGCAGTATGTCCAAGACTCGGCAAGCTTCAGCTGTGAATATTCGAATTATACGCTAACGAGCTCACCTCAATAGCCAGCCTGACTACACTCACTTGGGAACATGTTCGAAGTGCTGGAGACTTCCGAGCTGCTATTCAACGCTTCGAGGCTTTCCACTCAAAATACCTTGCTCCGGACAACTTGCAGTTCGCATTCGTCACTTTGGATGCTTGGGATCTACGTGTGCAGCTACCACGCGAAGCAAGAGATAAGTCTGTTGTTCTGCCATTATACCTTCAGCACTCCAAGACGTTCGACCTGAGGACGGAGTATCAACGATGGCAACAGATCCACCCCGAGTCTCTACCTTTCGGCGCCAGCTCCCTTGCCAACATCTGCGCAGCTCTCGAGGTCGAGCCTGTGCAGTCATCTGCGCCGATTAAGCACAACCTGCCATTCCACCTCCAAGCACTAGCTCCTGCGTCCCCCCGCCGTGCCATGGAAGAAGCTCTTACTTACAGCCGTGTGCTAAGTGGATTGGTGAACAAGTCTCAACCCGCTTCGGAACACTCGGATGTGCTTACAAGACCTCTCGATGCCAATGCCGACGTAAGGGCGTTCTTGTCCGAGCGCAGTAAGGTGCTCCACATGAGCGGTCTTCCTCATGATACTACACAGTCTGAGTTGGAAAGCTGGTTCACACAATATGGAGGAAGACCGATTGCTTTCTGGACATTGAGAACACCTGATCAGCATAAGCCTACTGGAACTGGATTTGCTGTTTTCTCGTCCCACGAAGAGGTACTGTCAAAATGCTTATGCGAAGTTCGATACTGGCACTAATTATCTTTCAGGCTGCAGAGATGCTATGTATGAACGGCCGTGCACTCAACGAAAAAGCTATCGAAGTCTCACCCTCGTCCGCCCGCGTACTCGACCGGGCTGCAGACATGTTGATGCCATTCCCTCCGAGCAAGAACAGGCCTCGTCCCGGTGACTGGAACTGTCCTTCCTGCGGCTTCTCCAACTTCCAGCGCAGGACCGCTTGCTTCCGATGCTCATATCCTGCAATGGGCGGACAATCGCATGGACCAGACCCAAATATGGGCTACGGCGGTGGCTATGGATATGGTCATAACATGATGGGTGGCCACCACATGAACCACAACCACCACATGGGTCATGGACATGGTCGTGGTCCACCACAAAGCTCTGTACCATTCAGGGCAGGCGACTGGAAGTGTGGATCTGATGGCTGTGGATACCACAACTTTGCAAAGAACGTTTCCTGCTTGCGATGCGGCGCCAGCAGAGCCACTGCTGCCATTGTCGCAGAGCCAGGCTACCCGGGCGGGCCAATGGATAACCACTCTTCATATGGCATGCATGGTGGAATGGGTGGCAATGCCGGACATCAGTCGTACGGAGGTGGACCTGGTGGCTATGGCCAAGGCCCAAGCTACCAGAACCAGCAGTACGGTCCTCAGAGCACTTTCGCTCTACCTTCTGGCATGGGTGCTGGGGCGAGCCCTTACCCTCCCATGGGATCTCATTACACTCAAAGCAGTGGACCTCATTCTGGCTTTGACAGCCGCGCCGAGAGTGCTTTTGCCTCCACTTCTCAGACACCGACAGCTGCAAACGGCGGCAATAACTATGGCTTCGAGGGCGCCTCGGACCCATTCTCCTTCCTTTCTTCTGGTCTTGGCTCGCTATCTGTAAACGACACCGAAAACAGAAGAAACGGCGCTACCACCAAGTCACCCTCATAAGCGGTTCTCGCTTTACTTGATTGATCTGCTCTACATCTCGCTCCCCTCCATATCCTCATTTGTCACGGTCGACTGCGAGAATGGTGCTGTTCGGAATCTCCTGTGATGTGCTGTTCAGGATATGCATTCACCGTCTATTACTCGCCTACCATATCATCAGCAGCCCAGCCACTTCACGTGTCCACGACCAGAAACTGCTCTACCACATCACGACAGATCTTCAAGTCATCTCTCACGAATCGCGCGCATATATAACACCAACACACGAAATGGGCTCCAACTCTCACTAATTGATCAGCCCCAGCTCGTACGCTTCACTTCACAATTTGTCATTCTCACGGTTGTTTATTGTTCAAGCGGTGGTGGTGGTGGTGGCGTGGTGGTGATTACTCTTTCTTTTCTTCAAACGAGCATAGCGTGGAGCTGGAATAGGACCTGACAACTCAGTGGAATAGAAACATGGACTTGACGAATCATATGACCTAGGGGAGGTTGCAGCTCGAAGTGAGGAGGTCAAAATTGTGCAATAAGGGGATAGACTGGACCCGGTGAACTTGGGCGTGGATGGAGATAGGTTGATGGCCGACGTGATTGTGAGGATACGATGTGGTCAAAGTGGAAGCAAGCATACGCATACAGAATAGTGAGTGGTTGTGTAATTTAAGATGAGCTTTAGACTGTGTCATGTCATGCGTGTGTCTTGCAGAAGTCGTGCTCGTCATTCTGGCCGTCCTCAGCGTCGCCCAATTTAGTTGATTGGTTCGAGTTTCAGAAACGCTACTACTACTTTGTTCTGCCCTCCTGAAACGACCTCGGCATCTTCCCCGCCTATGTCATCCTACAACAATCGGTAATATGTCACTGCAACTGCTCGCATGTCCATCTTCGCCTCCACGGTTATCGTCCTCGTCTTCGCCGCTGTCGCCACATACGACATTCACAACGTGTGCCGTCCGTCCCACCAGGCTCTCACCACGCACCCTGTGGGACACCTTGCATTAAAGAACCCTCTTAGCCATGCCTTTCAATACCGCCTTGACCCGCGCCCTCGGCATTCGCGTCCCCATCGTCCAAGGTGGCATGCAATGGGTTGGCTACGCCGACCTTGCCTCCGCCGTCAGCAACGCAGGCGGCCTTGGCATCCTGACCGGCTTGACTCAGCCCACACCTGCCGCTCTTACCCAAGAAATCGCCCGCTGTCGTACCATGACCTCCCGCCCCTTCGGTGTCAACCTGACCCTCCTCCCCTCCATCAACCCCCCCGACTATTCCGCCTACGCCGACGCCATCATCGCCTCCGGGATTCGCATCGTCGAGACAGCCGGCTACAGCCCTGGCGTTGTGATCAAGAAGTTCAAAGCCGCTGGATGCGTGGTGTTGCATAAATGTACGACCATCAAACACGCGCTGTCGGCTGTCAAGCTGGGGGCGGACTTCCTTAGTATAGACGGCTTTGAGTGCGCGGGACATGTGGGCGAGACGGATATCACGAATTTGATCTTGTTGAGTAGGGCGAGGCAGGAGTTGGGGAGGTTGGGGGTGCCGTATATCGCGTCGGGTGGGTTTGCGGATGGGCAGGGGTTGGCGGCGGCGTTGAGTTTGGGGGCAGACGGAATCAATATGGGGACGAGGTTCATGTGTACGATTGAGGTGAGCAAAAGGAACGACGTGTGCAGGATACAAGAGGACATGATGCTGACCAATCTTAGGCACCTATCCACATGAACATCAAAAGAGCCATTGTCGAAGCCACCGAAGACGACACCGAACTCGTTCTCCGTCGCTGGCGTAACACCAGCCGTCTGTTTCGCAACAAACCTGCGATTGAGACCGTCAAGATTGAGCGGCAAAGCACGACGGGCAGATTCGAAGAAGTGCAGCCGCTTGTCAGTGGGCAGCGTGGCCGGCAGGTATTTGTGAATGGGGATAAGGACTTTGGCGTTTGGTAAGTACTGATGGTGGCGTGGTTTCGTACGAAGAGCGATGAGAAAGGGAGGATGGAAAGCTGACAGACAATTATGTTCCAGGACGGCAGGACAAGTCATCGGACTGATCCACGACATTCCGACCTGCGCTGAGCTTGTCGCGAGGATTGAGAAGGACGCTATTGACACGCTTCAAGCCAAGCTGGACCTTTCTTCGGGAGTGGGATCGGCTACAGCGTTGCCTGTTGCAGCCATAAGTGCAGCGTCTGGGGCAGCAGCACCCGCGACTACGACGGCGCCTGGAGAGACTGGTCAATCGCACATGAGCAAGCGTGCCGTGGAGGGCGACCTCGACGACGCAAAGACCGATCGTGTCGCGGAGGACCAGGTGGGGAACCAACCACAGGCACAGTTATGGGGCATTGGCGAGCAGAAGGAGCAAAGGAAACGAGAGAGCAAGCTGTGATGCATGAAGCAAAGTGTGCTGCAACCTTCTCTCAAGCTTCGGGCTCCCACTCTTACAATCCCTTCGAGCGCCCGGAGCGTAGAGTGCGAGGGTCTCGTCGACGTAAGGAAAGACCATTCACATCACCGAGCGGTATGTCAATCGTGTCCGACTCAAAGCATTTATTCAGTCTTCGAAACATCGTCACAGCATAGCTCCACACGACCCGCTGGCTACGTCAAATCGGACCTGCGCACACGAGAGGCACGGGCGATGGCAAGTAAGCAGGATGCTGCCCCGTCGAACCGCACATCTTGGTGGGTGGCGATAAGTGCTAAAGTCTACCACGGCTGGCTGGGAGCGCATGGAAGTCAAGGCCGTCAAATGTTGGGACACCCTGCATCAGAGGCTAGATGAGCAGGTCGAAGATGGTAGGAAGAGGAGAAAGATGAGGACTGGAAGTCTGGAAGTACGCTCCTATGTGGCAGATAGTCAGCGGCGTTGGCTTTGCGCTTTGAGCTTGAGGTAGGTAGGGTGCGGTGCAGTGCAGTGCTTTTCCTAGTGTAGGTCGAGAGCGAGAGGAAGCGTAGCACCATACCCTGTTTGCGAACGTGCTTTCGACATGCTGAGACGAGCGGACGATTGTGACCATGATCATGGTCACTGGCTAAGGGAAGGAATGAGGATTGTAAGTGGCAGCCCCATAACTCTTGTTGCGTGAGGAATAAGTAGTATCTTCGATGTCTGTATACTCCTACCTATGTCTATCTATACATTCCACGTCTTCATTCATCATGTATCATGACCGTCATGCACTGACTGGTGGTTCCGGCAGCGTCTGTATCTGTTGCTCCGCGTCCAGTTTCACTTTCTTCGACCTCCTCTCCTCACTCAATCCATTCTCCACATCTGCACCCTCGCCATTCTTCCGCTTCCCCTCCCGTTCCTCATGTTCCTTAAACTTCCTCGCCTCCCGCTCCACCCTCTCCTTCTCCTTCCTCAACGCTTTACTCTCAAACTCATGCCAATCCCCCTGCAGATTCGCCAGCTCCGTCGCCTGTATCGGCTGCGGATCCTCTTCCGTGAAATACGCATGCGCCAGCACTTCCGCCGCAGACGGGCGCAGCGTCGGATCGTAGGCAAACATGACTTGCAGTAACTCGAACGCCGCTGGCGTCACTCGATCTTTGTATTTCTGGGCGAAAGTGCTCGGTTTTCTTTCTGTGGGTCGTAGCAGCTCGAACCAGGCCATGTCGACGAGGCCTGGCCATTCAGTTTTAGTTGGTGTCCCGAGGACGTTGTATATCTTGTCCAGTTGGTCGATCTCACCGCCGTTGCCAGGGAATATGGCGTGGCGGGTGAAGATCTCGACGAGGACACAGGCTGCACTCCAGATATCGACGGCGGGGCCATATTGTGTTTCTCCCAGTAGTAACTCGGGCGAGCGATACCATATCGTGATGACTCTGTTGGTATAGTCGAGTTGCCGACGTTTGGCGAAGAAACGTGCGAGACCGAAATCTGCTATCTTGAGTTGGCCGGTGTTGCTTATTAGGATATTTGCAGCCTTGATGTCACGATGTAGCACGCCTCTTTTGTGGAGATAATCCAGTCCCTCGAAGAGTTGCTTGGCGAGATGCTTCTTGTGTGATCGGTCCAGCTTGAATGTAGGGTGATTTAGAAGTCCAGTCAGATCATGAGACAGGTACTCGAACACCATGTAGCAGTCATTCTTCTCTACCATTACTTCTTGTAGTCTGACGATGTTATCGTTCTTTAGTGACTGGAGTAGTTTGATCTCGCGGATTGCTGTGACCGGAAACTGTGAAGACTGTCAGTATCTAGCTGTATTCATCGAAAAGAGACACATACGCCATCACGTTCGCCCTCCATACGAATCTTTTTGAGGGCTACCTTTTCTCCCGTGTACACATGTATAGCTCGGAACACCTTGCCGTATGTACCTGAACCGACCACAGACTCATTTCCTGGCCGGCGGTAGTATACAGACTCCGATTCTGCAAATTCCGGCGGCAAGGTAGGTCTTGGCCGAATACGCCTGACAGGTTTCTGCTCGACGCGACGTTCTGGCTTGCGACCTTTGGCCAGTGTAGAAATATCCATTGGCGCATTCTCGCGGACCTGCTTTCTATTCATCTTCTTAAAACCGAACACAATCTTGTTGGCATCATTTTGACCCTCATTCTTCGACGCTGGATCTTGAGTCTGGGCCTCGTCCTTGTTGGTGGCTTCTCCTGCCTGTGCCGTCTCGTCTTCAGCTCGAAGATCTTTGGCTGGACGGAAAGGGTCATCCTCTTCCTCCGCTCCTGAACCTTTATCACCCTTTCCTTTACCGCGCACGTGGGCGCCGCCACGACTTCCTGTAGCTGGGGTCCAGGACAGATTGGTATAATGACCCCGGCGAGAATTACCCCGGGAAGAGCCCTCTGACCTTGGGCTTGGTTGAAGTCCAGCTGAGGTACTCCGATGAGCGGCTGGAGGGTATGCTGGTGGGTAAGACGGCGGGTATGGCGGTGATCCCGCGTACTGTGGTGGCATGTGGACCGGAGGATAGTAAGGACTTTGTGATGCGGGATAACTGTTCTGTCGATAAGGCATTGAAGCTGGCGGGTATATCGGAGGTGATCTGCAAGAGCGTTAGTCTGGTAATACACCGAGAACTCGCATGCCTGCTTACCCGGCATGTCCAGGGTACCCCGGCCAGGCTCCTCTGCCATCACCATAGCCATAAAGAGGCTGGCCATGCGGTCCTTGATCAGGAGGATAGTATGGTGCTGGCGGCGCGGGCGAATGACCGTAGGGTGCGTGTCCTCCCCGACCACCCCTTGACCCTCCTCGCCCGTAGTGTGACATATCAACTTCCCCTCTTGTCCTGCCTCGTGTTGTGTCTTCTTCTTCAATGACCCTCTTCCCGGATGGTCTCGATTTAGGTGTGGGTTGTAATTTGGGCGGAAGTTGTGCTTGATCAAGATGGCGTTGTGATTGCTGCGATGCAGGTGATCTTGAACGACGAGATCGTGTATGATGATGCTCTTTCTCCTCTTCTTTAATGCGTGGTTTTGGAGACCTTCTTGGGATATGTTGTTCAGGTGACTTCCTTCGCTCACTGCCGGGAAGTGGAGATGTTCTGAGGGACGAGGTAGCAGGTGCTTCTCGTGCTGAGCGTGGTGGAGACCGCACGCGATCACGATTGCGCAGCTCGGAGGGGCGATATGATGACGATGTTGGTGGTGGTGACGACCTGCGACTAGAAGGAACGTAATAGTCGGGTGACCGACGTCTGGGCGAAGGCCGATAAGAATCCCGAGTAGCCTCACTTGACGGTGCGGATCGACGGGGAGGTGATGTTCTCGGTGATCGTTGGCGTCGGCTCGTCCTGTCGCGATCGTCCTGCGTATGTCTCGTTGCTGGAAGCTTACGACGAGGACTTATACTACGTGGACGTGCGGCACGGCGGTCAGGTGAGTAGTGGGAAGAGTTTCGAGGTGGAGATCGCTCCTTGTTGCGACGAGGACGATACAAATCGTCGTCAACAGGGCGAAAACTAGGAGAACGCGACCCTCGAGATGTGTCTCTCGTCCTGCGGTATCTATCGCGAGATGGGGAACGCACACGGCTTTGTGGAATGAGCTGCTTTCTCGACGACGCAGTTGAAGCTGCCAACCTTTGTGTGTATTTTGTCCTTTGCGAACCTTCAGTACGTCCAACTTCTTCAACGTTATTAGTGTGGCGACGATACTCAGCCATGGACGATCAAGCGAGACATGGACTCTTCAGCTTGCGCACTTGAAGAAGTATCTGTGCCGAGCTCAGAGGTGTTCGATGCCTGCTTTCGTGGTGCATGAGCCTGGATATGTCGAGTGCCAAAAATGTCCGAAATGCCCGAAATTTCCACTTTAGCCAGAGCGGCAAGACATCAATCACAATGAAAACTTACTTACCTTGCCGTAGACGACCTGCCAAGATCATGTAGACCATGCCTATGAATCGAAAGGTCGTTCGTTCCAAGCCTGTGAGGTTTTCATGCTTAGTATTGTTCTGCCTTGTGCCGTGTTTCAGCGAATGTGTGCCCGTATCTCTATAGAGCCCTGTAGCACTGTCTGCTGTTCTCTTAATCATGCGCCTGAGCACGGCACACATTCCAGACAATCGCACGGCCATTTGCAAGTATAGCATAGCACATCCTGAAGGAAGACGCTCCGATACTGCCAGTAATGGCCATGAGTCGGTGTCAACCTCAGCTATCGATGCGGCACTGCACACGACACGAACACGCACATCACGATGCTATATATCTAGTGGATGCGAAGGTCCGACAACCCCTTGCTCTTGTTGAGTAACATGATCCGCATCCGTCGTCCACGTCGCATTACTTGAGATAATCAGGTTCAGACCATCGAAGTCGTGTACCGTACTTGTGCATCAAGGAGACACATCCTGCTCATGTGGACCACCGTCCAGTATTCGTGCTCACGTGTAGTCCTACATTCTCCTGGCGTTAGTAGCACGGTTGTCGCGCGACACTTCCGGCTCGCACTCCATATCATCTGACTCGACTCCAGTACAATGTGCTGTGGTCTTCCATCTGCATGAGTTGAGCCGAAGGCTCTTTTGGCTTAGCGGCGAGTATGCAATATACTCGCGACGATGTGCAGGGACAGATATCTGGTAGTCAAGCTCAATAAGCTGCGGAGGTCAAGCAGCCACAGCTTAGAATCTAAGTCTCTTAGCGGCACGGGTGCTCAACAAGTTCGGACTCCAGCGGGGACAGCCCGGCCAGTTTGGGCAACTTGCTCCCACTTGGACAAGTAGATAGGTCCGGTTGCAACAAAGGGTCGCACATATCGCAGCAATGGACCGGTTTGATACACGACCAGCACGCCTACCACGCTAACAACGCCAGCTGTAAAGCATGAGCGTGGACATCGTGCTGCTCAATTGTCTGTCTGGCCTGCGACTATTCGCAGCTTGACGAGCGATCAGGATTGGTTGACCGTGTGGAACTGGCCGGGTTAATCGACGCGATCGCGGTCCAGCGATGATACGGGGACCATGCTGTCATGGCAAACGACCAAGATCAGCTGAAGTTGTTGGAACCACGGGCGAACTGTCTCATTACAGGTGCTGGGATCTGATATGCACACGACGTCTCCGCTCAAGACTTGCGGTAAAGGTATGTAAATGGCTAGAGTGATGTTGGACTCTCTCGTTGAGGTTCGCCAAACCCTGACCCCAGACTTCGGCGGCACGTGTCAAATGCGGGATGACCAAAAATGGGGCCAATGGCATCCAGAAAAACAATGGAAATGGTCTGCTCCTGCTCTGCTGATTCACCTTGAAAGCACTCAGAACACCATCTGTCTCTGATTCCCTTCAGCAAGAATCAAGGACCCTTCAGGGTACCGCTTCTCTGCTTCTCTGCGGCTCTGTCCACTTTCTCCCTCTCCTCACCACTCTAACCACCTCCTAAGCTAGTCAAGATAGAGATCTCCTATTGGGTCTTCTACGCCTGCAAGTCGATAGGACATTGACACAAGACTAGCATTACTAAACCCTTCTACTTTTGACACGATGAGTGGGATTTCACAAAATCTTCTTCCGCCCACGAACCCTGCATCATCAGCACAATCAAGGCATTCGCAAGAACGACTGAGGCTTTTCAACTCAATATCTGCCTCAAGCAGCACGCCCCGGCGCTACTCGGCCGGCGACACAATGTCTACTAAGCCCAGATTTGGTAGAGAATCGCAACAAAATCATTCTCTACCAGCGCAAGCTGATGCCTCAGCACTGGAGCCTGTAGAAGAAGAACAACCACGCGATCCTAGGGACACTCCCAGTGACCACATCAACACGACAGTGATCAAGACAAATGGTTCTGCAAGCCCATATACTCGATCACCAGCGGTGGACTTCGATGGGCTAAGCTGGCCAAGTCAGTACTCCCGGGTGATTGACGAGGAGAGTGTGCTCATTCATGACTAGGCTTGGGAACACGAGACCGACTGGAAGCATCACCTGAACAGAAGACTGCGACCCATGAGAAGTTGACAGCTGCAATACGGACACTACTTGAATGTATTGGGGAAGATCCGCAGCGAGAAGGCTTGCTCAAGACACCACATCGATATGCGACAGCCATGATGGATCTTACCAAAGGTTACGAGGAGAACTTGCGCGATATCGTGAACAATGCTGTTTTTCACGAGGACCATGACGAGATGGTCATCGTCAAAGATATCGAGGTCTTCTCTCTTTGTGAACATCATTTGGTACCGTTCATTGGCAAGGTATGTACAGCAGCTGGCGTTTCGAAGTGATCGCTGACTTCGTTGTCGTAGATGCACATCGGCTACATTCCGAATGGCCGCGTGCTCGGACTATCAAAGTTTGCTCGCATAGCAAACATGTTCGGCCGCAGATTGCAGGTTCAAGAGCGGTTGACAAAACAGGTTGCACTTGCGATTGCCGAAGTGCTCCAACCACAAGGAGTCGGCGTTGTCATGGAATCTAGCCATCTCTGTATGGTGATGCGTGGTGTTGAGAAGACGACTTCCAAAACCACGACAAGTTGCATGCTGGGTTGCATGCGCTCACGCGATCGAACTAGAGCTGAGTTTCTTGATCTTATCAAGGGCTGACATCGCTCAGCGCAGCGGTATTCAACACGATGACATGATAGCACGGCGTTTAGGGTATGTGTTTTGGCCATTCAACAGGTCCTGCGAAGATACCCAGTTAAACTTCTCGTTTCGTTCACGTTTCACGATTCTGAAACGTTTCGTATTGTTCCCTCCAGTTACCCCACATTTCTCGACTCGTGAACTCGCTCTCATACTCGGATCGCTTCTTCTTTCACATCCGCTCGACATCACTATCACGTCTACTCTACGTGATCACACTCATCTACACTCATTACCAGGAATGTCATCGCCAAGTGCAGACGAGCTATCTGCCGCACACATACTCTTCACGATGGCTACTGGCCAAGATGCGCAAAACAAACACGATCTTCCCATACTTTCGGAATCCACCCAGTCTTCAGTGCAAGATCGTGCAGGTGGCACGAGGAAGCGGGACCGCGACGACACCGAAGACACTACTGAAATGGCTCAGTGTGCTACCTCGCTTATCCAGCTGGCTCGAGACAACCCGATCGCGGTACTCAAGACACTTGCACATACTGCACAGCTTCACGCTGACACGCCAAGGTCGCTCCCACAAAGACCCGCGGCGAAAGTGGCAACAAGGTCACATCAGGTCTTCCCGATCATTGATGCTCTTTGCGCTCATCCTGAAGTCATTCTCTACCTCACAACCCAACATCTTGAACCAGCTACTATGCTCACGCTCTACACGATCTCTCGTCGTTTCCACTACTTGGTCAATTCGCGATACACAACATTTATGATGTGCTCAGCCCGACGATGGGCACGACTCCTGCCTGAACACAGAGTCGGGAATGTGCTTGAGGAAGGGCCTCTCTGGGGCACAGAACCAGATCTACCAAAGGAAAGGAAGAATAATACCATAAACAAGAGCAAACACATTCCGATCACAGATCCAATGCATCCCAGTAAAGCAGGCGAATACAACATCTGGGACATTACGACATTGCTGCCATTCAACAACTACGTCCATCTTTCTGTGATCGATCCTACACTCCGCACTACATCCCGCAGCACCACAGAGCCTTCTTCGTCCACACCCTCCAGCACCACGACGCCAATTTCCAAGCCTCAAATCCGCCACGTCCCCACCTTCCGCTACCTCTTCTTCCTCCTCCACCGCTCCAAGACCATCCTCTCCATCCTCGGTCACATGCGCGCCGCTGGCCATCCACTCCCCTACCACCTTGCTCCCTCCTTGATCAAACTCTCCCTTCTCCTCGACATACCCACAACCGCCTGCCGCCTCGCTCTCCTCCACAACGTCCGCTACTTCACCGCATCCGATCTACAACTACTGACTCTCTTCTTCCTCAAACTCGACATGTTGTTCACCGATCCTCTCGACGGAGACGTGGCGTCCGGGGCTGCTGGTATTGGGAAGTTGAGGGAGTGTTTGTTGGTGCAAAGGAGTCTGAGAACGTTGGAGGCTGTGTTGGGAAGAAGGATGGTGAGAACGAATTTGGAGATGATGCAATTGTGGGTGATGTGGAAGTATGTGCCTAGAGAGGAGCATAGGGGCATGCCGATTATGGGAGTCAGGGCGGAGGATGTGGGGTGTTTGGCGTGGGAGGGATGGAGGTCACCGTGGAGTGTGGAGGTTGCGAGAGTGGCCAGGGATGGGCATGGGCGGATGGGAGAGGAAGCAAGAAGCGAGCCAAGACGGCTAATGGGTGTGGAAGAGGGAGTGATGCGCGAAGGTATCAGGCGGGGCTTAAGACTGGAGAAGATGATGCTGGGGATGCTCTTGTTTGGATTCGAGTAGCGAGCCGCTAGAAGGTTGGAGATCTACTGGATACCTGAGGAACGCGAGATGACGCGCATGCATCGCATAGAATGTGTACGGTAGCGTACCTGTCTC
>Ga0268250_10000697_pt1 | contig 15338 bp, 9 predicted proteins | sample AgamicAsSfe_FD_200448 | JGI IMG/M metagenome (GOLD analysis project Ga0268250, IMG submission 200448) | Agave microbial communities from Guanajuato, Mexico - As.Sf.e (v2) (version 2) | ecosystem: Host-associated > Plants > Phyllosphere > Phylloplane/Leaf | place: Guanajuato, Mexico | collected... | reverse complement strand
TTCCTCATCTCCTCCTCCTTCAGGCCCAGCTTGCGATAGATGCCTTGGACATATTCTCGAACTGACAGCGTGGTCATTCCGTACCGATCGTGTGGAATCCCTCCCAAGGTTGGGCTCTTCCCTGTAAAGGTACTCTTCCAGGTTCTAGCGCCTCTTTTACGAGTGTGGAGTGTTCCCCAGTCCACGAAATCAGCTGTGCCTTCATCAGGTCCGAAGAATAGAGTCTCTTCCGGCCCGTAGAGATCAACGATGGTGTCTTTGATGCCAGGACTAGCAGGAGGAATGAGCAGATCAAGTAGACAGTCGATGTATTTCTCGAAGGCCACTCGTGCCTTGTCTTGAGACTCCACATCAAGAAGTATGACACCTTTGGCACCACCTTCGGGAATGTCCTTGTTCTTTCTGTTCTGAGTATTGGCCAGTGCGTAGTTTTCATCGAACAAAGAGCGAGCATTGATAGCATATGAATCACTTCCGCGTGACTTCACGATGCGGATACCACCACGTGCGACGTCTTTGAAGCGAAGATGGAAGCCACGGAACTCAGAGCCTATGACGAGGAACATGCCGAAGAGCTGGAAAATTGTCAGCAGGTCATCTTGACCGAGGCCTTCTTGCTTCACAAACCGCTTGTGGGTACTCCTCGGTCGGCAAGAAGCTGGCATCGAGGCGAAACGATAGTGCGACCTTGGTTGGTGTGTAGAAATTCGTCTTCAATACTGTGCATCTGGTCAGCATTAAGCGTGAGGTGGGAATCAGGGCAATCACCTGAGTTGTTGAACATTCGGCACGCAGTCATGACATTCTCATGATCCGAGTTGACCACAGTCTTGTTGATCAGCTGTTGCAGCTCATGATCCTTGAGCACGAAAGGTTCCGTCGAGCTTGACGTGCCGAAGCTTGGAGCGAACCCGTTCTCGCCCTCACGAGTATGCACGTAGTGGTAACTTGCAAAGGACAAGTACAGTGCTCGAATCAGCTCGGGGTAGAGAGTGATGATTTCTCGCAAGTAGTCTGGCGTGAATGTCTCGTTCCTGAGTCGACGTTTGATCTTGTTGAGAAGCTCATTGTGGGCGCTGTTGTTTTGATCCAGCACGGAAGTCAGGGTGCTGTATTCTGAGCCAAGACGGTCTGCAGCATGGTCAGTTCTTGCCTGCTGTCATATAAGCCTATGTCTTACTCAGGAAATGACTCGTAAAGACCCAACAGCAATGTGCATAAATGGTCTCTTGTAGACTGAGTTTGCCCTGGGCAAAGTGTAGCTTGAACTTGTTGCGAGGAATACAGTATAACAAGGATGCCTCTTTCATGACCTGGTGGATGGTTGACTCAATGGGCGCAAAGTTCCCACTCTGGAACAGCTGCGTTGCTTCATGGAGGTAGACCGAGATGACGGTGATGCCATTCGAAAATTGTTCCACGTACTAACTTAACATTAACATCTGGTTGCAGTTACAAAGCCACGTAAGCTGCAGAAGAGTACATACCTTGCGTGATGAGGTCAAACCATAGTAGTGGTACAGATCGCTCAGGGAGCTGAAAAATCCAGCAGAGGTTCTCGCCTTGTATGCAATGACAAGCCGTCTCTCACGTTTGCCATCAATTTCGAACATCTGAATCACAGGTCCACTCCGTTCAACAGCGATCTTGATGATCTCGCCATAGATGTCTTTTGTGTTCTGAGTGGCTTTCTCGAGGAAGCGCTTATCGCTGATGACGGCTAGGTCTGACTCACTTGCGCTTGGTCGTGGGTTGACGAAGTCGCACTTGTAGACGAAATAACAGCGAAGTTGCTGGTCTGGGTCTCCAGGCAGCTTGCTGTACGAACGGAACGTTTCGACGCGGTAGGATGTGTCGATCGATGCGCCATCGAGCCACTTCTTGTCGATTCTTTTCTCGTACTGAGGACCCTCGAATGTGGCAACACCAGGTTTGCTAGTATCGATGTAGAGCGCGTGATCAGTGTTCTCGTTCTGCAGACGAACGTCCAGCTTATTGTCGTCACGAGCATAGGCCGCAACCTTGGCAGCATACAAAGAGTGTATGACATTCGCGATGCCGTCGACAGATTCGGTGGAGAAGTACCTGGCATGCAGTGATTAGCAGAGCTGAGTAACAGCAACAGGCCTGACACTTACCCTTCGTCTATTCCAAGTTCATTGTAAAACCACTTCGTCTCTGTGTCCACGAAGCGCACCGGGATGAAACCTTTCTCATCCAGCGCGTCTGAAACGTCGTCCATCTGTTTTTCTTTGCCCTCGAAGGCGCCAGGAAAATAGCCGGAGCCATCATCCTGTATGCTGCGGCGTTGGAGGCGTGTCGCTGGTTTGAAAGTGCTCGGATTGGGAGAAGGTTGACGACCAGGTGTGAGATAGCCAGATCTGACTGGGCTGATATTCGCTCGTTTGGAACCAAGATCGATGCTCGGCATCTTGGTAATGACTGATGTCACGTTGAATATGTTTCTGCAATAGATTCAAGGTAGCGAGAGCGAGAGTGTGCGGCGAATCCAAGTTTAGGCAGTGATATTAAGAATGTAGGGTGTGGTGAGATTAGGAGATTGTATCTTTCTGATGAGTCACAATACAATGGCAAATTAATTCTGGTTGTGCGCAGAACGCGAACCGGGCTGGTCAAGATATAAGGTAGGAGCGATCCGTAGTCAATATTGATCACGTAGAGAGGTCGCGTGACATGGAGATCAATCACGAGTTCTGAATCAGGAGTCTTGTTAGCAGCGTCGGCCTGAGCTGGCAAGGTGGAAGACGGCTGAACGGCGGCAGCGCAAAGTTTTACTTATAAACCAGCCTGTTTCACTATTGCAATGGGAGTCGTGATAAGTGAGATAAGAGGAAAGCTAGGCTGGCAAGGGATCGATTGTGTAGCAGAGTACCTGCATTCCACGCAGGATCGACCAAAGGTCTCACCAGAGACACAGACAGTGCCAATAACGTTTGGGAGCCATTCCAGGACTAGCTGCAGCACTGATATACATAAGTCGCTAGCATGGACTTTTCGTGTCGCAAAGTAGAACTGAACAGAGGGCCTTCGCTGTTTGCCAAGGATCGACAGGTACTGCGACGCAGGGGTCACCGGATCTTCATCCGAATGGTGTTGCCGCCTTGCGTCATGCTTACCCTGTCGGTAACCTTGCTTGGCCCATCTAACGAACAAGCAGGCTGCTTTAGTTCACAGTAACACTCATGCTTTTTGCAAAGAGTTCTTCTTCATAGATGGGACAATCAGGACAATTAGTTTGCGCTTGTCGGACAACCTTAAAAAAGCCGACTTATCATTTGTTACGAGTCTCACAGGGTCACAGCATGTTCAGGTGTTGCTGTCAATGGCGTAGGCAGAATGTTGCATTGTCCGCATGTGACCACTTGTCACTGTTCCCTTTCCATCCACGATTCCGTTTACTCGTACATTCGTCCCATGCTTGTTTGCACTATCTTTTCGCGCCCCTCCTCTTATAAGACTGACCCCTCAGCATCACGTAATGATACCTTCCGGAGCAACTGACCCAACCGTGTCCTGACTCTCCTCCTGTGTTTCTCCGGGCACTATCAATTCCTCCTGTGCACTCGGGTCATCCACAAACTTCCTCTCACTGACGTGTTCTCCTCCTCCTTTCCCATTCATCCACACTCGATCCTGGAATGAACCCCTCTTCTGCCCCTCTGCATGTTTGAATGCACATCCCGGGTTTAGGCACGGATCGAATCGACATAAAACCTTACTGTGGGCGTATGTGCAACCCTCGACAGTACAATCAGCACCGTTCCGACAGGGCGCAGTGCTGGGATGTCGGAATGGACAGGCGGGATTGGTGCAATTTGGGAAGAATTTGCAGTCCGCCTCACGGGCTGCAGCTGCTGCCACCGACGGCGAAGGGTGCTTGCCAACGCACTTGCGGTTCTTGCAAGACGCGCCATAGGAGCAGATATCGGCGAAGTCGACTGGAGTGTTTGGCGGTGCGGCAGGCGACTGATGAGCATAGATACAGGCAGGATTTGTACAGTTGAGGTTGAAGTAGCAGACTGTCGTCGCGGGGTCTTTGGACTGAGAGGAAGACTCGACTTCCATAGAGGATGTGGCGTCGGGAGGGGCATTGGATGCTGCTGCATTGTTGTGGGCGTTATGGCGCTTGTTGTAGTGTCCGCCATTCTCACGAGGGTTGCTGCCGTCCACTCGTTCGAACAGAGATTTGCCTTGATTTGGTTGTGGCGCATTCAGCCCTCCGAACGCCATCTGACCTGGGAACATCTGCTGTTGTTGTGGTGATAATATTGATGCCATCATTCGTGCCTGCTCTTCGTACATGGCCATCAGCTGCATCTGTTGTTGTGGTGTCATATTGCCCATCATGCCGGGCATTTGAGTTGCTTGTTGCTGCTGACCATGACCAGGCCCGCGTGGGGGTCGCCCCTGGAGTGCCTGTCCTCTTAATGTTTGTCCTCTAGGACCCTTGGGTGGTTCGACACGATGTGTGTTAATGCGCCCTGTGCCAGAAGAGCCTTTGATCTTATGTAATGCCGCGTCGTTGAGCTGTTTGTTGACTTGTCCAAGTACTCGTCGATCTCGTGCATTTGCTGTGCCGTTTCTCATCGACTTTGGTCCTGTAGGTCTGAGAGGTGATTAGTGTCTCCCTGCTTCATACTCGCATTCTTCAACTCACATTGTGTCATCCTGCTGAATGTCCGCCGCCTCGTCCATGGCAGTATCCTGACCATCCTCTTGACCACTCTCCGCTATCGTTCTTGCGCCGGAGTCTGCCTCGGTCTGTGCGGGTTGTGCCACCAACGAAGCCACATCTACGCCCTGTTCTAAGTGACTGCTGAGCACGCTGATCTGTTCGAACATCCAAATCACAAAGTCTGTCGCGCCAGTATCCTCAGGCGCAAGTCCTAGCAGCTCAGTAGAAAGTTCCGCAGCTATTTCGTCCTGAGTCTTGCCATTGACCACCATGAGAAGAATGTATTCTGCTAGTTGAGCATCGTCCAGTCCGCTGTTGCTCCAAGTAGTTTCAGCGAGCTTCTGCTCTACGACAACCTGCAGTGCGTTCGCCAGCGGTGTGCCTGTTGCAAGATCCGCCGACATGATTGTAGTTTCAGGGTGTCGTATGTTGTGCTTGATTGTGTCGCGATCTCTACAGCTGGTATCTCGAAAGCGCAGGTCCGCTTGACGATGGGGAGGCTTCGAGAATGAGGCACGCGTGTGTTATAGTGTGTATGGACGTTGGTGTGACTTATGCTGTGAGTCGGCGAAGGATAAAGATTGAAATCGACGTCATCACGTGGGCATCTATTACAAATTACGAGTCTCGTCGCGTCGCTACGACACGCTGCTAAGGAAGGCAGATTTGAGATGGAAGGCACCTCATCGAAACATATGTGTAAGTAAAAGTCTATGAGATACATACTCGTACAAATCATCACAAGAAGCCTGTGTGCCTGCCTCACAGGCTATGTTACACCTTTGTCTGCTAAAGACGCATATGCCGGAGCTGGTGCCGTGACTGGCAATATCCCCAGCGAACCTCTTCGAATCACATCGCCACTCGTCCTTGCCTGTTGTGCTGAACCATTCCCCATCGGCGTTGCTGCTAGCATAGGTGCATTCTCTTCCGCAATAATCTGCTCCGCATTCTCTTGCGCCTTCTTCACCTCTTGTCTCTTCATCTTCCTCATTCTGATGAAATTGTAAGAGATAATGGCACTCAGCGTGACACACAAGCCCGAGATATTTATTGGTGTCAACTTGTCACCAAAGACAATGCTGGCCGCGCTGATTGTGAGGACCTCCTTGAAGATTCCACAGACACTAAGTGTCACCACGCTAGTTCGTTTCAGTAGAGCAAACTCGGCGCTTGTCATGCAAAAAGCTAGGACACCAGGAAACAGGAGGATAAGGATGCCAAGAAAGAGACCTTGTGTCTCTGCCAGGTTAGTAATACCATCGTGTAAGGGGCCAAATCCTTCCACAGGAATGGCGATGATGAAGAGAGTGGCGAACATGACTGGCGTGAGGAAGAAAAGTGTAGAGAAAGGATTTGATGTTGCTGGTGTTCGACGTAGCAGCATTTGTGTTAGGGACCATCGCAGACCGGAAGCGATAGAAGCAGTCATAAGAAGTGTGAAGCCGACCACATTGAATGACGTCTCTCCAGCCACCATCAAGACGACACCAATAGTCATGACCAAGATGATCGCACCTAGTTTCCAAGAAGGCTTCTCGAGTCGAAAGAGTATAGCAAAGAGCAGTACAAATCCCAAGACCGATGATTTACACATTGCTAGACGCACGGTGAGATGAAGGCCATATCATTCGTGATGAAGAGCTCTTACTGAAGAAGGTCAATGTAACGAACTTTAGACTTGTATTACCGAGTCCAATGTCGAGACCAGTCACAGATGCAGTAGTAGCTATTCGAGAGAAGTAGAACCAGGGCGTCATAAGTTGTTTCTTACTCTCCGCAGGATCTGTTGGAGGTGACGCAGCTTTGTGTGAGTCTTCGTCGTGCGGATTGACGGCACCAGGCTGTGGACGAAATCGTGGAATGAAGAGAAGGACCAAGGATGCTAGGGTGAATTGGACGACCATATGAAGTGATGTCGTAAAGAGAGGATAGTGGAAGTCGAGGTTCCCAGGCGAGAACATCCATTTGTTATACTGGTCTAATCAGTCCACAGTTCTCATTTCTCAGGACGTTGTAGCATACCACGGAAATGCATATCGAAAAGACATACCACAGCCCAATCAGCAGGGCATTAATGGCAGCCTTTCGGAAGAATGCTCGATTGCCTATCCTGGCTGCATCCTGCCACATATCTACAGACTCCAAGCTAGCACGCCCATCAGGGATGTCATCCTCGGTATTGGGGCCTGCGTAGTCCTGTCTTGCTCCTGCACGTAGTCCTGCTTCTTCGTCGTCGGCGACCATATTATACTCATCGTGCATATCATCGAGTTCTAGATCTGATTCAGAGTGAGTACTAGAGTCTCTCCGCTCATCATGAGCTCCGTCGACAAATCCGTATGCCGGGTCTACGCTTGCGCCGACGTGATTGGCATTGTTTATTTTATGCGCGAGCGAGTGTCCTTCACCGCCGTTCGGTATCGTATCATAGGCGTGGCCGTTCATACTGTTTCTCGAGAGAGCACTTGGCTATCGGCGTGGCACAGAGGCCGTGTTCATCTTAACCTGCAGGTGTTCCTTGATAGGGTCGTGTGGGAGTGGTACGTTCGGCCGGGCAATCGAAAGCGTGGTGTTGATGGCGCTGAAGGTCGACCTCTTCCCACGGCTGCTACGAGCTGGCCTATATAGATTAAGCTTATACACCTTGATAGCAGGTAGTAAATGTTGGTAATGCTTACTCCACGTCGTAAAGTTGAGACTCGGAGGTCGGGGTCGGTTTCAGATCTGGAACGTCGAGGCTTGGCAAGGGGTTTGGGCTTTCTCTGCGACGGTGGTTCGTCTCTTCACTCTGCCTCGCACATCAATGTGTGTGCTATGTGCGTTCTACAGAACTCGTTGACGGCACGCTTCTCGAGGAGAGGCTTGTTCGAGCAACGAGCAGTGTGAACCTACAAACACAACCGCAAATGCCTTAATCCCTCTTTCTTGCATGCAGATTGCAAACAAGAGCGTATGCGTTCCTCCAAGCCTGGACGCTCTGTGATTCCATTGGCTGCACTTACATAGCTGTTTGGTGAACGAGATCTAAAAGACGCATAAAGCTTCTTCTTCTCCCTTGCTTTGATTCACTTCCCTCCTGTACAAGTCATCTTCACTGCCAACAGCCATTCTCAATTCGTGAACTCTTCCACGAGCCACTCGTACTGGCAACTACAATTCCACGCGACAATGCGCACGACTACTGAAGATCTCGAGCATGCGCTAAGCTCACTTGTCATTACCACTACGAGCTCTTCAGACGATGGTGTTCCTATCTCGACACCATCAACTTCGACTGGCAGCTTTGCAGATCATGAGGCTCCTTCGTTCCGCTACTTTGATCCGTTTCCTGGCTTCAAAGCGAACCACCAAGCACCTCTCAAGCAAGAGTTTGGTCGACTCGCCACATTCATGCATTGGCCAAAGAAGAGTCCTGAATGGCAAGCCCAGAGATTGAACTGCTTTCCGATGGAGTATGTTCATTTCTATGGCGAGCACCACGACACAAACCTGCAAGCCTGGCAGGATCTTTGCCGTGACATTGCTCTCGTCAAAACACCTCCTTCTTCCATTGTCCAGTGCAAAAAGGTGTGTTCGAAGATCTATTAGTTCTGTCTGCGCATGCTAATGGGTCACAGATGCTCAAGCCATACCATGTGAACATCTTCGACTATATCGACTGCAAGCGAGCCGGAAAGGCTGTCGGACCAATCTTCAAGGATCGCAAGCGATTCTGGGCACGCACGCAGAAGGGCAGACTCTTCCCATTGCAAGCAACCAAGTCGAACCCATCTCGTGGCGCATTGTTGGAGCAAAGTGGCAGGTTTCGCGACTAGGAGATTGATCATGACGGAAGGAGACTCGTGGTGGTTCGTGCTCAACAACAAGCGATGTGTGTCAGGAATTGGGGGAAGCGATAGAGACTGTATTGGACAGCGTACAGATCATGTCAAGGCTGAAAAGAAGTTCAAAGTCACATTGGATCTATTGAAGAGGTCTAGCACATGCAGAAGCAGCTGCCGGTTGAGCGTGGATAGGAGAGATAGAGGTCTGATAAGATCCATGAAATACAATGACTTCATGCTCCATGGGATTGTAAGGTGAAACATACGACTCGTGCACTGTGCAATATGTAGATGATGCCGTGAAGTCTTCGTCCATGACTTTGATACCCACGTCTTAGGACAAAAGACCGAGCAGTCCTTTTGAAGCAGTCTTCCAAGGATTTTGCCTCTTATGACTGTGTTAGAGTAGTATATTATGCTCGGATATCTAGATGCACAAAATAAGGAATAAAAATTGGAACTGTGGATCTCCCGTGCTGTGGAGCTCGCCTTGAATAAGCCACTCAGCCTGAGGCGCGAACCATTCAAGAGCTTATCGCTGACGACGACGATACGTAGTGCCCAAGCCTTGAAGTCACCATGCTGAGCTCCAGAGCGTACATAATTTGGATTATGAGAAGACTGACAACTATCAGGAGAAGTGGTAATAACGAGTGCCAAAGCGCAGGCATTATTGCCGCCAAGGCGGTGCTGACAAAGCTCAAAGCACGAAGCTGTGAAGCGATGGCCAGCGGCGCAAATTCGGCACCAGTAATGACTCTCGATGCTCAGCTCAGCTCAGCTTTGAAAGATACTTAGATACAGCACCACAAATTAAATCAACGACAGCGTGGAGGAAGCGGGAAGGTCAACGGTCGGCCACGCCAGCATTATAATCTTGTCTCGGGGCCGTTCCGCTCACACAGCGGAAAACACATAGACAGACTGGCAAGTGACTGGTGTGTGTGCAGTGCTTGCATACCTTGATTCGGATAAGCAGAAATGAGCGCACGGAAATGCGAGTGCTTGAGCAAGTGTTCGTGTTTTTGAAAAGACTTAAAACTGGCAGGAATAGGAGAAGCGATTTAACTGGTCGATGGAACCATTGACTCCACTTATACACGCTTTCTGTTTTCTGTACCCCAGAACTTTCCATGCTAGCTGCATCCTGACCCTGAGAACTAAGTCGACAGGCGACATCTCAGTAAACCACGGCCAAGCCCTCTTCCTATTATCTTCAACCTCAGTCTGCCATCAAATCCCTTACGACCATCACGACTTCACAATAGACCAGATTAATCGCTCAACAAACCATACATTCAATCAATCAGTTGCTGGTCAACGTGTTTTGTGCATTCGTCTGAGGTAAGCTCACACGACAAGAAATGGCTTACTGCGTAAAACAAGGCTAACTTGTATCTCGCGCTATAGCCCTGTTGACTAAAATCATCTCAGCTCTGCTATCGCCAGCAGTCATCTCTCCACCAGAATAGCCTTGCTGTAAAGCCAGCGCTTGTGTCCTCGCCAGACTTCGACCTTCAGCCTACAAAACCTCAAAACAGCCTCACCTAATAATTTCGACGACCCAATCACAAAGCAACCTAATCATGGCGCCTACAAACACCTCCAATCCGATATCTCTCCTCTCTCGCCGCCCAACAAAGCCTTCCCTCAAAATAACACCTCTAATCACGCCTCACATTGCGCTTCCTCCAATGGATCTCACCGCGCTCGTCAGCGCGTCCATCAAAGCGCAACCATCGCCCCGACGAAATCTGCCAGAGTTCCGCATGCAAGGCACACTTTCGAACCCTGAAGCGCCACCGCCTACTCCAACCGATGAAAGCTTTCTGTTCACGCCCTCGAGCGCGCATAGTAGCGAGAAGAGAGTCAGATTTGACTTTGGCGACAGCCCGAGGAGCAGTGAGGAGAGTATCAGAAGTGACGACAGCGCGCAGACTGTGGACAGCGATGAGAGCGCGCGATAGTCTCGGTTGTCATGGTTGATTGTGCTGGGGACGACGAGTGTTGCGGCTTACGACATGACGAAGTGATACAATCGACACACGAGAAGTCACTCCTACAGTAATTATGACAATTGTCGCACTCTACGGTCACGAACCAGATTTGAAAAGCATATTTACAGAGCAAGTACAAACGGATCAAAGGATGGCGCAGGCGTTCATGCTTAGGAGTCAATGCGGGCATGGCTGCCCGAGATGTACATTATGGTTGAAGAAGAGACTGTCGACTTGACGAAAATGTCACTCAATTCCTGATCCTCTGAATGTCGTGCACCATTGCAAGACATGTTGTTGTGAATCCTCGTACTCATCATAATTTTACCTTTGCGCCAAATTGCCATTGAAACGCTTGGCGTTTTCATACGTCATTGTGAGAAACATAACGGAGGCACTTCCTTGGGCAAATGATTCCACTACAACGTGCTTCCTCCGTTACCGAGTATACTGAGTAGTGTTGACACGCATACCTCGCTTCTCACCCCGTCCTATTCGTTCTGCTTTCTCTCTGCGTGTAGGACATCCAACTTTGCTTCGAACTCGTGTCACTACACGACTAAGTAGTCCCTGCAGCATCGGTAGACTTGCTTGGCCATACTGTGAAACTTCGTGCAGGGACACATCGAGCTCTGAAACTTGGCCAGAGCGTGTCTAGCATGGTGCAACTTCACCACAACAAGCGACGCAAGACGTCCAGTGGCGATTTTGAAGGACCAGTAATGCCACCACAGCCCGCCTCAGGCCGGCCAATCCTTCCCAAACCATCACATCCTGCCATAGGACCCTCCAATCCGTTGATGACTCCCCAGGCCGCCCTTTCACATTCTGCTCAGCCCGAGCTTGCAATGCCTTCCCAGGCACCCGCTGGTCGCTCAACTCGCTCCGAACTTGTAAATCCTGCCATGGGTCTCTCGGATCTGTCCATGCCTCCCCAGGTCGCCCTCGCACATCCAGCCCAGACCGAGAGGACGCGCCTAGCTCAAAGCGCAGCGACAGGCTCAGGTCAACCCGAGAGGACTCAGCCAGCAAAGCCCGCACAACCAGCTATACCTGCACAGCGAGCTAAGCCCGGACAGCCAGCTGTTCCCGCAAAGCCAACCGTTCCTGCAAAGCTAGCTATTCCCGCACAGCCAGCTATTCCCGCACAGCCAGCTATTCCCACACAGCCAGCTATACCTGCACAGCCACGTCCCACAGGCGCCAAAGTCCCAGATCAACCCGAGGAACACTCGAGCGCCCTCTCCTGGCCCCGCGACCCCGCTTACCTCCAGAACCTGCTTCACCTCCTCCTCGACGGCGGCCTGGGCACCTATCTCGAAACCCTCGGTGCAGACATCTCTTCCTCCCCGCTTTGGTCCGCGTCCCTGCTCGAGACAGATCCGGCGCTCATTCAACAGGCGCATCTTGATTTCTTTCGAGCCGGCGCCCATATTGCCACGACGGCGTCGTATCAGACTGCTCGGCTAGATGACAAGCTGCTTCGTTTGAGTGTCGAGCTAGCGCAGGCTGCCCGTACACAGGCGTATGACGAGCAAGCAAAGCAGGGGCAGAAGGAGGCGCGGACGTTTGTTCCGAAGCAATTGTGGATCGCGGGAAGTATAGGGCCGTATGGCGCACACCTAGCCAACGGGAGCGAGTACACGGGGGCGTACGACCCGATGCCAGATCGGGAGGGGTTCAAGGAGTATCATAGAAAGAGGATACGGGTGCTGAAGGAAGCGGGCGTGGATGTCTTTGCGCTGGAAACAATGCCGTGTTTTGCGGAGGTTGAGGCTGTGTTGGCAGTCCTGGAGAAAGAGGCCAAAGGCATTCCGTGCTGGGTTAGTGTGAGTCTGAAAGCAGGAGGAGAAGCTGCGATGGAGAGGGCAGAAGCATTCGACGATCCGGTGGACATCATCAAGGGAATGTCGCGTGGCGCAGACGGGGCCATGGCAGACGGGACGCCCTTGACGAAGCTGGCTGAGCTGGTGTCGGAAAAGGACAATGTCGTTGCAGTCGGCGTCAACTGCATCAAGAGCGAGGCTGTCTTTCCCGCGCTCTGGGCGCTGCACAAGCGCATGTCGGAGCTGGACGATGCAAAGAATCTGCGTGCTAGCAAGGGCTTGATATGCTATCCCAATTCTGGCGAGACGTGGGATGGGCAGGCACGCGGCTGGAAGCGGAAGAGGGATGATGAGCAGCAGGGCGCTCGGACGAAGACGTTGGAGGAATACCTGGAGTCATGGACGAGAATTGCTATTGATCGTCTGACGATTGTGGGTGGTTGCTGTAAAGTTGGACCGGAGGAGACGAAGAGGATGAGGAAGTGGCTTGATCGGTTCGTTGAGATATGAGACTTGTGGCCGGCACGTCGCCGAAAAAGTACACTTCGGAGGAGTCGAGTGTCGAGTGTCGAGCAGCTCGGAGCAGACCATCTGCAGCTGAAGATCTCGAGGCCTTTGTCGACTTCAGGTTCGAGGCGAGTGACCCTCAAATCTCTGTTACATGCTGGACGGACGATTCCAGCATCACTTCGAATACTTTGCAAGGTCTCATGTGACGATTTGCCGAACGACTAGGGTATCAAGGATATTAGATTAGGTATAGTATCTGGCTCTACTTGTCGCCACGGTCTGATCGTCCGTCTCCTGCCCACGGCTTTCTGCCCGCCAAGCGGCGCCGTCGTACCGTGCTGGACCAGCCAGCACAACCTCTGCCTCCAAACATGCCCCTCACGCACACACCACCAACGACTCAATACCCGCCCAAAACGCCTCATCCCCCACGCGTGCAAACCGCGTCTCCGTCGGCATGCGCGCACCCTCAGCCTGCTCCCACATCCCATCGGGAGCAGCAACACCACTATCCCTCCTTCTCTCCCCTGCATTCGCGCCTCCACTTCCATGCTCGCCACCAGAATACCAAGCCATATGTCCCGCCCCCGGATATACCACACACCTCGCGGCCCGCCCATCCACGAGTTCAGGATCATCCAGATCCCGTCGTGATGCGTGTACGCCTGCCATATTTGTTGTTCTTAGCCTCAAAGGCGCGACGATCCTTCTTGTCGCGCCAGTCGCGAACGCGGAGAGCTGGGAGAGAGCGGTCATAATCGCGGCGAGGATGCCGAAGACGAGGAGGTGGAACGCCTGACCGACGCTGAGGCGGGAGGAGTCGGCGTGCAGGACGTTGTAGTCGCTTGATTTGCTTGTGCGGCGTGGTGACCATGGGGTGGAGATGCGGAGGGGACTGTGCTCGCGACTCGAGTTGGACACAGGACTAGAGCTGCGGCTGCGGTGGCGGAGGGAAGATTGCTTGGTCGGATTGGGTTCGTGGCTGCCGTCCAGGCACGCGTCGTATATGACCGCTCGTGCTTCCAGTGGACGTTCCGTGGCGAGACGGTGTGCCCATGCTAGCTCTGCAGCTTGGATCTCTGCGCTTGCGCCGAAGACGTGCAGGAGTATGGTGGGTGTGGCGCGGGGAGAGCGTGTGCTGGCGGTTGCGGAGAGGGCGGCGGTGTAAGCTGTTTCCGAGGTGCTGCTGCTGCTGCTACGGCGAGTGCAGTGGCTGGACAGCAATAGAATGGGAGCGCTGGGATAGGTGGTGCTGTAGCCGGTGAGGTACGGGGTTAGTGCTGGAGAGGTAGCTGGTGTTGATCCTGCACAGAGTATGATAATGCTGGGAGTGGTCTGGGAGTGACCGTGTGGGCTCGAAGATCGAAGGCGTAGAGTCGGTGGGAGGTTAGTGGAGAGAGGCGTGTAGAGATGTGTCGTCGTTGAGCTGGTGGCCGAGGAGGAGGATAGGGATGTGAAGGTCATATTGTCGACGGTGAATGAAGACATGACTTGTTGTAGTGCTCAGATGTTTTGGTGTGTACACGACTCTCCTGAAGCAGACTTGAAGCCCTAGGTCACCTGGCTAATAGTACTGATGAAGAATGTCTCAGGTCGATGACAGAAAGCTCGCGTGTGAATTCAATCTGAATTCTGTAACACGGTGCAGCAAGGAAGGGGGGCATGAGTCGAGATAAGAAAGCCACCCGTGGACGGGCATGGCCCCCAAAGACAGCACGGCACATCACATCAAGGCTGAGCAATGAGCATTCATGCGCTTACGGGCAGGATCCTTCGCATTTCCAGCACCCTCAGCTCGTCGTGGGGTCGTAATGCACCCCGCATACGAGCGACAGCCTCGTGCTCGGCGGATTCTGTGGCCTGCACCATTTGCCCGGTTGGGCTTCAGTGCGTAAGCCGCTACACTGCGACTCAGTGGTCAGGTCGAATACGGACCGGTGACCGCTGCGGCTAGCGTGGGGGCTGGCAATAAATGGCATGCAAGACGGACGATGCTAAACTTCGAGAACAGCCAGGAGAACTGCATACCGTACTACTACATAGCCGGCGCACGATCGTTTTTTGCTTTCAGCTGCAATCATCGGCCAGCCTAGCTGAAGCCTATGTCGGGTGCATATATGCATGTACTGCCGTGCCACGAGGCTGAAACATCCACGAAAGCATATTAGGACAATAGATGGGCGCCCAGTGCGCACTGGAACAGCAAAGACGCCGGAAAGAGGAAGATTCAATTGGCAAGCAATAATATACCTACAGTGTCCGGAAGCAGACAGCCCCAGCTTTACTGGGATACCAGCATGTGGTTTGCGGTTGGATGAAGGGCCGGTCGGGTAGAGCTCGTATTTGAGAGTCATGTCGAAGACCAACCCGGAGGCTGTCCGACCACAACACAAGCGCTACGTGGAAAAGATGTGGTAGCTTGCGAGCTATGTAGTAACGATCTATATCGCGCCCCTTCAATCCTTCCCACGCCCTTGCATCA
>Ga0268250_10000696_pt1 | contig 15363 bp, 3 predicted proteins | sample AgamicAsSfe_FD_200448 | JGI IMG/M metagenome (GOLD analysis project Ga0268250, IMG submission 200448) | Agave microbial communities from Guanajuato, Mexico - As.Sf.e (v2) (version 2) | ecosystem: Host-associated > Plants > Phyllosphere > Phylloplane/Leaf | place: Guanajuato, Mexico | collected... | reverse complement strand
ATTTCTGATTCCGGGATTTTTAATTAAAAATCTATACAGTATTTCTTCAAACGAATTTCACCATTGGTCTTCAAATATTTTTCTGGATTTTTGGTAAAATTTTCAGACCATTCCAAAATACTTGAATTTCGGGCATTTTTTTTCCAAAAATTGCAAAATTGCTTTTCCACTTCATTTTCCACCTCATTTCCCACTCACCTTCACCTAACCCCACTCACTCTCTCTCTCACCCACAGCCAGCCATGTGGCCAAGGGAGGGGACACCTCACCCCCACATATTTGCAAGAAAACCCTCCACTTCCATCAAAATCCCAACCTCTTTGCAAACCTTCAATCCTATATATATATTCCCAATTACACTTTGGTCCATTTCTTCCTCATTTCAGCAAAAGAAAGAGAGGCTCTCCAAAATCCCTTTCATCTTCTTCCTCTAGCACAAACCCTAGCTCTAGGGCTCCTCAACCTCTTCACCTCAAGGCATCAAGGACTCCAATTAAGGCTTCTTCAAGGAACTACAACCTCAACCATCACTCCAAGGACAAGATCTTCAACCCTAGCTTCAACTACAAGTTGTGGATTGAAGCTAACAACTCCATCCTTGGATCAAGCTTCAGATTTAACACTTTCAGGTGAGTTCTTACTCACCAAGACCTAGATCACACATCACATACATGAAGTAGAAATCTTTGTACACATGCACACTAAAAATCCTATTTTTAGGTCACTTAAGCTCAAACCTAACCATTCTAAGTGAGTAATTCATTCACCAAGACTTGTATTAGCCTTAGAGCACTGAATCTACACTTCTTGTACACATGGGTCACCCAAAAATCGTGAATTTAGCCATCAAACACGTTTCCAGAATTTCTGTCCTGTACACAGTTTTTCCCCACTATCAGTCGACTTACCCCAAGACCTAGTCGACTAGAACACTTAGCTGAAATTTAGTTTTTCTGGAAAACACAGCATTAGTCGACTTGCCCAATTTATCAGTCGACTAACAAACTCTCTGGAAACCATATTAGTCGACTCCTGAATCCACCTAGTCGACTAATCCCCCTATTAGTCGACTAATCCCCTCAACCTAGTCGACTAACATGCACTGAAACAGAATTCCAATCCTTTACATCTCTGACTTAGTCGACTAACCTAAACTGCTAGTCGACTATAGACCCTATTAGTCGACTAATCTATACTCCTAGTCGACTAATTCTGGCAGTGTTGCATAGTTAATTTCTGTTCTGAACTTGGTTCTTTTACTTGTTACGCATGTATTATATCTTGCTCGTTCATGCTCCAATACTGGCATTACATGACTTATTACTGAATGGATGTATTTCCTATTACCTCATGATTTGTTGTTGCACATATTCATTCCATGAAATGCTAAATAGCAATATCACCACCTATCATGCCATCCCTTAAACCAAAGCATGATACACTAGACTTTTACCTAAAATGCACCAACTTACACCTGGGTCGGGGGAAATGTGCGGATATCGATACGTGTTCGTGTTTACAGTGGCTTTTAGGAGTGTTGTGCAACCCATGTTCCGGTCTAACCTGTGGGCCTCCAGGAGACCGAGGGGAGAAGCTTGATCCCTTTATTTCTGGTACCATGCAAAAAGGGCATACATAAGTCCCTCATATTTAGCCTAGCGGCTGGTTTCCGTGCACCAAGCAGCGGAACAATCATGTGACCGTTATCCCGGGTATGTACGGGGTCCACTGTAAACATAGTTCGTCGATACAACCGCCGTTTCTAATAACAACCTTGTTTCACTAGGATATGGATCTATGTGCCCTGGGACGCTGGGTCACATAGCGAGATATCATAGTAAGACAAGTAATAATAATAAGACATACATTGTAGATTATTGCATATGTCCTTATCTTATTTAGTTCGCATCTCTTATCATACATTATCACTAGTACTACTTCATTTTCTTTGTTCATGATCCCTATGTCACTTGGCTATCTTTTATCTGTTATTGCATGTCTTGACCCTTGGATTTGTATATTCAGATCCCGAGGCCTGGAACGAAGTGGAGCCTTCCACTGAGGACTTGGCTTATCTGGGAGAGCAGGCCGACCAGCTCTAGATCTATCCTGCTCGACTCTTTTTTTGATTCTCGGATCTCCATCTTCGTGTGAGCTCCTTTGTATTTTTGGTTGTATTTTGTTCTCTTGGACTTGGGTTGTGATATTGGACACTTGTATAGTGATTTTTGTATATCATAACTTGTATAACTCTGTACTTCTATTTTGTATGTTGGCATATGATTATATCACGCTGTGTGTTATACTCTGATACTTGTTGTACTTATGCTTAGCGTATGTACGTGGGGGCACCATTTGACCTACGTATATGCGTCGCAGTGACGTCCCTGTATCATCGGGATCGGGGCGTTACAGGTTGGTATCAGAGCCTAGGCTCTCAAACCTAAAAAGTACAACCAAGTGGCAAATTCTAGTGATTTGCTAATGCCAACTACAATGTACAAAGTTATAAAGTCCTTCTTGATTCCTTCGTTGATCAATTCCTTCTTATCCTAAACTCCTTTCCATTGTTTCCAATTCCAGTTCTTATCCCTTTCGGTATGGAGAGACGTTCCGGTCGTAGCAACATTGGGCAGGTTCCCAATGGACCAGTAGGCGGAGAGAATGCCGATGTCCTACAGATCATTCAGACTATGCTGGGGAATCAGCAGCAACAGATGAATAACCAGCAGCAGTTCCAGCAACAGCAAATGAACAATCAACAACAGCAGATGCAGAATCAACAGCAGCAAATGGAACATCAGCAGCAGCAAACCGAGCTCCTTAGGCAAGAGCTAACAGCCCCGAAGGAACCGAAGCCGGGGAATGTATCGGATTTCCGGAGGTTGCAGCCTGCAGTATTCACGGGGAGTGAGGAGCCATTGGAGGCAGAACAATGGTTGACGGACACGACAGACCTGCTGAACGCAGCCCGTGTCCCACGGGAGAGTCAAGTTGAGGTCGCTAAGATCCAGCTGAAGGACATAGCTCGGACTTGGTGGCTTGCAGAGGAGGCTCGCTTGGAGGGGCCTATCACTTGGGCTACCTTCTCCAAGAGTTTCTACAGCCGCTTCTTTCCGGCTACAGCACAGGAAGAGATGGAGGAGCAATTCATCGGACTCAAGCAGGGAAACAAGTCGGTGGACGAATATGCCGCGGACTTCCTTAGACTCAGCCGCTTCGCTCCGTATATGGTGACGGACGAAGAGAAGCGGGCGAGCAGGTTTCAGAAGGGTCTTCGGATGGAGATTCAGATGTACCTGATGCCCCAGGAGTTGAAGACATATGCAAATGTTCTCTCTGTCGCTCGGAAAGTAGAGCGGGGGTTTGAGAAGACGCAGGGGGATCAGATGAGTCAGCAGGCCGTGAAGAGGCCGTTGGTACCTATGGGAAGAGGAGTCCCATTCAGAGCAGCGAAGATTCAGAGGCAACCTTTTAGACCGGCTCCTTACCAGTCAGCCCAACCATCTATCGTCTGCAACTTCTGTCAGAAACCAGGGCACACTCGAGCAAATTGCCGTAGGGCAAATGGGTGGTGTCTGATCTGTGGTTCCAGAGATCATTCTGTAGGGGCTTGTCCGCACCGAAGATTGGAGATGGCCAACCAGACCTCACCAGCACTTCCAGGACCGAGTGGACAGCGGGCAGTACCAGGGCCAGTTGGGCAGAGGTACCAGGGACCAGGGCAGAGGAGAGCTCTTCCCCTTCCTCCACCACATGTTGCTCGCCCAGTGCAGAGAGGAGCCAGGCCAGCAGCAGGACGTGGCAGAGGTCAGGCCTACAACCTGACAGCAGGGGAGGCCGGAGCTTCGGAGGAGGTGATTACAGGTACTATCAGAGTTCATTCTATACCTGTTCTCGCACTCTTCGATTCAGGTGCATCCCACTGTTATATCTCCGACAAGTTTGTGGCTTTACATTCTGTTCCTGTTAAGACTTTAGACCACAATTGGGAGATAAGTACTGGGAATGGGGTAGTTGTGTCTTCTAGAGTTTGTGCTGACTGTCCAGTGGAGATTTGTGAGAAGATCTTAGCTATAGACATGCTCGTACTAGACACCAAAGGGTACGACGTGATCTTAGGCATGACCTGGCTCAGTCAGTACCATGCAGTGATTGACTGTAGAGGAAGGAAGATCAATTTCAGGATCCCTAGTCAGCCGGAGTTTCAATTTAGTGGAGAGGTGAAGTCTACCAGAAGAAAGACTCGGCTGACAACTTCGGAAGTTCAGAAGGGAGTTCCAGTGTGGGATGAATTTCCAGGAGTGTTCGAAGAGATCTCAGGACTGCCACCTGTAAGGACGATTGAGTTCTCAATTGACACTGTGCCTGGGACAGCTCCTATATCTAAGGCTCCGTACAGGATGGCACCGACGGAGTTGGAGATCTTGAAGAAGCAGCTGCGGGAGTATTCGGACAAGGGATTAATTCGGCCAAGCACTTCACCATGGGGAGCTCCAGTGCTATTGGCGAATAAGAAGGATGGTAGTAAGAGACTTTGCATTGATTATAGGGAGTTGAACAAGGTCACCATCAAGAACAAGTATCCCTTGCCCAGGATTGATGATTTGTTTGATCAGCTTCATGGAGCCCGTGTATTTTCTAAGTTAGATTTGCAGTCGGGTTACCATCAGCTGAGGGTGAAGAAGGAAGATGTTCCTAAGACGGCATTCAGGACCCGATATGGCCACTACGAGTTTCTAGTGATGCCTTTCGGAGTTACCAATGCCCCTGCTGTGTTTATGGACTTGATGAACCGAGTGTTCTCTCCTTACCTGGATCAGTTTGTTGTTGTATTCATAGATGACATTCTGATCTATTCCAAGAGTTATAAGGAGCATGCAGAGCACTTGAGGATTGTGTTGCAGACTCTTCAGCAGGAGCAACTTCATGCCAAGAGGAGCAAGTGTGAGTTCTGGCTGGACAGCATAGCCTTCCTTGGACATATAGTTTCAGCAGAAGGAATCTCAGTTGATCCTAGTAAAGTCCAGGCAGTGCAGAATTGGCCAGTTCCGAAGACGGTGTCTGAGATAAGGAGTTTTCTTGGACTAGCCGGATATTACAGGCGCTTTGTCCAGGATTTCTCTAGACTTGCAGCTCCGCTGACCAGACTCACCAGAAAAGGGGAGAGATACATATGGACAGAAGATTGTGATGCAGCATTTGAGCAGTTGAAGCAGAAGCTTATTTCAGCTCCAATCTTGAGGACTCCTACAGGAAGAGGAGGGATGGTTATTTTCTGTGATGCATCAGGGAAAGGCTTGGGGTGCGTGCTTATGCAACATGATCATGTTATAGCATATGCATCCAGGCAACTGAAGCCTCATGAGAGGAATTACCCAACTCATGACCTGGAGTTGGCGGCTGTGATCTTTGCCTTGAAGATTTGGAGACACTACCTTCTGGGAGACAAGGTATTGATATACACAGACCACAAGAGCCTCAAGTATATATTCTCGCAGAAGGAGTTAAATATGAGGCAGAGGAGGTGGTTGGAGCTTATGGCGGACTACGATATTGACTTGCAGTATCATCCAGGCAAAGTCAATACCGTTCCAGATGCACTGAGCAGGATGCCAGAGAACAGAGTGCTAATCCGCCTTACCCAGCAGAAAGAATTGATTCAGGAATTCATCAGGTTGGATTTGATGCTGGTACAAGGGGGAGATGAGGCGGGGCAGCTTATGACTCTTCAGATCCAGTCATCATTGATAGAGGAGATCAAGGAAGCTCAGAAGGAGGATCCAAGATTGCAGTCATTCAGAACTCAGGTGGAGGCTGGATTGAGGACGGATATCTGTATTCGTCCGGATGGTGCCTTGTATCATGGTAGTAGACTTTGTGTTCCCCAGGGAGAAGTCAGACAGAAGATTTTGGAGGAAGCACACAGTTCTGCTTATTCTATACATCCAGGAGGGAACAAGATGTACCAGGACCTGAAGAAGCACTTCTGGTGGAATGCCATGAAGAGGGAGATAGCCCAATTTGTAGCCAGATGCTTGGTTTGCCAGCAGGTAAAGATCGAGCACCAGAGATCAGCTGGACTTCTTCAACCTTTGCCGATACCCGAATGGAAGTGGGAGCACATCACCATGGACTTCGTGACGGCATTGCCTCGGAGTCCCAAGGGTAATAATGCGGTGTGGGTGATCGTTGATCGCCTCACCAAGTCAGCTCACTTCATACCATTCAGAGTGGGTCAGTCGACAGAGGTTCTGGCGGATAAGTATTTGAAGGAGGTGGTTCGTCTGCATGGAGTTCCTGTGAGTATTGTATCAGATAGAGACACCCGATTCAGATCTCATTTTTGGGAGAGTCTCCAAGAGAGTCTGGGCACTCGTCTGAAGTTCAGTACAGCATATCATCCCCAGACAGACGGGCAGTCAGAGAGGACCGTCCAGATCCTTGAAGATATGTTGAGGGCTTGCATGATTGACTTTGGAGGTTCTTGGGAAGACCATCTGCACTTGGCTGAGTTTTCATATAACAACAGCTACCAGGCAAGTATCAAGATGGCGCCCTTTGAGGCACTGTATGGTAGGAAGTGCCGATCGCCGATTTGTTGGGATGAGGTCGGCGAGAGGAGTCTTTTGGGACCTGAGATTTTGGTGCAGACGACAGAGAAGGTCAGGGTTATCAGAGATCATCTCAGGGCTGCTCAGAGTAGACAGAAGAGTTGGGCCGATACTCTTAGGAGACCGTTGGAGTTCCAGACCGGAGATCATGTGTTCTTGAAGATTTCACCTACCAGGGGAGTTATCCGGTTCGGTACTCGTGGGAAGCTGAGTCCGAGGTATATTGGCCCGTTCGAGATCCTGGATCGCGTGGGAGATGTGTCTTATAGTTTAGCACTACCGCCATCTTTGGACGGGGTGCATAATGTCTTCCACGTGTCTCAGTTGAGGAGGTATGTCGGGGACGACAGCCATATTCTGGACCATTCTGAGTTGGAGCTTCAACCTGATTTATCATACCAAGAGCAGCCGTTGGCCATTCTGGACAGGAGTGTCAAGACACTGAAGAACAGAGCTATTCCATTGGTATTGGTGTCTTGGAACAGGCATGCGCCAGGAGAGGCCACCTGGGAACGAGAGGACGTTATCCGGGATCGTTATCCCCAACTTTTCACATCTTGACTTGGTAAGACTTTTCCCTACTACTTGTCTTTACCGTTATCATTCCTTGTATCCATATCTATCTGTTGCTTTTCCTGTTATCTTTCACCTTATGAAATTTCGAGGACGAAATTTTTTGTAAGGTGGGTAGATTGTAATACCCCTTCCCCGGAATACGTACTTAGTTACGTATTCAGCCCTTTGACCGTATCTTCCGATTTACCTTCCGTATTTGACCAATTTTAATTTCAAATATCATTTTCTAGTATTTTAGATTTTCTGGAATTTCCTGGAATTAAAATGAATTTCTTCAAAACCGGTGTCGGCCAGTATCGCTGACCGATATCCGAATTTTTATCTTCCAAACTGTTAGGAATTTCTAGAAAGTCCTTTAGACTTTATTGCTTAGAATCATATTTCCTACTTATATTCTTTTTTTGAGATTTTTATAAATTTATGAAAATTCTTTCGGAGTCGGTAAATTTCTGATTCCGGGATTTTTAATTAAAAATCTATACAGTATTTCTTCAAACGAATTTCACCATTGGTCTTCAAATATTTTTCTGGATTTTTGGTAAAATTTTCAGACCATTCCAAAATACTTGAATTTCGGGCATTTTTTTTCCAAAAATTGCAAAATTGCTTTTCCACTTCATTTTCCACCTCATTTCCCACTCACCTTCACCTAACCCCACTCACTCTCTCTCTCACCCACAGCCAGCCATGTGGCCAAGGGAGGGGACACCTCACCCCCACATATTTGCAAGAAAACCCTCCACTTCCATCAAAATCCCAACCTCTTTGCAAACCTTCAATCCTATATATATATTCCCAATTACACTTTGGTCCATTTCTTCCTCATTTCAGCAAAAGAAAGAGAGGCTCTCCAAAATCCCTTTCATCTTCTTCCTCTAGCACAAACCCTAGCTCTAGGGCTCCTCAACCTCTTCACCTCAAGGCATCAAGGACTCCAATTAAGGCTTCTTCAAGGAACTACAACCTCAACCATCACTCCAAGGACAAGATCTTCAACCCTAGCTTCAACTACAAGTTGTGGATTGAAGCTAACAACTCCATCCTTGGATCAAGCTTCAGATTTAACACTTTCAGGTGAGTTCTTACTCACCAAGACCTAGATCACACATCACATACATGAAGTAGAAATCTTTGTACACATGCACACTAAAAATCCTATTTTTAGGTCACTTAAGCTCAAACCTAACCATTCTAAGTGAGTAATTCATTCACCAAGACTTGTATTAGCCTTAGAGCACTGAATCTACACTTCTTGTACACATGGGTCACCCAAAAATCGTGAATTTAGCCATCAAACACGTTTCCAGAATTTCTGTCCTGTACACAGTTTTTCCCCACTATCAGTCGACTTACCCCAAGACCTAGTCGACTAGAACACTTAGCTGAAATTTAGTTTTTCTGGAAAACACAGCATTAGTCGACTTGCCCAATTTATCAGTCGACTAACAAACTCTCTGGAAACCATATTAGTCGACTCCTGAATCCACCTAGTCGACTAATCCCCCTATTAGTCGACTAATCCCCTCAACCTAGTCGACTAACATGCACTGAAACAGAATTCCAATCCTTTACATCTCTGACTTAGTCGACTAACCTAAACTGCTAGTCGACTATAGACCCTATTAGTCGACTAATCTATACTCCTAGTCGACTAATTCTGGCAGTGTTGCATAGTTAATTTCTGTTCTGAACTTGGTTCTTTTACTTGTTACGCATGTATTATATCTTGCTCGTTCATGCTCCAATACTGGCATTACATGACTTATTACTGAATGGATGTATTTCCTATTACCTCATGATTTGTTGTTGCACATATTCATTCCATGAAATGCTAAATAGCAATATCACCACCTATCATGCCATCCCTTAAACCAAAGCATGATACACTAGACTTTTACCTAAAATGCACCAACTTACACCTGGGTCGGGGGAAATGTGCGGATATCGATACGTGTTCGTGTTTACAGTGGCTTTTAGGAGTGTTGTGCAACCCATGTTCCGGTCTAACCTGTGGGCCTCCAGGAGACCGAGGGGAGAAGCTTGATCCCTTTATTTCTGGTACCATGCAAAAAGGGCATACATAAGTCCCTCATATTTAGCCTAGCGGCTGGTTTCCGTGCACCAAGCAGCGGAACAATCATGTGACCGTTATCCCGGGTATGTACGGGGTCCACTGTAAACATAGTTCGTCGATACAACCGCCGTTTCTAATAACAACCTTGTTTCACTAGGATATGGATCTATGTGCCCTGGGACGCTGGGTCACATAGCGAGATATCATAGTAAGACAAGTAATAATAATAAGACATACATTGTAGATTATTGCATATGTCCTTATCTTATTTAGTTCGCATCTCTTATCATACATTATCACTAGTACTACTTCATTTTCTTTGTTCATGATCCCTATGTCACTTGGCTATCTTTTATCTGTTATTGCATGTCTTGACCCTTGGATTTGTATATTCAGATCCCGAGGCCTGGAACGAAGTGGAGCCTTCCACTGAGGACTTGGCTTATCTGGGAGAGCAGGCCGACCAGCTCTAGATCTATCCTGCTCGACTCTTTTTTTGATTCTCGGATCTCCATCTTCGTGTGAGCTCCTTTGTATTTTTGGTTGTATTTTGTTCTCTTGGACTTGGGTTGTGATATTGGACACTTGTATAGTGATTTTTGTATATCATAACTTGTATAACTCTGTACTTCTATTTTGTATGTTGGCATATGATTATATCACGCTGTGTGTTATACTCTGATACTTGTTGTACTTATGCTTAGCGTATGTACGTGGGGGCACCATTTGACCTACGTATATGCGTCGCAGTGACGTCCCTGTATCATCGGGATCGGGGCGTTACAGGTTGGTATCAGAGCCTAGGCTCTCAAACCTAAAAAGTACAACCAAGTGGCAAATTCTAGTGATTTGCTAATGCCAACTACAATGTACAAAGTTATAAAGTCCTTCTTGATTCCTTCGTTGATCAATTCCTTCTTATCCTAAACTCCTTTCCATTGTTTCCAATTCCAGTTCTTATCCCTTTCGGTATGGAGAGACGTTCCGGTCGTAGCAACATTGGGCAGGTTCCCAATGGACCAGTAGGCGGAGAGAATGCCGATGTCCTACAGATCATTCAGACTATGCTGGGGAATCAGCAGCAACAGATGAATAACCAGCAGCAGTTCCAGCAACAGCAAATGAACAATCAACAACAGCAGATGCAGAATCAACAGCAGCAAATGGAACATCAGCAGCAGCAAACCGAGCTCCTTAGGCAAGAGCTAACAGCCCCGAAGGAACCGAAGCCGGGGAATGTATCGGATTTCCGGAGGTTGCAGCCTGCAGTATTCACGGGGAGTGAGGAGCCATTGGAGGCAGAACAATGGTTGACGGACACGACAGACCTGCTGAACGCAGCCCGTGTCCCACGGGAGAGTCAAGTTGAGGTCGCTAAGATCCAGCTGAAGGACATAGCTCGGACTTGGTGGCTTGCAGAGGAGGCTCGCTTGGAGGGGCCTATCACTTGGGCTACCTTCTCCAAGAGTTTCTACAGCCGCTTCTTTCCGGCTACAGCACAGGAAGAGATGGAGGAGCAATTCATCGGACTCAAGCAGGGAAACAAGTCGGTGGACGAATATGCCGCGGACTTCCTTAGACTCAGCCGCTTCGCTCCGTATATGGTGACGGACGAAGAGAAGCGGGCGAGCAGGTTTCAGAAGGGTCTTCGGATGGAGATTCAGATGTACCTGATGCCCCAGGAGTTGAAGACATATGCAAATGTTCTCTCTGTCGCTCGGAAAGTAGAGCGGGGGTTTGAGAAGACGCAGGGGGATCAGATGAGTCAGCAGGCCGTGAAGAGGCCGTTGGTACCTATGGGAAGAGGAGTCCCATTCAGAGCAGCGAAGATTCAGAGGCAACCTTTTAGACCGGCTCCTTACCAGTCAGCCCAACCATCTATCGTCTGCAACTTCTGTCAGAAACCAGGGCACACTCGAGCAAATTGCCGTAGGGCAAATGGGTGGTGTCTGATCTGTGGTTCCAGAGATCATTCTGTAGGGGCTTGTCCGCACCGAAGATTGGAGATGGCCAACCAGACCTCACCAGCACTTCCAGGACCGAGTGGACAGCGGGCAGTACCAGGGCCAGTTGGGCAGAGGTACCAGGGACCAGGGCAGAGGAGAGCTCTTCCCCTTCCTCCACCACATGTTGCTCGCCCAGTGCAGAGAGGAGCCAGGCCAGCAGCAGGACGTGGCAGAGGTCAGGCCTACAACCTGACAGCAGGGGAGGCCGGAGCTTCGGAGGAGGTGATTACAGGTACTATCAGAGTTCATTCTATACCTGTTCTCGCACTCTTCGATTCAGGTGCATCCCACTGTTATATCTCCGACAAGTTTGTGGCTTTACATTCTGTTCCTGTTAAGACTTTAGACCACAATTGGGAGATAAGTACTGGGAATGGGGTAGTTGTGTCTTCTAGAGTTTGTGCTGACTGTCCAGTGGAGATTTGTGAGAAGATCTTAGCTATAGACATGCTCGTACTAGACACCAAAGGGTACGACGTGATCTTAGGCATGACCTGGCTCAGTCAGTACCATGCAGTGATTGACTGTAGAGGAAGGAAGATCAATTTCAGGATCCCTAGTCAGCCGGAGTTTCAATTTAGTGGAGAGGTGAAGTCTACCAGAAGAAAGACTCGGCTGACAACTTCGGAAGTTCAGAAGGGAGTTCCAGTGTGGGATGAATTTCCAGGAGTGTTCGAAGAGATCTCAGGACTGCCACCTGTAAGGACGATTGAGTTCTCAATTGACACTGTGCCTGGGACAGCTCCTATATCTAAGGCTCCGTACAGGATGGCACCGACGGAGTTGGAGATCTTGAAGAAGCAGCTGCGGGAGTATTCGGACAAGGGATTAATTCGGCCAAGCACTTCACCATGGGGAGCTCCAGTGCTATTGGCGAATAAGAAGGATGGTAGTAAGAGACTTTGCATTGATTATAGGGAGTTGAACAAGGTCACCATCAAGAACAAGTATCCCTTGCCCAGGATTGATGATTTGTTTGATCAGCTTCATGGAGCCCGTGTATTTTCTAAGTTAGATTTGCAGTCGGGTTACCATCAGCTGAGGGTGAAGAAGGAAGATGTTCCTAAGACGGCATTCAGGACCCGATATGGCCACTACGAGTTTCTAGTGATGCCTTTCGGAGTTACCAATGCCCCTGCTGTGTTTATGGACTTGATGAACCGAGTGTTCTCTCCTTACCTGGATCAGTTTGTTGTTGTATTCATAGATGACATTCTGATCTATTCCAAGAGTTATAAGGAGCATGCAGAGCACTTGAGGATTGTGTTGCAGACTCTTCAGCAGGAGCAACTTCATGCCAAGAGGAGCAAGTGTGAGTTCTGGCTGGACAGCATAGCCTTCCTTGGACATATAGTTTCAGCAGAAGGAATCTCAGTTGATCCTAGTAAAGTCCAGGCAGTGCAGAATTGGCCAGTTCCGAAGACGGTGTCTGAGATAAGGAGTTTTCTTGGACTAGCCGGATATTACAGGCGCTTTGTCCAGGATTTCTCTAGACTTGCAGCTCCGCTGACCAGACTCACCAGAAAAGGGGAGAGATACATATGGACAGAAGATTGTGATGCAGCATTTGAGCAGTTGAAGCAGAAGCTTATTTCAGCTCCAATCTTGAGGACTCCTACAGGAAGAGGAGGGATGGTTATTTTCTGTGATGCATCAGGGAAAGGCTTGGGGTGCGTGCTTATGCAACATGATCATGTTATAGCATATGCATCCAGGCAACTGAAGCCTCATGAGAGGAATTACCCAACTCATGACCTGGAGTTGGCGGCTGTGATCTTTGCCTTGAAGATTTGGAGACACTACCTTCTGGGAGACAAGGTATTGATATACACAGACCACAAGAGCCTCAAGTATATATTCTCGCAGAAGGAGTTAAATATGAGGCAGAGGAGGTGGTTGGAGCTTATGGCGGACTACGATATTGACTTGCAGTATCATCCAGGCAAAGTCAATACCGTTCCAGATGCACTGAGCAGGATGCCAGAGAACAGAGTGCTAATCCGCCTTACCCAGCAGAAAGAATTGATTCAGGAATTCATCAGGTTGGATTTGATGCTGGTACAAGGGGGAGATGAGGCGGGGCAGCTTATGACTCTTCAGATCCAGTCATCATTGATAGAGGAGATCAAGGAAGCTCAGAAGGAGGATCCAAGATTGCAGTCATTCAGAACTCAGGTGGAGGCTGGATTGAGGACGGATATCTGTATTCGTCCGGATGGTGCCTTGTATCATGGTAGTAGACTTTGTGTTCCCCAGGGAGAAGTCAGACAGAAGATTTTGGAGGAAGCACACAGTTCTGCTTATTCTATACATCCAGGAGGGAACAAGATGTACCAGGACCTGAAGAAGCACTTCTGGTGGAATGCCATGAAGAGGGAGATAGCCCAATTTGTAGCCAGATGCTTGGTTTGCCAGCAGGTAAAGATCGAGCACCAGAGATCAGCTGGACTTCTTCAACCTTTGCCGATACCCGAATGGAAGTGGGAGCACATCACCATGGACTTCGTGACGGCATTGCCTCGGAGTCCCAAGGGTAATAATGCGGTGTGGGTGATCGTTGATCGCCTCACCAAGTCAGCTCACTTCATACCATTCAGAGTGGGTCAGTCGACAGAGGTTCTGGCGGATAAGTATTTGAAGGAGGTGGTTCGTCTGCATGGAGTTCCTGTGAGTATTGTATCAGATAGAGACACCCGATTCAGATCTCATTTTTGGGAGAGTCTCCAAGAGAGTCTGGGCACTCGTCTGAAGTTCAGTACAGCATATCATCCCCAGACAGACGGGCAGTCAGAGAGGACCGTCCAGATCCTTGAAGATATGTTGAGGGCTTGCATGATTGACTTTGGAGGTTCTTGGGAAGACCATCTGCACTTGGCTGAGTTTTCATATAACAACAGCTACCAGGCAAGTATCAAGATGGCGCCCTTTGAGGCACTGTATGGTAGGAAGTGCCGATCGCCGATTTGTTGGGATGAGGTCGGCGAGAGGAGTCTTTTGGGACCTGAGATTTTGGTGCAGACGACAGAGAAGGTCAGGGTTATCAGAGATCATCTCAGGGCTGCTCAGAGTAGACAGAAGAGTTGGGCCGATACTCTTAGGAGACCGTTGGAGTTCCAGACCGGAGATCATGTGTTCTTGAAGATTTCACCTACCAGGGGAGTTATCCGGTTCGGTACTCGTGGGAAGCTGAGTCCGAGGTATATTGGCCCGTTCGAGATCCTGGATCGCGTGGGAGATGTGTCTTATAGTTTAGCACTACCGCCATCTTTGGACGGGGTGCATAATGTCTTCCACGTGTCTCAGTTGAGGAGGTATGTCGGGGACGACAGCCATATTCTGGACCATTCTGAGTTGGAGCTTCAACCTGATTTATCATACCAAGAGCAGCCGTTGGCCATTCTGGACAGGAGTGTCAAGACACTGAAGAACAGAGCTATTCCATTGGTATTGGTGTCTTGGAACAGGCATGCGCCAGGAGAGGCCACCTGGGAACGAGAGGACGTTATCCGGGATCGTTATCCCCAACTTTTCACATCTTGACTTGGTAAGACTTTTCCCTACTACTTGTCTTTACCGTTATCATTCCTTGTATCCATATCTATCTGTTGCTTTTCCTGTTATCTTTCACCTTATGAAATTTCGAGGACGAAATTTTTTGTAAGGTGGGTAGATTGTAATACCCCTTCCCCGGAATACGTACTTAGTTACGTATTCAGCCCTTTGACCGTATCTTCCGATTTACCTTCCGTATTTGACCAATTTTAATTTCAAATATCATTTTCTAGTATTTTAGATTTTCTGGAATTTCCTGGAATTAAAATGAATTTCTTCAAAACCGGTGTCGGCCAGTATCGCTGACCGATATCCGAATTTTTATCTTCCAAACTGTTAGGAATTTCTAGAAAGTCCTTTAGACTTTATTGCTTAGAATCATATTTCCTACTTATATTCTTTTTTTGAGATTTTTATAAATTTATGAAAATTCTTTCGGAGTCGGTAAATTTCTGATTCCGGGATTTTTAATTAAAAATCTATACAGTATTTCTTCAAACGAATTTCACCATTGGTCTTCAAATATTTTTCTTGATTTTTT
>Ga0268250_10000695_pt1 | contig 15368 bp, 14 predicted proteins | sample AgamicAsSfe_FD_200448 | JGI IMG/M metagenome (GOLD analysis project Ga0268250, IMG submission 200448) | Agave microbial communities from Guanajuato, Mexico - As.Sf.e (v2) (version 2) | ecosystem: Host-associated > Plants > Phyllosphere > Phylloplane/Leaf | place: Guanajuato, Mexico | collected... | reverse complement strand
GCGTTGGTCCTTGCCTACCACTATAGTGACTATGGCACTGTTGAGCCTGGGAGAGGCTTGACTGTGCGGATGTGAGTCGATGGAGGGAAATTGAGAAGAGATTCAAGGAGGGACGAGCATAATACAAGATGGGACAAAGAAAACGAGACACGTACACAGCACTAGGCGGACTGGACGGTTGAGCAAGCTGCTCCATCAACTTCAGCTTCGCATCATCACGGAAGGATCTCTTGACAGGCTTCGTGGCCTTGCCGGCACGGTCCTTGAAACCAAAAGACCTCTTCAGCATGTTGGAAGAATTGTCACGACGAGAGAAGGATCAGAGGTAGGAGAGGAGTTATAAACGAATGAAGATTGACGCGCGTAGCATGAGAGAGCTATCGAGGAAACAGGTGCGCACACGGACAAGCTTTCACAGGCAGGTAGCACTGCCTTTCTCTTGCGAAAAAGGAGCGTTACGTGTGCGAGCAGCTTGTATGGGTGGATTGTCGGCGACCTTTTGGCGTGCGTGGAAGGAAGAAGGGAAGAGATGGAAACTGGAAATGGAGACTTATTCTCGAGGGTGTCACGCACCCCTGGCGCGAGGCTAGATATTGAACGCAGCCGATTGGGGCGCGTGTAGATTTATCAGGCAGCAACCGCCATTATCGTGCAGGAATTGACGAGGGGAGATCTGCAATGCGTGTGTGTTGCCTGGTAGACGGGACAGAGGCGTTGTTGTAAGAGTCACAGATGAACTTCTCGAAGAGTGAGGGTGTGAGAGTGACCAAGACAGAAGTGACAAAGAAAGGAGAAGGATAGCGGCGAGCAAGGTCACGGATATTGCCGGGTCCCTACGGTCTCGCGCCCGACACTACTCTTGCACCAGCCATCCTGATGACCAAATCTTGTCAGCTCTTCTGGCTGACCAGTTCCATAACCAGCTGTCATCAACATCTGCCTCCCCGTGTGCTGAACTTTGTAACCCTCATTCTCCGAACTGAACCCCGCGTCACCGCCCAGAACTGAAACACCTTGATTCAATCTTCTTCCGCCTGCCTTCTCGTTTCTCCTCTTCCTTGCAAATCACATTCAATCATCATGGCCAACAAGAGAATCGTTACCGTACGCTATATCGACCTATGCGCACGCGCACTCGCTCACCACTAACGCGCCTCACAGGAGCTCGGTCAAGTGTCGAACAACCCCGTGCCTGGCACTCAGGTCCAGCTCGCCGAAGAAGGCAATGTCTTTCTCTGGGAGGTCATCATGCAAGGTCCTGAGGACTCTGTCTACGCCGTGCGTAGCCCTGCGCTTTCCCACAATCACTCAGACTTCTAACACGCACGCAGAACGGCAAATTCAAGATCTCAGTCTCGCTGCCCAAGGAGTACCCCTTCAAGCCCCCCACCGTCTCGTTCAAGACCAAGATCTACCACCCAAACGTCAGCAACGACGACAAAGGCACCATGTGCCTGGGCATGCTCCGTTCCGACGAGTGGAAGCCTCCAAACAAGATTCGCGACGTCTTGATGCTCGTCCGTCAAATCCTCGCTGCGCCCCAACCTGATGATGCCGTCGAAAGTAGAATTGCCGACGAGTACAAGAACAACCGCGAAGTCTTTGAGAAGAACGCAAAGGAATTCGTCGCAAAGTACTGCAAGTAGCACTTGGATCCAGTCAAGCACTCTGCAGACATGGCATCTCTGGTTGATGCTACGAAGATATTGCTCTCAACTCTGATACATTCAGCGACGAATCGAGACACGAGGGCATGCACAGAGGAAATTATGCATATAGCAAGGAGTTAAGGGAATTGGCTTTGGGAACAAGACACGGACGGACAAAGCATAGGCGCATCATCATTCACTCATATGGGGACATTATCGATTTATTCTGCATCTAAGTATTTGTTCCTGTGCCAGTTGAGCTCATACGTGTGTTGTACTTATGCTGAGGCCCAAATGGCGCCGCTTCTTTTCTCAAATTGCAGGAAGGCACGAGCTACGATTCCAGGCGGAGATGACTCCGCACTCCAACACTTCCCCTTCCACCTCACATTTCTCCCGTCTCTCATCAATCTGACAACCTTGATAACCATTCTCATCAACGTACCATCTCGAGCGTGGGCGGGGACGGACTAATCGAGTATTGACTTGAGTACGAGACGCGTGAATCAAAGACTTCCTTGTGCGATCGTCCTAACGCCGTTCCTCTGCTCGACATGACATCTATGCACATCTTGTCGTTCTACCGTCACACCGAATCAAGGTAGGTTATTAAGTCTTACATTGCTCTTTCCTTTGTTTACAAACCACAATGCGGTCCCATAACCACTGTACCCATCGGGTTTAGCAACCTGCCGCTTTGTTCATCGCCGCATCCGGCATGTTTCGTCTAACCTGAGGGAGCGCACCGCTCTACCTTCACAAGGACAACATTTCGCACTCCGAAGGTCTCCGCTAATCCAAGAGATCCATATCATGTTGAAGGGTCTGAAAGCCTTGGGCAGCGTGATTGCAGGCGTCTTCGAAGAACCTGTAGTGCAACCGATTGGTTTGGATCGCACTCTGCGGGCTATCGGCCTCGACGAACTCAACAACAAAGGCTACATCAATCTTCCAGACTCTGAGTTTCCCATCGATCCTGACTTTTACTCCAAAGCTAAGGCAGAAGAACATGTAACCGGCGCCTATATCCGCCATGCGCATGGATGGGATCCTGTAATCTCTACTATACACCCCCTCTTCCTCCCGCGCAAATGGAAAGATGTTTCCAAAGAAGACTACGAGCTCATACTGCCCTCTATCAAACTGGCGAGTAGGTTCCTAGATGAGCCTCAGGTCTTGACTTATGTCAAAGGTTTTCTGGCGCGCAAACTGGAATTAATCAATGACGCCGTAGCGATACAGAATGCACAGCAGCCATTGTACATGTTTCAGAAAATACCTCTCGAGGAGTTAACCTCAAGGAAAATCGGGAAGCCGGATAGCACCTGGTCAAGCTTGTGGGACCTGAAAGATTGCCTGACCCTTCAATTCACATCAAAACTCCCAAATGGATGTGTGGCTGTGACCGGGCCTGGAAGCAAAAGCTCAACAGTTGCACCTGGGAGATACAGCGGTGCCAAGTCTGCAAACATATTGCTGAGTGTTCAGTTCCTGCGAGTATTCCAGCGTAACCTTGAGGCAAGCCAGTATTCAGAGCCGTGGGAGCCTGGAAGCCACAACGAGTCCGCGCTGCTGAGGACGCAGTTCGCATTCGCCGTTACCCTTGTCCACGAGGTCATGCATGCTCTTTGGATCACCTCAACCCCTCCATACGGACCTATAGCTACACCATCGGGTACTCCAGAGTGGATATTCAACCCAGTAGAACCCTTCTTTCGTGACGGGCGAATGAATGAGTTGGGTTCATGTTGGGAAGACAATGTGTTCGGTGGCATGATACACATGCTGGGTAGACCCACAGGCGCCATCATGCCATACGGGCTGGCTGCCATTCCCTTCCCTGGTCTCAATCATGCTTATCCCGGGGGGACAATAGACCGCCTCAATCCGCGAAAATGGGGCATTGAATGGCAGACCGAGTACCCTCTGGAGATGAATTACATCCGCAGAATGTTTACCAGCGAGTTGTGGGACGAAGTTCACAGATATGGCATCAAGAGGTTGAGAAGGAAGAAGAAGTTGGGTCTCCGACGCTATGTCGACGAAAAAGCCTTCGAGGCGCTGGCACCGGGTGAGGCTGTTCGAGGTATACCTCCCTCACCCACTGGTAGTGTGGCTAGCATGGATGCTGAAGAAGATGACGAGAAGGGTGTTGTGAGGAGGGGGTCTGGATGACAGCAAGAGATGGAGGTTCTGTGATCATCCGCTAGCGAGCGAATTGCAGATTTTGTACATGGTTGTTTAAGGTAGCATGTCAGATGTTTCGTATAGAGCAGGCAGAATTTCTGGCCCATCGGTCAAGACTTGTTGTATCCATGAGCTGACTGTAGTACTTTGCCTCGAAATTCATGCCGTGCACCCAACATCTCTGCCAAATTGCTATCAGGATGTCAATTGCCGTCCAACCGGTCCCCACTATTCGAGACCCATCCACGATAAGAGTGCTCCAGATCAGCAACACATGTAGTGGAGATAGTCATTGATAAATCGATAATGATATAACTCTGAGGTCACCGAGCCGCAAAGATCAACAATCGCGACTACTGCATTGGGCAAGAACATCAACACATCGTGCAAAGAAAATCTGGGGCACCCGCGGATCAATACTGAAGAACAAGCAAACTTGGAGATTTGGAGTGACCTCCGATACTCGATGCGTGGCACGCCACACATTGCACATGATGAGTTTGAGGAACCTTGTGCCGTCCTGGATGAGAGCGGGTCAAAAGAAGACGTAGACCCCTGCACCTAAGTATTACTCTGTTTTCTCTCTTCCCTTCTCAAATCCTCCAATCCATCGCCATCGCTATCGCAAAACACAAGCAATTATGGCCTTGAACTCCCACGACGTCCAGAAAGTGGACTCCTTTATAAACCGCGAACCCGAAGTCCGCATCTGCTTGACCCCAATCGCACCACCCGCCGCTCTCGGCCTCGCAGGCTTCGCAGGAAGCACATGGATAACTGCATCCTGGATTGCTGGCTGGTGGGGCAATGAAACCTCACCGACGATCTTCTTTCCATTCGTTGCTTTTTGGGGTGGCTTGTCGCAGTTTATTGCTGGGCTGTATGGGTTCCATGCTAGGGATACGCTGGTCAGTGTGATTAATACTATGTAAGTGAAACGATTGAGAGGAGAGTGGATGAACGAGAAGGATGAAAGCTGATGATATGCAGGTGGGGTGCATTCTGGATGAGTGAGGGGTTGATGTTCTTGTTGAATACGACTGGCGCATTGCCTGCAGGCGACATTCATGCTCATCTTCCGGAACTGGCGTCTTGGTTTGTGGTGTTGGCTGCGTTTACCTGGGTTGGTGTAAGTTCCACCTTTCTTATCTTCGTTATCCTCATCTGCAGACGTTGACTTCATGCACAACAGGCAATCGCAGCAACCGCCCGTGACGTTATCCTCGCAACCCTCCTCTTCGCTCTCGCCATCGGCACAACAATCGCCTGCTGCCTCTTCGCATACGGAAACGGTGTAGGTGTCGGCATCAAAGTAGCTGCCTACTTCTGGATGTTCTCGGCATTGCTTGCTTGGTGGCGTGTAGCGGTATACCTGATTGAAGAGGCGTATGGGCCCAAGAGCGGGATTGCAAAGTTTTTCCCTGTTTTCAGAACTGCTACGGAGAAGAGTGCTCCGATGGTCGTGCCTGGCCTGGGCGAGCCTGGCGTAAAGAGAGGTATGCCTGGTGTCATCTAGATGGTTGTCTGGATATACTGGCAGCAGAGTCTGTAAGGAAACAAAGAATATCAATTGACGCTGTTTATTATCAAAACTTACTGTGCACATTTCTCGTAGTATATACCTCTATGTCGGGGTAATAAGAGAGATACCAGCTCTTACCGATCACATTCGACATGTCAAACCGTCAGATGGCCGATATGAACGTGTTACACAAGCGCAGATCGCTCCGGCATGCTGCATATCCTGGCTTGCGACGTTGACCTGTTTGCTTTCCGCTGCTCAGAAACTTTCTGATGTGCGTGTATGCAGATCAATCATATGTAGCGGTTTCAAGGCTCTGCATAGCAACATAATCGTCAGCTAAGAAAAGGTCATTGATTGGTGATTGGGAGATTGGCGACTTGCATGTCAGAAAGCCTAGCCGGAAGGACATGGAGAGACGACAATTCGCTAGGCAGCAGGGCGGATACATGCAGACACGAAACGACATGTTTCTGTATGATGAACGAGATGGATGTAGCTCGGGCAGACCGCTCGACCACGCTGGAAATCATCGACCTACCTCCTGAGTACATCAGTCCACTCGTGCCTTTCCTTCCTCCTGCCATCTAGTCAACTCACAGCAATAATCGTATTACATACCGCCTGCTCTCACCATGTCGTCCACCAACAACACTAGTGCAGCCGTACGTCTTCCTTTTCTTTTCTTTTAAGTTCTCAAGCTTCGCAATCAACCTACTCACTCTGTATAGGCTGTGCCCGAGTACCGTAAGAAAGTCATCAAGACCATGAACGAGCAAGAGGCCAAGAAGAAGGAAGGCGTCACCCTTCTCATCCCACAACCCAGCCCACACGGTCATGCTCGCATGTACAACGACTACAAGTGGACCAATGTCGAACGCAGCCGCTTCAACGTAAACGGTACTCTGCCCTTCAACTTCGACACCGTGCCTGCCAACCTTGCTCCAACTCCCATCGGCATGTGGATCTTCGACGGTAGAGGCAGCACCGACACCTCAATGCCTGAGGTTGAGGTAGACCCTGTTCCCGATCTCGAGCGCAACAAGGCTATCGTTGTTGTCGACTTTGGAATTCCTGAGTATCTGTGTATGATTCCGCCTGGCTTGTGTCGTCTCGTGGCTACAACTCCCGGCAAGGCGCGTCTTGCGATGAACGCCTTCACGGCCAGTCACCCCAACGGCACTCAGAAGCACTTCCCTGCAGAGTGAGAGACTTCTACAGATCTGGTCTGGGGGTTCCATACATTCAAGCAGTACCTCAAGTTATGGCAATTGGCCATGATGTCGGGATGGAACAGTCTCAAGCGCTTAAATGTATGCACAAAGCAGGTCTTGAAGGCGTGTCGCTCTCTTCGCAGCTTACGGACCATCCAAGCAGAGTTTGATGGAATGAGAAGGAAGTTGAGGACCTCGTTGCGTGGTGTTGTACATTAATTAGAGTTGAGAATCAAGAATCAAAGTCACACGCTCATTGGCGCTTCCGTCGCGTCGCTGAGTCATCAAATAGCTACACCTTCCACCGTACAACCATCCGGTTTGTGATTTTCCCATCGTTTTAATGATTAGAAAGAACCTCGGTTACAATCTCTGCAGTCTGAAAGAATTCAATATTGAACAATCGCAAAGTGACGACCATGGCGAGACGCGACACGTCCGAGCAAGAAGTGATCGCGCTTCAATCCCGACCAAGCTCGACTCACGAAAACATCGCAGAGTCTGACTCTAACGACCACGGCGATGATACGGTGGACAATGTTGAGCAGTCATCCCCAAGAAGAGCGGACTCGACCAAGAAAAGGGCATGCGTCCTCCTTGGATCCGCCATTCTACAGTTTCCTATCTGGGGTAAGTTGCCTTTGTGAACTTGTCAGATCTCATGTGTCCCTGACACCAGAGCGTACAAGGCTTTGCGATGAGTTATGGTATCTTCCAGGAATACTATGTCAAAAACTGGACTTTGAAAGGAAGTTCTGATACGGCTGGTATCATTGGCATGACTTCGAACGGAGTCATGTATTTGTCGATGCCTATCCTTTTCGCTCTGTTTACCAAACGCTGGGCACGATTTCGCCAGGCTGCTGCACTACTCGGCACTGTTATTGCTTGCTTGAGCTTCTTGCTGTCGAGCTTCAGCAGCAATGTTTGGCATCTTGTGGCTACTCAAGGTGTGCTTGCCGCATTCGGATGCGCCCTCGTCTTCAGCCCCATGACTCTTTCGCTGGGTGAGTGGTACAAGACGAGTAACCGAGCCCTGGCGTATGGTATCACACTGTCTTGTAAGAATATCGTTGGCTCCGTGTGTCCGTTCTTATTCTCTTCACTCCTGGATCAGCATGGCTTCCGCTTCGCGCTGAGGATCTGGGCAATTGTAGTTGCCGGAGCGAGTGTTTTTACCATTCTTCTCATCCCGACTCACCCTTCGGCTCTGACCGTAGCAACCGATGATGCCACTGACAGCTTGAACGATGAGCAAGACGCGAGAAGAACAACAGCCACGCCACGAACACGCAGGATACCATTGCACGTCTTTCACCATCGCACGCTATATGTCTACTGCGTGGCCATCACACTTCAATCTGCTGGCTATGGTATACCACAGACATATCTCAACACCTATGCTAGCGAGGTAGCTCGACTCTCACAGACTTCGGCAACTCTCTTGCTCACATTGTTCAACATTCCTGGTATCGCCTCATCCTCTTTCTTTGGCTATTTGAGTGACAACAAGTATTTCACACTATCAGCGGCGACTGTTACATGTATTTCGGGACTGAGCTCAGCACTGAGTGCCTTCCTGCTTTGGGGCATGACGACGGAGGGTAACCTCGTGACGCTGGTCCTCTTCTCCATCACTTTCGGCTTCTTCGCTGGAGGATACAGTGCGACGTGGGGAGGCTTGATGAACGATCTCGAGGGCGAGGCGAGACGATCAAACGAAGCCATCGACTCCGGCATGGTCTATGGCTTGTTGAATGGTGCGAGAGGTATTGGGTATGTTGCTGGCGGCTTGATCGGCGTGCCATTGCTGAAGGCTGGTACCGAGAAGTATGGCAATGGCGGGTTTGGAGTGCAGACCAGCTATGGGCCGTTGATTGTGTTCACCGGAGTCGCTTCGCTGTTCGGAGGATGGGGAGTTCTGTGGAAGTGGAACAGACTCAGAATATAAGTATGGTGCATCTCTGTCAACTCGAAGTCGATAGAGAAGGCTTCGACTGTGTGATGCAATTTTTGACGCAGACAGCAATCTGAAGATGCGAGGAACTTCTTTCGTCTTCGCTCCTTCCTTGGAATAGTGTGGTCGTTTCTGAGAGTGTTCCGGATTGTTCTTGCTCGGCGTTTGTACGCGGCTTTGTTCTGGCGTTTGCACCTTCCTTGATATTGCTCTGGCTTCCCTCACTCAACCTCTCAACTTCTTCAAGCCAACACATTCTCCATCATCTCAACCAAGATGGCGCTGCCTGGTATTGAGGGATTCAAGAATGTCTACGAGATACTGGAAGCTGTTTCGGTTCGCGACGAGGACGCAAAGACCAGACTTCGCCGTGCTGCACGCAAGATCCGTCTCGTCTTGATGTGTGCTGACAGCAAGACTCTGAACGGAGAAGATCGCGCTGCTCTGATCGCTATCCTCGGTCTTCTGGTTACAGATTGGGACGAAGCTGAGGTATGTTGCCTCAAACTATTTGCTTCTCAGTAACCGCTGACCCCATGGACAGGATCTTCGCCTGGAGGCAGCTCAGGAATACCTTCATGTACGCGCCAAGGCAGGCATCTGTTGCGATGTTGCCGTTGGCCGTGTCGAGAACAAGATACGCCACTACTTGCTCGATGAACTCACCGACAAGCAGAAGAGATACATGACTCCCGGCAGACCTCTGAAGAGCATCCAAGTCCGCAACGAGCGCCAGGCAAAGGAAAACTTGCAGCAGCTTGGCCTGGGCTTCAGGTTCCCTTTGCTGAAGATGTTCCCTGACCGAGCCATCACTCACCCAGTCTCGAAGCAAGTGCTCGAAGACAGGGCTTCGGAACAAGTATGTCAGGTTCAGTCCAAGACTTATCACACTGCTGACGTAGATTCAGAAATACAATGGCTTTCTTGAATACGAAAACTCTCATCTGCTGAACTTCCTCTTCGACGGCCACGTTGAAGCGCTCATCAAGCACCACAAGATGGAGACTTTCAACGACTTCGATCCAGACCTCGATGGCCCTCCTAAAACCTCCGTTCCCAAGCCCAAGTCGCCGGTCATCTCACCTGATCCGAAGTCCTTGTCGTCTGAAGAAGTTGAGAAAAAGAAGGCCAAGAACAAGAAGCGCAACCAGCGCAAGAGAGCCGCAGAAAAGACCAAGAAGAAGGAGGAGACTACCGCTTCGGTTCCCGAGGCTGAGTCCGAGACTAGTACAGGATCTCAGATCGAGCTCGAGACTAGTATGGCTCTTGTCAAGATCAATCCCGTGTCTGCTGCCAAGTCGACAGAGCATTCTACACGCCCTAAGGTCAAGTTCGTTCCTAAGCCTGAGGACATGAAGTGGGTCAACCATCCTTGCCTGAGCGGAGAAGGCTGTACCGAGTTCTTCACCCAGCTCCATGAAGCGATGCTTCGCGTACCTACAGCTGACCTGGAAAAGCGTATCTTTGGTTCCCTGGTTTGACCATGTCTAAGATACTGCAAAGTTTGGTGAGAGGTAGGGTTGCTCCTTCACTGAACTCTTCTGCTGCAGGGACAAGCGATACGAGGGAGGGCGCGTCAAAGGTAGATTGTAGCTCTACAATGTATCGAAAGTTCACTGTTGACCTCTCGCCGGTGACGATTTATTTCTGTGTAGATCTGGCACATTGCACACTACGCAGCATGTACTCGTCTCATTTCTGTTTGAATAAGACTGTCGGAAGAAACAGAAGGGCGCATCGAGGCAACAGAAATCATGGTGGAGCCTGGGCTTGGCACGAAGGTGCTCCCTGAAGACTATAACGAGACATTCATTTGCTCGTACCTACCACTCAAGGCATTTTACCGAGATTTGCGGGCAGTCACCTGTCATCCTGGTTGCTACTTTGAGATTCATGTCGATATGTTCTTGACGCGCCGAGGTATGAGCTCTGTCACCAGCGCTTGCACGCTATATCCGAGTAGGGCGCTTAATCGAAACACCAAAGTTGACGACCCATCACACTGACCCTTGTTTAGTCTACCCAATTGTTGGTCATCTGCCAATTTGACGCTTGTTCTATGCATCTGAGTCGCCCTCGAGCATGCATTGCTGGGGCCATGCAGACGCTATCGATTTGCCAGCGCCTACAAACCAATGATTCTCTTGCTGCTGAACAACTATAAGTGCACATGGTAGGTTTGTCAAACATGGTCAGTTGTTCGTGACACTTAACTCTTGATTCTCTCATTGTAGCAGATCTACGATACATTGCCTTCAACATGGCCTCCGAGACCTTGTCACTCTTTCCCTCGCCTGTCTGTTCTGTTCCACCAAAACCTTGTCTGCGACAAGCTGTCGATCTTCATATGAGACGCAACACTCCTTCGCCTGTCCTCAATTCGAAGCCATATCCTGCAGGAAAGCTTCGAGGGCTCGCTCTGCAGCTTACTCCTCAAGTCTCCAAACCGACGTCTGTTAAATCACCTGCATCAGAATCGAGACCTTCCTTCTCGAGTCCTGTATCAACTCGCTCTCCCGATAGCACTATGTCAAGCTCGTCCCCACAACCGGAGGCAGTCGCGAGCACGAGGAGGAGATCAGCCGTTGCTATCCGCAAAATCTCCATCGACACGACTTCTAGCGAAACACGCTCAGAGTTCTCAGGACCGACACTCGTGCGATCCAATAGTGGCTCATCGGCACAACCAAAAGTAGTGTCGCCACCCATCAAGTCCATGTTCCCGGAGTACGACCCAAACCTGCCACTGTCACAGCAGGCATACTATCCAGCCGAGGGTCCGCCTCGGCCAAGTCTCGAACGCAGTGCAAAGTACCATCATCAAACTCCAGCAGACTTGCCATCACCCACTTCGCCAACCCCTGCTGCAGGTCTCTCGCAGTTGCAAGCTCTTTGGAATGCTGCTAGTGGCCAGACCGGAGTCTTTTACTCTGAGAAGATCAAGCTGACAATGCATCGAGACGAGATTGGTGTCGGCGCTACAGCGACCGAAGTGCGATTTGGTTCACGAGAGGGCCGTACACTCTACTCTGTCTCACCCTCAGATACTTCAAGCGAGCTCACAGTTCGCCGGCATCATCCGGCTAGGACTGGTATCGTGCCTGTTGCTCAATTGGATGTTGCAATCCTTCAGAAGGATGCAAAGAGCGAGACTACTATCTTCCCACAACAAGCAGCACTGAATGCACTAGAAGCAGCGGCCACGACACACAGAGCCAACGCTATCGCACAATATGATCCTCGAGCATCTTCACCACAAGCTGCACAATTAGCATTCGATGCAGTGTCTGAAGCCAAGGCACACGAGTCTTGTCAGCTAGTTCGTATCCCTCAGGGTGCCACTGCGTATGGCGTCGAGGGACACAGCTATGAGTTGCGACATGTGCGTGCTGGAGCTTTCAGCATTTCGGTTGACGGCACATTTGACTTTGCGACGAAAAGCAATGCGAAAATCTGCCTACATCAGCCAACGAGTACGGAGAAAGCAGTGACTAGACCCCCGAAGCTCGTGTGTCTTGATCTGAGTACAGAAACTCTGGAAGTCGATGTGGCTTCGTTCAGAAGATTACCGAGCAAGCACATGATTGACAGCGCGGTGTGTGCTGTTCTGGCTGTCGCATTCACAGAAAGCAAGTTGGCCGAGAACAGGGCAAAGGCAGAGACGTTTTCTCCGCCGCCAACAACATCGAAGAAGGACAGCGCGATTCAGAAGACAAGGAGAAGTGGCTGGAGACGTAGCAAGAAGATTGGTAAGAAGGCAGGTGCGGATGGGAAGGAGAAGCTGCCAAGCGTGACTCGAGGTATATTGTTCCTGCTTGGATTTTCATTCGAAGCGATAGTATGGCTACTTGGATTAGGAGTTAAGGTGTTGAGCAAAGTGGTTGTTTGTGCGAGCGGGATTGTTAGCAAGAAGTGAGATAGTAATTCAATTTAATACGATGGGATACGAAGCATGATACGTTGAAGTGGAGCAAGTTGCGGAAGCTGACGCACCCCCTTCCCCATCTTGGCCCCAAGGCCGGATAGTGATGAGGTGCTAATCCACGAAACAAACCAACTGTCCAATGCCCAACTGCCCTCAAACGACGGAAGAGCTGGGGTGAAAGAATCGGATTAAAATCAACAGAATGATCTCATAATAATACTCGACTTTCCAAGCAAACTGCATACGCTCCTTTGAATCAGCTCCGTCCCCCGAACCGCCGACGCCATGAGCGGCGAGGACCCCTACAAGAAATATGCCCATCTCCCTATACCTTCATACGACGAGGCCATATCTTCCCGACCCTCATCTTCGAATACCAACTATGAGACGAGCGACGACACAGAACGCCAAGGTCTGTTAGGGAGACAGCCTTCTCAATCCGCCCGCAATGGCGCATACCGAGCACCCACCGCAGAGTCACCACGACCGAGCGAGGATAGCGATCTTTACCTGCCAGAGGTGAATGGCGACAGCGATGATGACGAAGAAGCAGCAGTACGGCGAGACATGGAAGAGATGGAAATACTCGAGCCCGAATCAGCAACAGGCCGGCGGCGAGGTCAACTATTCGGCAAACTATCACATACTTGGAGCAACCTACCCTCATTCCGCCGCTTCTCAATACCGAAGTTCTCATCCCTCCGTCAGCGCCTCCCTACCATTCCCGAAGAGTTCAAACTCGGCCTGCCGGTCATTGCCCGTTTGGTCGCGCTTTTCACAATCGCCGCCCTGATATACGCCCTCTTCGCCCTCGATGTAATACCCAATGCTGGTCACATGGCTCAACATTACGATCCTGAGAGTGTGCGCGCCAGAGTACAAGAGCAGGCTTCATTATCACCAAGTCGCATTGCCGAATACCTTGAGTACATCACCTCATACGACCACGTCGCAGGCACAGAAGGTGACTTCTTCTTGGCCGAATGGGTCCAGGAAAACTGGCGTGCGCAACACTTGGATGATGTCAGGATGCACGAATATTTTGTTTACATGAACTACCCGGAAGCAGGCGGTCGCAATGTTGAAATCGTCTCTCCGCCGGACAGGAAATGGACTGCTTTGCTCGAGGAAGAGTCGGTCTTCAAAGAGTCGGGAAGAGAAAAACAACAAACCCTCAATTGGCACGGCTACTCTAAGAACGGAAATGTCACCGGTCACCTTGTCTATGCCAATGGCGGCTCGCGGGAGGATTTCCAACGTCTAAAAGATATGGGTGTGGATTTGAATGGTGCTATTGTGTTAGTGCGATATTATCATACAGAGGCAGACCGTGGAATGAAGGTCAAGGCTGCTGAAATGGCTGGAGCCGCTGGATGTCTCATATACTCGGACCCAAAGGAGGACGGCTTTGTGAAAGGTCCTGTTGTGCCTGATGGACCTTGGAGACCGCGCGACTCTGTTCAACGAGGATCTGTCGCTCTTTCTAGTTTGGTAATTGGAGACCCTTTGACACCTGGTCATGCCTCGCACGAGGATGCCAAACGCCCGGATATCAATGGAAACATCACTGGACTGCCTCAAATACCCAGTCTACCTCTGGCCTGGAGAGACGCTCAACATCTACTGATGGCACTGAAAGGGCATGGTCAAAAGGTGCCCTCTGAGGACTGGAAAGGTGGTGTGCCTGATGTCGAATGGTGGACTGGCGATAAGAATTCTCCAGAAGTCCGCCTGGTCAACAACAACTTTGTGACCGACAAACAACGAATTTGGAATGTGCATGGTCTGGTTCAGGGCATGGAGCCACCAAGCAAGAAGTTGATCGTTGGGTCTCACCGCGATGCTTGGTGTTTTGGCAGTGTCGACGCTGGAAGTTCGCAAGCCGTTCTCATGGAGGTTGTTACTATCTTCGGCGATCTCATAAAACTTGGTTGGCGACCACTCCGCTCGATCGAATTCGTCTCTTGGGATGCCGAAGAATACAATTTCGTCGGTTCTACCGAGTTTGTCGAGGACAACATGGATTACTTGCGTAATAATGCCGTCGGGTACCTTAATGTCGATGTAGGTGTCTCTGGTCCAAATTTTAGAGTCTCGGGATCGCCGCTGTACAAGAAGGCTCTCATGCACGTTCTCGATCGCGTTTCCGATCCCTACAGAAACTTCACATTACGCCAACTCTACGATGAGCGGAACCAACAGATTGAAGGCTTGGGTGCTGGATCCGATTACGTGCCTTTCCAATACATGTCTGGCACCTCTTCTCTCGACTTTGGCTTCGAAAGCGACGATGGCGAAGAAGGATACCCGTACCACTCTTGCTACGAGACTTACGAATGGATGACCAAATACGGAGACCCAGAGTTCCAATACCACAAGACTCTTGCCACGGTATGGGCTTTGCTGATTCTCGAGATCGCCGATCGCCCAATCATTCCATTCGATCTCAACGACTACGCTGAAGCCATGTCCCCTATCATCGACAACCTTGAAAAAGACGCCAAAGCCACTGCTGAGAAATTCAAGACAAAGCTCGATACTACGATATTCAGCGTACAGCCTCTGCGAGAAGCAGTAGATGTGTTTGTGGCCAATGCCAAACAATTTCATGAATTCGATGAAATGTGGGCATCAAAAGTCCTCGCTGGTAGCGGTGGCTTCGAAACCAATGCCTATGCTCTCCAACGCATCGAACACAACACCCGTGTCGCGGACTTTGAGACAAATTTGCTGGATTTGCCAAACACTGGTGAAGGTGGGCCTTATGGTGTAAGTTCTCCTCATCCCTTTCTTCATCTCCCTCCATCTCCTCTCCTGTGTTCCTTTTTTGAAATGCAATATACTGACGTAGAGACACAATAGATCCCAGGTCGCGAACAATACAAACACGTGCTCTTTGGTCCACAGCTGTGGG
>Ga0268250_10000694_pt1 | contig 15407 bp, 19 predicted proteins | sample AgamicAsSfe_FD_200448 | JGI IMG/M metagenome (GOLD analysis project Ga0268250, IMG submission 200448) | Agave microbial communities from Guanajuato, Mexico - As.Sf.e (v2) (version 2) | ecosystem: Host-associated > Plants > Phyllosphere > Phylloplane/Leaf | place: Guanajuato, Mexico | collected... | reverse complement strand
TTTCACCCTTCACGCAGTGCTTGATGATCCAGGGGTGCTTCTCGACCTCTTCTAAGGGCAATCTTTTTTGCGGGTCTAGCACAAGTAGCTGTGAACTGTTAGTCAACGAACTCGCTACCCGGAAGCTGCAGGGTACTGTACCTTCTTGATCAGATCTTTCGCCTCAGAGCTGACGTACGGCGGTACTGTCATTTCTCCTCTTGCTATTCTTCTCTGCGTCATGACAGGAGTATCCTCGAAGGGTGCCTCGCCACACAGGAATTCATACATCAGAACACCCAAACTCCACAAGTCGACCTTTTCGTCGTAGTAGTTCTCTTGGCTGCCTGGCTTCAACATCTCCGGTGGCAGATAGTCGAGCGTGCCGCACATTGTGTTTCGTCTGTTATTCGGTGCATGAACAGACCAGCCAAAGTCTGAAACCTTGATCTCACCGTGAAGGCCGACCAGGATGTTCTCGGGCTTGATATCGCGATGCATGATGTGCTTTCCATGGAGATATTGCAGCGCTGCCGTCATCTGCGCGATGTACTGTGCCGCCCGCCACTCCGGGAACTTCTGCGCTTTCCGGAGGTGCTTGTATAGTTCACCCTGCCCGGCGAATTCGAGTATCAGGAATATCCGCTTGCTGTCGTGGAAGTGACCAAAGAGACGGAGAATGTTAGGATGCGCCAGATTCGACTGGATCTCAATCTCGCGACGAAGCTGCTTCTCCACCTTGCCTTGCTGTAGCTCAGACTTGTGCAGAACCTTCAATGCGCATACGAAGCCGCTGGATTTCTCTTTCGCGAGGTATACGCGGCCGAACTTGCCCTTTCCTAATGGCTTTCCGATCTCAAACATGCCCAGATGCCAGTCTTTTGGTGCGGCCTTTGCTGCCGCAGGTTGCGAGCCAGATAGTCTTTCTGATGCCAGCACAACGCTCTCATTCGATGGTCGAGAGGCCACAGAGCCATTCAATCTTAGCTGTGCTACTCTTGTCGGCGACGCAGTTTGGATGTTTGAGTCGCGCCATTGTGCATTCTGCGATGGTAAGGTGACTTTGGTCTTTGTCGGTCCAGTTGTTGCGGCATTCGTTTGGCTAGAGCTTTGTACTGCGAGTTTGAGGAGATTCATGCGCGCTGTGTTGGAGCCGAGTTGTGACGCGGTACCGAGTCCAGATATCGAGACTTTCGAGGAAAGAGAAGTCTATCCCGGGAGTCAGTCGTTGTTTTCGATTGAAAGAAGTGTTCCGCTCACCTTCGGCTTCGCGTAGCCAGTGTGTCCCGAAGGCTGCTCATTCTCGTCGTTGACGGACAAATGCGACAGCGCCGCTTCCAATGTCTTTGCGTTCATTGTGTGTGCACTAGAGTGTTCTGTCTGTAGTTGTTCTGTAATTGTGCTCGATTTTCGACACCGCAATAACAAGGCCGTCGTTCAGGGCAACAAAGCTGAAATCACGTGCCATGGTCTGTCCACTCTAACGTCTATACCGAGCGGTGCGCTTCATGAGCTCGTCAATTTGATGCCCTGGAGTGATGATGTGCCTTCTATAGCATCGCTCGTGACAAAAGCACAAGGATCTCCTGCAATAGCTTGAGATGAGTGCGGCGTTTGCCACACCGAGCAGTCGCGACGACTCCGCTGAAGCCAGGGTACTCTACCAGAAGGGCTTCAGCATCTCTGCACAGAAGCTGCCAATTCTCAGAGCCGGACCTATTGATGAGATGACGAAAAAGCTCGCCATAGCGCCTCCTGAGATGATCTTCGGTGACAACTTCATCTCAGTTGAGCACCCGAAGAGTGGATGGTATATTCACTTCAACGCATTCGATGCTCTGGATCGAGTAGACAAGACTGGAGAGTCCATGCTACAAGTGGCACACTCAGCAGAGTGGCAGAAAAGTCGGTGTGTAATGTACCCACGATCTTGCTGTAGTCCTATACAATTTAGACAACAGGCTTCGACTGCAAGTATCAACACAATTAACACATCCCAAGCGAACACCACCATCAAGGCATTAAAGACGTGATCAAGCCCTTCGACTGGTCCTATAGCACCGACTACCGTGGCAGCACTTCCGCCTCCCCAGCACCCACATTTGCCACCACCAACACGCACACCATTCCTCTTCACCTCCTCACTCGTCCCGATCCCATCCTCTTCTTCGAGCAGCTCATCCTATATGAGGACGAGCTGGCCGACAATGGCACGACCGAGCTCTCGCTTCGCATACGGGTGATGCCTGACCGTTTGCTCCTCCTCTCACGCTTCTTCCTGCGCCTGGACGATGTCGTGTTTCGTATCAGAGACACACGAGTGTTTGTTGAGTTCGCGACAGGGGAGGTCATCAGAGAGTATACGGCTCGGGAGGAGGCCTTTGAGACGGTCAGGCGGAAGCTAGTGGAGGGAAGGGAGGATGTCACAGCGGGAATGAGGGATCCAAATAGGTTAGTCGAGCTGCTGCCGATAGTGAAGAAGATCACGGATAGAGTGGTATTACTTTGAAGCACACGTGTGGGCGTCACCACTGGCGCCAGAGTAAAGCAGACTGCGAACATGGTTGCAAGTATTCCCGGCGAGTCACGCCCAGCAGAGTCTTTCGCTAAGACGGTACGAAAGACCGCATTCTCCGTCGCAGCAGAAGCAGAGACGATGGAGTTACAGGACGTGTATTGACAAGAAGTATGTACTGGCACAGCTACAGGTCTGTCTCAGCTACGTATCAATGTCAGCTGCTGGATCGACACAGAAGGGTGAAGTCCCGAGACCGGCATTCGGCCGCGAACTGTTCGGCGACAAGAGCAAGCAACGAAGTTGCAAGACCACAGGCAATCTGACGGGTACCAGGAAGCGATACATTAGGGTCTCAAGTTGAGGAGACGTACTATAGTGAGCGGCAGGAACGCCATTGTACATAAGGAAAAGAGAGAGGGTATCATATATGCGTCAGCCCAGACGCGCCTTAACGAAGCTCAAAACACATCCAACGCCCTTCTTCAACCTTAACACGCATGCCTGTGCACGACTGACCATCAACGCCACGGCGAGCTGTCACCACCGACATCAGCACTCTCAAACTCCAGCTCCCACTGATCAACCTGCTCGAACTTCTTGCGCACATTCTTCAGTTCCCCGCCCTGCACTTGACCGTTTGCAGTGACGATAGTGACATCGGCGTCGTCTTCCTGCTCCTCGTCCACGTTCGCGTCCTCTCCGTCATTCTCCTGCTCACTGCGGCTCTGCCGAGCATATGTCTTGCTGACCCGCCCGCTCGGCGCTTTTGCAGGAGACTGCTTCGCTCGTGCTTGCTTCGTGGTGGCTGTTTTGGTCATCAAGATGCGTCCGGCGGCCTTGCCTCGTACAGCTTTAGGTGATTTGAGTGCGCCCGGTTTTGCGCGCGAGGGCTGCGTCTGTTGTGCACGTCGTCTTGGTCTGGACAGCTCGTCCTCTTCTTCGTCGATCTCTTCGTCTTCATTGCTAAGTTCTGTGGATGAGCTGTGTATGTCGAACGTGTCGCGTGTTCGTGCGGTCTTATCGACCTTGCGTTTAGGTAAGAGTGCTTGTAATGCGGCAGTAGTGACCGCGACGACCTTCTCACGCTTGGAACCTTTTCGAGTTGCTGTCGTGGCTTTGGTTTTCTGATTTTGCGCTTGCTGTGCTTGAGTGTTTATAGGTGAAGATGGCGGTGTAGAGTGTGGAGAGCTTGCTTCAATGATTGACGAGGAGGAGTGAGCGATTGGAAGAACGAGTTTTGCGGTGGATTTCTGACCACGCACACGTCCGGGTCTGCGCGGTCTGGTGTTCTTGCGAGGAGATGGTAGAGCGTCAGACTGCGGGTTGTCTTCGACTGGCGGAGAAGAACGCGCTGCTTTGTGGCTTGCAGAATCATCCGGACTCAACTCGTCTGTTGGAACCCTTGGGATGTTGGCCCTCTCTGGAAGACTGGCTGGATCTGAGGGGAGATGGTTTCGATCATGGCGGTCATCCACCGGTGTGCCGAGAATTGACGAGGGAACCACTTCCTCTGCATCAGGTCCCAGCGCTGAAGCTTTACGCTTGCGCGAACTCGACGACACCACTGGTGGAATATCTTCGTCATATAAGCCTTCATCATCTTGTACCTTGCTTTGATCTGCCGGTTGCGCAGTAGTTGTGGTTATGTCAGCTAGCAGATCTGTTTCGTCCCCGAACGTGAGGTCTTCGTCGTCTGATCCAAGGACTCCAACGCTTTGTTGGACCATACGAAGGATGCTAGGCTGTCGTGGCTGTTTTCGAAAATTTGTAAGGAACGAAGGTGTCGCTTGGATCCTGGCTATAGAGGCTGGCGCTTGCGCATAGAGTGGCGGAGACGAGGGGAGATGTTCTTCGCGTTCTGCTTGTGACTCGAGTGCTGTAAGTCCAGATGCATGTCTTGACAGTCTCCTCGACGAGACGCGTCGCACGACATCCGCAGCTTTCTCCTTCAGTCTCTTACTTCGTCCTCCCGTGTTTGATGCATCCAGATTTCCTGCCTCCGTCGCGTTCGTCGCCGACTCGTCCTGTTCCAATCTCACAAGCACTTCCTCGGGTGTTGCTTGCACCAGCGTCTCGATCACTGCCTCTCCGCCTGCTTCGAGATCTTCCCCGCCGGACACGTCATCTTGCGCTCCAGTCTCACTTTCCTGGTCTTGTGGCGCAGAAGTCTTCTTCACGTTAGGTATTTTCTTGCTGAGAGTGCGCTTGATACGCGAGCCGAGTCTTGTCTGCCTTGGAAGTTCGTCGCCACTTGCAGTCATTGGTGCTTCGTCATTGACAGGTCCATTGACGGTCAAACCGCTCTTTATGCTCGTTGTAGAGTGGTGTCGCGCAACTGGCGCAGGTCGCGCAGTCACGATCTTCTTCGGTCTTGGGCGTGGCATGTTGGCAGTGTACAAGGCACAGTAAATATAATGATGTAAGTCGTTGTAAGAAGAACGAAGGTGTTGCACACGATGAGCTCCGCAGCCGTTGGGTAGAACGCGTTGGACGAGCTCGGGTGGTCACGTGAAAAGCTCGAGCTCGACGACCATTATCCTCATGCATCCACTGCAGCCTGCTATAGAAATCTACACTGGAGTTGGGAAGAGAAGAATGGACAGCGAGGTAATCACGAACGCCACCGCTATGCTAGAGCGGATATTGTATATGTGCATCTCCTAAATCTTACAGCTCCTTCTTGGTCTCGATAGGGTGCCCGCTAGCTTCACCAGGGCCAAGCAGCTTATGGAATACCCATTCAACACCTTCCTCCACGGGCTTATCGAACATGAACGGTCTGCACAGAGTATTAGCATAGATCTGCTGCAGTATTGGAAACTCAACTCACAATGCTGGTACAGCCGCTAGGCCTAAACCAATAGGAGCCCATGTCCTGATGTTCTTGTTTGCTGAATTTTTGAAAGCTCTCCCTGAGTACTTCACTATCGAGTGTATCGTGAACGCTGGCAGACCCATAGATGCTATTGACTGGAAGATGGCTCTTTGTACTGCTACTGTTCGGTAGTCGTCAATCGCCGCGACCTTGCCCGGCTTTGGCAAGTCCTGCACTGCTGCCACGAGAGTTGTCTGACCCGGAGGCGTCGGCCCTTGTGGTGCACCATCTGTGTGTGATTCGGTAGGATTTAAGACTTTCTGGTTTCGGAGGTATGCTTTGTATCCTTCATGTGCAACATCTCCTGTGAGATAGAGCCACGAAACGGCGTATGCGCCGCGAATGAGATATGGATGGGCGACCGGACGAAATGACTCCCCTATGTCCGAAGTGTAGGCGACGTAGCGTTGTGCGGTGATGAGGATGGTGCGGACACGAGAAGCGTATGCGGCGAAACGTAGATCTGAGTCGGTGGTAGGTGGCGCACTGTACACATCGTCAGAACAGGATCCTATGTAGCGCCCTGCATCTCTCCAACGTACTTGCCATCCAGCACGGTAGTGCGCCAATACTTCTCGTCATCTTCCAAGGTCTCTGTCAAAGAAGCAGGTAGTTTTGACTTCTTGTATGGCTGGTTCAGATCCGGCCTTGGCTCATTTCGCTCGTGAGGAATATCATCAAACTTGTCCACCTTCTCGTTGTCTTTTACCATGGCGTTGGTATTACGTGGTGGCTGTGTTGAATACAAAAGTTGGCACACGAGCAAGCAAGCAAGCAGGACGGGACGGCACGGAATCTTATGTCATTTGTGTTTGTGGAGATGACGGAGTTTATGCCCGACAGGGGAATGCTTGTGATTGGGCGCGGCAGGCACTACAGAAAGAATAGAATGGATATATGGTGTACTAAGGAAATGCTGATATCGATTGAAACCCATTGAATAATTGACAGCCCGTTCTCAAGCATCCAAATGAGCTCCGCAACGGTTCCGCCTTCAGTCTCGGTATGTTTAACAACTCTATAAAACATGTTAGCTTCAGTATTTCAATAGCAAAAGAGAGTCTCTTTACCTTTCCTTTGTCGGTGCCCTTCATGATCACATTGTAGGATGGGTTGATGTAGAAAGCCTGTCCGTTAAAGTCACCAGCCCACTGCTCCTGGCAGTAGCTGTAGACAAAGTGTGCGTTTGTTCCTAGAGTGAGGCAAGGAATTTCGACCTCGTTAGGGGTGTCGTTGCACATCAGGATAGAGCTATCGTATGAGCAGGAAAAGCGTCCACAGGAGTGGCCGTCAGCAGCACACCAGCCATTTCCAAAATGTTGGGTGATGTAGTCTGCATTATTCTTCTCAGCGTTTTGGTTCGCGCGCGGGAAGAAGTTGGAGTCACAGATCTGATTGACACGGTTGCTGCGCTTCTCCAGGTGTCCGTGCTCCTGGACATGGTGTTCCATGATGGTCGACGCGTTGGCGCCCTCACGTTGCCACCAAGGGTTTTGGGCCTTGATCTGGGCAATAACCTCGTGGTGAGATCCGGTGATGTTTACGAATGGGCCCCCCTTCTCCAGCTGGCCGCGCCATTTGATGGGTGCTTCGGGTTGAGGGAGAGAGCCAGTGGCGGGGACAGCAGCAGCATTGCTGAGAGTGGCGATAGCCAAGATAGTAGAGTAGATGTAGCTGGAAAGCATGTTGGTTGTTGTGGTCACGAAAGTAATGAGTGTGTTTTCCGAATGTGTGTGTCAATAGGTCTTATTGAAGGGATGGAATAAGAGCTTTACATATAAGACGAGCACAACAATATGCGCCATGAGCACAAAGAGAGTGCCATACTGCTTTCAGCATGATTCTTTGTGCTATCCGGATTAGGCAGTATGATAAAGAGAATGTTGCGGCAAATGTGAAAGAGGTCTGTCTAGCTACCGAGACAATACGAGTACGCCCCATCCGCTGCTGATGTGTACGACAGACTAGCAGCAAGCTTGAATAGGAAGTACATCGAAGAAGTGTGTTGATTCAGGGGGAATTCCTGTTGCAAAGGTCCGCATTCCTCACACAACCCGCATGCGGCTTGCCACTGTGGGTTGTCTGCACTTCCATTGGCTGCATTCACCAATAGTCATCGGCGAGAGCTCACTTCATGCAACACGATAGGGCACGAAAAAATATTCATGTTTGATGCTTTACTCACACACCCTGTATTCTTGCCACTCATGTACCGCTAAGACGAAATCTCAACGCATTGCACCGTGACTTTACACATACACAACATAGAAAGGGAAAAGTGCTTCAGCGGGATACTGTAGAGAGAGAGAGGGGGGGAGAGTGTGTGTGTCCAGTGGTAAATATGGCTTGAGGTTGAGGATGGAGACGAAGTAAGAACGGAACCTATCCATGAAAAGGGGCCATGTCCGTTTCCGGCCTGCATTGAACGACAGGAAGAAGACAACCTCGAACAGCTATACTTGCACCGCAGTGAAGCACTTCCAAACCAACACCTTCACGCTCAGACACTCCTCACTACCGCCAAGATGGTTGCCATGTACACTATTGCCGGCCGACAAGTCGGGTCCCACGTCGTACGTCCTCTCATCTTCACAAGGACACTTTCCACACCCGGATCAGCCAGAGCATCAGCAAGAGCCAGGACTCTTGTCTGCACCGTTACTGCTCTGCCGATGGCTCGCAATATATGAGACTCAAACTTAAAGAACAAAGGAACTCGCTAACACATGTATGCAACCACTGTAGCTCGCCATGCTCACCCTCGGAGTCACTTTCAGCGGAGCCGCACTCGCCATGCGCGGCGGCGAGACCTCAAAGAAGCAGGGTCCTCCGATTAACGCGACAAGCAAGGAGGAGGAGAACTTTATCAAGTATGTTTTTCAAGATCTTTGTACAAGAATTCAATGGATATGGACAAGCGCGCGGTCTGGACTGTTGGGTACCACAAGGACGCGAGGACGTTGAACACAGGCGATGGAACAACAAGATGCAGGACAAGATGCTGACATGTGTTGTTTAGTGAATTCTTGAAGCAGGCAGAGGCGGAGTCATCGAGCTCGGCCTCGACAGCGAAGCACTGAAGGGATGGTCGCGGACGGAAGGAAGGAATAGGAGTGGATGAGTGTTTTCGAGGCAGATTTGTACAAAATGCAACATAGACGAGGAAGGAAGCCATGACAATCTGGCAAATACAGCTCTGGAACCACATCTTGGCAATCTCTCAGCGTTTGTTAGGTGATGTTCTATGCTTTTGCATCTCCAAACAGATCCTTCTCGACCATAGCTCTACATATTGGGTGGTAGAAGTCGCTGTGCTGCTTGAACGTCTTGATTGCCAGATCCCTATCAACCTTGACCAAGTGCCTGTACAACGGCCGCACGAACTTCATCCTGCCGACTGTGCCCAATAACTCTGCTGCAGGCTGACACACGCTCTTCTCACCGGCCTTGAGGCCGAGCACGAAGAACCGACTGCTGAGTTCCACATTCCGAGAAGTGCCGAAGTGATATGCAGAGTCCATAAGTGGGATGAGTGACGGGTGTAATGGCGCCGATAATGTCTGCAACGATTCGAGGAACACGACTGACTGATTAGACACCCACGACTTGATGTCTTCTGCTGATGGTTCGAAGCTGGAAGTTGCGCATGAATCTTTGGCCTTCGACAGGTCTTCCCATTTCGAGGCGAGAGCGTAACATTCATCTACCATTGATGTGTCAAAGTCTGGTTTGGGGGGAAGACCTGGCTTGTATAGAATAGTCTCCCAATCGAGGTCATTGAGTTTCTTCATTGATTCGGCATCCGAGGCGAAGAAGTCTAGAAGGGTAGCTTTGAAGTCGTATGAATCAAGAGACCTGAACTTCCAGGTTGTGAAGTACTGCCGAAGATGTCAGGAGCTGTCTAATAAGACTAAAAGATGCTTATCCTACATGAGGAATGAATTTGTTCCACTTCTCTTTGCCAATCAACTTTTCCAGCGAGTATAAAAAGGTGAATCCTTTTTCGTATGGTATCGTGGAAAAGCAGTCATCAGGGTCGACGTTCTTGAGGTTCGTAACGAGCTTGGTGAACTCATGTTCAGCACCAAACTGGCTGACCGCATCTGCGAATGCTTTCCAGCCGATAATGGCAGAAAAGTCACGGAACTTCTCGCCATGCACGTATGCTTGTATGCGTCGTTCTAGGTATGTTGTCCAGCCTTCGTTTAGCCAGAAGTGTTGCCAATCTGAGTTTGTGACTAGGTTCCCAGACCAGGAGTGAGACAGTTCGTGCGCAACCACGTCGACATTCTGGCGATCACCGGAGATGACGGTAGGCGTGAGAAAGGTATATATCGGGCTACAACAGGTCAGCCATCACGTCGAGGAAAGTGTATCAACTACCTTGATATGACTCACTTCTCCATGCCGCCATATGGAAAGGACGGTGGCAACACAAGCATGTTGTAAGTTCCCCAAGCATAATCATATACGATCGCCTCCGCCGCTTTGATGAAAGTCTCGGTGCCCTCCTCGAGCTCCCACTTCGACGCTTCGAGCATATCCGGGGCCGTCCATACAGTACTTCGTGGGCCTACTGCAGCACTGGCAAGATCTCCAGACGCGATGGCAAACAGGTAGCTGGGCATTGGCACTTTCTGCTTGAAAATATATACTTTCTCGTCACTGCCGTCGACGGGCTCGATGCCAGCCGGTAACCCACTGGCAACTACTGGCAGGAGCGAGCGAAGGCGGAAGTCGAATGTCGATTTATTATCAGGCGTGTCCATACATGGCAGCAGAGATCGGGCATGAATTGCCTGACATTGTGAGAACATGTATGGGTGCTTGCGATTCGACGTTTGAGCAGGTGTCAACCATTGAAGAGCTGTACATCTCTCCGTTGTAGATACTTCAATCTCCACTTGTATCTGCTTGTGATGTGCAATGCTCTGCTCGAGTTTGATCGTGAGCGGACTTCCATATGGCTCTTGTCGCTGAGCAGACAGTTGCCACTTTGCTATCCTCCCGTCAACTTTGACATTCTTAATAACAAGATAGCTCGTATCTAGGACGACCTCGCTCGCTTCATCATGAGTTAGTGGTTCTAAGGTCAAGGTCACAGTGCCTGTCAACCTCTTCTTATCGAAGTCAATATGCAAATCCACAGCAGTGTTGGTCGTCTCAAAGTTCTCATAATTGGACAGTGTGGAAGGATCACGGTGGACTTTGACGTCGTCTTTCCCAGGCTTCGAGCGGCCGACCATTGTGTAAATGTCCTTATGCTTGCTTGACATCAGAACAATGATGCCGTACAATGCTGCAGTAAGCAAGGACGTTCAATGGTCGCAAAGAGGAAGGAGCACGATGTGATACCCGGCTGCTTATTCGGTCGGGCCAGCCTTATGCAAGGTACATGATCATGATCCGCTTCCATTGAATGGAACAATTCCCCTGATTCCTGGGGTAGCTCAAACATCTCCAGCCACTTACATACTTGCGACATCTAGCGCCAGCATTACATCTCGAGCATTAATACCATCCAAGGCACCACATCCGCATCGCCGACTGTTGGGGATCCTGAATCGCCAAAAATCGCATTATGGCTGACCCTGTTGGTCTTGGGTCCCGGCTCCTACTCAATTCATGCTTACAACTCTCTCTAGGTAGTCAATGACAGTTTCGATGCGCCAGCTGCAGATATTGACATGGCTGGAGCCGACGATGAGCTCCAAGTGATTGAAGCCCCGGCCGTTGCTGCAGCGGCAGATGCAGCAAACGATGCAGACGAGGACGAAGACGTAGAAATCGTAGACGACGAGCTTTCCAAACGAGTCACCTTTCTCGAGTAAGCCACAGATGCCGCAGCAACGCACCGAAAGTCGACCTGACATTGGATAGCTATCTCAAGTCGCCGATAGTCGAGCTAGTCATCGGCCAAGAGAGCCAACGAACCACACTCTCTGCGCACCAGGATCTCCTCACACAATCACCATACTTTGAGCAGAAGTGCGCGGACTTCACGGAAGGCGGTGTCAGGCGGATAGTGCTTGGCGAGGATGATGTGGATGTAATGGGCTCGTTTCTGGAATATCTGTACATGGGCGACTACTTTCCCAAGCGCATGGCGGACGGACAGCTAGAAACAGATGCATCGACACCTGCGATCGATGAAGATGGCGACCAATTACTGCGTCACGCACGAATCTATAACCTTGCCGAGAAGTTCTACATGCCCGTATGTTCTGCTCCTCATGCAGTGTCTTGACCGTATCCTAACACAAGACCAGCTGCTCAAACAGCTCGCTCACTCAAAGATTCATCGCACTACGTCCACGGCGCTCGGAGAGATACAGTACGCCCGCTACGTTTACAAGACTACCCTACCCACAGACACTACCATTCGCAAGCCCATTGCTACATTCTGGGCCACGAGATCCCACGTTCTACGTCATGAAGCGGAAGAAGAGTTTCGCGCAATGTGCTTGGAATACCCGCAGTTTGGTTTCGATGTGCTCAGCTTGGTGCTTGACCACAAGGAGCAGAGTGATGGTAGTGCAGGAGGGGTGTCACAGATAGCGACAGTTGGCGTGCCAGTCGCGGATACGCCATCGACGACGAGGGGGAGGAAGAGGGCGAGAGGGGCGTTTTAGGTTGCTGTGGTGATCAGACGGCATAGTTTAGTGCCGGCTGTGTGGTGTATAGGAGCAAAAATGGCACAAGACGGACATGAATATAGAGAAGGAAGGGATGGGCACACACTCTATACTGTTAAAAGTGTCGATTTTGATTAACCAGGCACATTGTTTATTGAAGCTATCTGCTAACAGTCTACGCGCAGACACACATCGCGACACCATTCGAGCTCCGTCACATACTGTCGTCTCTCTCTCAATTCTCCAGTGCGAGCATTGATGGTGTGTATTGGAGTCGATGTAGATTGTGTATGAGTCTGCATGAATTCTGAATTGGAAGCTTCGGGCAGTCACGATGAAATACACAGATTATCAAGGGTAAAGAAGGCGAGAATGCACGAGTCGCAATGCAGCAATGTCAGTATTTTACAGTATATATACAATGCTAACAAATTATTCAGTCAGCGGCATCAACCAATGAACCATTTAGACACCAAGCCTTCTTAGCGCTAGGCTTGGCCGAGTGGTCATTGAGTCCTAAGTTGAACTCTCCATGGGGCCTACCTTCATCCGATGACGCCTCCGGAAACCTTACACGCCAGCCTTGGGGGACGCCCCACGGTTGCGACGTTGGTAAGGCGTACGGAGTCCTCAAGCGACGATGGACATGGCGGTGAGAGAGTAAACAGATCATGGCTGGGGTAGCGTCCAGAGCGATCGAGTTAAAACAGCGAGATACTCGAAAGGGACAAGCTGCAATTTTGCACTTTTTGTGTCCTGGAGGCTGGTTTTTTTTCGCTGAGGGAGGGAAGGAGGAGAGTGTTGCTGGTCCGGCGATGACAAATAAAGTTCGGCGTTTGCGGAGTTCGACCCAGATACGGTCTCGCATGTTTTGGATCGCCATTAGCATCGTGGAGCCTGTGGGACCTTAGGAAGCTGCATCCCTGTCAACGTCCTGGGTTCGAATCGAGGAGTGCTCACTGTTGAAGCTGCCTTTTATTTCCCTGACAGCCTGCACTTTCGATGATGTTGCGTTAGTGCAAGGACCAGAGTACGATGTCGTGCAGCAATCTCCTCGGATTCTGTAGATTTGTATGCTTCGGGTGCGGTTAGTCTATGTCCGCCTCCGTGCGTACGTCCAGATAATCAGGGAAGGTGCTATTCTATGTTGTGATCGTTCCTTCCTCCTGCTTCGTCGAGTCACCGCCCTACAGTGATGACCGTCTCATGTTATCTATCGAGACCTCTCGAGATATTACGCATTAGCGAAGCCCATGCCCGGCATTTCCTGCTTTCACCACTTGTGATGCCTGTGCTCGCCCACGACTTCGGCGATCAGCATGCCGGAGCCAAGCTTTTAATGGTGCAGAGATGGGCCTTGTGTTTTTGGAGTGCGCCATAGCCAGTTGGTCAATCGCAAGTGAGCGGCCATACACACAAACAATCTTCGTTGCTTGGACCGTCAGGTCGCTCATATAAAATATCGCGTCTTGCTGCAACGACGATCAGTGCTGCGGCACATTCGCCATGATAATTTGTTTTCACGCCCATGATGTCAACATGACCAGCGTCGCCTTAAACCGGCACGAAATTAATGAAAACGTGTGATGCTTGTGGGGCTGTTCTGTTGCGCTGTTTGGCAGTGTAGCATAGAATGCTAACGCACTCTTCGTACTCTTCGTGCCGTGCGATTTTCGATCACACGGAAACGGTAAGCACTGCGTGATATTACAGAATGGCATATATAGGGTAGCCTGAATAGCAGTAAGAGAGCGCGAAGCGTGGTATTATGAGCAAGTACGACCTCGTGATCAGTGACTCAAGTCACTCGCTAGCCGTAACGGACGCAAAGAAGTTGCGGTGTATTTGCCGTGTTTCATCGAGTCATGGGCTCGTGGGGCCGATTGTTTCAGCTTTCGACTGCTCGCGGCACGTGGCGGCATCAGGATCAATTAACCATTCGCAAACACTCGATCATGTCCTCGCGACAGTCTGCCACCAAGGCGTCGACTGCGACACAGGCACCGAGCCAATCACTCTGGCGGTATGTCTGCCCTAGCAGGCACACCAGATGGGCTTGAATATGCCTCGTTCCTCATGCATTGGCAATGCTAATTCCTGACCTACAGACGATACACCACCTTGACTCCTCGCACCCGCATCATCATTGGCGTCGGGGTTATGGCGTACGCTACCTTCGCGACCTACGCGACCGATAGTGCAGAGAAAGCATTTGGACTGGAAGCAAGCGAGAAAGACAAGGAAGAGCTGCAGAAATGGGTGCCTAGGGTCAGTATGGTCGATCGACCAGACGCAGGCGCTAGGAAATGAAAATAATACTGGATGCGTCGCAAGACAAGCGTATGGACACATCGGTAGCACAAGGATTGGAGGACTGAGCCCGGAAGTTCGGGACTTTGCAGCTCCAGACACTCCTCAGGAAGGTTGAGCAGGCATGCTGCCCCAAGCTGGACGGAGTCTCTCCGTGTATACAGCCATCGCTATTCGTGCCCTCCTCTATTCATCGACGCTCTGACAGCGCTCTCTGTCAAGTGCCTGCACTCAATCGTCTTTGTGGATTTTACTTCTAGATCGGAACAGCTTGACAAAACCGACAAACAATTCTCTCAACTCCGCGCAACAAGTTATAGATACTCTGAGCTGCAACAACGCTCTTCTCTGGGGGAGGCTTATGCGCAGACAATCTACAATGCGTACTTCAAGGTTCATAGTGAGAGCAACACCATGAAAGGGATTTTGTTGGAGGTAGTGAAAGATGAGCTCGGTCGCTGGGAGAGGTGTCCTTCTGGACGTCTGCGCAGCATTGATCTATGAGGTATGATCCTGCCACATAGGCTACAGTATAGCAGGATATAGATAGTGTGTGAACGAGCAAGGAATATAGGTCACTATAGATCGCAGATCACAAAGTATGAGCTCAGGAACGAGGAAGTACAGAGGATGGTTTGTCCTCCTCGGAGTGCCACATAAGTTTCAGATCGAAGCACGACTGGCGTGGTCTGACTCAGCCGACGATCTTTGGATACCGTGCCCTCATCAAGATCTTCTTCTTTCACCGTAACCACCCAACACGCACACCACACGATTCGCCGCTTCATCATAGCAAAACAAGGTTAGTATTGGTTCTGTACACAATGCAGCAATTTGACTGACATAAATCCAGTCAGAAACGTAATAACACGATGACGAACTGGCACGCCCTACCTCACGAGCTCAAATACATGATCTTCAGATATTATATCGAGGCCGCGGTGAAAGAGAGCATGTCAGCATACAACGAACGTTATACAAGATGCGAGCACCACAGTGTGTTTCAGCAGCACATTGACAGACTTGGGACGTTGCTACTCATGAGCCCAGATTGCGAGCCAGTGATCATGGAGCTATTGACTAAAAGACT
>Ga0268250_10000693_pt1 | contig 15419 bp, 14 predicted proteins | sample AgamicAsSfe_FD_200448 | JGI IMG/M metagenome (GOLD analysis project Ga0268250, IMG submission 200448) | Agave microbial communities from Guanajuato, Mexico - As.Sf.e (v2) (version 2) | ecosystem: Host-associated > Plants > Phyllosphere > Phylloplane/Leaf | place: Guanajuato, Mexico | collected... | reverse complement strand
AGCAGGTCTCTTATTGTAATACGTCGTGCGTCTTTTATCAAGTGTCTCTCTTAACCTCTTGCGACTGGTCTAAGCTGGGCTGGATTCTAGTCGTTGTCGTTTTGTTGCACATTCCTACCTGTCTCTCATCCGTCTCCACTACATGAAAGCCTCCAACTTCCTCGAGTGAACCTTGGAAAGTTTTAGAATGGCCGCCAACGATAAGAAGATTACCCAGATTACGATTGAAAGACGAAGCTCCAAAGACTCTCTCGACGTCAGGACACCACGCACAGCACGCTTCGCCGAAGCAACATCAGTCCACTCGCCGGTTGATCCTCCTCGGTCACCTCTCGAGTACCCAACCAACCACTACAAGCCACAACCTCAGATCGCAGATACAGGCTTCGGCTACATGCAATCCGTCGAGATGGAAGAGACCGATCGGAGGTACCTTCCTCCACCAACGCCAAAGACTCCCCTCAAGAGCGCGTTGAAGTCGCCTGGCGCTCCTCCACGGACACCAGGTGGTGCAATGTCAATCATGAGCCCTACCTTTCGGGAAGAGCATCAGCTTGAGAAGCGGGAGGCATTGACGGACAGGGAGCAAGCAAAGGACTTGGTACGTCTGTGGTCAATATTGAGTTCAGTACAGTTGCTAACAATACCTAGAAAATCAAAGTTCGTGTTCGACTAGCTAAAATCTTCCTGCGAGGCATCAACTTTGCTTGCTCGCTCATTGTTCTTGCCATGGTTGCAAGTGCTTTCGCTATCTTCAACGCCACAAAGACTCTCGCGCCAAGGAACGGCCTACCACCATGGGCCGACAACACCAAAGTTTGGCCTCAAATCCTCTTGCTCTCGATCGCCTGTGTTTCTCTGGTTATGTCCATCTTCGTCATCATCGCCTACTGGAGAGGAGGTCATCATCGGGCTGAAAAGGTTGCCGCGTACTACACAGTCTTTGCTGTCGGGTTTTTCATCTTCAGTATCGTCATGTGGGGTGTTGGTGCAGCCGCGTTCAACCAAAGTAAAGCGCAGAACAACAACAAGGATATGTGGGGCTGGTCTTGCGTTGACAACAAGCGACGACACCTTTTCGAAGACGACATTGCTTATGGCCTTGTCTGCCGTCTCCAGGTAAGCACAATACCTTTGTTACGATAAAGGAAGCCAGGTACTAACAATCTACTAGAACTGGGCGCTTGTCTGCTGCATCATCGAAGTCGTAATCGAGGTTCTTGTTATCGCCATCTACGGAATCGTCTTCTACCGCTTCTGGTCCAAGCGCAAGCTTCGCAAGTCCATGGCCATGCGCGACCGTGCCCGATCTGATCTCTACCTTGCCCAGCTCCGCTCGCAATCTGCACCCAATACCCCTGGCTTTGGTCCCATGTCTCCCCGCTCAGGCGGTTGGCGCCCACCTCCAGGCCACCCAATGTACGTTGACCCGCACTCTGCAGCGGAAGCTGGCGAGAGCGACAAGGTGCAGTACGCATACGCGCGCGAGATTGCCCAACCCCAGCCATTCACCCTCCAGGCGCCGCCTATCAAGGTCACTGGTGCAACACCAAGAATGGAGCAAGACGGCTTCGATTCTGCACCAGTACGGACTGGCACCGTATCGCCACCACTACCATCCCCAGGATTCCAAGAAAGGAGGAACGATCACGTCGATGCCGCACCAGGTGAACAGCAGTATGCTGCTGTTCCCATCCCCGGTGCTTACACACCGCTAGCATCGCCTTCATACCCACCACCACAGCAACAGCAGCCCACTGGCTTTGACTTTGGGTCTTCAGTGACCGGTCAGCGATAAGCTTTTGAGCTTGCTGTTCGCGCGTGTGTATGTTGATTTGTTGATTTAGCGCGCATCGTACCCTTTCTCTTCTCAATCAATCTGGAATCTGGTTGCATGGATTTTGCGAAACGATATCAGGAAATGTACATTCTTCCACCTTTTCAAGCGAGGCTTCGGCCTGGGCTTATTTTTTCCTTTGTTTTACTGTCTATCGCTAATCTGGTCGGTGTTCTTGGGCTGGGATTTTAAGATACCTTTGAAGTAAAATGCCTCTTCACTACGCCTCTCGTTGTATGACATGGGGGTTGTGGAATTACTACAACAGAACAGAGTAGAATAAGATTTATCGCGATCTCTGAGAATGCTAGATGCAATATCAAGATCTTGCCTTTCGTACATCATTGTTCTTTTTGTGCATATGTCGTGATTGATGCTACTACAATCTTCAATACATAATGTAACACAGACTTCGACATTATTTCCTTTTGCGTCACGTGTCTATCGAACCATTGCATTACTCCCACCATCTTCCAATCCCTCTCAAATTAACGCAAACCCACGCCTCACAATTAATGTCAAGCACTACGCCACGCACACAGCCTGAGCGTCACGCCAAACTACTCCGCTGTGATCCAAGGCCGCAGAACAGGCCTACAGGGTTTGCAACCGCCCAGCTCTCTTTAACGCTCGGGATGCCTGTGGCACAGCGCATGAACATGCGATTACGCAATGGCGTGGCTGAGCACCGAGTGGACTTGAGGATATATGTTCAACGACGATATATTTATCATGTATTTACCATGACTACATGACTAGTTTTAGGTGGATCATTTTGTGTAAAGAGATAGTGCTAGGACGAACATCGTCACGATCAGAAGACGTCTATCCATTGAGCATGCAAGCATAAAGTGACAAGATACTCATGAATCGTTGTCATATGTGGAGGGCCTAGCCTTCGTAGAGGTGTCGCTTGCGAATCTAGACGGAATGTTCATCGTGACCTAAATCTCGTAATGCACAGCCATCACACTCGTCCAGCACAGACATGTAGATCAAGTGTTGATGGCATTGAGGTATCTGGGTGTACTAGTCGGACCCTGTCATGTCAGTACAACACAAACAGACACATCACATGCGACAACAAAGAGCATGAGGATGATCACACAATGGTTATGCGGAACATTCACCCAAGTGAAGCCTCCATTGCTTTTGTGATCGTAGACCCGCTCGTTAGAGACAAGGTCGCTCCATTGATAGGCCGCAAGTTCAATGCTTGCTCTTTTGTAAGATACATTCCAGGACTCCGTAGGACCGAACCCCCCGAGACCGAAAATGCTGGTGATCGTGCAAAATCTTCACTTCGTTCCTTTCCCCCCAAATCGACGATACGTTTATCGGACGATACCCTCGAATCGGTTCTTGTACCACTTGATGGTCTCCTGTTGGTTGACCTTGTGGGAAGCGCCGATCTTGCTCTGGCACCTCCTGCGCTTGGCAACACGCTCACCGGGGCGGGTCATGCAGACGTAGAAGTCCATACCGTAGATACTGCTCCAGTCAGCCAATGTTTCCCTCTCTCACTCAGGATCCAGATTCCACATACCCAATGCTGGGGTCGTACTTGATACCCAAGTCGATGTGCTCGCTGATACCGAAACCGAAGTTGCCAGACTCTGAGAAGTTGCGCTTGCGGAGCTCGTACTCCTTGACCTTGAGACCACGCTCGAGGATCTCCTCGGCCTTGGGGCCACGGACGGTGACGTGGACGGCGATCTTTTCGTTCCTTCGGATACCGAAAGTACGGACGGTGTAGCGGGCCTTGGAGTAGACGGGAGTTTGACCGGACAGCTGCTCGAGCACCTTGGCGGCACGAGTGAGACGATCACCAGACTCGCCGACGGAGATGTTGAGGACGAGCTTCTGGATGCGGAGCTCCCGCATGGGGTTGGAGGCCTTGGAGTCGGACTGTCATGGCTGTTAGTTTGCGCAGAGCAATTGGCGATGGTGGTGCGGTGCGTACCATGGTGATGACTGCGGAGGTTAGTAGTCGTTGGGTGGGTTGTCGTGTCGCTGGTGTTGAAGTCGCGGTAAAATGATTTTGGCACCTGGGAGCGGATGTGTGCGAAGCGAGCCAAGCCCGCCGTGCACGTGCCAGGCCGCGATGCGGTAGCTACGAACTCTTTGATCGCGAACAAACAGCTCTATACGCCCCGCCCATTGCCAACGTCGAGGGGACAATCTCTCCATACTCTTACCCACCCGTCTTCTGAGCTTCCAGTCGTCCTCGGACGCGCACTACCAATCATGTCTGGCGCCGCAAACCGACAGGGAAAGATGGTAAGTAAATCTGCCTAGCAGCTCGAGTCCTTGGCCTGAGAGAAGACGCGCATAGAAACTGACTGACGCCTGGTGATATAGCAAAATCTAGTAAGCGCTCCAGATTCCGCTCATAGTCGCATGCAACTCACAGAACCAGATCAACTACCGCATGAAAGTTACTCTGCAGGATGGCAGACAAATGGTCGGGCAGATGCTCGCATTCGACAAGGTCAGCGTCGCCCGCCGTTTCCCCCTCTACTCTGCTGACCAGCTCTGCAGCACATGAACCTCGTTCTCGCCGACACAGAAGAGTTCCGACGCACACGAAGAAGGGGCAAGGCCGCACCCGGCGCAACCCAGCAAGTCACCGAGACTGAAGAGCGACGCGCAATTGGACTTACCATCATTCGTGGCGCGCATGTAATCTCGTTATCTGTCGACGGACCACCGCCTGCAGACCCTGCCGCGCGACTTGGCGCGAGCGCTGGAGGACCATCTACTGCTGCCGCGCTGGCTGCAGGACCCGGTGTTGCTCGTCCTGCCGGACGTGGTCTCCCAGTCGGTCTTACTGGGCCAGCTCCTGGTGTTGGAGGCCCCGGCCCTGGGTTCGGAGGCGGTTTCCCAGGCGCACCTGGAGGCTTCGGAGGCCCGCCTGGCTTCCCTGGTCGTGGCGGCCCTCCAGGTGGACCACGTACGTTCCCCTTGAGCATATCTTGAGAACACCTGCTAACCATCTACAGCTGGATTCCCTCCCGCTGGTGGACCTCCCGGATTCGGAGCACCACCAGGCTTCGGTGGACCGCCCGGCTTCCCTGGTCGTGGTGGACCTCCTGGTTTCGGTGGCAGATAAAAGGACAATGAACGATCATAATGAAATATCGCTAGAAAGATTTGGCATTGGACCATCGAACACGGCGCGTGCCCATACCACACATCTCAGGAGATACCTTGGAAGAGGACCAAACTCACGTCCAACACGTCGCAAGGGGCTGCGTGTCCCTAAATTGCGTTACAATCAGCGATTGTGAGGAGCACCGGCAGAGCGAGATACCAAGTTCAAAAGTGTACTGAGATTTGGTTGAGGAACAGGAAATATACCACTGGCTTAAATGCATTCACAAGAAACAGTCGCATCATTTCACCATAAGACATGACTGTAGCTCCAATTATCCAAGTCCAAATGTACCCATATCTTGAGTGTCTGTCATAGTGAGATGAATGAGTCCCTAGCTTCATACCCTATCTTATGCAACACTAGAGAGGTAGCGTGCAATTCGCCGACCGTACAAAAGTGACCCATGTGTAATCGTTCCAGTCACTTGTTCTATTTCCTCGTATCTCCGGCTGCATCAATGTGCACGTGAAGTCCTTCCCGTTGTCGGAAGCCCTTTGCGGTTCCCGGTCCCTGTTCGTTCGGCCCCAATTATTGCTTGGCATCTAAACCGTCCGTCGTGCGTCCGCAACTCGCAAACTGCGACCGACTGACCCACGAACTTCACGTCAATCCGCACGCAACTCGGTTCCTCGGTACCTCCCGGTAAATCAGTCAAGATGGCCGCCGCGATCAAAGCCCTCAATGCGAAGATTCGCTCCAACCCGTACACGGATTACTTTTGCTCGACTCGTATGTACACCCGTCTCGTTGTGAGGGCACTGCGCATTGGAAGAGCTTGGGAAAGGGTGCGCAGAGGATGACATCTGGAAGATACAATGAAGGAGTTGCAGAGAGAAAGAGCAGTTCGCTGACGTAAAGGTAGATTTCTGGGGCCCGGCGAGTAACTTTGGTATCCCGATTGCGGCTATTGCGGACATGAGCAAAGATCCTGAGATGTACGTTCTACACCTTTCAACTCCCTTCTTCACCTTTATCCAAACCTTTCAAACTATAAGCCATGTGTCCAGCCCTATCCTGCGGCTCCCACATTCACCCTTCCCTACCAAGACTCTCCGCTCCCACAAACTCCAGCTAACCCCTCCTCACAGCATCTCCGGCCGTATGACCGGCGCCCTTACCCTGTACTCCGGCACATTCATGCGCTACGCCATGGCCGTAACACCAGCAAACTACCTGCTCTTCGGCTGCCACGCCATCAACTTCAGCTCGCAACTCGTTCAAGGGTACCGATACCTCAACTACTGGAACTTCGGCGGCCGGGAAGCTAGCCTGGCGGGCAAGGCGGATAAGGCCAAGGATGAGGCAATGGGTATGGTGGGAAAGGCGGAGCAGAAGCTCGAGAAGGTCGCCGAGGATGTCAAGGGCGTCATTCCGAAATAAATGGGATAAAGCAGAAGTGCATGTCGGAGCAGAAGACGCCTATTGTGCATATACCAATTGATGAGCTCGTGGGTATTTCAAATGCCATGTACTTGACTCACAAACTTATTATGACACATTTATCGATACCTTGAATAAAATGTTTACACACGTAAATTACATGAGACTGCTCCTCCCCCCAATCTCATTCCCTCCCTGTCCATTCGGCAAATCACCGTCCCTCCCATCAACAAACTCCCTGTATATCCTCTCAAGACGCATTCGCTCTTGCGCCGAGATACTGCTCCGTCCACTAGAGAGGGAAGACTCTATATGTTTCCACTGGATCTCTGGATCCTTTCTCTCATCCCCCTCCTCTTCTTCTTTACTCGCTCTATCTTCATCTTCCTTCTGTGATGAACCATCGGAACGCTGAAGTTGTTTCTGTTTCTTGCGCAGAGCCTGCAGCGCAGATATCTTCTGAGCAATCATAGCACGTTCGGTGAGCTGAGCAGATGTAGCCAAGGCGGAGTTGGAGTTGGAAGATGTAGGATCGTCGCCATAGCGGAAGTAAGAAAAGTCAGGAATACCCTTGCCATTTGCCGTACCGCTGCTTCCGTCTTTCTTGTTGTGGTCGATTTTCGAGGGATCTACGTCGCCGAGTACATCGTGAATCGCTTCCAGTTGCGCGTTGTATACAACCGCCTGGAGATCGGCACCGGAATAGCCTTCTGTTCTCATTGCTATTTCGCGCAGATTCTCGCCTTCGTGGCCGTCGCCTAGGAGACTGGGCGCGAGGTGCAGTTTACGTGTTACTGCACGCAGGATGTCGATCCGTTCTTCTACGTCCGGCATGTCGCACAAGAGGGATTTGTCGAGACGACCCGGGCGAAGGAGCGCGGGATCAATCAAGTCAGGCCGCGACGTAGCAGCCAAGACGTAGACACCCGAAAGTCCTTCCGCTCCGTCCATTTGGGTGAGAAGCTGGTTCACAACACGGTCCGTTACACCTGTTGAGTCGTGTCCACGCTTCGGTGCGATACTGTCGAACTCATCAAAGAAGAGAACACAGGGTCGCGCTGCTTCCGCACGTTCGAAGAGATCGCGTACAGACTTCTCGGAAGCACCAATGTACTTGTTGAGAATTTCTGGCCCTTTGACCGAGATGAAGTTTAGACCGCACTCACCTGCTACTGCAGATGCGAGGAGAGTCTTGCCACATCCGGGGTAGCCATATAGGAGTAAACCTGATCGAAGACGTAGTGGGCATTTTGCGAAAATGGGCGCGTAGGTTGTAGGATATTGAAGGGTTTCCATGAGAACCTGTCTCGTTGTGTGCAGACCACCGATGGAATCCCATTTTGTGGTCGAAGATTGTAATGTGACGTTTCGCAAGGAGGCGGGGGTGAAGCCGGTAATAGCTTGACTGTAATCCTCTCGTGTGAGGGACACAGTAGGGGACGTAGATGTGACTGAACGAATCAACGCTTCGTTGCGGGCGCGCGATGTGAGTAACACAAGATCGCCGGGCATGTATCCGTCTGTCTGGCCGGCGAGATCGAGAAAGTCGATCGTGGGATCGATGGTGAAAGCGTAATCGTCAGAGGGTTGCTGTGGTATGCTGTCAATGCTAGGTTGACTGCGGTGAGCGGTACTGGGTCGGCTCTCTGATGGTGATGGTGGAAAAGCATGGCCATTTGGTTCCTGGGATTGCTCCACTTTAGCATCCTTGAAGGCGAGCACCTCAAGGACCTTCCTTCTACCGTCTTTATTGGGCGCTTTGAGACTGACAATCTCGCGGACGATATGTCCACCAACGATGACATTGTTCAGGGACTCTTTACCTTGCGCAGTTGCTAGCAGCACTACACCAGAGTCCATGGAACAGTACTGTCTGACGATATTGATCAGACACTCGCTGACATGTCGACTTCGTCCGTTGTCGTTGCCAACTTGAAGCTCAGTCTCTACAGGACATAGCTTGTCCAGGTCATCCAGAATGACCACAGCATTTCCACCCCCTCTTGCGCCCCATGATGCTGAAGCAAACAGTCTGTTCAAAGTCTCTTTGATAGTTGCAACTCGTGTCTCATCCGTTACAAGTTTGCGACAGGGGAAATATATGGTGTTGAAAAGATATTCAGTCCGAAGTTGGTGGGCAAGTAGCTGCGCACATTCCGACTTTCCTGCTCCCAAACCACCAGTGAGTAGAACGGAAGAATTGTGCGTTAGATGTGATCGAAGTTGCTGGATAAGAGGATCTATGCCAACCAGATTTGCGGGCGTCTGTGGAAGCGGATCACCTTGCTGCCAGCCTTTAGCCCAGCTTGTTGGCATTGACACTTCCTGACCAATCTCAAGCGGTGGTTTCCTTTCAGGGAAAAGCACCCATGAGACTCCAGTTGTCGGTGCTAGTGGTTCAAACCTTACAATGCCTCCTTGCCAGCTGAGCTCGGAGTCCTTAGGCGCAGGCAGTATCATCCCATCCGTGACTGGCCCGTCAAGGAGTCCATTCTTCTTCCCGTATATTGTTTTGATCTTTTCTATCGCTTTCTCTTGATCTTGCTTAGACTCGCCACCAAACTTTAACGAGGCATTGACTTGTGATGCAACAGTGGAGAAGGGGATGATCTTGATGGACTTGACAATGGGTTCTCTAGACTCCTTCGTTGGCTTGATCGCTGGCGGTTTGGGAGTTTGAGCTGGAGCGCCTTCGAGTCGGACGAGACCGCCGACAAAGTTCTCGAAACCCAGGACCTTGCAGAGGTCAGTTGAAAGGGCTACATGCCGACTGTCTGGCGCGTCTTCCCATGCCATGATCTTAGCAACGACGCGTGTCGCAGGCTTCTCCTGCTCCTGCTCCTTGGACATGTCGACTGGCTCTTGTAGTCCTGCGGGCTTGATGATTGATACAGAGACCCAGTTGGCGCCTCTGAGAGCCTTGGTGAGTAGTACATCCTTGTCCACCCACACTCTCAGCCCTCCAGCGTCTATGTCTTCTTCTTCATCGAACCACTCTTGTGCCACACTGCGATCGAGTCCGCGCAAGAAGATGACCCCCTTGCTTGCAGCGTCCTCGCGGCCACTGCGCCGGCGGACTGTACTCGCAGTGCTCTTTCCGCTCTTTCTCGAGGCAGCGCCCACGCTCCTGCTTTCCCGGGTTGAGCTCCTCTCCTTTTGTCTTGTCTTAGGCGCGACAATGACCTCGGCGTCAGGCGAGATCTTGACGAAGAGGGATGTGTTGGCCGGTGCAGGAGCGATGGAAGTGACGGTTATGTTTGCGGTCGTTGTAGGGGATAGATGCAGCGTAAGAGGATGGGGCGCTCCAGCCTGGGGGTTCGGGAGTGCGCGTATCTGAGAGAGGAAGTTCAATTCCAAGAATTGGGCATGCAGCTCGATCATCTCCCAGTCCACGGGGGTCAAGGGCTCGATGTTGATGGTATGCGCCTGTGGAGGATCCACGTGTAGTATTATTCCTACCTTCTGCCCCTCTTGCAGGCCGATCAGTCTGGCGAAGGTGGCATCCACCTCCACAGATGGCAGGTCTTGTTGGCTGACTGCTGGACTGCCTCTCAGGCCGTCTCGCCCGACTACAGGCGCAATCCTGCGCTTGCTCTGCATGCCCGTCCATCCCACGAAAACCGACTTGGGCGCGGCATTCCTATTGTCCGAGGCACCCGGTGGTGGAGGTTGGCGGTATGTGAGCTCGACGACAACATTCTGGGCGACCGTGTTCGCATTCACGAGTACGGAGACGAGCGAGGACGGGAGGTTGACAAGGCAATTCTTGAGCGACTGTTGCAGGGCAACCTCAGCCTGGACAACGTTGCCGGCAGGCTTCTTGGGCGGCATGATGGCGAGAGTCGAGGAGTGAAGAAAGTTGGCACTGCTGCAGCTGCAATCGCATGGCGCATACCTCAAGCTCCCGATGCTCGCATGCGGACCGAGGTTGGGGTGTTCGTCGGCGCCGATGGCCTAAAGCGGTGGCAGAAAGCGGCGGTCCAATCGCTCGACTGCCCTGGAAACGCGGGTAGACGCGACTGGAGCTGCAACGCGACCAGCCCCAATTTTGCTACCGCGCATCCCTCCCCGCTGCATCACTGCACCACGCCCAGACACGTACTTTCACACCAACCCCAGACAGAATGGCGCTCCTTACCACGAGTGCGCCCGTCAACTATGACGAGCAGGAGGGTAAGCGGGCACGGGCAGGACACCGACAACCCCCAGCTAACAGCCAACAGCTGCCTTTGTTGACTTTCTCAAAAACTACAAATCCGCCTCGACAGATGCTGCGGACCAGCTCGAGGGCCTGAACATCAATGGCCATGGCGAAGAGGAATACGATATGGTGGACGACTCGGACGATCCCGCGCCAAACGGAAATGGGGCGCAATCCCGCAGCAAGTCGAAGCTCAAGTACATGGACCAACTGCAAGACGTAGCGAATCGCGTGCGCGACGAGATCCAAATAGACCTCAACGACGTCGAAGCATACGAGAAGGCGACATCAGACGACGAGCACAACTACAGGCTGGTCGAGTCCATCGAGCGCAATGCCCACCACTACATCGAGATCTTCTCGCGAGCCGTCGACAAGTGCCTGCCTCAACCGACTAGGGAACTCGACTTTAAAGACGATGTCTTGGACGTGATTATGACGCAGCGCTCCAAGCGCAACGAAAGACAGCAGGAGATGCAGGGAGTCGACGACAATTCACAGGCTGCGCCAGAAACCATGTTTCCTCCTGCATTGACCAGGCGATACACCCTCAACTTCAGGCCCAGGATACCGTCTGGTTCCAGCAGCCAGCGCAGCACAAAGGCGCTAGCGGTCCGCAATGTTCGCGGAGAGCACCTGGGTCACCTCATCACAGTTCGCGGTATTGCAACCAGGGTGTCGGACGTCAAGCCTGCCGTACAGGTCAATGCCTACTCCTGCGACCGCTGTGGAAGCGAGGTTTTCCAGCCCGTGACGACCAAGCAATTCACCCCTCTCGTTGAGTGCCCGTCCGACGATTGCAAGAGCAACAAGACCAAGGGCCAGCTCTTCCTCTCGACCCGCGCCTCCAAGTTCCTTCCATTCCAAGAAGTCAAGATCCAAGAGATGGCCGATCAAGTTCCTGTTGGCCATATTCCTAGACAGCTGACTATCCACTGTCATGGCGCACTCGTCAGACAGATCAACCCCGGCGATGTCATTGACTGTGCTGGTATCTTCCTCCCCACACCCTACACTGGCTTCAAGGCAATCCGAGCCGGTCTCCTCACCGACACATACCTCGAAGCCCAATATGTCATGCAACACAAGAAGGCCTACGACGACATTGTGCTTGCCCAGCCAACTCTGCGGAGGATGAACGAACTCGAAAGGACTGGTCAGCTGTACGAGTACCTGTCGCGATCTATCGCGCCTGAAATTTTCGGTCACGTCGACGTCAAGAAAGCCCTTCTCCTCCAGCTCATTGGTGGTGTCACAAAGGAGGTCGGCGACGGTATGCGAATCCGTGGTGACATCAACGTCTGCTTGATGGGTGACCCTGGTGTGGCCAAATCCCAATTGCTTAAGTACATTACCAAAGTAGCGCCCCGTGGTGTCTACACGACTGGTCGTGGTAGCAGTGGTGTTGGTCTTACCGCCGCCGTCATGCGCGACCCAGTCACAGATGAAATGGTCCTTGAAGGAGGAGCTCTTGTGCTAGCTGACAACGGCATGTGCTGCATTGATGAGTTTGACAAGATGGATGACAGCGACCGAACAGCCATCCACGAAGTCATGGAACAGCAAACAATCTCTATCAGCAAGGCTGGCATTACAACCACTTTGAACGCTCGCACGTCGATTCTCGCGGCTGCTAACCCCCTATACGGCCGCTACAATCCTCGCCTCTCGCCAATCGAGAACATCAACCTCCCTGCTGCGCTCCTATCTCGTTTCGATGTCTTGTTCCTTATCCTCGATACCCCTGCGCGAGACTCTGACGAAGAGCTGGCTCGTCACGTCACTCACGTGCACATGCATAATGCTCATCCCGAGGCCCCTGGTGGCATTATCTTCAGCCCTGCCGAAGTACGACAATGGGTTGCTCGCGCACGATCATACCGACCAACCGTGCCAAAGGAGGTATCAGACTACATGGTCGGCGCCTACGTCCGCATGCGTCAACAGCAGAAGCGCGACGACGGCAACAAGAAGGCCTTTACCCACACTTCGCCGCGTACGCTGCTTGGTGTACTTCGTCTTGCACAGGCTCTGGCACGTCTACGATTCGCCGAACAAGTCATTTCGGAGGACGTTGACGAAGCTCTTCGCCTTACCGAAGTCAGCAAGGCCAGTCTGTATGCCGATGAGAACCGCGGAATCGATCATACGCCGAGCAGTAAGATCTACCACCTCATCAAGTCCATGGAGGCTAGCGGTGCTGCTGCTGTTGGTGATGGCACAAGGGGTGAACTTGATCTCCGGAGGGTCAGGGAAAGGGTTTTGGCCAAGGGCTTCACAGCCGATCAGTTTGAACAAGCTATCGACGAATATTCCTTGCTCGACGTAAGTATCACTGTCCAATGTTCTAGGAGGCTCACCGTACTAATGCTTCTTGATAGGTCTGGCAAACAACTGGAGAAGGCACAAGGCTTGTCTTTATCGAGGCTGGGTTGGAGGATGAGGATATGGATGCTGATAACGACTTCTAGAGCATGGGATTGGAATGTTGGCATTGGATGTAGTAGTGTCTGTTTACGGCGTACCAAGGCGTTGGATATCCGAACGACGTTGAGCGCGCGTCTACTTTGCTTGCAGCTGTTTGTAGCTTCGCATAGAAATTCCAATGAAGCAACGACGAACCAATGCTTCTTTGATTGTTGTCTACTGAATGTCGCGTGCGCCAGGGTCGCTGTCACATGCCAAGGCAGCCGTCTGCAAGCAAGCATCATCGGTGCGTGGTGAACCCTCGCGGGGTCGCTACCGAAAAGTGGGAGAGCTCAAGTCCCCCAGCCCTGTTTCACTGTACCCTCTCTCACAACAACTCACGTTTTCTCTGATTACTCATGTGGTGAGATTTCGCTACAAGCCTCGTCCACGGTCCTACCTTCTTAAAGAGGTTACTTCCAACAGCGAATCTCGCGACGCGGCAGAAACCGACAGATAAGCTTGCGCCAGCTGTTCGCATCTCCCTGCGATCTTCCCGTCAATCGCAAATTCATACAGATTCGCCTTCTCCAGCATTCTCAAACATGGCTCAAGGCGCAGCAAACAACTTTGCGCAATTCATGGTTGTGGGACGTAAGTAGACCCCTCCATGCTGCCTCAGCCCACTTCCACAACGTTCAATTGCGCCCCGAATGCACCTGCTGACGAGCTCGCAGCAACATGTTTTTTCCTCGGAATCATGTTTGCGCAACTACCTTATGACTACAATGTCTTGTGGACTGTGCCTGCCGACCGAGCGACCTACTTCGACATTCTTGAATCGCACATCCAGTTCCTCTATGCCTCTCCTCCCATCGTGTCGCGCATCCTCAACCTAGCCATCGGCACCGGTCTCCTCGGCTTTCTTATCAAGCTCTTCAAGCCAAACCAGGCCAACATGCTCTTCGATGGCGCGTCGCTTGTTCTCTACATGGCTGGTATCACCGTGTACCTCACCAACATCGTCAAGGGTTTCAGGGTCGTGACGGCAGGCATCTACGGAGACGTGAACAAAGCGGCCCCGGGGGAGATTACAGACGAGGATATGGGCGATTACATCTCGAGGGAGGACACGTTGAGGGTCTTTGCGGCTAGTAACACGATTCTGGCGCTCGTGTTGGTGGGTGTGCTGGTGCTGCAGGCTGGGCAATGGTATGCCAAGAGGGCCGAAGAGAAGGAGATTGAAGAATTCGAGCGTCAGGCTGAGGAGAAGAAGGGCGCGGGGAAGAAGAAGCAGTAGATCATCACTCCTCCGATGGAGTGGGCTGATGGGTAGCGGATGCGCTTTCCAAAGCATTGGGTTTAGGTCGAGTAGGCTTCCAGTTCTTATTCCTCTTTTGTCTTGTGCAATGATAAAGAGCTGGGATTTATTTGTTAGTATGCCGAACAAGTTTTGTAGGAACAATGAGGCGTGTAACAAGTACTTATGACATACATGGGTCTCTGTGCTCAGTATCCATCTCGATTGTGGCTCTTGATTTCTTAGTGATCAGTATGAACGGCCACTCTTCTCACTCGTACGATTCTCATGTTTCCTTGTTATCCAAAAAGCTCTCTGTTTGCTGTTACCACGTAGCGCCTTCCTATTTGGTACACCTCAACCAGCAACAGCAGCTCACATCTGCCGGTCTCGACCTCTCCAGTCGAGCTCATCTGCATCTCTACATCGACCAGAACCTCTTTCCTCGATAATCGGCGACGAGCCAGCTTGATCGGGGCACACCAACGGGCTGCTAGCGTTACTCATCTAATCGACTGCCATACAGTTGCAATCATTCCTTCTCACCGTTCACGAGTAAGCATAGGCCGAGCCGGAGACGATCGCTACTGCTGAACATCGACACGTCATACAAGGGAAAGCAGTCGCAATAACCAACAATGCCGCAGCGCGAGGCATCCACCGCTTACGAACGCAAACAGAAAGCAAACGGAATGATACGACGAGACCAAAGCACTGCGATCTCAGCCAATGGTCTACTCAGTAAACAATTCGCCAGCATCACTGACGTTCTTCTCAAAGCAAGCCAGCGACGTGATCAGAACCTGCAGCAAAGGCTGTCGAGACCAGTGCCCATTTCAACAACATTCAGGCCTGTGAGCAAGCCTCTTGTCGCCGCTGAATCAGAGCTATCAGAAGTTAACGCTTGCGGTGACGATCATATCGATCTTGAACAAGTCAAACAAAGCAATAAAGATATTGTCGGGATCAATTCGATGACGGCTGGCACTAATGAGGGACAGTCGGGTGAGCATATACGTATCCTGTCATTACATCCAGTCCAATTTCATTGACTCGCAAGTAGATGTGTCGGGGACACAGACCAGTCTCCGTGGCTGTGACGTACCGGAGTATGCCGAGAATCCCAGGATGATGCTCG
>Ga0268250_10000692_pt1 | contig 15435 bp, 10 predicted proteins | sample AgamicAsSfe_FD_200448 | JGI IMG/M metagenome (GOLD analysis project Ga0268250, IMG submission 200448) | Agave microbial communities from Guanajuato, Mexico - As.Sf.e (v2) (version 2) | ecosystem: Host-associated > Plants > Phyllosphere > Phylloplane/Leaf | place: Guanajuato, Mexico | collected... | reverse complement strand
TGACTTTGGCGTGGTCGTCACACCATAGCCATTTGTAGGTTACGCTAGGAGAGGAAGACATTCTAGTGGCTTGTGCGGGTCCGTGGGATGTTGTGGTAGGAAGGAAAGTTTGAGGCAGAGGTTTATTATATACAGTCCGCTGAACGTCGGACGTGAGTGAAACTGGACAAGTGAGAGTCATGGCAAACATTCACAGCCAGTAAAAGAGTGAAGGCGGTTTGGTCCACTGACGGCTGCCATCCTTTCACTAACTCAGGGCTTGATTTTGGCACTGGGGATGATGCGTCAGCATGATAAGACGAGATTAGAGAGACGGGACTCACCATCTCCCAATATACACCCTGCTTCTTCACGAGTTCAGCATGATTACCCTTCTCCACAACTTTCCCCTCATCAAACACAAAGATCACATCAGCAGTCTGTATGGTAGACAGTCGATGAGCAACAGCAATCATAGTTCTCCCGCTACGTGCTCTTTCGAACGCAGCTTGTACAATCTTCTCAGACTCAGAGTCCAGAGCTGATGTTGCCTCGTCAAGCAAGAGAAGTTTGGGATTACGGATCAGAGCGCGAGCGATAGCTATGCGCTGTCGCTGACCACCTGACATGGCGACTCCCTTTGAGCCTACGTCAGTGTCGTAGCCTTGCGGCAAGGAGATAATAAAGTCGTGGATGAGTGCGTCACGGCAGACTTGGTGAATCCTCTCATCCGAGACAGAATCAGGATCGGGAATGCCGAAGAGCACATTATCGCGAACGGTTCCTCTGAACATGGTCGGTTCTTGGGCCACAAGAGACAGGTGCTGTCGATAGTCGTACACGTTGATGTCATTGATGTTGATGCCGTTGCAGGTGATTGCGCCTTGTCCAGGACTTACGTCGTAGAACCTTTCCAGGAGAGAGATGATTGTGGTCTTGCCGCAACCAGATGGACCGACAAAAGCTGCGTATTGACCTTTTTCAATGCTGATGTTCAAGCCCTCAAAGATGGAAATATCACGAGTGGGATATCTGAACTGAACGTTCTGAAGCTCGACTCGCACTCCACCGTCGGCTTCGGGTATGTCTTTGTTGTTGCTCAACCCTGCTCTTTGAGTGTCTGCGGACTCTTGAATCTCAAATATGCGATTGGCCGCGGCAGTGGCTTGCGCAGTATTAGGAGCGACACTAAGCACCTGACTTGCGGCCTCTGCACCTTGTATCATCGCCATGTAGCAGACAAAGAAAGCTTCAAATCCATACTCACCACCGGCGAGGAGTCGACCGCCATACCAAAAAATCAGAGCCTGACAGCCTAGACCGGCACTGTCCACAAAACCATAGAGACCAGATGTCCACAAGGCTTTGGTGTGGGCTGCTTGGACGTGATCAGCCAAAAGCTTCGAGTATCTTTCTGTGATGGTATCCTCCATGGTAAGCGCTGAGACTGTCCTGATAGCGCCTATAGCTTCGGTAGCAAACTGAGAGCTCTCTGCAAACACGCTAGAGTTCATCTGGTCAAACTGTACTTCATGTCTATACTTCCAGAACCCGGAGGATAACATGATCGGCATAGTGACGCACAAGGCAACGACACCAAGCTTCCAGCTGAAGATCAAGGAGATAATTATGCATCCAACCACGTTGAACATTCCAGACAATGCGAGTCCGAGATTGAGACCAAAGACTTCTTCCAGGGACTTAGCATCGCTAGCGATACGAGAGCTCAACGTGCCATGGGAGTTGACGTCCTTGTCGAAGAAGCTGATCCTTTGACAGAGCATATCAGTGAAGTATTGTGTCTTGTATACTGCACTGACAGAATATTGTACGCGCAGGCCAACCCAAGCCTCGGACAAATTCGCGAGGCCCGAACCTGCAGCGAGAACGAGCCACATGAGGGCCCAAAAGTTGGCTCTGCTCTTTGCGGCTTCTGTACTCAGGAGGAAGACCCCTAGAACTTTTGCGAAGAGCCACGCTTGGATTGGGGTGGCTGCAGCGACTGCCATAGCGGAGATGACGATTCCCATCAAAGCATACCAATGGGCACGTTGCGTGCGCAAAAGTTTCTGGAACATCCGAAACAGGTTTTGTGATTTGATGTTCGGTGCAGCATGATCGTTCACCAGGGACTCGGGCTCTGAATCCTGAGAGATCTTGTCAATGATCTTTCCTGAGGTTGCGTTGGCGTCTAAATCTCGAATGTCGGTTTCCATGTGGTCACTGGTGGTTAATTGCAATGACTGTGCACGTATCAAAGCACTGTACGCACTGCTAGACTCATCCATAAGGCTTTGATGCGTGCCTTGCTCGACCGCACGCCCAGCTTGCAGCACAACAATATGATCGGCTTTTCTGATGGTCGAGAGGCGATGGGCGATAGTGATGGTCGTGCGAGTTTGTGCGATCTTGTCGAGAGCGAGTTGGATGATCTTCTCACTCTTTGCATCGACAGCACTGGTGGCTTCATCGAATATGATGATTTGGGGCTTTTTAATGATACTCCTTGCAATGGCGATGCGCTGCTTCTGACCACCGGACAGTTTCACACCACCGTCGCCGACTTTCGTAAGATACCCCTGTCAATCATGTGGTCAGCACAACTTGTTGAGTGGTAGTCTGTTGGCTAGACGCAGGAAAAAGACATATACTTACGTCAGGCAGACGAGTGATGAAATCGTGAGCGTAAGCTTCATGGCATGCTTCTTTGACAAGTTCTAGCTTTCGCTTCTCAGACTCGTCTTCCCAATTCGTACCAATCAGCCCGTTGGCAACATTCTTGAAGATTGTATCATTGAAGAGGAAAGGCTCTTGCTGTACAACTCCGACTTGAGCCCTCCACCACTTAAGATCTAAAGTTTCGATGTTGTGATCGCCAATCGTAATCGTCCCAGACAGCACAGGATTATCCAGGGATACTTGTTGCTCATCTTGCGGTTGGTTCTCCGAGGTTTCAGGTGTCTTGGATGGCTTTCCTGCGACAACGACTTTCTCTAGCATGTGCTGGTCTTGCAGAGAATACCAACGTTCCAGAAGACCAACAATTGTACTTTTTCCCGAGCCAGAAGACCCAACAAAAGCCGTGTTTTGACCGGCCCGAAGGCGAAAGCTCAGTCCATCTAATGCTCGTACACCAGGACGAGCTGGATATTCGAAAGTGACGTTTTCAAACACCACGTCTTTGGAAGAAATGTCTGGTTTGAGCGAACCAGAGATAGGTAGCGGAGCGTCAATGACAGTCAAGAGCTCACATGCAGCTACCATGGCTTTACTCATGGCCATCAGAGGTGTTGACAAGAATCCCAGGGAGGTTATTAGCATGATGACCGACATCAGTACGATGATCACGGGACCAGAATTGCTAATGCTGCCGTCGATGTACTTCTTGCTGCCATACCAGAACGCCAGACCGAAGGCGCCGAAGATCCCAAAGTACTGTCTTTATCATTAGCGATCGCACTACCCGATGACAACAAGTATGTTCCCAAGACATACCACAAGACCAAGTTGAATTCCTAAAAATGGAGCGGCCTTTTGTGCTCGCGTCAAGGCTTTTTGAACCCAGGTATTATAGCGAGAAAGGACGTGATCTTGACCACCACATGCTAGCACCAGACGAATTTCTCCTAGAACCTCGCTAGCAACAGCTGTCGCCTCTGCGTCGGCTTCAAGAGTCGCAGTCTGGCCTTTGATGATGAGAGGCATAAAGATTGCGGCAATCACCACGGTATACAGGATCAACGAAGATGTAACCAAAGCCAGATCCCAGCTCCAGACAAATGCGATTATGATGGCAGCCACAATTGTTGAAATGTACTGTACTAACGTCCCTAGGCGCTCGGAAATACCGAGCTGTAGGGTATTGGTTGTTGCGGTGATGGCTGTCGCAGGGGCTCCTGCGGGTATGGAATCAATGACGTGAATGGATTGCGCGAATAGTGATCGTAGATAATGGAGGCGTATGGCCGACGACAATCGAATGCCAATCATTCTGAAGCAATACTTGTTGATGGTGTTGAGGCCCCAGCGGCCGATGAAGAGAGCCATGATGTATAAGGCCTGGCGATCCAAGATACGATCAAAATCCTCGCGTGTTAAGATGGAGGCATCGCTGTAGTAATCGGTGAATTGGCCAGCAAGTTGTCCGAAGATGACATTCATGAGCGGTAAAGTTATGCCAGCGCCGATTGATGCCAGCGAGGCGACGGTGTAGACGCAGATATCCCATTTTGTTGCATATGAGAAGACTCTCAAATAGTCAGATATTTTTGGAGTTCTGTTGGTTTGCTTTACATTTGAGTGTGTTTCTTTCTCGTTGGCTGTAGCAACGTCTTTGGCCATATTGCTCGACAATTGAGGTAGATATTTGTACTTGTTGTTTGGCGAGAGAAGGCGTACTCTGGGAAGGTATATACTGCGAGAAAGGCTGATGATAATAATTACATTGAGCAGGAGAAGGCCGGTTATGAGGCCTCAGGCTAGCAGCAAGCTGTCAACAGTGGACATGTCTTGAATGACAGTCGAGTCATCGTCGGGTTAATTCGCAGGCAACAACAATCCTGCCTACGGTTTCGAAGATTCCAGGGGACGGGTCTTGGATGGCTGCATTAGCCAATAATACAGCATGCTAGTACAAGCAAAGCTTGGCTCAGGTTCCTTCGAAGCCTGCACGGGTAGACCTGGAAAGTCACTCGCATAGATCTTCTCATCTGCTGAGAGAGAAGGAAAGTGAGGATGATTGGAGTACATGTCAGGATCACATAAGGTTGAAACGATGAAATTATTCAAAATCTAAGGAGCAATGCTTGCTAGTCGCCAGAAAAGGAAGTTGCGGAGAAGAGCCGAATGCGGGAAAGAAGGCGGAGGACGGAAGAAGCCGTGGACCATGATGACCAGAAAAAGTGCAGTTGCTTAGAGCCGCCACGCCAAGCAGACCATCCATCGGCAGGCCATTCAAGTCAAGATGAGGGCATACGGAGTTGGCAGAGTGCAGAGCAACGCATTGCGATCGCTCGAGAGTGCTTCCCGCAATGCTTGCCGCAGAAACTTTTCTGTCTCGCGTTGGGCTTCACCCGCTCTGTTGCGCTCCCACACGGCCGCCGTGACCGAGAGGACGACCTCATGGCAACCCAGGAGACTGCAGAGTGGTACTGCCGCTGCTGTGTATGTACTGCTCGAGACATGGCAGACCCAAAGCTAACACCCATACAGGCTCGATCACGCCATGCAGGACCCCAGCTCGCTCTCGCAGACGGACATTGTCAACAACCTGAACCCAAAGGAGGCCGCCCGTCTGGACAAGCTGAGAAACATTGGTATCGCTGCTCATATTGACAGTGGAAAGACGACCGCCACCGAACGTGTCCTGTACTACACTGGTCGTATCAAGTCCATCCACGAGGTTCGCGGCAAGGACTCGGTCGGAGCAAAGATGGACAGCATGGACCTGGAACGTGAGAAGGGTATCACCATTCAGTCGGCTGCTACCTTCTGTGACTGGGTCAAGGTCGACCGCGAGAAGGGAACCGAGGAGAAATACCACATCAACTTGATCGATACCCCTGGTCATATCGACTTCACCATCGAGGTCGAGCGCGCTCTGCGTGTCCTTGACGGTGCTGTCATGATTCTATGTGCCGTCAGTGGTGTCCAGTCCCAGACTCAGACTGTCGACCGTCAGATGCGCCGCTACAACGTTCCCCGTATCTCCTTCATCAACAAGATGGATCGCATGGGTGCCAACCCTTTCCGTGTCTGCGACATGATCAACAAGAAGTTGCGCATTCCCGCCGCCATGATCCAGGTTCCCATCGGTGCTGAGGATGACTTCAAGGGTGTCGTCGATATCGTTCGCATGAAGGCTATCTACAACACCGGTGAGAAGGGAGAGACTATCGTCGAGTCAGACGAGATTCCTGCCGACGTCAAGCAGGTCGCCGAGGAGAGACGCAAGATGCTCATCGAGACTCTTGCCGATGTCGATGATGAGATTGCCGAGATGTTCCTTGATGAGCAGGAGCCTACCATTCCTCAGATCAAGGCCGCCATCAGACGTGCAACCATCTCTCTCAAGTTCTCTCCTGTCATGTTGGGTTCCGCTCTGGCCGACAAGTCCGTCCAGCCCATGCTCGACGGTGTCTGCGACTACCTCCCCAACCCTTCCGAGGTCGAGAACGTTGCCCTCGACAAGAGACGTAAGGAAGCTCCCGTCAAGATGGTCTCTTACCAAGAGCTGCCTTTCGTTGGTCTCGCCTTCAAGCTGGAAGAGAGCAACTTTGGTCAACTTACCTACATCCGTGTCTACCAAGGAACCATCAAGAAGGGACAGGTCGTCTACAACGCTCGTACCGACAAGAAGGTCAAGATTCCTAGAATCGTGCGTATGCACTCTAACGAGATGGAGGAAGTCAACGAGATCCATGCTGGTGAAATCTGTGCCGTCTTCGGTGTTGACTGCGCCTCTGGTGACACTTTCACTGACGGTACTCTTGGTTACACCATGACTTCCATGTTCGTTCCCGACGCTGTCATCTCGCTTTCCATCAAGCCCAAGCAGACCAAGGATACCCCCAACTTCTCCAAGGCCATGTCTCGCTTCCAGCGTGAGGATCCTACTTTCCGTGTTCACGTCGACACTGAGTCACAGGAGACCATTATCTCCGGTATGGGTGAATTGCATCTCGATATTTACGTCGAGCGTATGCGTCGTGAGTACAACGTCGACTGCATTGTCGGTCAGCCTCAAGTCGCCTACCGTGAGACTATCCAGTCCCGTGTTCCCTTCGATCACATCCTCAAGAAGCAGACCGGTGGTGCTGGTGATTACGCCCGTGTCGTCGGATGGATGGAGCCCACTGGCCAGATTGCCGATAACCACTTCGAGCAGCAGATTACCGGTGGTACTATCAGTGAGAAGTACTTGCTTGCTTGTGAGAAGGGTTTCTACGCATCTTGTGACAAGGGTCCTCTGCTTGGCCACCGCGTTTTGGGTGCCAGCATGGTTATCAACGATGGTGCTACCCATATGACCGATTCGTCCGAAATGTCTTTCCGTAACGCTACCCAACAAGCCTTCCGCAAGGCCTTCCTTGCCGCTCAACCCCAAGTCCTCGAGCCCCTGATGAAGACCACCATCACCGCACCCAACGAATTCCAGGGAAATATTGTCGGTCTGCTCAACAAGCGTAACGCCGTCATTTCCGATACTGAGATCGGCCCTGAGGACTTTACCCTCTACGCTGATTGCAGTTTGAACTCCATGTTCGGTTTCTCTACCCAGTTGAGAGCTGCTACACAGGGCAAGGGTGAGTTCTCCATGGAGTTCAGCCACTACTCGCCTGCACCCATGCAATTGCAGAAGGAGCTCATCGCCAAGCACGAAAAGTACCAGGCTGAGAGAAACAAGAAATAAGCAACATGATCTGTGCATTTAATGGGACGAAGAGAAGCGAATGTGTACGATTATTTGTTTGATGGCTGGGTCAAAAGTTTGTTATTTGCAGCTTCTCATGGCGTCGGAGTAGAAAGGAAATGGTTCTTGGTGTGTGTATATATATTCTTGTTCTGCATGTAAGAGTTGGCGTCTCGATAGAAGGATAGACAAGAAACTCTCGACTTTTTTTCAAAAAAGCATATTTTGACCTGCCCTTCTCCATATACAGAGGTTCACATGAGGTACTTCAGAAATGCACCGTTCTCTCAAGAAGGAATTACACTTTGCTCAGAGTTGCGATCTCAAGGACTCTCTCTGGACATCATATCCTATTCACAAACAACTGTGCATTCCGAAAGCTGTAGCCTTGTATATATCCCATTGTAAGAACTGATTGTCCGTTTGCCACAGTTTCTTTGTAGTCTTATCCTAACTCACAGTTCCAGCCACTGAGTATTTAATCCTCTGTGTTCCCACTGATCCAACTTTTCTCTCCAATCACACTCTGCTTGATCCTCCACTACCTACCGTGGTTCTGAGCGACTGATTACCCTTCCAAGAGCTTCGTCTGCACTGTCTGCCCATGCTGCACTGAGATGCGAAGGCCAGGTACGTTCGCGAACCGGGTCGATATCGATTTTGCTTTCTGCGATACCTTCGTTGTTGGCTTCAAGATAGATAGAGTGCGGATGCACTGCACCAGAGGTTGGTGTCTGGAGGAGAGAATGGTCAGGGGCGGTGTCATACGTATCCTCTATGATGATGAGGCGGGTAGAGGGTGCGGAAGGACAGCACGAGACACCAATGGTCTGTTGAACTGTGACGAGAGTCATGGTTCTCCGTATCTCCGTATGCGAATGTACACATCGTATATCTATTGAAATGCACAATGCTTCTTGAGGACCAGGATAGTATCCCTCGAAAAGACATTTACTCTCGGCTCTCTTTGGATATGTCTCTAATCCTGTGATCATCGTGCCTTTCCAAAGTGAGGATATCGCTCTGATTCTTTGCGAGAGAAGCGAGGAAGGACAGGGCGATGCGGACGTCCTGTGGTGTTGATCAACCTCTGATCTATTTCTGTGATTTTGTGTTTATTTGATTCTTTTGGGTATCTTGTACAAGAGCATTTCGGTTCTCTCTTTTCGTCGTCTTCTATGCCTTGGCTCATCGAGCTGTATGTCTAGTCCAGACCGGCGAATGAGCCCATACTCTTTGCGCCTCCAGACTTGTCCTTGCCCTTTGCACGCTTTCTCTTCTTTCTACGTTTGCGGCCATTGTCTTCTTCGTCGCTGCTGTCGTCGCTGCCCATATCACTATCATCGTCGTCACTGCCTGCATCGCTGTCCTCGGCTTCTCTCTTGAGATCACCATCAACGTAGGCGTGCTGGTCTTCATCGACCATCTCGTGCCAGACCTTGATGGTGCTGCCACCTGCTGTGATGAGTCTGCCTGCGACATCAAAGTCCAAGCTGACGACACCCTCGACATCGTCGTGTGTGATCTCCGAGATGACCTTGTTGGGACCGAGCTTGACGAAGCGAACCTTGCCATCGCCCATACCGACAGCGAGAACCTTACCGCCAGGGCCGACACCTGGAGGAAGCACGCGAATGACATCCAAGCTCTCACCACCACCGGCGCTGCGGTCGACGGTGATACGTTCGTCTTGATCGTCCCAGACTCCACGCTCCCAGAGAGTGAGTACACCGTCTCCACCACCAACAACGAGCTTCTCGCCCTTTGACGAGCTAGTCTTGCGGGCGGGTAGACCAGACACGAAGCAGGAAGAGAGAAGGATCTCTTCTTGGTCTTCGCTGCGGACCAGAACGCCACGACGTAGATCAGTCACACTGAGAGTAGTGCCGCCAGTGGTGACCCATTGTTTGCTGTATCCGGAGGTGCTGGTCTCCGAAGCAGGGAGTGGTGTGAGGGAGGAAATGTAATCTTCGTGAGGGTGGTGTGTTTGTGAGGGGCGAGTGGTGGAGAAGGTGGAGAAGTTGGCCTCGCGGGTATCGTAGAGGTGGAGAGCAGAGCTGTCGGTTGCGAGAAGGAAGGTCTGGGGACTGAGAATGTGGAGGATCGAAGGTTCGTCGATGTCGTCGGTCGAGCTGTGTCGTTGGTCAGTCAAGAAGGATTGGATGTTGTGATATTGGTAACTCACGGGTCAAGAGGGACAGCGATCTTGGTGACGACCTTGCCAGTGACACTGTCGGCGCCCTTGACGATGCCGTCGGTGCCAGCACTGAAGAGAGTGCTTCCGTCCAGACTATAGCCGAGACTTCTGCAGCTGCCCTTGTGTCGGCGCGTACGCCATGCAGCCTCGATATGACCGCGTCCAGTTGCTGCAGCTTCAGCTTCAGCCTCATCCTCATCGTCGCCCTCGACTGGTGGCAGTCTCAGCGTCTCGACATGTCCGGAGCTAAGTCCTACAGCGACCAAAGGTGCTGTTGGGTGAAGAGCTTGGGCGAATAGCTCCGAAGAGAGCGGGAGCGTGCATATCGTGTCGAACATGGCGATCGATCGTTCTTGCCAATGCTGGCAATGTTCAATTCATCTGTCGCGAACGCGCTTTTTGGGAAACTGCTACTATTTTTTCTGGGCCTGATGTGGTTAGCGTCGGCTTTAGGATGGACTTACCCCAGTCTATGACATCGCCTCGGTCGTTGCTTCCCCCCTCAGCTCGACATGAACCACTCTGGGGATCCTGTGGACCTTGTCAAGATCCACTCTTCTTTTCAACTAGCCTTGTTCGAGCCTCTGGTATGATGTCGACATATTCCTAGTGCTGCTGTGTATCATCAAAATCTTCCTAGGTATATAGCCTCTCTTTTCTCCAAACCACCACCAATGCCACTTTCTTGAGCCCAATCTTGCTCTCGCCTTCACTCCATTGAATCTCTTCTACCTTCTGCCCTGAGTCTCTTCAGCCTGGTCTTCCTCTCTCTTTCGCACCTCAACTTCCATACTACTCACACCACTGGAACTAGACTTACTCATGATGAAGAAGAAACAAAACCAGATCACATTTGGCTTCTGCGACGTCAACACTGGACAGCGAGTCTACCCAGCGACTACCGACTTGCCTGACAAGCTCCCTCCTGCTCAGCAGCTTTACACTTCTGACGACAATATGTACGCTGCCATCACCTGCTCACCCGCAATTGGACAACCTACCGTGGTGTCCAGAGATCAGAATGCCGTACGTTTTACCAATTCTCGTATCGTTTCTCAAAACTGAGTCACCTCCAGGTCCAATTCTCTGTCTTACTCGAGACATCCGCTGCATCATTAGGTACATATCTTCAACCCCTGCTCCTGTAGAATTGTACTGACTCGAATCACTTAGCCAAGGCACAGAATGTCAGAGTCTCAATCTGGCATAATCACAAAGGACAGCATGATTGGTCGGAACTTCCACTTCAGGTATCAAGCGACCACGATGATGTTGTGAGTCGTTGCACAAATCACTTGTGTAACATGAGCTTACTTTTTAGTTACTTGTACACTCGAAATCACAGACTGCCCGCAGTTGGTTTACCGGCGAACTGACTGGTAGACCGAACGACCTTCGACCCGTATCTTTCACCGTCAAGTTCCAGATTGGCGATGATGCTGGATGGAAATGGATCAAAGATCAAAGCGGCCTGGACGATGGGCACCTCCACTATCAACAATCCCATGCGCAATTAGACTTCCCGGAATACTTCCAAGGAACAAGCTCCGAACTCAACATCCGCAAGACTGGTTCTGATACTCCCGACACCAAGTTGTACTCCATCACCGCCCCTGTCAAGGCTGCCGAGGGCAATGCCTCTGGATACAGTAGACACGTTCTGGGCACTCCAAGAGACTTTACCAAATGGTTCTCCTTAGTTCGACTTTGGAGCCCGTGGCTTGCACCACGTCAAGGCAAGAACAAGTTTCATCTGGACAAAGATGCTGTACTCGCGTCTTTCCTACGACATGATGGAGCACATGTCGTGTGTCTCGCCATCAGTGGTGTCGAAGACGTCCTCACCATATTCCAACATGATGATAGTGGCAATGTTATTATACAAGGTCGCAATGATCGTGAAAAAGAAGGCACCAGCCATGTGGTCGTGGCGATCGCAAACTCTTTTGAAATAGCAAATGCTGCAGTCATGTATCACGCAAGAAAAGTGGTTGGAGGTTACGACAATGCGTCAGGTGCAGTCGAGATCGAAGTCAAGACACTGATGGACAAGAATGTCAGGGCCGAGTGGCTCGAGGAGTGGTATGATGGGTTTACTTACTGCACTTGGAATGGTCTGGGTCAAAAGCTCACCGTTGACAAGATCAATGAGGCCCTGGAATCGCTCAAGAAGGAGAACATCATAATCGAAAACTTGATCATCGACGACAACTGGCAGTCTTTAACAGAGGGTAAATCACAGATGGATCGAGCCTGGACCGACTTCGATGCCAACAAAGAGGGCTTCCCTCAGGGACTCAAGCACGCTGTGACAGATATTCGCAAGAAGCATCCAAACATCAACCACATCGCAGTGTGGCATGCAATCCTAGGCTACTGGGGCGGAGTGGCCAAGGATGGCAACATTGCAAAAAACTACAAGACGACCAAGGTTCAGAAAGAGCCTGGAGTTGCAGAGGGTGAGATGCTGGTTGTTGATGCTTCTGATGCTCAACGCATGTACAACGACTTCTATGCGTTCCTGGACGATTGCGGTATCACTGGAGTCAAGACTGACGCTCAATTCTTTTTGGACATGATTGTCGACGCACCTGATCGCCGCAATTTGATCACTGAGTACCAGGATGCTTGGACCATCGCTCATCTCCGCCACTTTGGTTCTCGCGCTATCTCTTGCATGTCACAGTCACCACAATTACTTTTCCACTCGCAGCTGCCGACTAACAAGCCCCGACTTCTTGTTCGCAACTCTGATGACTTCTTCCCCGAAGTGCCTGCTTCTCACCCTTGGCATGTATTCTGCAATGCTCACAACTCTCTGCTCACTCAGCATCTGAACGTGCTGCCTGACTGGGACATGTTCCAGACATCACATGAGTGGGCTTCCTTCCATGGTGCAGCTCGCTGCGTCTCTGGAGGACCGATTTACTTCACGGATTATCCTGGAAAGCACGACATCAAGTTGATCAACCAGATGACGGCTAGAACGACCCGAGGCAAGACCGTCATTCTGCGCCCCTACAACATCGGCAAGAGCGTGAATGCCTATGCCGGCTACAAAGACCACTCCCTTTTGAAAGTGCACACCTATCATGGCTACGCCCGCACTGGAACGGCCTACCTAGGCGTCTTCAACTGTACCCAGCGTCCATTATCTGAGCTCATCCCTCTATCCACCTTTGCAGGTGCCGAAGAAGGCAACTACGTCATTCGAGCATTCACTACTGGCGCCGTCAGTAAGCCAATGTCGTGTGGCGAAAAGAAAGCATTGGCGGGCGTTGAGGTTGATGTTGGAGGCTGGGAGATTCTATCTGCCCATCCTGTCCATGAACACAAGACTCGCAACGGTTCGATTGCGATCTCTTGCTTTGGTCTCATTGGCAAGATGACAGGTGCCGCCGCTATTATCAGTAGTGACGTTTTCGTCGACAAGGCAGGAAAGTTGAGATACTCTGTCCTCATCAAAGCTCTTGGAGTGCTTGGTTTCTGGATCGGCGACCTGAGCAAGTGGAACGTCGAGAAAGACATGCTGGTTCTGATCTTTGGCAAGCAGATTCCAAAGGAGTGCGTGAGTGTCAATGGAGATGTGCTGGAGATTGATGTGGATAGAGCTTGGAAGGAGACTGGACAGCAAGCTGGATGGAACAACGAGATTGAAGTCGAGTTATTCGTGTCGTAGTTGAGTTGTGTGCCATGCTGAGCTAACTATCCTCATTCCGGCCCTCGTCTCTCTTTCTGCCTCCAACAATAGGGATCTTGAAACTGCCATAAGTAATTTCCTGCCCATCCTCCACCTCGGTGTCGCCGACTTCAGCGTCTTCCATAGCTTGATCCTTCATGTTTTCATCTTTGTTTTGATTTTGGATTTTCTTGTAATGACGTGCGATCTTCTTCTAGAGCTCTGTAACGGCACTTTCGATAACGGACATCTCTACACCGCCAAACCATAAGTAACCACGAAGTCGAGACAAATAGGATCTTCTTACCTGGCACAGAGTTTTGACACTTGATCAAGCTTTTGCCCTTCAAGTATCCTTTGGTTCCACCAATGAGCTTGTTGTATGCGCTCAAAGCTTCAATGAGCATATCAGCCGGGATCGGATCTTCAGCAAGACAATCGATGATAAAGTAGTCGAGGGGCTGTAGTCTTGCATGATCGCCACATTGCTGGTAGATTGACTAGCTGCGGTTGGCTGCGTTGACGAATGAGGAGTAGAAAAGGGGGTATGCGTGACGGTCGTCCAGTGTTAGAAACCAATCAGTGACTTTGGCGTGATCGTTACACCATAGCCACTTGTAGCTTGCGTTGGGAGACATCTTTCTGACGTGTGACTGTGTTCTTTGGATGTTATGGTGAAAAGGTGACTCGACAACACAGAAAGGGTAAAGGGTTTCGAGTGCGGCGGAACGTCCTCTGTAGATGGGACTGGACAAGTGAAAGTGAAAGTCGACATCCGTGCGGACTCTGAAGTCTGTCTCAATTATGACAGTGATAGGTCACATATCTTCGTGTAATCCATCTAAAAAATGTGCCTATACCATCGGAATACAATACGACGAGCTTCTGGCTGGCGAACAGCTTATCCTGATTCCCATCGACCCCTCGCCGCGTAAGGAGTCTATACCGTGCGGCTGCAGCGCGCAAACAGATAGAAGCAGCAAAAGGATCACCCAAGGTAGCCCCTGAATCGAACCTTGGACCTTTAGAGCAGACAAAACAGCAAAAAAGAAACCTCTAATCATTTCCGCTGAGCCAGCCGCTCATCTCCTTTGCGAACTAGGGAGGGCAACCGAGGGGCAGATCTGATTGGTTTGATGGGAAAGAGGTGATCTGACTTACTTATATACTCAGAAAGTGACTGTTGTATCTACAACCTGCGTAGATATATTGCGGATGTCATGCTGAGGCATTAGAGAAGTTCACATACTCTTCGCGACTCTGTCTAGGAGAGCCGTATCCGTTGCATCAGAGTGATGTTGGAAGTACTTCCATCCTTTCGCACAACTTCTGCTTATACCCTGGTCACTATTCACTCATCCATCGAGCTTTACAATGTGAGCATGCTTCTTAGATCGTGGTTGAGCGCCGAGTCACGACAAGGACCGCTAAACACTCTATATCGCCTGGATCCTCGAATCGCGGCCCTTAGCAATTCGCTCAGAATGTCTACCTCTCGTCTTCTGAACAGGTCATTGGGCTTAAACATGCCTTTCCGGGTCGCGACAACTCCTCTCTGACACTTTAGTTCTGCTTTTTAAGGCGTAAACAAAGGCAGCAAGATTAATAACTCATCTGATACTGGTGTTATGTTCATAGATAACCTTGAGCTTTTCCAGGACACAGCCAACTGTACTGGATAACCTAAGAAGGCTTGACTGCGTATCGCATCGTTGCTGATCGACCAGATCTATGCTATCGATGAAATCTTTCGTCAGATAACTTTACATGGATTCGATTAGATAGTCGTACCATCTTGAGAGTATCCTGTGTGATATGCTCATCGATGTATCGGTAGTCACCATCTATCCTTCCGAGGGCGATCGGGTAGTGGTTGATTCATGGACAAGAACCAGTATATCAATCGGCCAGTCGAGATATACACATATGGGAACTGACCACAATACCACACTCGACAGAATCATCTAACATCGATGCCTGTGTCCAGGACTGACTATCTTTGTAAACACAACTGGTCGGTGTGACGTCTCACTCATAGACAGGCAATGCCACAAATGAGCCATGAGTCTCTCCACCGTACGAAACATGCAAACCTTCATGGAATTAAAGGTGTGTTGATGAGAGATGGCGCGCATTGGTTGTATAGTAGACAGAGAGGTTGGGGTTGGG
>Ga0268250_10000690_pt1 | contig 15454 bp, 16 predicted proteins | sample AgamicAsSfe_FD_200448 | JGI IMG/M metagenome (GOLD analysis project Ga0268250, IMG submission 200448) | Agave microbial communities from Guanajuato, Mexico - As.Sf.e (v2) (version 2) | ecosystem: Host-associated > Plants > Phyllosphere > Phylloplane/Leaf | place: Guanajuato, Mexico | collected... | reverse complement strand
CGGGCACGGGGGCGGCGGCCTGTCGGTCGGTGGTCATGAACAACAAGGATGGAGGTCTTGATCAATTTCTTTTGCAGAGACAGTTTTCTGTCTTGACATGTCTTGTCTCTGGGATCCGCCAACATTCTTTCGACCTGTGTAACCAACCTCGTGAGACGTGACGATCTTGTGCATACAGCCGATTACGATCACGACCCCTCGTCTCCCTAATCGCAACGGTCCGGTCCTTCCATAGCGATCTCCTTGTTTAGAACCGTTTTCTGCCCAAACAAACCACTGCGCAACTCCAAGAACTGGCCACCGTTCGGTCGCTCTTGCCAACTTGTCTTCCGATCTCGCAGCATTTTCCAACAGAAGACGACGTGCCGAACAAGGCGTACATCGGTGGAACAGGTGCTCAGCAGACACTGGTTGCAGCATTCGAAAGGTCATGAACAGGCTGGACCTGTTGTGCATCAACCGTTTGCGCGGCTCTTCGTAGTAACAACGACGATAACCACAATCCACCACACGACATGGCGACTGCATACCAATCTACCCCACGTTGGGAGCAATCCGTCCCAATGGGCCACGAGGTGAGCGCAAGTCTTCTCAAGAAATCGCGCCCAAGTTCGGATCCACTAACTCTACTACAGAACCTGCCTCTGGCCAACCAAGCCTTGTTCGATCCCTCGTACGCGTTCGACCCCAATCAGACACCTCGCGATTCCTCGAACTACCAATCCACACGCCGACCTTCTCAGCACACCGCTACACTCGATGTCGACACATATCAACTGGATCAGATCAAACGCGATAGCGGAAGGAGTATGAGGAAAGGAAGCACTCACTCACGAGGCTCGAGTCCTCAGAAAGGCCCAGTGTCACACCTCCGGAGACCGTCTACATCTCACAACCGACCTTCGGCACCTCTTACGCTACCTCGTGCTGAGTCCGAGGCCGCTATTGACCCCGATCCTGAAAGGTCAGCATGGATTCACCGCGACAAGCTTGCTCGCATTGAGAGTCGGGAGATGGCTGCTGCTGGTTTTGGCTTGCCTCGCAATCCGCGCTCGAGTCGTTCCGGTAGCCGTTCAGCAAGTCGATCACAAAGTCGCAATGCTGCCTCACGTAGCCAAACGAGCCATCTCGCCTTCCCCAACGAAGAGACACCCAAAGTGCCTGGATTCGAGGAGCAGAGTGGAGCAGGCGCAAACCAGGATCAGGACTCTGATGAGTACGAGGAAAGACTACGGGAGGAGCCTCGAATGGATCGCAATATGTACAGTCGAAGTCTCCCAAGATCGGCTGTATCTCGTATCCCTGTTGCAAGAGCCAGTCCTGCACCTGTTGCACACAGCCTTGTCGAACGCGACTCTCCTCTACCTCGCAGCATGAGTAGTCCTCTCGGCGATAGTGCAAACTCAAACAGAAGGTCGCGCAGCCAGAGCCTAGGAGATCCAGCCATGATGGTTGAACCTACAAGTACGCGATCTGCGATACCCACAAAGCCAAGGCCTCGCAGCTCCCACATCCAGGACTCTCCCGGTGTTACAGAATCACCTTCGCTGAGTCAGCGCACGACGCAATCTCTGACTGCCGTATCAAGGGCCAAAGCAATGAACAAGGCTGCATCGGGAGGTTCTGTAGGTGGAAAGACCATCCCACGTACCGCCTCAAAGGCCCGAAACCCATCGCCAAAGGACAGCCCGGTCAGAAGGCCTACGTCCGGTTCCACCAGGTCTCGGCCGACCTCATTCCACATGCGACCAGAAGGAGAGGCACCTTGGGTCGCGACTATGTATAAGCCCGATCCCAGATTACCGCCAGATCAGCAAATGCTTCCAACTCATGCAAAGCGCGCAATGCAAGGTGGACCGGATAGTGCGGATGAGGCTGAAAAGGCTTACCCGCTCAATATTGACTCTTTGAGCGATGAAGAGCTGGCCAAGATGGGAGCTCTACCCTCGCCCGAGTCGGCCAAAAAGGCAGAGATGCTCAAGTCTACACAGCAAGGCACGGGTAGCTTGCCACCACCCTGGCCTCTCACAAGCATCAAGAGCGATGCCAGAAGCCAAACCGGAAGTGCTAAGGGCACGACTGGTGGGTACACGATTACGCCAAAGATTGCGCCTCCAATTGATCCCCCGAGAATGCCAAAGTCACCAACTACCCAGGCTCAAGTGACTAGCTCGGTCAACGCCGGTGTACAAAGAGTGCCAGACCTTGATGAGAAAGACGATGGCAAGAAAAAGAAGAAGGGACTCGCATGCTGTATTGTCATGTAAAGTCCTAAGTCCGAACCGTGCATATACCCAACCACGCGCATACTGTGTAGAGGAGCTACACCAAGATCGCTCATTCGATCGTCTTGTTTCTGTTTCATTTGTGGGATTCTGAGAATGTCTGCTCTACTGCTTTTCTTTTTCCAGTTTCTTCGTCTCTAATTGCTTTTCTCTGTCTCCTAGCGTCCTAGCAAGCGATTGGCGTTATGTCTTCTCTTCAAGCGTAGTCAAAACTTTTATTGTCGATATCTCGATCTGTTGCTTTGCAATCAAGGTTTCATTCTTATCATGGGTCCAAACACAATCAACTAAATCAGGTCAAACGCAAGAGAAGAAACACTGCAGCTGTGACTGAAGTGTTCCCGTCGAAGCAGGTGATTGAAGAGATGCACATAAACATAACAAGAGCAATTCATTCCTGTTAACGAGCATATTGAGTGCCTTCATGAATCTACTAGTGCTCCACCAAGGCTAGTAGAATTATGTTATGTCGTCAGGATCAGCTTGACCTGATTCACACTGTACAGACAAACAGTACTGCAAGCCACAAACTGGATGGAAATATCGATCATCATATATGCGAGTAGGTACCATTCAATGAGGGAGATGAACTGGTAAGATGCATATCACGTGCTGAGCAAACTCTTGGCGTAGCTCGACAGCCGAGAAGAGCGCACAGGCCGGGCGCGGCACTCACCAGAGAAAGTGCGCTTCGCGAAATCCTCTACTTTCCAACAACCCACACATATCGACTCTTCGAGGATCACCCGACAGCGTCGTTATATTTATTCAAAATGGTACGCACCGCTGATTGAAGGAAGCGGAAAGAGCCTTTGCATCTCCTGCGCACACCGCAATTGCAACTTGCAGCTCTTTCCGTGGACAATTTGCGACGAAACCCTTTACTAACATGTTCTTTTCGCACAACAGTCGGATGTAGAAGAGCCCACCAGCCCCGTCGCCGCCGCCGAGGAGGTCGAAGTTGGCGCCGATGAGTCCGCTCAGTCCGGCTCCATGTCCGTCCTCGATGCCCTCAAGGGTGTCCTCAAGATCTCTCTGATCCACGATGGACTCGCCCGCGGTCTCCGCGAGGCTTCCAAGGCTCTCGACCGTCGCCAGGCACACATGTGCGTCCTCAACGAGGCTTGCGAGGAGGAGGCCTACAAGAAGCTCATCGTTGCCCTCTGCGGCGAGCACAAGATCCCTCTCATCAAGGTCCCTGATGGCAAGCAGCTCGGCGAGTGGGCCGGTCTCTGTAAGTTGCTACTCAAAACTCATTGACTCTGCTCGAGCGGTATACTAATACACTTCAAAACAGGCCAGATTGACCGTGAGGGTAACGCCCGCAAGGTCGTCAACTGCTCTTGCGTCGTCGTCAAGGACTGGGGTGAGGAGTCGCAGGAGCGCTCCATCCTCCTCAACTACTTCCAGACCGAGCAGTAAACGCTTCATTGCGCTTTATCGCCGCGTCTTTCTTTTAAAACACCACCGAGCTTCCCGAACAACATCAATCACGTCAACATATAGCACGGAGGATCGGGCACTGGTGGTCAAGGATCGGCAATGGCAGACAAGTTCAAAATGGAATGAGAAAACTCTCCCAATACGTTCTCGCGTGCATGTTATCCTGTTGTCGTGAATTGTGACTTCTCGTGTTGCAAGCATAGCTCCATCGACCGAAGCTATCGTCATTGATTATATGCAGGCTGAGTGAATGTATTATTCAATTGTCTCATCACCAAAGGCTCATCTAAACTGCCACGACCCAAGCGTCCCACCACTCCTCGCAGCAAGCCTCAAATGTTGATAAGGGCTCGTCTTGGTATCAAAGTAAAGACCGTCGATATTCCCATCGCTTCTCCTCAGACTAACATAGTAAAACCCACTGATAGTCAGGCCATGATTTAAATCGTTGTCGTCTCCCTCGCCAGCCGGACGCTCCGAGTGGCCCTGACAGAGATCGGATTCGGAGTGTATAAAGCACCGCTCCTTCCAGCGCATGAATATCCATTCTGACATGATTTCGTCCATTTGCGCTCGACTCAGCATTGCTCGAGCGACATCTTCGTCTGACTTCATGTTGCTGAAGGGCGGTAAATTTCGCCAGTACGACGCATCTGTTTGGGCTGTGGTCGAAGGGAACGTTATTCCGCCATGATTTGGTGGTTTTGTGGGTGTGAGAAAGGTGTGTACGTTCAAGTCGATAATCTGCCCTTCCAGATACGTTGTAATTGGAGGTGTTGGTGCGCCTGTCTCGGCAGATGAATGTGTTGTATTAGGAACGTCGAAAGCCTCCATGGTACCAGCCATGCTCATGTTGTCCAAATCCACAGCTTGAACAGTGACCTTGACTGGCCAACGGTCTTGAACATCCCGAAGCGGTGTCGACAGATACGAAAAAGGGTTCCCAGAAAACGACTGAGGGGACGAACGAGTGTATGGAGTCGGAATGTGGCCGAGCCATGGACGAGTAGCATCGAATGCTGGAGGTGTACGTAGAGAGGATGCTTTGGCGGATGTTGTGGTGTGTTGAGTACCACGAAAGACAGCGCCCGGTGCAAGCCATGAGGAAGGCTGTGGACGAAGAGAGCTACCCGTATCTGTTATTAGGTCATCATAGCACTCGGGAGCAAAGAGACCATGGTCCAAGGCCAAGGACAGCGACTCGTCGTATGAAGAGCACTCGCGCGCATGGTCAAGATATTTCACAGCGGACTCGAGCAGAGGCGATGGACGTGACAAAGAAGTCGAGGGCGATGATTCCTGAGCAGGGCTATCGGCCAAATATGTCCGTCGGTATGCGCTTCGAGCGTCTTGAGTATCGTTCGTATCTTGAGTATCTCGTTGGGTTGCACTGGGCGAGAGGGCGCTGGTACGGGCATTCTGCATGATAGCAGCGCTCCTCAAGTCATGGCGACGGTAAAGAGCACGACGGCGCGAGGCGGCTTGCTCGGATTCCTGGTCCTCGCTGGTACGAGTAGGGGCCCAGTCATAAAGGGACTGGTTGTGTGTCGGTGGCACGCCATATGTCGGCCTCGAGTCTTCCAAGCGGCTGAGTCTAGCAAGCACTCTTTGTAGTCTCTGTCTCCTAGTTTCGTCTTCGGTTGAGTGATCGGTGGCTTCTGCTTGTGCTTCTGCTTCTCGTCGGCGGTCAAGGCGGTTCAGGTCTCGCAAGAGTTGACGGTCACGGCTTGAATTGGACATTATTCTGTCGTCGCGATGTTCCAGACATCAGCGGCTTTTGCGTTGACGTCTGACAATATCAGAACAGAAATCCATCTTCGAAGTCCTGCTCCCTTCACCTACTTGGTCTATCTCCAGCGAGCGTCTTGGTGGATTGTAGCAGTGGCTATGACTGACTTGGGCGATGACGGTTCAACGGCGATGACGCCTTTTTCGATACAGGACCCTTTGTCAATCAGCATACAACCTCTCGGCTCGTCAGAACAAAGAATAGTTGCGCGCCTCGAACGAAAGTCGAGCCGACTGAGCAGGGCTGAGGGTATGCCCGAGTGCTGTTGAAGATGCAACTTGCCCGCTACGGTCGCACCTTCCTAGTGGCTTTCGTCGAACCGCGCCAAACCTGCTGCTAACTGACGTCGCTATACAGCGATATATTCAGCAGCTCATTGACTGTTGTTAAACTTTGATAGGGCTTGAGCTTGCCCTCATATTTCGCTGCCAATGATTCGACTCCTTGATCTACAAATGTCTATTAATGGCTCGAGTCACTCCGAGTACGATTCTGTGGGACCAAACGCGCCATCGTCTCAGCACGAAAGGCACTTTCGCAACTACCTCTGTCGCTCCTCCTCGTCTTTTGTTCCACAGCAACCGCGTTTTTTCTTTTCTTATCTCTTTCTAACTTATTCATTCCTTGGTTGACCTGTGGCCGGTCCACGTCTAGACGCTCTTTCATACTAACCGCCATCAATCATTGTAGCTGCTAACATTTCCTATCCACTCTTTTTCTGTTATTCTCCGTATCTCGACATGTTTAGATCTCACAGTAGAATTCAGTCCTCCAACTCTGTCTCGGATTTCGCACAGTATGACGAGAAAAGAGCTTGGATCGCCGAGGATGATTTTCAGCCTTCGAGACAAAGCACTTCACGCCAGAGGTCTTTGGTGTACCTGCTGCTTCTTTCCGAGGCTATAATGGCGGCCTCTCTATCAGCACAAATTCCGTTGCTTGTCGCTGCCTCTTCGACCGCTTGTTCGGACTACAGCTCGGCCTTCATTCGAAGCCTCCTAGAGTGCGCATATTTCTTTGGAAGCACCTGCAGCGTCTTCTGGGGATATGCAACTGACAAAAGTGGACGAAAGACGATAGCTATGCTTGGACTCACTGGCACGCTGGCTTCTTGTCTTTCTATGGGCTTCGCTACGACCCTTCCAGGTTGGGTCACTCTGCGATTCTTGGCCGGCTGCATGGGTTCCGCAGTTTTCACATCTGCTCTTGCGATGCTCGCTGACCTGAGTATGCCATCTGCTAAAGCTTTACGGACCGTGTCGAGCTTGCCTTTGATATCAGTCTGCGGAGGCATCGGTCCGCTCTTGCAGTCTGTTGTCAGACAGGTCGGCGAACATGCGCCTGCTGGAATCTGGTCGCAGTGGCCTGCTTTGAACGGCCAAATTGCTTGCGCCGGATTGATTCTTGTCATCTCCCTGGTCGAAGCTTTTTGCTTGCGCGAGGTTAGTATTGCTGATCGCTCGATATGTGCATATGCTTACAAGCCTTGCAGACCTTGGATTCTCGGGCTGCAGCTAGCCTTCAGAACGAGAAATCGTCCTTGCTCGAACACAAATCTGACGACAGCGAGGCATTGCTTTCTGTCTCTGTTGTGGATATCGATGAAGAGCCCGCAAGGATCTGCATTGACGACTTTCTACAAGCGCCATCCTTTGTGACCCTCCTAGCTTCCTTCTCTATTCTCTCATTACACTCATCGACTTTTGAGGTGTTGCTTCCGCATCTTGCCGACTCACCTGCCAACATGGGTGGTATGGGCCTCCCTTGTGGTCTGCTCAATACGATTATTACCATCGTGAAACTAGTGGCTGCCATGGGAGTATTCTACGCCCTGCCGAAGCTTCAGGCTAAGGCGTCCGTTCTCTCAACCTACCGCCAGATCTCTGTCGCCTTTCCTGGTATCTACGTACTGATCCCATTCTTTGCTATGCTTGCTACAGTATCTGGAGCTCCGGGAACTTCGTGGGCTGTGTTCAGCACTGTCGCCGTAATCGCTAAGGAATTGTTTGCAGAAATAGCAATGGTGCTGGCCATCTTACTTGCATTCTCTGCCGCGCCGAACGCAGCATCTGCCGGTACCAGCATAGGTCTTCTCGGTCTTTCCAACCTCTTCAAAGCGCTTGCGGTTGGTGTTAGTGGTCTGAGCTATTACCTATCGGATGCATATTCCGTGGTTGCCATCAACGCTACGCTTTGGGCGTTGTTGGCTGTGTTGGCGTTCACTGGTGCATGCATCAACTGGAGACTGCGGGAAGCACCCCTGGTTGGACAGGACATTCCTGCTGAGCTGCTGCGCTGGAGCAGTGTATTCGATGCCGAATCGGACTCCGAGGCCGATGTCTAGGCGAATATATTTCCTTACATCTCCTTACTTTCTTCTCTTACATTCACAGACACATGCCTCAATCTTTCCTTCGTTATTCTATAGTTTCATATATGCTGATATACTCAAACTTTATATACATCAAGCCTTGCCATGCAACAGCACAGTGATACTTTCACCATTCTAGAAATGAATCGTCATTCGCTGCCTTGATGGATGACATTAGAGAATATGTGGAAGTATTGTTTCTATATCATCCTCTGGATCGCTCTTACCATCAAGGTGTGGTACCTCGGAAAAGACATTCGTGTGCATGGATGACTAACCGTTATTCCCGAGATTTGCCTCTGCGCTCTTTGTGCGTTCCTCCTTCGTGTTGCGCGTTTTGTGCGGGAGAACCATGACATGGCGCAACTAAAGTTGAGTTCATTATCTAATAAGATAGACCCCCTTCCTGTAACCCAGGTAGTTTCAATAATATATCGCTTCTCTTCTCGTTTCAATCTTCTGCCATCGGACTCCCCATGATGGAGCTGCACACAAGTTACGAGATGGTCGCAACACCAACAATAACAACCACTACACTTTTCATATCCAATCTACACTGCCCTTCATGCATCACAAGCATCCAATTCTGTCTCGAAGACCTGTCTATCCAACCATCTTCAATTTCCCACTCAATAATCCACCACTCAATCACAATCCGCCACGCTCTATCGATCTCCCACACCGCCATCACTTCAGAACTCGAAAAAGCAGGCTTTGAAGTCTACAGTGTTGTACAAGCGAACCGGGAACCTACTTTTTCCAAAACTTGGCAACCTGAGGATACTGGCATCAATGAAGACTGGGGTTTGGAGCAAGCTGTGCAGAGATGGAAGACTGCATGGAAGGACAAGGATGCAGAAGTGGAGAAGAGCAAAAAGAGAAAAAGACATGTGGAGCAGTGTGTTCAGTGTCGAGATGAGTTATTGCAGAGCTGTGGTTCTCAGGAAGCGCTGATGCAGAAGGTACAGCACTTCGCCGATGCTTCTGATGTCGAGAAAGGCGGTGCTGTTTCTTCTGAGGACGAGGATGGCAGGGAAAAGCTGAAGGCTGTGGTATCTTTCACGCCTGAGCTGTTTCGTGCTACTTTCTCGATCGAGGGGATGACGTGCAGTGCTTGCGTTACCGCTATCTCCCAGGCTGTCTCTCAGCATTCCTTTGTACAGGATGTGAACGTCAATCTACTCAGCAATTCGGCCGCCGTCGTCTTCTCGGGTCACGATAATGAGAAACTGATCGCTGAGTCCATCGATGATGCTGGATATGATGTGTCTTTGAGCGACTTGGAGTGCCTGGATGTCAAGGAGGCTACCAATGAGCAGACATGGAAAGCAACATTTTCAATCACAGGCATGACTTGTACTGCTTGCGTACGTTCTCTAACTGATGGGCTTGAACAGCCGGAATGGGTCGACAGCGCTCAGGTCAATCTGATCTCCAACAGTGCCACGGTGGTGTTCAAAGGAGCCAAGGAAGGTGTCAAGGATATCATCACCGTCATCGAAGACCTAGGTTTCGACGCTTCAGCAGATCAAGTCGACAGCATTGATGTCGTCGAAGAACAGACTCTGGGAAGAACAGTCGTTTTGCGCATGACAGGGATGTACTGTCACCACTGTCCATCTCGCATACTTCAAGCAATCTCCGACAACTTTGGCGCCAACGTCAAGGTCGATGAAGAGTGCAGTATGAACAACCCACTACTTCGACTCAGCTACCAACCTCAACCACCAAACCTGACGCTAAGGCACATACTCAACACCATCAATAACCTAGACACTCAAGTCCAAGCCTCGATCTTCAATCCCCCGACCATTGAACAACGATCAAAAGAAATCCACGCCGCCGAACGCAGAAAAATCCTTCTCCGCTTCCTACTGTGTCTCATTACTGCCATCCCCACCTTTGTGATCGGCATCGTGTACATGACTCTCGTCAAGCACGAAAACACAGGTCGACAGTACCTGATGCAACACGTCTGGGCAGGTAGCGTCAGCAGAGCAGACTGGGCTTTGTTCATCCTAGGCAGCATCATCTACTTTTTCGCCGCCGACATTTTCCACATCAGGAGTTTGCAGGGTATTTACCTCATGTGGAAGCCTTCGTCACGCACGCCACTCAGCCATCGATTGCTTAGATTCGGCAATATGAATATGTTGATTAGTCTGGGTACTTCTGTTGCGTACTTTGCTTCTATTGCTGCTCTTGGTATCAATGCTACGAGTGGCAACAAGAGCATGGGGCAAGGGCAAGCATATTACTTTGACTCTGTGGTATTCTTGACATTGTTCCTGTTGGGTGGCAGAGGTATGGAAGCGTGGACAAAGGCAAAAACCGGAGACGCTGTTTCTGCTTTAGGATCTCTGAGACCTGATACTGCTCTCTTGGTCTCCTCCCCCAACTCCAGCACCACAACTCTAGACAAAACACCGACAGAATTACTCGAGGTAGGCGATGTAGTGCGAGTTCTCCAAGGCAGTTCACCACCCTTCGACGGCACCATCATCTCCGGAACCACAAAATTCGACGAAGCAAGCTTGACAGGAGAATCCAGACTCGTCGCCAAACAACCCGGCGATCAAGTCTTTTCCGGCACAATCAACAAAGGAGCTCCCATCGATATACGCTTGACTTCCATTTCGGGAACTTCGATGCTAGATCAAATCATCAAAGTCGTTCGCGAGGGACAAACTAAACGCGCGCCGGTTGAGCGTGTGGCTGATATCTTGACCTCGCGGTTTGTGCCGCTGATTGTGTTTTTGGGTATTCTTACTTGGTTGATTTGGCTCTCGTTGGGTCTTTCTGGAGCTTTACCTTCGTCGTATCTGGACTCGGACGTTGGTGGATGGCCGTTTTGGTCGCTGCAATTCTCGATAGCGGTGTTTGTGGTGGCTTGTCCTTGCGGTATTGGTCTCGCTGCTCCGACTGCTTTGTTCGTGGGCGGTGGACTGGCTGCTAAACATGGTGTCCTTGTCAAAGGAGGAGGCGAGGCTTTTCAAGAGGCGTCGATGCTTGATTGTGTTGTTTTCGACAAGACGGGCACGTTGACGGAAGGAAAGGAACCTGCTGTTGCTGATTGCAAGATCTTTGGCGATGAGAGAAGGGCTTTGTTAATGGCAAGGGCGCTCGAGGAGAACAGCAGTCATCCGATCGCTAGGGCTGTTGTCGAGTACAGCAAAGCTCGAGTGTCGAATGGCGAAAGCATTCAGGCTGTCAACGTTGAGGAACTGCCTGGCAAAGGACTCGAAGGAATCTTCGCTACAGATTCGGAAACACACATCACAGCCATCATTGGCAACGAAGCACTGATGGCAGATTTCAACGTACACCTCGACTCGGAAAGCACAAATCTGATCGAGAGTTGGAAACAGCAGGGCAAGTCTATTGCTCTTCTATCAACCTCTCCATCACCGACAACAGCTTTCACATTACAAGCGGCCTTTGCAATCGCAGATCCACTGCGACCCGAAGCAACCACCGTCGTCAAATGGCTGCAAAAGCAAGGCCTCGAGGTGTTTATGATCTCAGGCGACAATGCAACCACAGCGAACAGTGTGGGAGCAGCAGTAGGCATACCCGCCTCCAACATCTTCGCTGGAGTTTTGCCAGAGCAAAAAGCAGATAAGATCAAGTATTTGCAGCAGACGCTTACACCGCGTCATTCGCGAGGAGTGATCGGGTCGCGCAAACAGAGGGCTACAGTGGCCATGTGCGGCGATGGCATCAACGATTCTCCAGCTCTGGCGACGGCGGACGTGAGCATCGCAATCGGGTCCGGTTCTGATGTGGCTTTGTCGACAGCTTCGGTTGTGCTCGTGACATCCGATTTGCGTGCTCTGGTCAGGCTTCTGGAGCTGTCGCGCGTGGTGTTTCGCAGAGTTGTGCTCAACTTTGCGTGGGCGTTGGTGTACAATTTGATTGCACTGCCCGTTGCAGCAGGAGCGTTGTATGCCATTACCACCAGCGGAGGGAAGCACGTCCGTCTGGATCCAGTATGGGCCAGTTTGGCCATGGCGCTGAGTTCGGTATCTGTGGTATCGAGCAGTCTGTTACTGCGCACCAAGATTCCGTTTGCGGGCTTCAGAGCAACCAAGATTTAGTTGTAGTGTAGCGTAGTTTGGGTATCCCAATCACACAGCAGGCATTTTCCTCTTGTGTTCGCGATTCTCTCTTCTTTTCTTTGCGTCATCCTGCATGCGTGTTTCGATCTTGACTTCCATTTCCCTCTGATCCATCAGTGTCTTTATTTCTTTTTGAAGTCTCTCGTTTTGCTGCAGAGCATGGTAACGCGCGCGCATGCGTTCTTTGGCCAAAGTCATGTTTTGCTGCATGTGTTGCTGCACAACCATACCCAGCGCCTCTTCATTGACAACATTCTCTTGCTCCAAAAATTCTCTTGCCCATTTCTTCTGGTCTTCTGGTGAAGGGCCAGGACCGCCTTCGAGATAACCACCGGGATGCGTCAATCTGATGCCAGGTACGGGACTCGCGAACACGCGGCGGGGGTCGTGGATGGAGAGTGGGAGGTTTTTCAAGGTGAGTTGCGGGAGCGAGCTTGGATCTATATCTCTTGCGCGCACGGAGACGGCTTGGATGGGTTGTTCGTTTGAGTGGTCTGGGATCACAAAGATGGCGTCGCGCGAGCGGGGCGGGTATTCGAGGATATGATAGAGTGCGTTTTCGTAGTGTGCTGAATAAGGAATGTCGTGTGGTTGATAGGTCGCATATTGAGGAGTTGCGACTTTGTTGCCTTTAGGGCTGACGGACTGCGACATTTTTTTTGTGTTTTGGTGTGATGGTTGGTGATGATGCAAGGTGCGACGCTTCGCAAGCTCGAGACAGGACGATCTGGTACCTGACAGCGATGCCTCGGATGTGGAGAACGAGTGAAGTTCCGCTGCACTCCGCTCCGCTGGCAGTCTAGTCTTGGCACCTGCAACCGTCAGTCGGTGGTCAGCGACCCGCGCGGGCAGTCGCAAGTCAAGCAGTTGTTGGTCGCGTCGACGCTCTAATACATCACATTTCACACATCACAACATGTCGTCTGGTTACGGCTTGACTGGAGGTATGTGACAATTGCCCTCAACACGACTGATGAAGCAATTGGAGAGCAACAATCGCTGACCAGAGGACTTCCAACGACACACAGGCCCCGGCCGCTGCTTTCCCTTCTGGCAGGAGATGCTCGCCTGCTACGTTGTCAACACAAACTCCGAGGACGGTTCAGGCAAGAAAAAGTGCGCTCCCATGCTCGAGGACTACTACGAGTGCCTACACCACCGCAAAGAGGTACTGCATCCCTCCGTTACCACACCACACAGCCCTCTCTCTGACAAGAAGCCCAGGCTGCCCGTGTCCACGCCCTCCAATCCGCATACCGCAAGCACCTCGCCGCAAACCCCAGAGACGACGCCCCCTCAGCCGGTCAAATAAGGAGTTTGGGACTCATCGAAGGCGATTTGCACGAAAAGGACATGAAGGCCGCTGCCCTGCTTCCTCACGTCAAGACAAACTGATCAACTCTACCTACTATACCACTCGCAAATGTCGATTTTTCTTCCTTTTTTGTTCATAAGACTTGCAGTCTGTTTGTTGAAGCTTTCAGAATGATACAGACTTGATCTCTGCATCAGCAGTGACATCAAAGACGCCGAATTTCCCTGCTTGGTGGTTTCCTCCGCTGTGTATGACTTCGATTACATTGACCGTATCTCCACTCTTCGATCGTGTTTTTCTGGGTATGACATCGATGAGGATTTGTGTGTCCACCAGGTAACCCAATGACTTTCCTAGCCCTGGTCTTGCTTTGACGCTTTCGAAGATAGAGACGCGCTCTTGGTCGCTTCCATACGAGACACTCCAGCTCAACAGGATAACACAAAGATTGTGCTCTTGGGCCATGTTTCTCAATCTCTGCACCAGCGATGTCATGGTAGCTTGCCCTGTGATTGTCCTGTAAGCGTTTCCCTATCCTCACCAGCATGTAAAGATACACATACCTCGCGCATAATTATCCTTGAGCAAAAGCCCCAGCACCTGACTAGGATTATTAATCAAAACCATACCTGCTGCTGGCGTCTTGCTTTCCTCTTTCTCCTTTCCCAGTCTCGCCTCCTCTTCCGGCAACATCAACACTTCTTCCTCTGCCTCTTCTTGACTATCCCTAATCGTATTCTTTGGGATTTGTTTTCTTTCCATGCTATCGATCAGTTCATTCAGTCCTTCTATTACACCTTCAAAGTCGAATACTCGCATGATGTTTACTCTGTCGAGAATGGCTGTTGCGGTTTTGATGTTGTCTTCATGGTTGGTGTTTGTGGTTGATAGACGGCTGAGGAGACTGCGGTAGAGTGACAGCACGTCAAAGTTGCCTGACGCATCGATCAGAGTGGCGGTGTGTGAATTCGAGGTGAGCAGATGTGTGATGAGTATTTGCAGGGATATCTAAGGATGTTGATGTTAGCTTTGATACAGTAAAGCAATGGTATAAACGTGCAAGTCAGTGAAGGGTGACCCTGATGCTCTCCAGACCTCTTGCTCTTGCAGAAAGTTGCTTGCAATGGATATGAAGCAGATCATGGAAACTCACTTACCGTTTCAGCTGCTCGACTGCCAGTGGCTCCACTGATGTTGTAAATGCCATCTTGGCCATAGACCAATCCCCCACTCAACGCATCATCCACCGAAGCGCAGCATTGAGTCCCCACTCGTGGTCGTTTCCTCGCTCTTTCCTCAAATAGACCTATCGAGTCCTTTGCAATCAGATCGGATGCCAGGACTGGTTTCGCCGCCATTCTTGGTCTGTGGTTTGGCTTTTCGGTTTGATCTGCCCAGTTCTGTGTTGGTTGCCTTTGGAGCTGGAAGTTGTGATGTTTGAGGGGTGCAAAAGATCCAGAAGTGAAACTGTTTGACCACACTTCACAAGATTGCTGTTGACCAAGCATCTCGATCTCACCACACTCTGCAGACAGCACAGTTTCAGTATTCAGTCCATTGTAAAATAAGAGCTTTGTTATTTGCTGGCTTTATTTATTTTCTCTCTCGTCAAAGAAAAAGGAAGAAAAGCATAATCCCCGAATAACGCCTCTATCCATCATTCCCCCCTCCATACCCATAATAAACCCATGAAGACTTTTTTCCAGGAAAGACAACCTCGTAAGTTGCATTGTCATTCCCGTGTCCAGCTTCGCATACAGAAAAGAGAAATGTAGGAGTGGAAAACTCTCGACCAGCTGAGTTTGGTATCGGATGGCTGTCGATAATGAGATGAAAGAAGAAAAGGGAAACAAACAAAGAAAAACATGTCCCGGAGATTTTGGGCCTGGCATAGTTCTGCTCCAAACGTATGATAGCGCAAGTGGAGAGAAACTGCTGGTATCCAAGATAGAACAATGACAATCTCTTCCGACCACATCAAGACCCTCTTCTCTCGGGTCTAGCTCTGCGCCCACCCTTCAAACTCTTCATGCGGTTGAGGAACCCGCCTCCGCTGCTCTTCTCAGGCATGTCATTCGAGGCGGTCGGCACGCTGTCTGCTGTGATACTTCTAGTGCTGTCTCTTATACACAT